>Ga0194051_1001285_pt1 | contig 13405 bp, 14 predicted proteins | sample SepL2320m_MetaG_FD_161275 | JGI IMG/M metagenome (GOLD analysis project Ga0194051, IMG submission 161275) | Anoxic zone freshwater microbial communities from boreal shield lake in IISD Experimental Lakes Area, Ontario, Canada - Sep2016-L239-20m | ecosystem: Environmental > Aquatic > Freshwater >... | reverse complement strand
TCGGTCACGAACATCGACACCACCAGGACAGAATGGACAAGTGAGCATGCCGGAACACCAACTGGAATCGACGACTGTCCGACGACTGATCGGCGTCTACAACGCTGACGGAACCGTCATCGGTGAGTTGGCGTACTTCGCAGGCTCCCAGCTCGGGCGAACGCACTGTTCCCTGTGCGACATCACGCATGGGCTGCTGCGCCAGAAGTCGGAATGGCGGGCCTGTCGGACCGAGCTGCCCGTTCCCTTCGACACCTTCCATCGAAACGATCAGCCCGACGAGGTCCGCTCGGCAACGGAGAACATCGCTCCGGTGGTCGTTGCGCAAACCGACGCGAACTTGGTCGTTCTCCTCGGGCCTGACGCACTGGCCCGCTGTGGTGGTTCCATCGCAGAGATGACGAAGGCCGTCGATGCGGCCATCATCCACGCTGGCCTGTGCTGGCCCCCTGGCCCCTAACGCTGATGATGTTGTTGGGCGCCATTCGAGCTGTTCGAGCCCCAGTTGCCTGGAGTCGCGAGCACTACACCCGCCCATTTCCGAAGAGCCAGTAGAGCTCGGTGGGCCAAGCCGCTAGAAGCCTCCGCCGGTGCGGAAACGGACGACCGATCCTGCACCGGCCACAGTGGAGTCCGACATGTTGGAGACATAGACCGCCCCGTTGCTGTCTACGGCTACCCCGTTGGGCTGAGTGAGCTGGCCCTTGCCGATCACGGTACGTCCAGTGGCGGGATGGGCGAATGGAGCCTTGACGACGTCGCCGGCGAACATCTCGGCCGCGTAGAAGTTCCCGTGGTTGTCGAACGTGCAACCCGTAACCGTGCTGAACCCAGTCGCCCAGATCTTCGCCACGTTCAGCACCGTGCTGATGTCGTTCGGATTTGTCGCCTTCGGGTCGACACGGTAAATGGTGGCCGACCCGGGCCCAGCATTAAAGAAGTCGGCCAGTGCCAGCATTCCGACGTAGAGCGCACCGTCAGGCCCCTGGGCAACACAAGTCGGCACGGAGTCGCTGAAGGGCGTGTTGGGGAAGTACGCCAGGATCTGGACGGTCCCGTTGGACAGCACCTCATCGAGGGTGTTCGCCCCGGCGTCGACCACATAGGTATGACCGCGGGCAACCAGCACGCCGTAGGGGTTCGAGTCGGGGAACTGACCGGCCGGAGCCCAGGGCTCATTGGCATATTGGCCAGTCCAGGCAAGTCCTGCTGCTCCAACATTTGCGAGTGGAATCGGTGTGCCCTTGCCGGATACGCCTAGGAGTTCACCGAGTCCCGGTCCACCGGACGCTCCGATGATGGTGTCGAACCCTGACTTGGAACCGTTGCCCCACGCGGAGATCCCGTCTGGCCCCGCCGCCTCGAGTTGACCTTGTTCGACTTCGGCGGCGGAAGGCAGGCCGGTGATAACCCGCGACTGACCCGGGTTCGAGGAACCGGGGCGCCTGATAGCCGTGATGGAGCCAGTGGCGCCGATTCCGGCAACGACTCCGGTGACCGCATTTCCGGATCCAAGACCGGCTTCGGCGACGTAGAGGGTGTTTTCGGAGCCCAGCGAGATGCCACGCGGATTGTTGAGCGAAGAAGCAATCACGTGACCCTTGAGCGCCGGGACGCCCGAGGCGTGGGCAGCATTGGATATACCGACTGATCCTCCGACGATGGCAAGTGCAGCCGCTGCTGAAGCGATGGCCGTCCGATGTAGCGACACGTAGGTCTCCCCGGGTTTTGTGTGAGCAGTGGTGGATCCCACTTGCTAAATGTGAATGATTCCTACGAAGTGTGTTCCTCGTTGATTCCCCAGTCAATGGTCAATTTGGGGGAGAGGCGGAGCAGTGTTGCGGTGCGCAGCCAACAGCGCACGCACAGTGGTATTTCCCGGCGCGTTCGCACGATGGCCGTCCACCTGCGCAGACCGGCGCCAGAACTACGGAGTCCGGATCAGGCCGGCCTTCGAACTTTGCGGGTGATAGTTAGGACCCTGCCGTCGTCCGACTTGCGAAGATGTCAGACCCGAACGAGGCGCCGGTGGTTGCCGCTTGGCCGAGTTTGGCTAGTCCGAAGAGGTCCTCGATGGTGGCCAACGTCGAGTAGTGGTTGTAGAGGACGGTGCTGACCGTGCCGGGGCGGATGAACGGAGAGAGAAGGAGGGTGCCCGTCTTGCCACCTCCCGGGCCCGTCACGCCCGGCCGGGGTGATGCCGGTCCGGCCACCTCGTTGCAGCAGGCCGAGGCGTCGGCCGTGGGACCGAAGAGATCGGCCTCGTCGAAGGTCACGATCAGCAACCCGTCCTTGGCGAAGGCGGGGGAGTGGACGATCTTCGGGACCCAGGTGGACAAGAAGGCGTCGGTATTGGCACCTGACGTCGGCGCCCCTGCCCGATTCGTGCACGGTGCATCGTGGCCGTCGCTGCACAGATCAGGGGTGATGAACGAAAGGTTGGGCGTGGTGACGACCGAGGCCAGGTCGGTGGCCAGTCCGGTGGTGCCTGCGGGTGCGGTGCTAGGCAGTGTGCCGGACGGACTCCCGAGGGGCACGACCCGGGAGTTGCACAGGGCAGCGTTGTCGATGATCGAGTGGAAGTACACGAACGGGTTGTGCCGGGTGGCGTAGGCATCGCCGTGCACGGCCCGTTGGGTGTGGTCGACCGACCCCAGTTCAGGGTGGCCGCACACAGCCGACTCACGGGACGCGATGTTCCCCATGCTCTCCATGTAGCCCTTCCACGTCAGGTGGGCGGTATCGAGCTGGTCGGCGACTGTCTTGACCTTGGACGGGAACACGCACCCGCTGCCGTCGATCTGGCCGCCCGGGGCGATCGATGTGCCTGTTGGGAAGTCTGCGAATACCTGGCAGTCCGACTGGTTGCTCGGATTAGGGGCCTGGCCGGACACCAGAGCGATGTAGTTGCCGTTGGAGGCGTGGCCGATGCCGTAGTAGTCGGTGAGTGTGGCGCCCTGGGCCGTCAGTGTGGTGGCGAGGTAGGGGTCGGCGGCCGGATTGCCGAAGGTGGCGGCATATCCCTCGTTCTCCAGCACGATCACGAACACATGGCGGATCGGTGGCAGCCCGGATGTCGCTGCACGAGTGGTGGCGGTGGTCGATGGCCCCCCGGTCGTGGCCGGAGTCGTGGCCGGAGTCGTGGCCGGAGCCGACGAACTCGACGAGCACGAGGCCGTCACCACAGCGAGCGAACCGACCAGCGCGACAGCAAGTGCGGACCGGAAGCGGCCGGTTGCATGGTGGCGAGCGGGCAGGTCGGGCGACGGATGCTCCATGTCCGATTTCTACCAGCCGCTGCCTGTCCCGGCACGTGGTCCAGCGGCCGGTACAGTAGGCACCCTCACCGACTCCCGGAGGATCGCCATGAAAATTGTTGTCGACTACGACGAGTGCGCCAGCAACGCTGTCTGCATGGGGATCGCCCCTGAGGTCTTCGAGGTACGTGATGACGGATTCCTCTACATCCTGAACGAAAACCCGGGTGAAGAGCTCCGCGAGTCGGTGCGCCAGGCGGCCAACGGCTGCCCCACCGGCGCCATCACCATCGTCGAGGACGAGTAAGCCCGGAGTGCCCCCACTCCTTCCGAGGGTCCGCTTCGCCCCGTCGCCGACGGGCTACTTCCACGTGGGCAGTGCCCGCACCGCGCTCTTCAACTGGCTGGTGGCCCGCCAGACCGGTGGCACCTTTGTGCTCCGGATCGAGGACACCGACGCCGAACGCAACCGTGAGGAGTGGGTCGACGGCATCCTTACCGCCCTGCACTGGTTGGGCATGGACGCCGACGAGGGTCCCTATCGCCAGTCGGCACGGATGGACCGCTACCACCAGGCCATCGACGCCCTGTGGGATGGCGGGCTGTTGTTCGCCTGCGGCTGTACGCACGACGAGGTGACGGCCCGCAACAAGGCGGCCGGCATCCTCACCCCGGGCTACGACGGCCACTGCCGCACGCTTGCCCTGCCCCGTGGCGAGGGACGGGCCCTCCGGTTCCGGACCCCTGACGAAGGGGTCACTATCGTGACCGACGTCATCCGTGGTGATGTCGAGTTCCCGTGTACGGCCATGGACGACTTCGTCGCCGTCAAGGGTTCCGGTGCCCCGCTGTTCGTGCTGGCCAACGTGGTGGACGACATCGACATGGCCATCACCCACATCATCCGGGGCGAGGACCTCCTGCCCACCACACCCCGGTGCATCCTGATGTGGGAGGCCCTGGCTGGCATCGGTTGGACAACTGACGGAACGGTCGGGGAGACGGGCGCACCCACGCCGGGCATGCCCGTCTTCGCCCACCTGCCCATGCTGGTCAACGAGGCCCGCAAGAAGCTGTCGAAGCGCAAGGATCCGGTGGCCGTCGAGTCCTACCGCGACGAGGGTTACCTGGCCGAGGCGTTCGTGAACTACTTGGGGCTGCTCGGATGGAGTCCGCCCAACGACGAAGCCGAGGTCTTCAGCGCGGCTCAGATGATCGAGTGGTTCGCACTGGCCGACGTCAACAACTCGCCCGCCTTCTTCGACGTGGCCAAGCTCAGGCACATGAACGGCGAGTACATCCGGGCCATGCACACGGCCGACTTCATTGATGCCTGCCGGCCCTGGCTCACCGGTGATTCCGTGCCGTGGCCCGAGGGTGGGTTCGACGAAGAGGTGTTCGTCGCCATGGCGCCGGTGCTCCAGGAGCGGGTAGCCGTGCTCAGCGAAGTGCCGGCCATGGTCGACTTCTTGTTCCTCGATACTCCCGAGTTCGATCCTGAGTCGTGGACCAAGGCGATGGCTGGCGACGAAGCAGCCGGTGCCATCTTGGATGCTGCCATCGGTGCCTACGCAACACTCGCCAACGACTGGACCAGTACGTCGCTGCATGCGGCCACCCTGGCCGTGGCTGAGGGGGCAGGCCGCAAGCTGGGCAAGGCCCAAGCTCCGATCCGCATCGCGGTGACTGGCCGACGGGTAGGGCCTCCGCTCTTTGAGGCGCTCGAGGTTCTCGGGTCCGAACGCACCCTGGAGCGACTTCGTTCGGCTTCTGCTCTGTTGGCTGCCGGCGGGACTCCGCCCGAGTGACCTCCTGGGTGGGCACCCCCGGGACGGTCCGCTGATACCGGTCCATCCAGGTATTCCGCTGCTCGTCTTCCGCGTGATCCGCATGTTGCTGCGTCTGGTCAAGTACCTGGTGGTGGCCGCTCTCATCTACCTGGGTGTGACGGCCTACCAGGTGTGGAAGGTCGGTCAGCGCTACCAGCCCCGGCCGGCCGGGGCCATCGTGGTGATGGGGGCCGCCCAGTACAACGGGGTCCCGTCACCCGATCTGCGGGCCCGGCTCGACCAAGCCGCCCTGCTATGGCACCAGAACTACTCGCACTCGATCATGGTGACCGGCTCGAAGGAGCCCGGTGATGCATTCACCGAGGCACAGGCGTCCGTTCGCTACCTGGTGTCGATGGGGATACCGGCGCGGGACATCTTCCAGGCCGGCGGACGAGACTCGTGGCAGAACCTGTCCGAGGCTGCCCCTACGTTGATCGCCTACGGCGACGTCGCCGTGCTGATGGTAACGGACAAGTTCCACGAGGCCCGCAGTCTGGCCATCGCCTCGGCGGTGGGACTGACGCCGTATCCGACACCCACGCAGACCTCGCCCATCAACGGCCTGGCTGCGCTGCCTTATTACGCCAAGGAGACCGTAGGCGTGGCCATCGGTCGGATCATCGGGTTCGATCGGCTCCATTCGCCGGAGTGAACGGTGTGTGGGCGGTGGAGCGAATGATCAACCCAGGATGAGGTTGGGCAGTTCGATGATCGACCCGAGCAGGTGGGTGTGAGGTGCTTCGGCCAACTCGTCGGCCGAGTGGGCCCCGGTCAGCACGCCGGCCACGATGGACGCCCCCGACCGACTTCCGGCGATGAGATCACTGGTGGTGTCACCCGCCACGGCTACCTCGGTTACATCGTCGATCCGGAGACGGAGCACGGCGGTGAGGATCATGTCGGGCCACGGGCGACCACGACCGGCATCGGCAGGGGACAGAGCCAGGTCGACCAGTCCCCCCCATCCGAGTGCCGTAATGATGCGGTCGCGGGTGGTCGGGGAGAATCCGGTGGTGAGGCAGATGCGCACCCCTGCGCCCCGCAGCACAGCGAACACATCCTCGGACCCTGGGAGGGCGACCACTTCGCCGCGGTCGACGGCCTGGTCGAAGGCGGTCTCGAAGGCGGTGTTGGCCTGTTCGGCCCGGTGACGGTCGCCCCCGAGCAGCTCGGTGAACACGGTGATCTTGGACTGGCCCATGGTGCGGCGGATGTAGGCAGCGGGGTCTTCTATCAGGTCGCCGGCCACCAGGCCGACGGCGTCAAGTGCGGCCTGGAAGGCTTCCTCTATCGCTCCCTCGTCGGCCACGGTGGTGCCGGCCATGTCCAGCGCGGCCAGTCGGATAGGGGTACTCATCGGGTCAGTTCCTCCCAGGTCTCCTCGGCGATGGCCGGAGACAGGGTCATGCCCCGTCCGGCCGGGCCGGTTACCACCACGATGCCGGGATCGATGGTGGTCCGGTAGTAGATGCGTTCGTCTGTCATGCCGGTGTACACACCAGCCCACCGTCGCACGACCGGGGGCAGGCTCCAGCCCAGGAGCGCCTCGGCTCGGGCCCGCAAGTCCTCATAGAGGTGCTCCTCGACGGCAAAGTCGAAGGGCTCGTCGTAGGAGTGGGTGTCGCCGATGGTCAGTCCGCCGGCGGCCCGCTGCACCAGGAGCAGCTGCATGCCCCACTCGGAGGTGGTGGCTGCAGGCTCGGGCAGTGCGTCGAGGCCGGGCAGTGCGAAGGCCGGGTAGTACCGCATGGAGTCGGCGTCGGCCAGGGCAGTGGTCAAACGTTCCGAGGCCGGTGCGGTCTGCATCATCTGGAGCCGGCACTTGCGTAGCGGGGCGGCGGCCAGGGTGGTCCCGATACGGCCGCCGAGCCCGGAGAGGCGGTCGCCGATGCACAGCACTACGGCGGTGCCTTCATGGCGGTTGCCAAGTTGGTCGACGGCGACGGCGGTGCCATCCGGGGTGGTCTCGACGTCGACCACCTGGCGGCGGGGGAGCCACGTGTAGCGCCCGGTGGCCTCCAGGGTGATACGCAGGGCGCCGAGGACCAGGCCGGGCTCCACGATGGCATCGCGGGTGCACCGCAGTCCACCGAGGAGCTCACCACGCACCGCTGGGTTGTGGGCACGGACTCCGTCGGCATCGAGGAGCTCGAAGCCGCGGGTGGCGGCATCGGGCTGGGCGGCGGCCTCGGCCATGAGAGCGAGCTCGTTGTCGTGGCGGGCGATGGTGATCGATCCATCGGGGCGGAACCCGACAGCGGGGGAGTGGATGGCCAACTGCTCCCAAAGCTCACGGGCCCGGACGGCGAGGTCGAGTTCGGGGCCAGCGGCCCGCCCGCTGACCCAGACCAGGCCGAAGTTGCGCACCGAGGCACGGCGGGGTCCGGCATCGGCCTCGAGGTGGATGACCTCCCACCCTCGGCGACAGGCCTCGACGGCGTGCATGGTGCCGAGGACGCCGCCCCCCACGATGATTACCCGGTGTGCGTCCATGGGACGATCGTAGCGAGGGGCCGAGGGTGGTCCGGACGGCGGCTAGGCGACACCGATCTGACCGATTCGAGGGTTGCTGTGGAGCGCTGAGGAGGTGTCGCAATGGGCCCCGTCCCAGGGTCGGCCCAGGTCGGCTAAATTGCTGGTTCGCCCATTCGGGGGTAGCTCAACCGGCAGAGCGCCAGACTCTGAATCTGGAGGTTGGAGGTTCGATCCCTCCCCCCCGAGCAGACACAGTGACCTCTCGGGGGAGTTGTGGAACATCGTCCTCGCGACGGTGCAGTACCGCCCTCCACGGGGCGTCATCACGGGTCGCTGCAGTTAGCGACCCGACTTGGTCCCATCGTCTAGCGGCCTAGGACACCACCCTCTCAAGGTGGGAACACGGGTTCGAACCCCGTTGGGACTGCTCTGTGTATTGCCTGGTCAGGGGCCAAAAATGGCCTCAGACCAGTGGCGGTTTAGCTGGCTATTTGCTCGGTGGGCATCCTGTGGGCGTTAGTGGAAACGCCCTGCCGGGCAGCGACCACTGAATCCGCAGTTCTGGCCAGATCCCCCAGTGCGGCTGCCAGCGCCTTGTCCCGATCCTCAGTGGCGTGCTGATAGACCATGGCTGCCGAAGGAGTGGAGTGACCCCCACGGCGCATGATCTCGGTCAGCGAGGCCCCTGAGGCTGCCACCCACGTAAGACCGGGGTGCCGGAGATCGTGGAGGTGGAGATCAGGTCTGCCGATGTCGGCACGCACCTTGGCCCAAACCCGATTGAACTTGTAGGTGGGCAGGCGAATCCCGGTCTCGTTGGTGAACAGCCACGCCTCAGGCTCGGGCTCCACATTGTCAGCCAAGTGGTCGATGAGGACCTGCTTCAGGTTAGGCGGGATGGCCAAGGTTCGCCTCCCTGCCTCCGACTTCGGTGGCCCGAGGGTAGCGACTCCCTTGTGCGGGACGACCACTGACTGTTCAATTTGGACGGTCATCTGGTCCACGTCGATGTGCTTGCGCTGGAGTCCAATCACTTCCCCCCGCCGAAGCTGACAGAACGCAGCGAGTGCCAGTGGCAGTCGGTAGAGGTCGGGGGTCTTAGACATTGCTTCCACAACCTCGGCGACCGATGCCATCGGGCGCTCCTTCGACTTCACCGTTCCCGCACCCTTGATCCGGCAGGGATTGCTAATGAGCTGATGGTCTTCGACGGCTGCCCCAAGGATGGTCCGCGGGAGCCGGTAGGCGTCGTCTCCTACAGCTTTGTACTGCTGACTGATTTCGTGTTCAACTCCCGGATGGGCCGGAGCGGATTGAGCCGGTGGTTCGCACCGCTGTGCGGGGCCGGGGCCGGGGTGGTCTTCATCGCCCGAGGGCTCGGCGTCTACTAGCCGTCCCGAGTGTCAGTGGTGCCCGACCCGACCTGAGTTGACCCGACCTGAAAAGGATTCCCCATGACTGCAACACCGGTGAACGTCGACAACTACGCCAGGGCCGAGGTGGCAGCCCAGGTCGATCGCATGATCGGCCTCGGTGCAGCGGTCAATGCGTGGGTGCACTTCCGCCGGCCTACGCCGATCGATCAGCAGAACGTGATCCGGATGAACCGGGACACGCTTTATAGCGTCGCGATCGTGGACATCTCCAAGGGGGCGACTCTCACGGTGCCCGATGGTGGTCGGCGCTACCTCACCGTCCAGGTAGTCAACGAGGACGGCTACGTCAACCGGGTGTTCCACCAGCCTGGTACGCATCCGTTGACAGTCGAAGAGTTCGACACTCCGTTCGTCATCTTGTTGGCTCGGACCCTGATGGACCCGGTAGACCGCGCTGATATCGCGGTCGCCAATGCGCTCCAGGATGGACTCATCATCGAGGCTGGCTCGGACGCGCCCTGGGTGATGGGCCGCTTTGAGGAGGAGAGCTACGAAGCCACGAAGAAGCCACTGCTGTCGCTTGGCCGGGGGATCAGCGACTCGAGGCGTACGTTCGGTCGCAAGGATGCGGTTGATCCGGTCTGGTTCCTCATCGGCACGGCTGGCGGGTTCGGCGGCCTGCCCGAGGAGGAGGCCTACTACGCCGTGCGTGCCGACCCCTGTCCGGCCGGCCGGTTCCATCTGACGGTGTCGAATGTTCCTGTCGACGGGTTCTGGTCGGTATCGGTCTACGCCCGAAACGGCTACTTCGAGAAGAATGCGTTCGACTCCTACAGCGTCAACAGCGTCACCGCCGTTCCCGATGCAGACGGTTCGGTCACCGTGATCTTCGGGCCGGAGCCCGACGGCTCGCCCAACTTCCTCTTCGTGTCAGACGGGTGGAACTACGTCGCCCGGATGTACCGCCCGCGTCCTGCGGTCCTGGACGGATCGTGGACGTTCCCGGAGCCTGAGCCTCTGGATTGATCCCAGCGTCGTGATCCCAGCGTCGTGATCCCAGCGTCGTGATCCCAGCGTCCTGATCCCAGCGACCCTGACCCACGGGCTCCACGACCAGCCCAGCCAATCCGATGACAGGGGGTCGGAACTCAGATCCCCGTGCACGGGAACGCTCTGAGGTGATGGAGTTGCCAAGAGGTCAGGTCCACCCCGGAAGCGCTTGTCAGCGGCGACCAACTTGGCATTGTTCTGTGAGGACTTCAGGTACCCAGGCGGCATCCTCCCAAAGTTCGCTGTTTGAACCGGCCTGGGTTTCCTGGAGGCTGGCTGGGGTTTCCATTAGGCCCATCGAAGCCTCCGTGCCAGCCCCTCCGAATCAGCCTCCGATCACGTCCCGCTGAGTGGTGTCACTTGGACCACAACATCCTCAACGATCCGTTGATCACGCCCATGGTCGATCGTCGCGTATGTTGTCGTGTTACATTAAATAGCAGTGCAACTCAACAAATCAGACCGAGGTCGGCCTCCGCGTCGCCTCGTCTACCAGCGCCTTTCCGAGGCCGTCGAAGAACTCGACCAACGTCTCGGGGGATTGCCCACTCCGAATGATGCTCAGGCGATCTGGACGTCCATCTGGCACCTCGAAGCCCACCATTCGACCGCGCTCGAAGGCAACACACTGGTCATCGCCCAGGTCGAGACACTGCTCGCCGAGGGGCGAGCAGTCGGCGATAGGGAGCTTTCCGAGTACCTGGAGGTCACCGGGTATGCGACAGCCGCCCAATGGGTCTACGGCCACGCCTTGGACCCGGGCGATTGGACAAGCGGATCGATGCTGTCCCTCACCGAGGTTCGCCACATCCACGAATTGGCGCTTGGGCCAGTATGGGGGGTGGCCCCCCACCCGAACGCGGGCGATCGGGAGGGTCCCGGAAGCTTTCGCCGGCACGATCTCCACCGATTTCCCGGTGGCATGCAGCCACCACCCTGGACTGAAGTCGAGGCGGCGATGGTCGATTGGATGAACTCTCTTGAGTCGATCAGCGACACGGAACGTCTCGTAGAGGCCGTGGCTGCAGCTCACGGAGCCTTTGAAAAGATCCATCCCTTCATCGACGGAAACGGCCGCACCGGAAGGTTGATCCTCAACCTGCTTCTGATGCGCGGTGGACTCCCACCTGCGCTCATCTTCACCAGACAGCGGTCGAAGTACCTCCAGGCGCTTCAACGATGCGATCAAGGCGACCCAGGACCTCTCGGCGAGATCGTGGCCCGAGCTGTGCTCGACAATCTCTATCGATTCGTCTATCCGGCAGTGGCCGGACCCGATTCGTTGATCCCGCTGGTTGCGCTCGTGAGCAAGCACGTGACGGTCACCTCCTTGAGGGCAGCAGCCGAACGGGGGAGGCTCCGGGCCCAGAAGGGTGCGGACGGCCAATGGAGGAGCACGAAGGAGTGGGTCCATGAGTATCGATCCTCTCGCTACTCAAGAGGATCGGGAGAGCCGCCGACATCCGATTCCGAGTCGAGGCCGGATTGAGAGCCATGAAGGGACCGGGCCGCCGTCGACGCCCAGATCGTGGCCCCATGGAATCGACGGGGCCGCACGACGGTCACCTCCGGCTCGGGTCCGAACCCCGTTGGGACTGCTCTGTGTACTGCCTGTTCAGGGGCGTGATGGAGGTTTCGACCTCTACTCCCTGGGCCAACTTCGTCCGTCCGTCCGTATGAGATTCGGCGGGCACCAGCGACATGATCGCCCGACCGGGCCATTGAGTCGAGCGCAGACGATCAGACGATCGGTTCACGGGTACTTGGGTCGAAACACCTCGTCAAAACCGTCGGCGCGGGGCATGACGTGAAACTCCTCGCGGATATCCGCAACTGACCGGTGGGCCATGGCGAGATGGTCGACCTGGCTGAAATCCTGCCTCACCGAGGCACCGCGCCGTAACGCTTCGGCCAACAGTGCTTCGGCTCCCGGGAGGTGCAGCGCCCCCTGGCCCTGATCGTCGCCGTAGACGTCGCCACCGTAGGGGACGAACTGAGCCTCTTCGGTGAGCCCATGCTTGATGAGCCCAGCCTCTTGGATCATGAGATTTGTCACGAAGGCCATCCAGTTGGCGTCTGAGTCACTCATGCCCACTTTGAATGCTCCGAGAGCGATCTCCCCTGGGCCGTCGGGCTCGTACCCGGCGATGACATGATTCATGTCATGACTGATGTAGTACGCCGGCTCGGGAGTGTGGGGCCCGGGCAGGTGAAAACCGTGTCGCTCATAGAACTGCAAGTACGCCCAGCCCAGTGTCCCTTCAGGCAGGTCGAAAAGCGCTCGGACCTGTGGCAGCACTTCCCCCCCGTCGGCTGACATCTCGATCGGCTCAGAGAGATCGCTGATGAATCGCTGATAGTTGCGGACGTAGTCGGCCGAAGCTGCAACCGCATCCTTGGAGATCCACGACGCCAGGGCATCCAACGGAGGACCTTCCACTCCTAGGGCCGTTGCGTACTCGACCAACCGTTCTTCCTGGTCACGGCTAGCCGGATGACGGCAGAACTGGACGACCATGGCCCACTGGACGAACCGTCGCTTACTTGAATCCGGCAGCGAGGCGGCGACCTCTGCGGGGCTGGCGCGTTCAGTCCCAAGCAACTCAATCGACCATAGGTTACGGGCTAGCGCTGCGACCACCCGATACTGCTCATCGGTCGGTCCGTCACCCAGGTCGGCAACCCCCAGAAGCCCAGCGGCAACAACTATTTGCGTGTCTGCCGGAAAGCACAGCGGGAGTTCGGAAGAGCTAGTCATGCTTGCGACCCTACCTGGCCCGCTCCCACCTGCACGCTGCTCCACTCAGGAGTCCACACCACACATCGACCAGGGGAAGAACATTGGTGCTCTCGCCAGTGTCCGGTTCCGTGACCTATGTGTCCACCATGTCTCACGACATCGTGGACACCTGCTGAGGTGGCGTTCTTGGGTCGTAACTATTCAGGCCCCATGACGATTGCGTTCACCACCTCACCTCACCTGTCCGTCTGTGCTTTTTCGGGCACCCGTGAGATGACCGACAGAGCGTTGAGGACGCCGTGGTCGAACTGACACCAAGCGGCGGGGCGTGATCCGGACGCCCCGGTCGAGTGCGCCTCCGACATCCATCGAGGGCACGAAGACGCGCTCGACAACACGTATCGGCGCCAGGGCCACATGTGTCTGCACGCGGCGTGCGTTTCAAGAAGGAACGGCGTGACCCAGGCCATGCCCTTACTTGGCCGTGACCCGATACCGTGCACGCATGACGCTCACCATTGGAATCCTCGGGGCCGCGCGCATCGCTCCAGCAGCCTGCATCCGACCGGCGAGATCCACGGACGGCGTAGAAGTGGTCGCTATCGCTGCACGCGACAAACAACGGGCACAGAAGTTCGCCTCCAAGCACCAGATCGGCACCGTCCACGACAGCTA
>Ga0194051_1001284_pt1 | contig 13410 bp, 5 predicted proteins | sample SepL2320m_MetaG_FD_161275 | JGI IMG/M metagenome (GOLD analysis project Ga0194051, IMG submission 161275) | Anoxic zone freshwater microbial communities from boreal shield lake in IISD Experimental Lakes Area, Ontario, Canada - Sep2016-L239-20m | ecosystem: Environmental > Aquatic > Freshwater >... | reverse complement strand
CACCAAAACCCGGGTAGAAAACTGTTGAAAACAAACGCTCGCACACCCTCGCCGCCGTGTGACCGTCCAGCAGCATCTGAACCGCATCAGACTTGAACTCCGCCGTGTAACACCGACGAGACCGATACGCCTTCTTCTTACCTTCCAAGACTCTTTCTTTTCCCATCGGATGCCCTTTCTGGTTGAGTCCAGAACAAGCACTCCGACTGTCCGAAAAAACTGAAGCAGGTCAACGTGTGCGTCATACAGATCTATGGCGCGAACCTTGTGCAACGGAAGAGTCCGCTGGAGAATTGAAATTCAAACTGCGGGATTTTGCTTTCTCTCCTATGCGATTCGTCATTGCTCCTCACGGCGAGTCGTCAGTGTCACACGCATTTCATGTCAAAGGCAATCAGATATGGCTCAGTTAGCGAAACTGGATTCGCATATCCTTTTGCAAATTGAATCCCACGACTTGGTTTTGGAAGTTGGACGACAGACTAAGGATGATCCTCAACCGCCTGCCGTGATTGCCACGCCGGATGTCACCCGGCTCGTAATCGTCACAAAGGAGCAAACGGAGATCGGCCGGCGGCAATTGCGGATTGAAGTCATCGGCCCTCAACGAGTGCGGCTGACCAATATCAACGATGTCAACAGCATCACCCTGTCTTCCGGTTCAGTATTGGGCCCCGGTGAATCGAGCGACGCGACGTTGCCGTTGCTGGTGACACGAGGCAGTGTTCAACTGGGCATTGAAGTCCTGGGTGGCGACCGGCTACCCGAGCCCGAGTCCGTGGATGCATTTCAGTCATTGCCCGCTGTCCCGCAATCTCCGAACTCCGTGATTGCGATCGTCAAGCGGATGTACGATCCGGACTTCTCGCCGCAAACGGCCACAGATTCGTTGGTGGCTTCGATTCGAGGTTCGAACGCCGACGACATGTTTGATCGTCTGGGCCGGTTGGTGACCGTCTTGCAGCGGGCGGCTTCCACGGCGGACTTTGCGGACGTGATTGCCCGGACAGCGATGGAAATGGTGAACCTCGATCGAGCCGCCGTACTGGTGCGCGAGGGAGCAGCTTGGAGGGTCGCCGCGCTGTCCGAGCAGCGTGCCTCCGACTCCTGGCGACCGAGTCAACGGCTGTTGAATCAGGTGGTGCAGGACCGGCGCACCGTGTGGGGAGCACCGGGTGCGGCGGGTTCCGCCGTTTCCGAAAGCGTCGCTTCGATTGTCGCGTTGGTCGCCGCGCCAATCCTCGATGATGCCGGGGAAGTCATCGGGGCGGTCTACGGAGATCGTCGCATTGGGATCTCTTGGAACCGCCCTCCGATCGACAAGTTTGATGCGAAGATGATCGAGATCATGGCCTGCGGTGTGGCCGGTGGCTGGGCACGCATGGAGCAGGAGCAGGCCGCCATCGCGCGGCGCGTACAGCTCGAACGATTCGTGACGAAGGAGGTTGCCCAACAACTCGAAGAGGATCCCGACGCACTCATTGGTCGCGACGCGGAAGTCACGCTGTTGTTCTGCGATATCGCCGGGTTCAGCCGCATCTCCGAACAATTGAGTCCCACGGCCACGTTCGAGTGGATCAACGCGGTCATGGAAATGCTCTCGACGTGCGTGCTGGCGACGAAGGGAACGCTGGTGGACTACATTGGCGACGAACTCATCGCCATGTGGGGCGCACCGCTGGCTGTGGCGGATCATGCCCGTGCCGCGGCGGAAACCGCCGTCATGATGATGAACTCGCTCAAGACGCTGAACGAGAAATTTGCGCTGCCGGCCGGGGAATCCACGCAGATTGGCATCGGCCTGAACTCCGGCAACGTGCGCGTCGGCAATACGGGGACGGAGCACAAATTGAAGTACGGCCCACTCGGCTCCGATGTCAATATCGCGAGCCGCGTCCAGGGGGCCACGCGCTATCTCCGCACGCCCGCGCTGATCACCGGTGCCACCGCCAGACAACTCGATGGGAAGTTCTGCACCCGGCGTCTCTGCTCGGTGAGGCTGAAGAACATTGAAACCCCCGTCGAACTCTTCGAGCTAGTCGCGAATCCCGGCCCCACCTGGAGTCAGTTTGCCGAGGACTACGAGCGCGCCCTCACGGCGTGGGAGCAACACAAATTGCAATCCGCGATCGAAACGTTGAGTCAGATGGTCGCCCGGAACAGTCACGACGGACCGACGATGGTGCTGCTGTCCCGGGCCGCCGATGTCTGGTCGCAGGATCTGCAAGACTACGATCCGGTCTGGACGCTGCCGTCGAAGTAGGGTCGAGCTTGTAGGGGGCGTGGGGTCTTGGGAACGCACCGTCATCGGTCGTGCGAGGTTCAATCGGTGTGTTCCGAAGACTTCACGCACCCTACAAGCGACAAGCGGCGCTCACACGTCCGTCGGCAGTTCGATGTACGGATCGAGGCCCAGTGGACGCATTGTCTCCCACTGCTGCTGTTCGCGAATGAGCAGTTGGTTTCGCTCTTGTGCGCCGCGGCGTTCAAAGAGACGCTGGGCTTGAGTGAAGACCGAGATCCAACCGCGGTGCAGTTCTCCCGCCGGGCGCCGTTGCGTGCGAGTCTTCCAGCGCGAGACGCGCGGCACGCCCAGAATCGATAGCAACTCATCGTCGAGCGACACGAAGATCTGGTACGAACCGGGATCGCCCTGTCGGCCGGCGCGGCCCGCGAGTTGGCGGTCGATTCGGGTGGAGCGACTCATCTCGGAGAGAATCACGTGCAAGCCTCCCACAGCCCGGACATCGGGATGGAGTTGAATGTCGGTCCCGCGTCCCGCCATGTTGGTCGCCACAGTGATTCGACCCGGCTGCCCCGCCAGACGGATGATCTCGGCTTCTTCGCGGTGATGCTTGGCGTGCAGCACTTGCACGTCGAGTCCCCGTCTCCGCAGTTCCGCCGCACATTGTTCGCTGGCGGCGATTGATGTCGTGCCGATCAGCGCCGCACGGCCGGAGAGTGCAATCCGCTCCAACTCCGCGAATAGGGCCGACCATTTTTGGTGGCTGCTGGTGAAGATGCGTGGCGGCAGTTGCAGAAGTCGATTCGGATGGTGGGTGGCGATCGACATCACGCGCAGACCGAATGTGGATTTCAATTCGGAACGGGCCTCAGCGGCGGTCCCCGTCATCCCGCACAGGACGCGATAGTTTCTCAGGTAGCTTTGCAGCGTGACGCGTGCGGCACTCCCGCTGGCGTCGCTCGGTGAGAGGCCGGCCCGCAGTTCAATCGCCTGTTGCAACCCGTCGCGCCACTTGCGGCCGGGGAGGACGCGGCCGGTTCCCTGATCGAGGATCTCCAGACGTTCGTCAATGACGAGGTATTCCAGGTTCTCGCGAAAGAAATGGCGCGCGGCCAAGGCGCGCTCCACCTGCGTGAACACCGACTCGACGGGCAGCCGTCCGACGGGAGTCGGCTTGACCGTCAACCGGAGCTTGCGGCAACCGCCGTGAGTCAGTCGTGCCGATTGCAGACGCGGGTCGAGGGAGAAGTCGGCGGCGGCGGTGAGTCCCTCCGAGATTCGCTCGCACCAATGCAGCAACTCGAGATCGTCGGCCGAGGGAGGTTGCGGACACGAGATGATCATCGGCGTGCTGGCTTGATCGATCAGGATGCTGTCGGCTTCGTCGATCAACGCGCAGCGATGCCCGTCTTGGAGCTTCAAGCTCGTTTCGCAGTTCGCGGACACGCCTTCGCCGCCCGGTGCCGCGATGCTGCTGAGCCGGTCGCGTAGAAAGTCGAATCCGAATTCCTTCTCGGACCCGTACGTCACATCGGCGCGATAGCAGGCCGCACGATCTTGAACCGGCAACTCTCCATGCAGCACCGTCGCCGTCAGGCCGAACCAGTCGAGCACCGGCCGGGCAAATTCGCAGTCGCGATTGGCCAGGTAATCGTTGGCGGTGAAGACGTGGCAGCCTCGATGTCTCAACGCCAGCAGCGTCACCGTCATGAGCGAGGTCAGCGTCTTCCCCTCGCCCGTCCGCATCTCTGCGATCCAGCCGTGCGACATCGCCAGCGCGCCGAGGATCTGTACCGGATGATGCCTGATCCCGTGGACACGACCGGAAATCTCACGGACCAGCGCGAAGACTTCGACGGTCGCCGCTTCGTCCGAGGTGGCCAGTTTGACTAGGCCGCGACAGCGACGGGCTTGCTGTTGCAGTTGCTCGTCGGAGGCGGTCGTCAACTTCTGCGACTCGGCGAAGATGCGACGTGCGACTACTTCCCAACGCCAACGATGCCACGCCTCGGGCCAGCGGGACGAGGGCCGTCGATCATGATGCTGTCTGGCTGGTCCCGACATGAATTCACCTGACGACGAACAAGCGATGGAACTCTTCCGTCAACCACGACCCGACGGTCATCGCGGAGCGGGTGAATCGACCGGTGCCGCGCATGCCGGACTGCACGGGGAGACGGAGCTCATCCAGAATTACCGTCGCGTGATAAACAGGCTCCGCAGACTCCTCGCCCCCGGCACCGGATTGAGTGACGAACGGTCCGCCAAACTTGGTGGAGAGGACGCTCGGAATCTCCGGCTCGTTGGCCGCACCGAGCGCCACGACCTTGCCCGTGACGACCGTTCCCGAAAACGCGTCGAGGCAAACCTCCACCGTCTGACCCACTGACAAGTATTGTCGGCTGCGCTGATCGACCCAGAGGGCGACCTGCCAGAGATGACCGGGGGCGATCTCGCACAGACATGCTCGGCGGGGCAGGTGCATGCCGATCAACTGCGGATTGAGCTTCCCTGCGGATTCGATAGTCGGCTCTGCGGAGATTCCTTGAGAACCGTGTGACGGCGTCTTTGCAGAGATCAACGTGCCGGAGATCGTGGCTCGCAGTTGCAGTCGGTCCTGCTCCGCACGGGCATGTTCGATTTGACTGTTGGTCGATTCCATCGCTGTCTGGGCGAGTGTCATCAGATCGGGATCGCCGACAGCCTGAGCCAGTCGGATGTCCGTTTCATGCGTCGCTCGCTGTCCCTCCAGCGCGACCAGACTGCGATCGAGTTCGAGGTTCTCCAATTCGACCAGCAGCGTTCCCGGCTCAACGATGTCACCCTCGCGGACGAACACCTTGCGCACGGTGCCGGGAGTCTCCACATACACCGGCTGCACGGATTGCGGTTCGACCACGACCGGCGCGGTGATCGAGCTTCCCAACGGGCAGAACCAGATTCCCACGAGAGCCGCAGCACAACACGTCGCGCTGACGAGTGACTGCACCAACGCGCGCCTCGGTGATTTTTGTTGTCGGCTCATGCGCAGGCTCCACGTCACGAATCGGCCGAAGGTCAGCAGCAGCGCCCCCAGCAGACAGAACCAGCCGACAGCCGACAGACCGATCGGTTCGAGCAGGCCATACACAAATAAACCCATCCCCAACATCAGCGGCACCTGATAAGCCATCGAGGCCAATCCGTAAGTGGCCAAAATAGACAGCGGTTCATTGCCCGAGACTCGCACATCGTCCGGCAGACGAAATCCCAGCAGGTACCGGGCGGCGATACGCTGGAGGGTCTGTCGGCTGCGCTGGTACAGATTCGGGATTTCGAGCAAGTCCGCCAGCACGTAGTAGCCGTCGAAGCGCAGCAATGGATTGGCATTGAACAGCAGAGTCACGAACGAGCCGGCCAGAAAGACTTGCAGGCAGATCTGGTGAAACAGTCCGGGGGCCGAGAACCACCACAACCACAGTCCGAGTGATGAAATCAGCAGTTCCACATAGACTCCGGCCATCGAGATCGCGACGCGGTGTGATTTCTTATCCAGCATCCAGGCATCGGTGACATCGCAGTACAGGCACGGGCTGAAAAACAAAAACGCCAGCCCGATCGACTGACACTCCGCGCCGAATCGCTCGCACGCCAGTCCATGCGACAGTTCGTGCAGCACCTTCAGCATCCCGACGACGATCCACAGGGTCCACAGGCCATCTCCCGCGAGCAGTCCGGACAACGTCGGCAACTCGCGCAAAAACGTGTCCACATGCAAGAACAGGAACAGCCAGGTTCCGCAGAGAATCGCGGCTGCGGCAGCCATCACACCGGGGGAGTAGATCCAACCCAGGTACTGGGACATCCATTTCAACGTCTGCCCGGGATGCAGACCGGGCAGTCGAATGAAAAACGGATTGCAGACAGCCGCCCAAATGCTGCGCCACCGCTCTTCGACGGCTTGCTTCCACAGACTGTCTGATGTCCCGGCACGTTGACTCCAGATCAGTCGCTTACTGGCGAGATCGAGAATCAACCGAAGCACTTCTGCGGCGCTGATACCGGCTGAACCCCCGCTATGCTGAACCCGGCACAGAATTTCGCTGAGTGAGCGCCGACCGTCGAGGGCCTCCAGCACCTGGTATTGCAGCAGGGGAAGCTGGAAATACCGGATACCCAGCGGATCTTTGACAACGACGTGCTCTTCTCCCCGGAGTGACATCGGGCACACTTGCAGGTCCGCTCTCCGAACCAGCGGAATCGGACGATGCGTCGAGGAAAGCAGCATCGGCGAGAACTCACCTCGGGGATCGTGCGTCGGACAGGGGCTCAACTCGTGGTATAAGCCAGTTTGAAATCTCGGTAAATACGAACTGTCGGCCACGACGAGCGCTCGTGCCCTTGTTGAGTCCGTCGCCAACGATGATCGACGTCATTCCCGTCCTGAACTCCCCACACACGATTGAACACAGGTCCATGCCACACGACAACCCCGCCGCGTCACTCACCCGCAAACATCGCATCGTGATCCTCGGCGGCGGGTTTGCCGGCGTTCACACGGCGATGGAGTTGGAGCGGCGCATGTCGGCGGCCGATCGGCGCGACATCGAAGTGGTGTTGGTCAGCAACGTGAATTACATGGTCTTCCAGCCGCTGCTCCCCGAGATGATCAGCGGCACGATCGAACTGCAACACGGCGTGACTCCCATTCGGCGGCTGCTGAAGACGACGCGGGTCTATGTGCGCGACATCCAGTTCATCGACATCGCTGGGAAGCGAGTCGGTCTGGCTCCGGGCTTCCAACCGAGGACGGATGTTCTGGACTACGATCAGCTCGTGATCTGTCTCGGTAGCCGCATCAATTTTCCCCTCGTACCGGGGATGAAAGAACATGCCATTCCCTTCAAATACCTCGGCGACGCGATGCGGCTGCGGTACGAAGCTGTTCGAGCACTCGAAGAGGCGGACATCGAAGTCGATCCCGCCGAGAGACGGAAGCTGTTGACGTTCGTCGTCGGGGGAGGCGGATTCTCGGGAGTCGAGTGCATCGCCGAGCTGCACGATTTCCTCCGGCATGCGATGTCGGCCTATCACAATCTCGCACCGAGCGAACTCCGCTGCATTCTGTTGCAGAGCGCCGAACGCATCCTGCCGGAGGTTGATCCCGTACTCGCCCAATACGCCCATCGAATCTTGGAGCGACGCGGCATTGAGATCCGGGTGAACGTCCGACTCAACGCCGTCTCGGCCGATGCCGTGATCGTGCAGCCGAAAGGGGCCGCCGAGCGTGAACGGATCCCCACGCGGACGGTCGTGACCACGGTCCCTGCGGCACCGGACCCGTTGGTCAGCAGCCTGCCCTGCCAGCTCGATCGCGGTCGCATCGTGGTCGATGAGTTTTTGAAGGTGACGGGCTTCGACACCCTGTGGGCCGTCGGCGACTGTGCAGCCGTGCCTCAACCTGACGGGATCACCTCACCACCGACAGCCCAGCACGCGGTTCGACAGGCCAAAGTGTGCGCGACCAATCTGCTGGCCACTTATCGCGGGAAGGAACAGGTCGGCTTCAAGTTCACCGGCTTGGGGAAGCTGGCTTCGCTGGGGAGACGTTCTGCCGTCGCCGAGGTCATGGGGATCAAGCTGCGAGGCGTCCTGGCCTGGCTGGCGTGGAAGGCAATTTACCTTTCCAAGATTCCGGGCTGGCCGACGGCAAGTGGCGCGAGGCGATGGCGTATCTCGGCCGCGCGCTGCGCTACGATTCCGACAACGTCAACGCGCGCGATGCGCTCTGGCTGACATTGCTTCACGGCCAACGAGACGCTCCGACTCTGCCGAGACAATCATTGCGGCACAAAGACGCGGTCCTCAGCGCGAGCTTCAGCCATGATGGCACGCGCGTCGTCACCGCGAGCCGCGACCAATCGGCCCGCATCTGGGATGTCCGAACGGGGCAACCGATCGGCGCGCCCCTGCAACACAAGGGCGTGGTCAACAACGCGAGCTTCAGTCCAGATGGGGCGCGCGTGGTGACGGTCAGCGCTGACACGACGGCGCAGCTCTGGGATGCCAACACGGGCGAGCCTGTCGGACCACCGCTCTCGCATCCGGACATCGTTTACGGCGCCAGCTTCAGTCCCGACGGCACGCGCGTCGTCACGGCGGGCGGCGACGCGATGGCCCGAAGTTGGGACTCGAAGACGGCGCTGCCGCTCGGACCGCCAATGAAGCATCATGATGCCGTGTATGGCGCGAGCTTCAGTCCGGATGGCTCGCGCATCGTGACGGCGAGCGGCGACACGACCTCTCGTATCTGGAACGCCGAGACAGGCGAACCGATCGGCGCGCCGTTGAAGCATCAGGATGCCGTCTATGCCGCCAGCTTCAGTCCGGACGGCACGCGCGTCATCACGGCCAGCGGCGACACCACCGCGCGGATCTGGGACGCCGGCACGGGGCAACCCGTCAGCCCGCCGCTGAAACACGAGCGTTCTGTCACGAGCGCCCGCTTCAGTCCCGACGGCACGCGCGTGATCACGGCGAGCGACGACAAGACGGCACGGATCTGGGACGCGCAAACGGGAGAGCCGGTGGGGCCGCCGCTCAACCACGAAGGCCCGGTCGCCGGCGCGAGCTTCAGTCCGGATGGCACGCGAGTCGTCACGGCAGGCGAAGACCAGACGGCGCGGATCTGGGATGTGCAAACCGGACTGCCGATCGGTCCCGCGCTGAACCACGAAGGACTTGTCGGCAGCGCGAGTTTCAGCCCCGATGGCACGTCGGTGCTCACGACGAGTGATGACCTGACGGCCGGAATCTGGAATGCGCAAACCGGTCAGCCGATCGGGCTGTTTTTGAAGCACGGTGACGCGGTCTACGACTCCAGCTTTAGTCCGGACGGCACGCGCGTGGTGACGGCGAGCGGCGACACGACCGCTCGCCTCTGGGATGCGAAGACGGGCGAGCCGATCGGCTCTTCGTTGAAGCATGAGCGTTCCGTCACCAGTGCGCGGTTCAGTCCCGATGGAATGTTCCTCGCCACCGCCAGCGACGACACGACGGCGCGAGTCTGGAACGCCCGGACGGGAGAAGCGATCTCACCGCCGCTGAATCACACCGGCGTCGTGATCGGTGCGAGTTTCAGCCACGACGGCACGCGGGTCGTCACGGCCAGTCACGATTCGACGAGCCGGATCTGGGATGCCCAGACGGGGAGGCCGATCGGAGCTCCGCTGAAGCACGAGAACTTTGTCTCCTCCACGAGTTTCAGTCCGGACGGGACGCGCGTGGTGACGGCGAGTCGGGACAAGACGGCGCGCCTCTGGGACGCTCAAACGGGACAACCGATCATCAGCTCGCCGATGTGGCACGAAGACGCCGTCTACTTCGCCGGTTTCAGCCCGGACGGCACGCGCATGATCACCGCGAGTCGAGACACGACGGCGTGCCTCTGGAATGCAATGACCGGGGAGCAGATCCCGCTGCCTCACCCGGAGTCGGTCTACATCGCCAGCTTCAGTCTCGACGGCACACACATTATCACCGTGAGTGAGGACAAGACCGTGCGGACTTGGGACGCTCAAACGGGACAGCCCTTCGGACCGCCGCTCACGCACGACAGCCGCGTCAACAGTGCGAGCTTCAGTCCGGACGGCTCGCGCGTGCTCACGGCGAATGAGGACAAGACCGCGCGGATCTGGGACACGCGATCGAGTCAGCCGATCGGCCCGCCACTCAGGCACGCGGGTTCGCTCAACGGAGCCGCCTTCAGTCCGGACGGCACGCGCATCGTCACCGCGAATGAAGACAAGTCCTCGCGTATCTGGGATGTGCGGTCGTTGGAGCCGCTCGACGGAACGGCCGCCGAAACCCTCGTCGCCTTCGCGGCCGGCGCACGGCTCGACCGGCGACTGGGAACTCTGCAACTGCTCTCCACCGAACAACGGCTCGCATCGGCGCGCGGTGTCCCCGCATCGCTGGCCAACAACCCCAACTGGCTGGTCCTCGTCGAGGTCTGCCTGGCACCGCGGCCGGAGTCGCGCATCCTGCCCCGATCGACGATGACTCGCCGTGAAGCGGCCACACGTCTGATCCGCCGGCGCACCGCAGAGTCCCTCCGCGAGGCAATGCTGGTCGATCCGGGACACCCGCTAATCCAGATCGCGTTGGCGGGTCTCAAGGCACATGCTCCGCAGGCTGAATTCCTGCGCGAATACGGCGTGAGCCGACTCTCCGACGACGCAGCCGTCTGCCGCGAGGCAGCCGACATGCTGAAGGGACAGAACGACATTCCGCGCGCCACGCGCGCCCTGGACAAGGCGCGCCGTCTGGAACCAAATCATCCGGAGGGCAACCGCCTGCTTCAAATGGGGGTGCCACGGTCACGGAGCTTCGACGTGGCCGTGCGAGGACATGAAGGCTGATTCCCAATCTCACGGCCACGTCGAAGCTCCGTGACCGTGGCACCCAATATCCCCAATTCAACCAAGCGATGGCGCTGGGATCATCCACATGCCCTTTCCACCCCACGAGATCTCCATGAACGCTGAAGAAGCCCGCCTGCAACAGTCTCACGAGCGCGCCGCCAACTGGCATCGCTGGGGGCCGTACCTCTCGGAACGCCAGTGGGGGACAGTGCGCGAGGACTACTCGGAACACGGCGACAGTTGGAACTATTTCCCTCACGATCACGCGCGCAGCCGGGCGTATCGCTGGGGTGAAGACGGACTGCTGGGCATCTGTGACCGCGAGTGCCGACTCTGCTTCGGCCTGGCACTGTGGAACGGCAGGGATCCGATTCTGAAAGAGCGCCTGTTCGGTCTGACGGGGCCGGAGGGGAACCACGGCGAAGACGTGAAAGAGGAATACTTCTACCTCGATTCGACCCCCACGCACTCCTACATGAAGGCGCTGTACAAGTATCCGCAGGCGGAGTACCCGTACGACTGGCTGGTCGCGGAGAATGCTCGCCGTGGCAGGTTCGATCCCGAGTTTGAACTGCTCGACACGGGCCTCTTCGACGACAACCGTTACTTCGATGTGTTTGCCGAGTACGCGAACTCCTCGCCGGATGACGTGCTGATTCGCATCACGGTGGCGAACCGGGCCAGTGAGTCCGCCACCATTCATCTGTTGCCCACGCTCTGGTTCCGCAACACCTGGTCGTGGGGCTGTGAACACGAAGGGTGCGAACTCAAGCCGGTCATCACCCTGCAAGACGACGGTTCACTGATGACCGACCACGTCACGCTGGGTCGGTTTCGCTTCTGTTGCGAAGACCATCCGTCGTCCGGTGCTCCGCCGATCCTGTTCACCGAAAACGAAACCAACACCGCGCGTCTGTTCGGCGATGTCAGTGGTTCGCACCCGGTCAAGGACGCGTTTCACGACTACGTGATCGCGGGAAACACGGCTGCGGTGAGCACCACACGTCATGGGACAAAAGCAGCCCCCCATTACGTGCTCACCCTGCCGGCTCACGGTGAGGTGACGATTCGACTGCGACTGACCGCCGCACATCTGCCCGACGGCCCGCCTTTCGGCGAGCCATTCGACCGCATCTTCAGTGAGCGGATCTCCGAAGCGAATCAGTTCTATGCCGCCAAGCTGCCACCGACAGCGACAGCGGAAGAGCAGAATGTGGCGCGACAAGCCTACGCGGGACTGCTCTGGAGCAAGCAGTTCTATCACTACGCGGTCGAACCGTGGTTGCAGGGTGACCCCGAACAGCCTGCCCCATCGGACCGCCGTCGGCAGGGCCGCAATCACGATTGGCCGCACCTGTTCAATCGCGACATCATCTCCATGCCCGACAAGTGGGAGTACCCGTGGTACGCCGCGTGGGATCTCGCATTCCACATGATTCCGATGGCGACCATTGATCCCGAGTTCGCGAAATCACAATTGCTGCTGATGCTGCGCGAATGGTACATGCACCCCAACGGCCAGATCCCGGCGTACGAGTTCGGGTTTTCGGACGTCAACCCGCCCGTGCATGCCTGGGCCTGCTGGCGCGTCTACAAGATGACCGGGCCGCAGGGTCGGCGCGATCGCGACTTTCTGGCCCGCGTCTTTCAAAAGTTGCTCATCAACTTCACCTGGTGGATCAACCGCAAGGACGTGACCGGGAAGCATCTGTTTTCGGGAGGCTTCCTCGGGCTCGACAACATCGGCGTGTTCGATCGTTCCAAGCCGCTGCCGACGGGCGGACATTTGGAGCAGGCGGATGGAACGGCCTGGATGGCGTTCTATTGCACGACGATGCTCGCCATCGCGCTGGAACTGGCCGAGGAAGATCCCTCCTATGAAGACGTCGCCTCCAAGTTCTTCGAGCACTTCATCCACATCGCCGATGCGATGAATTGCCTGGGAGGGACGGGTCTGTGGGACGAAGTGGACGGCTTCTACTACGACCAACTCCAGACGAATGGTCAGTCGCATCGACTGAGAATTCGATCCATCGTCGGCATCATCCCCCTGTTCGCGGTGGAGGTTCTCGAAGACGACGTGCTCCACAAGCTGCCCGGCTTCCGCAAACGCATGGATTGGTTCCTCAAGCATCGGCAGGATCTGGCCAGACAGATTTCCTACCTGGAAAAAGAACGCGCCGATGGCAGCAAACACTCCCACCGGTTGCTGGCGATTCCGTCACGGGAACGGCTGGAACGCGTCCTGCGCTACGTGCTCGATGAAAACGAGTTTCTCGCGCCCCACGGGGTCCGGGCCCTGTCCCGAATCCACGCCGATTATCCGTACTCGTTCTGGTGCGGAGGCGAAGAACATCGCGTCGAATACGTTCCCGGTGAATCCACGTCGGGAATGTTCGGCGGCAACTCGAACTGGCGCGGTCCCATCTGGTTTCCCGTGAACTATCTCCTGATCGAAGCCTTGGAGCGCTACCACCATTTCTACGGTGATGACTTCCGGGTGGAATGCCCGACCGGATCGGGGCAATGGATGACGCTGCAGCAGGTCGCCCGGGAATTGGGCCGGCGTCTCGGCTCGCTGTTCCTGCCGGACGCGAACGGCCATCGCCCCTGTCATGGCACAAGCCAGGCGTTTGCCGATGACCCGCATTGGCGTGAGTTAGTGCTGTTCCACGAATACTTCCACGGTGACAACGGCCGCGGACTCGGTGCCAGCCACCAGACCGGCTGGACCGCCCTTGTCACGCGACTGTTGGGGACACC
>Ga0194051_1001282_pt1 | contig 13421 bp, 15 predicted proteins | sample SepL2320m_MetaG_FD_161275 | JGI IMG/M metagenome (GOLD analysis project Ga0194051, IMG submission 161275) | Anoxic zone freshwater microbial communities from boreal shield lake in IISD Experimental Lakes Area, Ontario, Canada - Sep2016-L239-20m | ecosystem: Environmental > Aquatic > Freshwater >... | reverse complement strand
GAATATAATAAAACCATTATATCTAATAAATATGATATTAAATCGCCAAAGCCATACTCGACATCGCCAAAGCTAAGTTCCCCGACATCGCCAAAGCCAGATAAATACGCCTTTCTGACGACCAATATTGAGCCCCCGACATCGCCAAAGCCAGATAAATACGCCTTTCTGACGACCAATATTGAGCCCCCGACATCGCCAAAGCCATCCCCGACATCGCCAAAGCCAGATAAATACGCCTTTCTTGATGAAAATTACAATCAAAAAACAAATCACTTTCTAAGTTATTCGGAGTGGATTACATATAGCCTTGATCACGAATGCCCTCTAAAAATAGTAGACAATAATTATTTTGATCTTTATGAAGAAGAAAAAAAATATAAAAAAGTAACTTTAAATAAACCCTTTAGAACACCTGATGGCCCAAAAAAATTCAGCGTATATGTAAAAAACGATAAAGGAAATGTTGTTAAAGTTAATTTTGGAGATCCCAATATGGAAATTAAAAGAGATAATCCAGCTAGGAGGAGATCGTATAGAGCCAGACATAACTGCGATAACCCCGGCCCCAAATGGAAGGCCAATTATTGGAGTTGTAAAATGTGGTCTAAAACTAATGTATCCGACTTAACATAAACTGTTAAAGATACTATGATCAATTGCCCACCCGTTAAAGACGGGTGGGTTTCCGCTCCAACCAACAGCCCACTAAAAGCGGGCAGCTAGGATGTAAAAAATGCAAGAGGAAAAAGAAAATTCAAATAATCTAATGCGTTATATGTCAAATCCTAGGGCATTTACCATTCGGAAATGGTTTTACGAACTTCTAAAAGTTAAATACGCAAGCCATGATGAAATCATTGAACGTGTGTCTTCGGTTTTAATAACTGAAAAGGATGTTGAAAATTTTGGAAAATTAATAGGACAAGTTTATGAAATAGGATATGTTAAAGCGGTAGATGACTACAGAAAACAAATTGAAGAAATGGGATTAAAAGTTTCTATTGTTACGCCGTCACCATCGTTACCTAAATCACCAGAAACTAAGTGAAGTCTGGATTTACATCCGATATATGAGCCAAACACAAATAACCACCAGTTTTACTCTCTAAGGCGTTTACTCTCCACCATCTTTCTCCGCCATGTTGGTGTTTTCTGTAAACGACAGAATCTTTTGTAATGTGTTTAACGCACCAAAACTGAAGCTGTAGGTCTGATTGATCTATAATGACAGCATCAAATAAAAATTTATCGCCATATTTAAGAGTCGAATATGTTTCTCCATACAAATCATCTACGTAATTATTTTTACCAATAACTGGGGCACAATAATATTCAACTCCTCTTTCCTTAAAAACTCTTGCGAGTTGTCTGTCTACATTAATTGTGACTTCTGGAATTGGTTCCGACTTTATTTCTGGTTCCTGTTGAGCAAGTTCCTGAATAAAATTACTTGCAGAAACTGATTTTGGTTGTTCGGGACCTTCAAATAAATCTAATTCTTCTGCTATGTCTATTGTGTTTTCTTTTTCATATTTTGTAGTGCTATGATCTTCTATTGTTTCTGACTTCCATTCTCCCATATTGATCAACTTCATTTTTGACCTATCCCAATCTGACCTGTTTTTGACAAGTGGGTTTGGTCCACGAAGTTTATACACATTTCCGTCTTTATCCTTAATTGCCATATTTGAACCGTTCATTAATTATCGGTACTCAAAAAATACAAAAATTTAAAAGTAGACTTTTTGTTTAATTCTGGCTTTCTGAACTACCGCCAGTCTTTGGCAGTCTGGATTTTGTTTAAAATTGGCGATGTAACTAGCTCAAAGTCAATTTAGCTGTTACGCTAATAGTTCCGCCACCGTCTGGAATATCAAAAGGTGCACCACTAAATCTTTCAAGCCACAATAATTGATTTGATTGATCTGTAACATAATATCCATATGCTGTGGAATCAGTGGTGAATGTGAATGTTTGTTCAGAATACACTGCTGTGGTTACGCCTGAGGACTGAACCGTGGTCCAGTTAGATGAAAGTAAGGTTATGGCATGATATCCAGAAACAGTACCCACCTCTTGTAGGTCTGCTTTAATAGTGGAATCAGAGGGAGTAATGTCATTTGCATAAAGGTGCAAAACAGGATTATCGGCATTGACCATGCCTACTATATACTGCAAAAGTAATATTTCACCCCAAACATCAGGACAAACAAGTGCCATAGTTCATTTCCTTTCTTTTTTTGACCGATAATCAAAACTTATCAAATTATCATATTATCATATTAACAAGCGTTAATTACCGTGTACATCACGGTAATCCTCAGTATTATTATAGTATTGATACTTTATTTTTTTTATAAAAAATACATTCAAAAAGTTTGCTTTAAAATTTTTAATCAATATTTTCTTTATTTTTAAGATTAAAATCTTCAAGTGATTTTTTATAATCATCAGCAGTCCTACGATCCAACTCTGCTCCAAGTTTTAGTCCTTTAAATCCCTGATTCATAAGCTCACTAGAATTAATATTTGGCGGTTGATAAGAACCAAAATGAGTCAATTTACTAGCAATTGAAGAATCTCCTACAACTTTAGCTAGATCTTTTAAATCCTGCTGTGTAGCGGCTGTATTAATTTGATTGTGTAATTGAATTTCCTGTGGAGACATATGCTTTCCTGAAGGACCAAAAGCATTTCCTTTCAATAACCTTTTGTCTCTATCTTTTATTGTCAAAAGAACTTTTCCATGATCAAAATTCATAGAATTAATCAAAAATCTTACAGATTCCGAAATGTCATTCGGATATTTCAATTTTTTGAGCGATATATTTACATTTTGATTGTTCCTTAATAACCAAGCCAATATCACTTTCACATTTTTTAAATTACCAAGTTTTCCAATATCATGAGCATCAATATTTAATTGTGGAAAAACTCTCTTAAGTAAATCAAGATCCGCAAGACTTTTCAAAAAACCAGCAGTATTTAAAGATTGATTAATCCCGGCTAAAAATTCAAGCTGAACTCTTTCTGGGGTAATTCCCTCAAGATTCTTGAACTTCTCAATCGCAGCAATATGCTGTGGATCAAGAATGGATTTGATGTCTCCCGGATTAAATCTTGAAAAGAACCTGACTAACCTCAGAACTCTAAGCTTATCTTCTTTAAATCGGTCATTAGGATTTCCGACACATCGTACAGTACGATTTTCAATATCCTTGATTCCCTGTCCTCCGGGATTAAAATCAAGAATCAAACCTTTGTCAAAATCATAATACAAATTGTTGATGGTCAAATCACGACGCATCGCATCATCTTGAATTGTGCCTATTTCTACAGAATCAGGCCTACGTCCATCTGATCCTCCAATATCTTTACGAAATGGGGCAATCTCATAGTTTTCTTGATTAACTGTTGCAAACACCACCCCAAAGGTATCTACACTTTCTTTTTCCTTGACACTTATGCCATTTTGTTCAGCATAAGGATTCCTTAATCTGGACAAGATATCTTTTTCAGAAAGATTTGTAGTTAAATCAATATCTTTTGGTTTATAGGAAGAACCAGATTTTCCATACTGAACATGGTACAGATAATCCCTGACGGCTCCACCCACAACGTAAACTGATACATTTGAATCCCCCTGTTTAAGAACTTTAGATAGGATTTTAACATTATCATCAATTGGGATATTGGCATGAATAGTAGTTGGATTCAATCCATCCATTTCAAGAAATGTACGAAAGCTTTCTGTTAATTTATCTAATTGAACTCCTGTAAGGTAAGGGAATTTTCCTTGAAGAGCTTTGATTCTTTGATCTCTTGTTATTTTCCTTAATTTGAGTATTTGGGAAAACTCTTCGGGTCCACCTTCAAAGGCTTTAGTTTGATTTTGAATGTTTTGGAATCTTTTTTCGCTTTTTTGCATTGAAGCATAAAGATTATTGGCGTTTTTCTCAATGGCAGATTTGATAGTATCTTCTGGTTTCCTTCCCATTTTATCTGCCCACATCAAAATCAGAAGCAACTTCATTTCAGGAGTATTTTTAATTTTATCTCTTTCAAAATGATTTGCTACGAAAGATTTGGAAAAACCAGTACCTGATGTAAAGTCCATGTGATGTTCAATTATAAAATTGATTAAATGCTCATTTTTAAGGTAAAGTTGAACTGTTTCTGGAGGTGCAATATCTTTTAATTTTTCTAATTGGGGATGGTAATGTTCTGGATCTTGATGTCCAATAGCCTGAATTTTTCCTGTTGCACCGGGTGTCGTCCAGTGTTGTCCTCCAATTGTTGTTGCTGAATATTTTCCAATATCATGCAACCATGCAGATAATTTCAAAATCTGCATTTCTTCTGGTGAAATAGAAAAATCGATATCAGATAAGATATTGGAAAATTTAGGATTTTGTTGCAGAATCCTTAGCTCTTCAATGGCTTTTGGAACAGCCTTCCTGACTAATTGAGTGTGAATAAGAGTTGGTCCTTCTGGGTGATGTTCCGAATCTTGAGGAACATCCCTTAAAAGATCACTGAAAGTTTTTGACAACTCTTTACGGGTCTCTACATATTTTTTCCAAATTTTCATACCTTATTTACATATCCGATTCCGATTTCACTTAACTATCGGATATTGACTCCATTGTCCTTTTTTGTACTTTTCTACAATCCAATCAATGGCGGTAGAAATAAGTATATTTATTATATATCCACGAATTACAACAGAAAATGGCCTAGCCCAAACAGGAAGTACCCCACCAACTATATAATCGTAAATTTTTCCAATAGAGAATAAAACTGTCGCTTTTTTATCTGCACCTGAAGCTGTGCTTAATCCGTCAGCGTAATAAATCAAATAATCAAGGCACTTGAGAAGAAAATTTGTTACGGGAGAAAGATCGATTTTTACAAAAGCATTCCACCATGTGGGCTTTGTATTAGAAACATCCCACAATGATTTCATAGAATCTACAAATTTGTCAATCTGTTCATTTTCTATGACTTTTCCAATTGGATAATTTTCAAATTTTATTTTCATCTGAGTGTGGCAATTCCTGCCATTACCTTTAGGGGCTGTTAGGAATTGCTATTACCTCCTAAATAATTTTCGTCACAAACTCATGTCGATAATAGTTATAATTATTTAGTTCACTTTAATATATAATTGCAAGAATAGTTTTCCATATTTAATTTATCTGTCATATAACTCAGACATCCGGAAGACAACGATGATCAAAATCAAGGATGTGAAAAATGACAATTCGTAACCCCGATGGTTCCATATATAATCCTACTGGATCATTGACACAATTCAATCCAGATAACATGGAGCACGATCTTTTTAATGTTTGGGATCAAGAAGTAATTGAAATAGGAGGTTCACCTCTTTTTTATTATGAAGTTTTCATAAACATTAACAACATTGATGATTTGTATGTTGAAGCACGTGACAAAATTTTTAGTCAGGTTCCTAAGCAAATTTATGGTTATTACGAACCAATACCATCTCAAAATATGATGGGTGTATTTGGAATAGACTCTCCTGACGAAATGATGTTTGAATTTAACTATCGTCATGTTCTTAAAACTCTAGGACATGCTCCTAAAATTGGTTCCAGAATTTTTTCTCCGCACAAAAGAGAAAATTGGATGATAAATCAAAGAAATGTTGAAGTTTTTAAATTATGGGGAGAGCTAAGATTACAAGTAATGTGCATTAGATACCAAGAATCTCTAACCACAGGTGAAGGAAAAGTCACCCAAAGACAACCAGATTTTAAACTTAACACTGTTAAAGATTTAAACAACAAAACTAGCAATTGGGCGGGTGGTCAACAATCGCCTTGATCAGGCAATTCAATTTGTGACTTAGATAAGATACTTATGTTGTTGCAAAAATAAAGAGGAATTTTAATCTTTTTAAGAGGAGAAATAACTTTTAGTTTTTTTGGAGTATTCGATATTTTGTTGAAAATTTTATAAGGCTTCATCAGTGTAATTTCTTTGAAAATAATTTGTTGATATTAAATATTAGTAAACTAATGGTTAATTTACGGACACAGTCAACCATTGTGGCATAATTAGGAACTATTTAGTTTTATTACTATATAATTTCAAGTAAATGTTACGATATTAGTCGGATTTTACTTCTATTTACGACGAGAAATAAAATTATTTTCAATAAAAAATACACATTGATCATATCGAGCGTAATCATAAAAAACAGGAAGCCAAAATGAACGATCCAACACTTAATCCTTGTAATGAACCTGGACCAATTCAAGATACAAATATAGATTCTGCACCGCCTTTTTGCAGAGATGGAAAAAAGATTTCGAGTTCCGGAACAATCACAGACAAGCCTTACTTAGAAAATCAAGAAGATGTTCTCTCCAAAGATATGTCCTGGTTAGAAGATGCAACAATGAGCAAACTTGGAAATGGATCACCAGCTTTATGTGACCCACAGCAAAGTGGACACATTATCAACGAACAAGGAATGTCTCCTCCGAATCGCAACGTAGTATATCGTTATTCTAAATCAATTCGTGGAACAGACGAGGCAATGCGTGGTATGTTTAAAGATTTAGTTGTTATTGATGAATCTGGAAAAGCCCACAATGTGCCGATTATTTGGGGAACACAAGAACGTGCGGTATCTTACATTCTGCAAGAAAATACACGTAAAGATGAAAGTTTAGTAGTGGATAGAATAAGATTACCTATGTTGGCAATACATTCATCTGATTTTAATTTTAATCAAGATAGATACATTTATCACAAAGCAATCGATTATTTACGTGATCCAAATAATAATTTTAGACCTGGATTTACAACCAGTGAACGATATGAAAAAGACACAATTTTTGGAGTAACTAGAGGAATACCCATAGATATTGGATATAGTTTATATGCCTGGACTCTTTATGAAGAAGACATGAATCAAATATTAACACAAATTATTACAAAATTCTCACCAATTGCATACATAAGAGTGAATGGAATTTCTTGGGAGATTATAGTTAAGTTATCAACTATATCTAATAATGTAGATTATGAACCAGGAGATAAAGCCATTAGAGTTTTTAAATATAAATTTGATCTAACAGCAGAAAGCTTTGTTTCGCAACCTATTGTTAGAAAAAAATCTGTACTTAAAACAAAAATTCAAATGACTGACCAAATAAAAAGCGATGACATCTGTGATGTTTTAAGTAATTTAGAAAATGCAGTAAAGGAATTTCAATGATTGAAGTTAAAAATAAGCAAAAAAGTCCAGTCCAATTGGTTGTGAGATCAAGGACGGCTCCACGTGCTTTCACAACTTTGATCATTCCTGGAGTTGGGAAAGGAAACAACGTCAGAATGATTGAAGATGAGTTGGTGACTGAATACATAGAACGTGTTGAAAAAATGGGATTAATTTCGACTAAATACATACCAAACAATGAACTTCGTAAGGGAGATTAATACATGGCTATTCTAAGGGGTTTTCCTCCATCTAACACTATTTCTCCAAGCGTCAGGATTACAGAGAAAGACTTGAGCTTCATAGCTCCAGAACAATCTTTCCATCGTGGTGGATTAATTGGATTTGCAAGCAAAGGACCAATTAATGTACCAACTTTAGTATCTGGGCAACGTCAACTAAATATAGTATATGGATATCCACATCCTGAATCTGGCGATCCTTATCTAATTTATGCTGCCGAACAATACTTGTTAGTAGCCAATGAATTATATATCGTTCGTGTTGCAGATGAAGAGAATGTAAGTGATGAAAAAGCAAATATAGCTTCTATCGATGTTCCATCTTCGGGTGGTCAGATAATGGTGATGTCACAAGAAGTGGGACCATACACATTCTCAACAGATTCATTCTTCCGTTGGAGGTTGAATGGTGTTCTGATGACAAAGACACTTGTTGCTCTGGCTGACACTTATACAGCTGCACAGCTTGCCGAAGAATTGAACCTTCAGTTGTTAGCTGACGTGGATGGTATCGAGTTCATATCAGAAGATGGCTTTATAGGAGTTCAAACAACTTGGGCCTATGGTCCAGATTCTGAGTTAGAATTCGTTTCTGTTCAGGACGCTATGTACGGTGGCGCAGTCGTTGACGGAAACGTTGCAGGACTCGGAACCGGCATGACTAAGGCTGAACTGACTGGAAGTTTGGATCGTTATCCGGAATCTTATCAAAGCGCAGGAGAGTACGATTTGGCTGGGTTAACCGATCTTAACATTCAGATCGTTGTTGACGGAACAGATAATGTTTTAATAGACAACGTTGTTCAAGTTATTGATCTCGTAGACCTTGAAGGCACCGAATCCACAATTGCAGAAATAGTTGATGAAATCAATAGTCAACGTGTTGAAGAATCAGGAACACTTACTGGCGGATGGGAAGCATTTGCAGATGGTGACAACCTTGCCTTCCGAACGAATCACCATGGTAGTGATGCACGATTGTTAATTAAACCAGACAGCACCGCCGCTGCTATCTTCGGATTAGAAAGTGTGACCAAATTGGGCGATAGCCCAATCGGTACAACTGGTGATGGTTCAGAAGACACTTATGGTCGTATTAACGGTGATAGCAACAGTACCGGAGCGGTTACATTTTCTATTACAGCAGATTCGGCTGGAATTGATGGCAATTCAACTCAAGTTGTTATTGAAAACAATATCCGTGAAGGAAACTTTGTTGTTCAAATTTATAACAATGGAGTTGAAGTAGAATCATGGGGTGGTTTAACCAAAGATGAAAATTCCAGATTCTATATTGAGACTTTCTTGTCTCTTGTTTCAGACTGGATTCGTGTTTCAGACAATACATCTAACTCAGCACCGCCACTCGATGGAACTTATAGACTCGATGGTGGATCCGATGGAATTCCATCTGATCCAGATAAGCAAGACGCCCTTATCATCGGAAATAAGATTGGATTCTCTGGAATTTACGCTCTTTCAGAGCCTGAACAAATCGACATTGACTTGATTGCAGTTCCGGGCCATAGCAGCACCAGTGTTGTTACAGCCTTGTTAGATCTGTGTTCAAACATGCGTATGGATTGTTTGGCAATCATCGATCCTCCTTTCGGATTAACAGTTCAAGAAATTGTTCACTGGCAGAATGGATCGCATCCACTCAACACCACTCGATTTGATAGCGATTTCGGTGCTTTGTACTGGCCATGGGTCAAGATTCGTGACAATTTCAACCGAGTTGACATTTGGGCACCTCCATCAGGTTCTGTCATGGCTACCATTGCTCGTTCAGACTCTCTGTCTGCACCATGGTTTGCTCCAGCCGGTGTTAATCGTGGCAGTGTGCCAAACATCACTGACGTATTTAGCCGTCCAACATTGGACGAACGTGATCTGATGTATGGTTATAGAAATGCCATTAATCCAATCGTTCAGTTCGTTGACTTTGAAGGATTCGTGATTTGGGGACAGAAGACATTACAGAGACGCCCAACTGCTCTTGATCGTGTTAATGTACGACGTTTGATGTTCGTAATAGAAAAGAGAATCAGATCTGCTTCTCGTCAACTGTTATTTGATCCACATGATGATTCCCTACGACAGAAATTCGTTAGAATAGCCACAAGCATTCTTTCTGAAATACAAGTTGGTCGTGGAATTAACGATTACAGAGTGAAATGCGATACAGAAATCAATACTCCAGATGTAATTGATAGGAATGAAATGCGTGCCCGCATTGGAGTCCAGCCAATCCGTGCTGCTGAATTCATTTTCATTGAATTCTCAATCCACAGAACAGGTAGTTTTGGAGAAAACGCCGACACATTCTAAAAGTTTATTTAAACTTAAGGCATCTGGAAATTTTTCCAGATGCCTTAAGTTTATGAGAGGTACAATAATATGGAAATGGGAATAGGGAAACTAGGAGCCCCATCTCTTATAATTAAAAGAAAGTTCCGTTGGACATTAAGAATCCAACCTATGGGAGAATCTGGAATGAGAGGGGCAGAGATACCAGCAAGCTATGTAAAAGTAAGCGCAAGACCACAACTTGAAATTGATGAAACTGAAATTCATTATTTAAATGGAATAACATATATTCCAGGTAAAGGAAAATGGTCACCACTCAATGTTACCTATGTTGACGTTGCTAGTAGTGAAATGCTGCCTTTATACAACTGGCTTGTTTCAGTTTATGACTTTACTTCAGAAAATCTTACAAATGATATAAAACAATCAGAAAAATCTGGATGGAACGCAGAGGCATACTTATCAATGTACGATGGATGCGGACAGGAAATTGATAGATGGACATTAAAATCTTGCTGGCCGCAATCAATTAATTTTGGAGAATTAGATTATGAAGATTCTGGCATATGTACAATTGATTTAGCTTTGAGATATTCAGAGGCCAGATACGAATCGATTTGCGGTATGGGACAACCAAGTGTTAATTGTTCATCGTGTAAAATTCCAACACCTCAAGCCCCACCACCAATTCCAAATGTGCCTTTTATAGGCGACATCAATAATAATAATGGTATAGGTTTCATTGCATAAATTTATTTAAAGGAGGACAATATGGCGAAAGAAAAAAAACCAATGGGAATTGGAATGGTTGGCCAACCAGACATGGTTTTCAAGCGAAAATTTCGCTGGACATTCGAAATTCTGGGATTCTGTAATAATGAGAAAAACCTCGTTCCTGAGCACTTTGTTACAGTAGCTTCAAGGCCAAACCTTTCAATCGAAGAAACTGAAATTAACCACTTAAATGCTAAAACTTGGATTCCAGGTAAAGCTTCATGGGAAACAATCACAGTGACGTATATGGACGTTGCCCACACAGAGATGAGATCTCTGTGGAATTGGCTTGCAACAGTTTATGACTTCACTGATCCGGTCACTCTTCACCAAGGTGAAAGGAGAGATTGGGATGCCACAGGCTTATTGAGCATGTATGACGGTTGCGGAACATTAATTGAAACTTGGCAGATGCAAAAGGTTTGGCCAACTGCAATTAATTTTGGAGATTTGGATTATACATCATCCGATATTGCAACAATCGAACTAACTTTACGTTATTCGGACGTTAAGTATCGTAGCTATTGCCCAGAATTCCAGCCAGAACCTTGCTGTGGCGGTTGCGGAACTACAACTACAACACCTAAATTAGTTTTTTGATAATTTTATAAAAAAAGTTTGGAATAAACGGGTTAGCCTGCTTTCTTGATAAAACTTTTCTTTACTGAAAAGCAGTCAATTAAGCAGGAAACCCGTCTTTAGCAAGCTGTTATGTAATTTAATATTGTAAATAAGGAAATAATATGGCCACAAACATGGGAATAGGAGAGCTTGGATTTGCAAATAATATATTCAAAAGAAAGTTTAGATACACTTTTGAATTAAGTGGAAGTCATACCATACCAAAACATTTCGTTAAAATTTGCGCTAGGCCAAGTATTTCTATAGAATCTACAGAAATTAATTTCCTTAATGCTAAAACTTTTATTCCTGGCAAAGCTACATTGGAACCAATGTCAGTTACGTACGTTGACGTTGCCCATAATGAAATGCAACCTTTGTACAACTGGCTTGCTTCAGTTTATGACTTCACAAAACCGAGCACTCTTTACCAAGGCTCAAAACAGAAGGACTATCAGTGCTATGGAACGCTTGTACTTTTAGATGGTTGTGGTGAAGCAATTGAGCAATGGAATATGGACCACGTTTGGCCGGAATCAATAGATTTTGGAGATTTAGATTATTCAAGTTCCGAAGAATGTACAATCCAACTTTCACTGAGATATTCGGACCTGAAATACAAGAGTCTGTGCCCTGCCTTCGAGCCGAAGACAACTTGTTCAGGGTGTACACCTACTTTTTTAGAAACTATTAAAGACAAGATCTTTTGGTAAGTTAGTCTTTTAGATAAGATTAAAGACATTATATTATCATAGTATTAGTCCGAACTCCTCAAGCGGGTTAACCTTTTGAATCAGAAACGCTACATAAGTACATAGTCCATGGCAGTGTAACCTTCCTTAAGAATCTAATAATTCAATTATGATAAGATTTGGTTCAATGCACTATATTATGTTATTACATCTGCCGTACTTTTTTGTTTGGAATTTTTATGGCTAAAATGGGACTTAGTTTCGGCTTAGAAAGTGGAAAATACTGTAAGAGGCAATTTCGTTGGATTTTTACAATTCCCGACGTTGTCGCAGACTCTACTTCTAATCAAAGGGGAATAAATGCTTTGCCTCCTGAAAAAGCCTCAAGGCCATCCATTTCTTTTAAAGAAATGGATGCCAAGCATCTGAGTGAAGACGTTTTCTTTCCTGTTAAACCTGAATGGAAGCCTGTCACCATAACTGTGTGGGATCTTAATAACAATATTAAACATCCTGTATTTGAATGGATTAAATATTTTTATAATCCAGAAACTGGTAATATATTTGCGCCAAATACCAAAAACAAATTAGACCAGAGTCTTTTTAGAACATGCCGTCTAGAGATGCTTGATGGTTGTGGAGAAATAAACGAAACTTGGACTTTTGAAGATGCTTGGCCTCAAGCAGTAAATTTCCAGACACTTGATATGACTTCAAGTGGAATAGTAATGTGCGAAATTACTCTACGATATTCTAGAGCTTATATTAATTAACAAACTAATTATTCATCTTCATCTTCATCTTCATCTTCATCTTCATTTTTTTTATTTATATTTATGATATCAAAATCAAATTCTCCTTGAAGAAGGATTCTCATATGATCAAGGGCATCTTCCAGCTTCTTGCCTTTCCAATTAATTTTTCTACAAGTGCTGCTTTTGTTCAAACGACCTTTTTTTGTATAACAATCCTTTTCATTGTGCAATAGGCAGTCTATTAGTTCCGAATACCCTGCATCTCTTATTTTCTGTATTATTTCCTGAATTTCAATTCCATAAATGGGATTTGTATTTGTTTGGTTCATGGTCACATTTATATCAAAAATTTAATTTAAGATCAATAGTGTTTTTTGCTTGAATTCATTTATTTATTTTCATTTCTAATAATAGTATTAAATTTATCCGATAAAAAATTTTGATATTTCCTTTTTAATTCATTGTAATTACGGGCACTTCTATAAAGTTGTCTGAAGTGATTTAAGATACAAGTTGTCATATAATTAAAGGCTTTTCCTTTTCTTGGGTCAAATCTATTTATTTTTTCAAAACAAATTAATACACCCTCTTGTATTGCATCGTCTATGTCTATTCCGCTGAATTTTGCATAATTAGCAATGTTCTCTGATAGTATGTAAAATGCGTGAGCCAACTGATTCTGAAAATCCTTGTGCTTTATACAAGAGTCATTGTAAAACTTTTGAATTTCTTCTAGTTTTAATTTACTAACATTATCCTGATTTTTTTTTAC
>Ga0194051_1001280_pt1 | contig 13431 bp, 9 predicted proteins | sample SepL2320m_MetaG_FD_161275 | JGI IMG/M metagenome (GOLD analysis project Ga0194051, IMG submission 161275) | Anoxic zone freshwater microbial communities from boreal shield lake in IISD Experimental Lakes Area, Ontario, Canada - Sep2016-L239-20m | ecosystem: Environmental > Aquatic > Freshwater >... | reverse complement strand
GGCCAAGTCGCCAAGGGCCCGTACCACCCAAGCGGCAATAGCCGGTTGGTCCGCCAGCGTTTTCAGCACCGGGATGGCAGCCGCTTTTTCGCCAAGAGCCAGAGTGAAAATAGCGGCCACGCGTCCCGCCAGAATGGCTTCCGAGTTGCTTGCCAGGGCTGCCAAGCTGTCGGCAGCTTCGGCCACAAGAGCCCGCCCGAGCAAGGTGCGCTGCGATTCCAATCGCAGACGCTGGCTCGGCCCCGCCAGAATGGTCACGAGCGTTGCAGCGGTTGCCTGCTGAAAGTTTGGCATGCTTGGAATCGTTGCCCCCTCGGGCGTCAAGCGGGCAATGAATCCAATCTCAGGACCATCCCACTTAAACATTCCGCCTCGCCAACTTGCCGCGTAGATGTGCCCTTGGGAATCGACGTCCAGATCGGTTGCCCGCGTGAGGCCGAGAAATAGGTTTTGCTTGGCCTCGTACCCAGCGCCTTTTGTCACCAGTGGGTGTTGAAAGATTTTGCCCGTGCCCCAGTCGCACGTGTAGGGCGAGTTGTTCCATTGCTCGGGCATCCACGGCTCATCAATCCAGCAAGCGCCGGTGCCCGAGCCGCCGCCGTAGTCGGCCAGCGGGGCAATAATCTCATCGGTAAAATGCATGTAGCGGCGCGGGTAGCCATGGTCCTCAAGACCGGTGAATGCATGCAGGCGCACATCCCATCCACCGCCGTCGTTGGTGTTGTCGCGGGCAATCATATCGAGCAGCGGGCTGATGGCAGCCTCTAGAATGTTGCGAGTGCCTCGGGAAAAAAGGCTGAGGCCGGAGCCGTCTGGCCGAAAGCGAACCATGCCGCCGCCTCGCAGTTGCAGATGTTTTCCATCGGTGCCCTCGGCATCCATGAAGCCAAAGTCACCGATGGCCGCGTAGACCCAACCATCGGCACCGATGGCCAGGCCATTGGAAGTGTGGTCGGCTGGCCGCTGCGAAAAGTCGAAGGCAATTCCACCAATGAGCTGCTGGCGTTTATCGGCAATGCCATCGTTGTCGGTGTCCGTAAATGCTGTGACGTGAGGCGGATGGAGCACGATCAATCGGTTGTCCACCCAGAGCAGGCCGCGTGGACTGTCGATGTCGCCGACGAATTCCTTAACCTCATCGGCATGGCCGTCGTTGTCTGTATCGCGCAGCCTTACGATCCGACCACGCTGTGGATCGCGGCCCAGCGAGCCATTCCCGTCGCTCGAGACAAAGAGTGTTCCATCGACGGTAGCGGCGACAAAAACTGGATAGTTGGCCTCGTTGGGCGTGGCAAAAATCGTCGTGCGAAAGCCTTCTGGTGCCTGCACATCGCGCAGCAAATCTGCTCTTTTCTGTGCACGCAAGACCGCTGCGGGATCCTCAGCAACAGCGGCTTCTGGATCGGCGGCAAGTGCCTGCCTCCCACCGGCCAGCAGGCAGCAAAGCAGGAAGAGCAACACGACTCTTGCACTCCTGCCGATTGCACAGCGGCGGTAACAGAAGACCCAACTCGTTGTTTGGTAAGCCATTGGTGAGCACTCGTGGAGGAGGGTGAGTATTTGCCTACATCTGGAGAGAAGAATTATGCAACGGCCGGGACCCTCCGCCTGTTGCGCGGAGGCTTGGCAGGATTATGGCATCGGCGGGAAGATGCCTCGGTTGGCGGCAGCGGCTTTTTCTATGTCCAGCTTCAGAACTTCGCGGTCGTACGTCACCGCACCGTTGCACTCGGTTTCGACATCGGTTGTCTGCGTGTAGACCAAGGCACAAAGTGCTTCAGTGTCCCGCAGTTGGTAGGCTCTTTGTATCAACTCCAGATAGCGATCGGTGAGCTCCTTAGAATTGGTGACCCCACTGTAGCCCCATGTTTTTTGCACCCAAGTGTGGCCGGGAATGGGGAGGCCAAGGCCACCAAATTCACCGCAGACCGCCGCGCGGCCGTCGGTTGGCTTGGGCGCAAATGGACCGGGATACAGGTGTGCGTCCATAATGTCACCGGCAGGGATGTCGTGTCCGCCGCTGGCGTTATTCACCAACCGCGATGGATCAAGCCCCTTCACCCACTGCGTCAACCGTGGTGTGTCGTATTGCCCCCACCCTTCGTTAAAAACAATCCACATCACAATCGACGGATGGTTCCCAAGGCCTTCAACCATCGCCTTGAGTTCTGCCTGAAACTGTTCGTTGCCTGCGGGGGAGACAGCAACGCCATCGGCCATTTCGCCGGTCTGTTTGTTGCGACCGGCGCCGCTGCCAACAGCCCCAGGACCCGGGCCGGCGCTGGGCATGTCTTGCCAAACGAGCAAGCCAAGTTTATCGCACCAGTAATACCAGCGATCTGGCTCCACCTTGACGTGCTTGCGTGCCATGTTCATGCCAAACTTTTTTGTCATCTCAATGTCGTAGCGAAGCGCAGCATCCGTAGGCGCTGTGTAGATGCCGTCAGGCCAGTAGCCTTGGTCGAGAAAGCCAGCCTGAAAAATAACCTTGTTGTTCAGCAGAATCCGGGTTACCCCCTTGTCGTCTTTGCCCACCGCAATCGTGCGCATGCCAAAGTAGCTGTTCACTACGTCGCTGCCATATTCAACGCGCAGATCGTAGAGAAATGGTTGCTCTGGTGACCACAGCCGAGCAGCGGGAATGGTGAGAGTCACCGGTTGGCCGGCTGTCGTTTTCGCCGTGGCCACAAGTGTGCCACTCTCCAACACAGATAACGTGACCGGTCGATCACCGGGGAGGCCACCGGTTGCTTGCACCGTGACAACAACCGTGCCGTCGATTGCATTGGGAACGATGCGTACTGTTTCCACATGAGCCGCCGGCACCGCCTCCAACCAGACCGTTTGCCAGATGCCCGAGCAGGGGGTGTAGCGGATTCCTTTGGGTGTGGCGATGGTCTCAATCTTCTGTTTGCCACGCGGTTGCCAACCACCGGTTGCATCTAAAACGGCAACGATCAATTCATTGTCGGCGTCAGGCTTGACAGCCGCAGTGATGTCGCAGGTGAAGGGATCGTACCCGCCCTTGTGCTGGCCCACGAGCGTGCCGTTGACCATGACCTTTGCCTGCCAATCAACCGCACCAAAATGCAAAAGCAGGACCTGGCCACCGGTCAGATCAGGAGCTTTAAACGTGCGCCGATACCAGAGGCACTCCTCGGCAGTCAACGGTCGCTTCACGCCCGAAAGGGCCGATTCAATGCAGAACGGCACCAGAATTTTGTCCGGCATGAGCGCGGGCTGTGCGGCCTCGCGGGCACTGACGGCGTATTCCCAAAGTCCGTTGAGATTCTGCCACTGCTCGCGAACGAGTTGCGGACGCGGGTATTCAGGAAGCACATTATCTGGCGTGACATCTTGAGCCCACCGCGTCATCAGATGGCCGGCCACGGGTTTGTACTCAGCGGCAGAGCACTGGCGCAGCAACAGGAATGCAAACAAGGCAAGACAGACCACGGGGAGGGAGCCGCTCGCTATTGGCTGTGCATAGTCTACGGTGATTCTTTTCAAGATCGCAGCGACTCGGTGTGTGAGATCGGTGTCCTCGGTATTTTAGATCGGTGTCTTAAAGCCCATTGCACGCACAGCGCACCAGCCGTTGACACCCTCGAAAATCATGAAGGCCCCGCCGAGTAGTAAAGCGATTCCAATCCCAAGTGTCCAGCTCGGCAAGACGCCCAAACACCAGCCACCCACTGCACTGCCACCGATCAACCCAGTGAGGATACCCATGGTCGTGCGCAGGGCACGGCCGCGAAAGTCGATGTTGCATTGCATAAGAATCGTGTGCCGTAAAAGGAAAGGAAGGAATAGATTGAGTTAAATGGAGGCGGCGGGAGTCGAACCCGCGTCCCGTGATGTTTCAGCACAAACGTCTACGTGTGTATCCGGTCGATTTAAATCTTGTTGCCGCGACCCCGGCCGACAGGGTTCGTCGCCAACCAGCCCAGAACTTTTTTAGCCCCGCCCGTACCAGGCGATGGAACGGGGCGATTCGGATTTGGCGACCGATTGGGAGGCCCTTCCGACTGGGGCCATCGCTCGGGGTTGCTTAGTTAACTAAGCAGCCAGGGAGAAACGAGCTTCAGCAATTGAAGCTTGGTCGACTTTTAACGTGGCCAGCCGACCAACCACGACACGCAATCTGAACCTCTAGCCATCCGGTCGAAACCGGTACGCCCCCTTGATCGATGCGGAGAAATCAAACTCAGTTCCACCATTGCTTCGGCAACGGTGGCAAACTCACGGCCCACAAGATTTACGAGTCAAGCTTTGCTAGTCAAGAAAACCTCAAGGGCTATACCGATAGTACCACGCGAGCCACAGGAGTTTCCCACAAAAAGGAAAGGAAATAAAGCCCCGCCGCTGTTCGCCATGCGATACTTTCCCAGCGGCAGATAGCGTGATTGGCCGCGGATAATCCCTAGAAAACCTGTTGACGGTCATTCCATGGCAGACGTAAGATTTATCTTGGCACCCAAAGACTCTCTTTTTAGGCATTCGGTTCGCAAATTCTTTACACGGCACGCGCCGTATTTTTCTGGATGGACCGCCATGAATACTGGCCACACGCGGTTGAGTGGTGCTCGGTGGTGGGCTGGCTTAGCACGCCCGCCGGTGCGCTGCCTGAGCATGCTGCTCGTTGCCGGCCTCACGATGTCCACGGCGGGCCCAGCGGAGGCTCAAGAGTGGGCCACGAAAATGTTTTCCGTAACGAGCCATAACTTCGGCACTGTGGCCCGCGGGTCAAAAACAGAGTTTCACTTCACGCTCCGCAATCTCTACAAGGAGCCTGTGCATGTTGTGGGCGTGCGAACCAGTTGTGGTTGCACCTCGCCTGTCGTGACAAAGCACGATCTTAAAACGCACGAAATCGGCGAGGTTATCGCGGCGTTTAACACCCGCACTTTTCTGGGACAGCACGGTGCCACGCTCACTGTTACCATTGATAAGCCCTACTTTGCCGAGGTGCAGCTGCGCGTAGCGGGCAACATTCGCGGCGATGTCACATTCGACCCACCGTTTGTCGATCTGGGAAACGTAGACTTAGGCAAGGGGGCTGAGCGAAAAGTACGCGTGACGCACATCGGCACCACGCCTTGGGAGATCAAAGACGTGCGCAGCGCGAATAGCAGCTTTGAAGTGCATCTCTCCAAGCCAACTCACTCGGCATCGCAGTCGGTCTACGATCTTACCCTGCGGCTGCTTCCGGAGGCTCCTGCGGGCTATGTGAAGGGCCAACTCATCCTCGTCACAGATGATCCTCGCGCCGTCCAAATCCCAATGGATGTCGAAGGCCGCATTGTGGCGGAGGTGACAGTCAGCCCTCAGCTATTGGCACTGGGCGCTGTTGCGCCGGGAAAAAGTGTCACCAAGAATATTGTCGTCAGGGCCAACCGACCCTTCTGCGTAACAGGGGTCCTGTGCGCGGATGAGTGTTTTACCTGTCAGCCCAAGGGAACTTCGGCAACCGTCCATATTTTGCCGGTAACATTTTTAGCTGGCGAGACGCTGGGACGAATCGAACGCCAACTGAAGATAACGACTGATCTGGGCGAGGGAGCCGTGCCCGGCGTCACCGTGCAGGCCGTCGTGGAGGAGACGCTGGAACAGTCCATTGGCGGTAAGCCGGCGGTGGTCAGCCCGGTGGCCGAAGAGCAGGCTTCAACGCTACCCTAAGGGCTGTCGCCAACGTTTTTTTGTTGGGGCACGACCCATTCGGTGCGCACCTGCACGCCGTGGTTTGCGCACAATCTTTACGGCTGACTCTCCGGCTTTACGGCTGACTCTCCGGCTGTGGTGAGCGGCAGCGCGGCCCCGCACCGCAATACACCGACAGCGGTCGTATCAATCGGTTGTCGCCGATCTGCTCGATCATGTGCGCGGTCCAACCGCTCATACGGGCAACGACAAAAAGCGGTGTGAAAACGCAGAGTGGCAGGCCTAGCGAATGATAGACACGGGCAGCTGGCCAATCGAGATTGGGTTTGAGTCCCTTGCGGTCGAACATGATTTTTTCCACGCGATCGGCAAGCTCCTCAAGCTTTTCGCCGTCCGTGCCACGCACGAGTGTTCGACACATGCCACCGAGTAATTTTGCCCGCACATCACCATTTTTGTAGACGCGATGGCCAAATCCCATCACGACTCGCTTGCGAGCAAGCTGCTCGGCTAGCCAGCCTTCGACTCGGTCGGCTGAGCCAATCTCGGAAAGTTGTTGCAGCACCTGTTCGTTTGCACCACCGTGCAGAGGCCCTTTGAGCGCACCGATGGCGGCGGTGATACCGGAGTGCATGTCGGAGCCCGTCGAGACCACTGTGCGGGCAACAAATGTCGAAGCGTTGAACTCATGTTCGGCGTAGAACACGAGCGACGATCCAAAAATCGCCAGCTGCTCGGCAGATGGCACCCGACGGGTGAGCCTCGCCAAGAGGGCTGCTGCAATGGACCCCTCGGGCCACTCGGCGATTGCCCGGCCCGAGGAGAGATCAACCCAAGCAGCCAGCAGAGCCGGCACCTGACCCAGTAATCGCTCGGCTTGCGCCAGCAGTGCATCTGGAGTGCCTGGCACTTGATCGAGTTCGATCTGTCCCAGCATGCTCACGCCAGTGCGCAGGGCGTCCATCGGCGCAGCGGCTGGCGCTCTGGCTGCTAGCCGCGTGAGGGCTTGGAGAACGGTGGGATCGAGTGCACGCGCAGCGGCGTGAATCCGACCACAAAATGCAGCCAACTCCGCAGCCGTGGGCAGCTCACCGTGCAGCAGCAAAAAAGCCACTTCTTCAAAGTTTCCCGTCACGGCCAGCGACTCAATGGAATAGCCACGGTAGCGTAGCTCGCCGTCGATCGAGCAGATGGCGGTGCGTCCGGCCACAACGCCGGCGAGTCCTGTATTGAGAGCGTGTAGCTGCGCGTTACCGGCAGGTGGCTGGGTGGAGGCGGGTGGTGGTGTCATGTAAACCGTGGAGTAAAGAGACGGAGGCAGTGGCCAGCGGACGCGATCGAACAGATCATTTGTCGGCAGCGGGCAGGTGCCGTTGAGGATGCTGCGGATCGTAGCCGAGCAGATCGTAGAGTTCCTCGCGCGATTGCATTAAATCGAGCAGACTCTCCTGCGAACCCTCGTCGGCGATAACGGCTAGCCCAGCCTCAATGGCCTTCATTGCGATGCGCAGCAGCGTAACGGGATAGAGCACGGCGGCAAATCCCATCTCAGCCAGATCATCGAGATGGATCAATGGACTGACCCCAAACTCCGTCATGTTGGCGATCAGCGGCACTGCTGTTGGAGCAGAGAATTCGCGACCCATGCGTTCAAACTCTATCCGCGTGGGGAGTGCCTCTGGAAAGAGCCAGTCGGCTCCTGCTGCGTGGTAGGTGTGCAAGCGATGCAGGCAGTCATCGAAAGTGCTGACGCCACGCGAGTCGCTGCGTGCGATGATCACGGTGGCAGGATCTCGCCGTGCAGCAGCAGCGGCAGCAATCTTCTCACACATGCAAGCGGCATCGATAATTTCTTTTCCTGGTAGATGGCCGCAGCGTTTGGGGCGGCGTTGATCTTCCAACTGAATGGCGGCAGCGCCTGCCTCTTCCAGCATCCGCACGCAGTGCTCGACTTCGCGCGGGCCGCCGAAGCCGGTATCGGCATCAACGATCAGCGGAATGCCAACCGCTCCGGCCAGCAATCGCGTCTGCTCAACCAGTTGCATCAGCGTGACAATGCCAATGTCGGGCACACCCAACAAACCGGCAGACAGTGCCGCACCCGATAGATAAATGGCCTCGAATCCCTGTTGCTCGGCAAGCTTTGCCACCAGCGGAATGGGGGTTCCGGGGATGGCAAATGTTCCCTGGGCAGCGATTGTCCGCAGCCTGGCGGCGTGGGAAGGGGAATGCTCGCCGGTAGGCGTCGTGGGATTGGACATGCTTTTTCGTTATCCTTCTGGACGTCCTCTGCAGGGCGTGAGCCAACGAATGCGACGGCAGCGTTGCACTGCAGGTGAGATGGACAGGTTATAGGTGTGACGCATGCAGGTTCAAAGCCAGAACACAAATGCAACGCTCTGGCGGGCTAGCTGGGCGTGGATCAGCGTTGAGGTGGCGATTGTGCTGGCAATTTTTGCCGCCGCTGGTGCCTGGCCAACGCCCGACTCAAACGAAGCACATTACCTGACCAAGGCGCGGCACTTCTTTGATCCCAGTTGGTGCGCTGGCGATTTTTTTCTGGAAAGTCAAGACGCCCACGATGTCTTTTACTGGTTGGTGGGCCCCTTGGCCGCGGGCTTGCCGCTGCCGGTAGCCGCTTGGGTGGGACGGTGGTTGGGCTGGCTGTCTCTGGCGATTGGGTTTCGCCACGCCGTGCGGCCGCTCCTAGAAACACCACTGGCGCGACTGCTGGCTGCGGCACTCTTTTCACTGGCACTGCGACACACGACTGCCGCCGGCGAGTGGGTGATCGGCGGCTGTGAGGCGAAAGTGTTTGCCTGGGCGTTTGTGCTGTGGGCTGCTGGCGAGATTGCGCTGGGAAAATTCAGCGGCGCATGGTTGGCCCTGGGCGCCGCTACGGCCCTGCACCCAATCGTGGGCGGCTGGGGGCTGATCGCACTGCTGCTGGCCAGTAGCCCGCGGTTCTGGCAACAGACCAGCCTCTCGCGTGGAGACTGCCTGCGGCTGGTGAGCGGGACGGTGCTGGTAGCGGTCGGGGTTGTGCCAGCGTTTGGGCTTGCGAGCGATGCGGATGCTGCCCAGCAAGCCGCTGCCACGACCATCTATGTTGTGGATCGTCTGCCGCACCACCTGCTGCCCCGCACGTTTGCCGATGGCTTCGTTGCTAGGCACGTGCTGGCGATCCTGCTGTGGTGTGCGTTGAGCAAGATCAGGCCAACCGATGCGCCTCGCAGTTTGGCCCGCACCCGCCTGAGAGCATTTGTTTTTGCGGCAATTGCGATTTCAATAGTCGGCTGTGCGATCGCGCTACTGGAGCCATTGGCTCCGGGCATTGTGCATCAGGGATTGCGATTTTATTGGTTTCGCTTGGCCGACGGTCTCGTGCCGCTTGCGCTGGCAACAGCAGCGGCGGCTGGCTTGTGCGCGGCTGGATCGCCAACCGATCAGGGCCGCTGGCGACGGTTCACCGTGGCGGTTGTCAGCCTACTGCTCATCGTCGATACCGCCAACGAAAGCCGGCATTGGCCGCTGCCGTGGCGAGCAGATGTGACGGCTCGCAGCGATACAAAAGTAGTGGCCGGCCCCTGGCGTGACAGCTGCGAATGGGTTTGCCAAAATCTTCCCGTCGATAGCTGCTTTCTCACGCCACGCGGTGCCGCGAGCTTTATCTGGCGCACCGGTCGCCGCGAGGTTGTCGCTTGGAAAAACATACCGCAGGATTCACGGTCGCTCGTGGAGTGGCGGACGCGAATTGTCGACTGCTTCTCGCGGAGCGATACGCTGCACGAACTCGAACGCAGCACCGCAGCGCTGGGGTTCGAGCAGATGCACCGCGTGGCCCAGCGTTACGGTGCCACCCACGCCATCCTACCGCTGGACGTGCTGGCCTCACCCGGTTTTCCCCCCGGTGGAAAAGGGCTCTGGACTCAGCTCTACGCAAATGATGGGTATGCCGTTTACCGTTTGAATTCCGACCCAATTGAGAGCCCCCCGCCGGCCACAGCCCCATGACGCCAGAGAGCCTACGGCCCGACCAACTCCTGCCCGACGATTTGCGCATTGCGAGTGTGGTGTTTGATCTGGATGGCCTGCTTGTCAATACCGAAGAACTTTACCAAGCCGTCGGCTCCGACCTCTTAAGACGGCGGGGAAAAATATTGAGCCCCGACTTGCTGGATGCCATGATGGGTCGGCCGCAGCAGGTGGCTTTGGCAACAATGATTGCCTGGCACAATCTGTCCGACTCGATTGAAACGTTGGCGGCCGAGACGAAAAAAAGTTTTTCGGCCTTGCTCGACAGTCGTCTGTTGCCGATGCCAGGAGCCGTTGCATTGGTCGAAGCACTCGTTGCGCGGGGCACGGCGTGCGGCGTGGCGACCAGTAGTGGCCCGGACTTTGCACACGATGTGCTGGAGAGAATCCGCTTGAGACACCGGTTCGCTTTTGTACTCACAGCGGCGGACGTGGTGCACGGCAAGCCCGATCCCGAGATCTACCGCACTGCGGCCAGTCGGCTGAAAATTCCCACCCACACAATGCTTGTGCTGGAAGACTCGCAGGCGGGTTGCCGGGCCGCCGTGCTGGCCGGCGCCGTGGTCGTTGCCGTACCGAGTGGCCGCAGCCTCCAGCATGATTTTACAGGCGTGCGGCTCATCGCTGAGAGTCTAGACGATCCCCGCCTGCACGCCTTGCTCAGGCAGCATGCGCTGACGTAAGAGCGTGCTGGCAGCGTCGGCTCTCAGGAGGGCTTTGCATTACAGAGCAACGCCCAACTGGTTGGCCTGAATGCGGAGGGCATGCTCAAAGGCTGGAAAGGGATAAGCCTGCCGTCGCTGAACGGCCCATAGATAGGTTGAATCGACGAGCTTCTGCGGCAGTCGACCGGCGTGAACCAGTGCCACTACCTCGGTGACGAAGTGTTTCTCATGCGGCAAGCGGGCCCGCAATCCTGCAGCCAGCCGATCGGCAAGCGATGCCACACCCGTCGCGCCAGCCGGTTCTGCCGCCTGCGCAGTGCTGGACTGGCTCTGGCCGCCAACAAGCAGCATGACCAGAACCAAACCGGATCGGAGGTGCGAGGTGGTTTGCACGCCAGAGCAATAGAGAAAATCCAGCCATGCAGTCAACGCCAGATGGCACACGCGATTGGATTGCCGCAGTTTTTTTAGCAGCTCCCGCGGCGGCTTCTGCTTTTTGCCACGAGCTTTTGCTACTGAAATCGGGCCAAGGCGTACGATTTTTTGCCCGTCCGCAAAACAAGCGTAGTGGCACCGGTAAGATCCCGCGCCGTGAGCCGATAGTCGGTATCCGCGATGCGGCGATTGTTGACGTAGGCACCCCCCTGCTGGATCGTGCGCCGGGCCGCCGAACGTGTCTGCGCCAGTCCAGTGGCTTCGAGCGCATCGATGAGTGGTAAGCCTTCCCCTGCCAGCAACGAAAGTGAAAATTCCCGACTGGGTACATCGACAAAAATATCGGCCAGCAGCGAGTCGTCGAGGTGATCAATTTCCGCACCAAAAAAAATCGCAGTTGCCGCACGAGCTGATGCGAGTCCCGATGCACCGTGCACGAGGCCTGTTAATTCCTCCGCCAGCCTTTTTTGCGTGTCGCGCGCAGCGGGATTCGATTCCCGCTGCGCATGGAGGGTGAGAGATTCTTCCAGTGGCAGTTGCGTAAGACGTTCTAGGCAACGGCCGGCGTCACCGTCGTCGAGATTGATCCAGTATTGATAAAAACGGTAAGGACTTGTGCGCCGCGAATCGAGCCAAATGGCACCAGCGGCGGTCTTGCCCATTTTCGTGCCATCGGCCTTGGTAAGCAGAGGGCAGGTGATGCCGTAGAGATCGCGGCCGCGCAGTCGGCGTCCTAAGTCGATGCCGGCCGTGATGTTGCCCCACTGATCGCTCCCGCCGATCTGCACGCGGCAGTCGAGCGCGTCGGAAAGATGGACGAAGTCCCAGGCCTGCAAAAGCATGTAGCTAAATTCGGTATAGGAAAGGCCGGTACCGCGTTGCCCGCTTTCGGGATCCTTGCGATCCAGTCGACTCTGGACGGAATCTTTGCCGAGCATCTGCACCAGCGGCACGTGCTTGCCGACATCTCGCAAAAACTCGAGATAGCCAACGCCCTGCATCCAGTCGGCATTGTTGACGACGTGCACGGGCTGACCCGTGCCGTCGAGAATCGCCCGGATCTGCCGTTCAACACCGGCAATGTTGGCGGCAAGTTGTTCCGGCTCAAGTAAGTTTCGTTCCTCACTGCGGCCGCTCGGGTCGCCGATCATGCCGGTGGCACCACCCACTAGGGCCACCGGTTCGTGTCCTGCTTGAGCCACGCGACGCAAGAGCATCAAAGCCACCAGATGCCCAACGTGCAGGCTGTCGGCCGTCGGATCGAAGCCGGCGTAGACGCGACGGCCCGTGCCCGCCAGCCAGTCGCGCAGCGTCTGTGGATCGGTCGACTGGTGCACTAAGCCGCGAGCCTGAAAATCTGTCAGTAGGTCAGGTGTGATCGGTGGGGTCATAGTTTTTCGGCTCAAAAATTTCAGGCTGTGATTCGCCAGAGCATCCCACAGGGTTTTCCTGTGGCGGCTTGCCTAACGCCATTTGTCATCGTCGGCAAACGGATGCGACGGACCGGAGAGTTGTGGTTTGGGGATCGCCTTGAGTGCCTGTTCGGCTAAGCGTAGATCTTCTTGAGATGTAATTTTGAGATTGATAGGCGACCCCTGCACGAGGGTCACCTTTTGACCGATCGACTCCACCAGTTGTGCTTCGTCGGTTGGCGGACAATCTTGGCCTTGGCCGATAGCCTGTTGCCCGGCAGCAATCGCCCGCACAAGCACTGGACGGGAAAACACCTGCGGCGTTTGCGCCTCCCAGAGGCCGCTGCGATCGACCGTTTCAGTGATGATCGAATCGGGCCCGACCCGTTTGAGCGTGCCGACAACAGGCACCGCCAGAATTGCAGCACCGGTGCGAACGCCCTCGGCAAAAACGCGGTCGATCCAAGCCGCTGCCAAGCACGGTCGGGCCGCATCATGGATGGCCACCATATCGATCTCGGGCAAAAGCTTTTCCATTCCCAGACGCACAGAGTCGGCCCGGTGTACACCCCCTGCGGCCAGCGTGATCCCCATGAAGGCTAGATTCGCCGCAAACTTTTCCAGAAACGATGCTACGTCTTCCGGAGCCACGACGATCACAACCTGCTTGACATCGCTGCGTTCGAGGAATTTCTCCGCAGAGTGCATCCACACCGGCCGACCGGCCAGTGGCGCGAACGGTTTTTTATAGTGGGCATCTTCAAAGCGGCTGCTCTGACCGGCCGCGGCTAGAATCACTCCGAAGGTGGGCATTGTGGGAGTGCCTGATCCATGATGGCCTGATCCATCAGAAAACGTACAGCTACTTTCACCACCGGTTTGTCGTGAATCCAAGCGGCGAAGGCTTCGCCGTGGCCGGCATACGTGTCGTAGAGCCATCGCGGTGCAGCAGTGCGGAGCCAATGCCGAAAGAGAAGCCACTTTGGATTCTGAACGCCGTACACCTCGCGGGCCACCCAACAGAATCCACCGCCTTGTTGGCCACCTCGTTGGCCACCGATTTGACCGCCTTGTTGACCACCTTGTTGACCACCGATTTGGCCACCGATTTGACCTCCCCCGCCCACACCTTGACCGGCCCCTTGGCCACCGGCAGCACCACCACCGGCAACGGCACCAGCAGCGCCTGAGCCACCAGACGAGCTAAACTGCGTCACTTGTCC
>Ga0194051_1001278_pt1 | contig 13436 bp, 8 predicted proteins | sample SepL2320m_MetaG_FD_161275 | JGI IMG/M metagenome (GOLD analysis project Ga0194051, IMG submission 161275) | Anoxic zone freshwater microbial communities from boreal shield lake in IISD Experimental Lakes Area, Ontario, Canada - Sep2016-L239-20m | ecosystem: Environmental > Aquatic > Freshwater >... | reverse complement strand
ATCCAGAGGCGGGTCAGACTGTAGGAGAGCTCCTTGACGAGGCCAACGCAGTGCTGCGGTTGGCAAAGAGCGCTGGACGCGACCAGATTCTCCACTGCGATGCGAGTCTGCGGGCTGTTCGCAGTGAACAGAAGCGACTCGAAGGCGTGTTGCGCGCTGCGCTAAGTGCTGGCCGAATCGAGTACGCCCTGCAACCGGTAGTTGACCCTTACACGGGCATGATCAGCGGAGCCGAGGCCTTGGCCCGACTGAGGGATGACAATGGCAGATTGGTCCCTGCCGCCGCATGGATCGAGGTGGCGGTCAGCGCTGGGCTGTCAAGCGCTGTCGATGCTGCAGTGGTTGAGCCCGTCATGGCCCTACTCGGTTCACTTGTTGGGCGTTGCCCTCGCGGTCTACCCGTTATCGGGGTTAATTTGTCCGACACATCGCTTGCTCGTCCAGATCTTGCGGACTGGATCTTTTCACTGCTTGAGAAGTACAAGGTTGATCCGCTGGCCTTCCTAGTCGAGGTGCCCGAACTTGTCCTTCCTGTGATTCGCGAGCGCGCGGCCGAGGCCTTGAGGCAATTTCGTGAAAAGGGCCTGTGGCTAGCTGTTGATGATTTCGGGTCGGGGTATGCCTCGTTTAATGAAGTGCGAGATCTGCCGTTGGATACCCTCAAGATCGACCGGTCATTCCTCACTGAGCAACGTGACTCGGCCGACTACATCATTCTGCGAACTGCGCTCGAGATGACCCACGCGCTGGGGTGCCGGAGCGTGGCAGAAGGTGTTGAGACCCAAGCGGAACTCGATGTGGTGATGGATCTCAAAGTTGACTATGTGCAGGGCTATCTCTTTGCCCGCCCGATGCCCCCTGACGAGTTCGTTACACTCCTGCTGGCTGATCGCCCGCTGGCACCACAGAGAGTTGAACCCAGATGAAGATCAAATTCGGTACACCCGAGGCAGGCGACACTTCGGAGCCATCAACGGCGCCGGACGCGGCGGCCTGGGTCCTTGTCACATTGATCTTGGTGGCGGCCGTTGCCAACTTGAACCTAGCTGTGGCCAATGTGGCGCTTCCCGACATCGGCACGGCCTTCAACGCCTCACAGACCCAACTTAATCTGGTGGCCATCGGGTATTCGCTGGGCCTTGCCGCCTCGGTGATTTATCTGGGTGCCCTGGGGGATCGTTACGGTAGGAAGTTAATGCTGGTTCTGGGTATCGGATTGTCGATTCCCGCCTGTCTGCTTGCAGCCCTTGCGCCAACCATTCAAGTGTTGTTTGTGGCGCGACTAGTAGGTGGACTTTCAGCCGGCATGGCCTTTCCGACCACGCTCGCACTCATCACGGCGCTGTGGTCCGGTCCGGCTCGGACCAAGTCGATTGCTTTGTGGTCTGGCGTGGGTGGTGCGCTCTCGGCATTAGGTCCGCTGATTGCGGGATTCTTGTTGCAGTATTTCTACTGGGGCTCGGTCTTCTTAGTGACGTTGCCCCTCGCCGCGGTTGCGCTCGTGATGGCGTGGAAGTTTGTTCCAGCCCATGTGAACGAGGACCCTGACCCGGTAGACAACTTGGGTGGAATTCTCTCTATTGTCATGGTGGGTGCGCTGGTACTGGCAATCAACTTTGCCGCCGTACCAAATGCTGCAGCCCTAGCTGCTGGACTGGCAGTTTTGGCGGTTGCTGCGGGGATTGCGTTCGTGATCCGTCAGCGCCGAGCCAAGGTGCCGCTGTTTGATCTTCACATAGCTGGACGCCAAATCTTCTGGGTTGCAGCGGTGGCCGGAATTGTGGTGTTTGGTTCTCTGATGGGCGCCATGTTCATCGGGCAGCAGTTCCTGCAGAACGTGCTCGGATACTCCACGCTGGCCTCAGGTGCCTCAATCCTACCTGCAGCAATTGCGATGGTCATTGTTGCACCGCGATCGGCCAAACTCATTACTCGTCACGGGTCGCGGTTTACGCTTCTACTGGGGTATTTCTTCTGCTTGCTGAGCTTCTTGACCATGTTGTTGCTGTGGAATGAGGACAGCGCCTTTTGGGAAGTCGGATTGGCATACGCCCTCGTCGGCGTGGGAGTTGGACTTGCTGGCACTCCGGCCTCTCACTCTTTGACGGGTTCAGTGCCCGTAGATCGCGCTGGAATGGCATCAGGTACTGCAGACCTGCAGCGAGATTTGGGTGGGGCCATCATGCAGTCCATTTTGGGTGCCTTGCTCACCATCGGTTATGCAACAGCATTCGCTGCCGCTATCACAACGGCAGAATCATCGAGTCAGCAGCAGATCAGCGACCAAGTTCAGTCCGAATTAGAAAAGTCCTATTCGAGTGCAGAGGCGGTGGCGGCGCAGTATCCCCAGTACGCCACGCAGATCACTTCCGCGGCAAAAACCTCGTTCATTCAAGGCCAAGACTGGGCGTACGCTGCTGGCAGCATCGCCATTGTTCTGGGCTTTCTTCTGGTGTACTTCAAGTTTCCCAAGACTGACCGAGAAACAGAATTGCTTGAGCAGTACCAGCAAGAAGATACTTCTGCTGCATGCTGATTCGCCTGTTGCGCACTTTTCTTGTTCGCTACAAACGGCCGTTGCTCGCAGTAGTAATCCTGCAGTCCGTGCAGACCGCCGCTGCGCTGTCGCTTCCGGCATTGAATGCAAAAATTATCGATAACGGCGTTTTGACTGGCAACACGAAGTACATCGTGACGGTGGGCGCACTGATGTTGCTGCTCACTTGTGTGCAGGTGGCTTTTGCAATTGGCGCGGTTTACTACGCATCTGCGGCGTCTATGGGGTTTGGGCGCGACGTGCGACAAGGACTATTTCGTCAGGTCCTGGGGTTCTCGACTCAAGAAGTCGCCAGATTTGGATCGCCTTCGCTGATTACGAGAATCACGAACGACGTACAGCAAGTGCAGATGCTGGTCCTGATGTCTTGCACGCTGCTCGTGACTGCACCGATCACCATTGTGGGCGGGACGATTATGGCTGTGCGCGAGGACGGGCCACTTTCGTTGCTCCTCTTGGTGAGCGTTCCAGCTTTGGTGATCAGCGTGGGCCTGGTGGTGGTGCGTCTGGTACCGCAGTTCGCGGTCATGCAGGTGCGCATCGATCGGGTGAATCAAGTGCTCCGCGAGCAGATCACCGGCATGCGTGTTGTGCGCGCGTTTGTGCGCGAGCCCTACGAGGCCAAGCGGTTCGGCGAGGCAAACAGTGACCTGACCGCTACCTCGCTGCGCGCAGGTCGTCTGATGGCGTTCATGTTTCCCGCGGTGATGTTTGTGCTGAACGCCTCCAGCGTTGCTGCTATCTGGCTGGGTGCAAACCGAATCGGTTCGCGAGATATGCAGATTGGCGCGCTGATTGCGTTCTTGACTTATCTCGTGCAGATTTTGATGTCGGTGATGATGGCAACGTTTGTGGCAGTCATGGCACCACGGGCCTCTGTGTGCGCGGACCGAATCCAAGAGGTACTCGACACCGACTCCACCGTAGTTGCAGCGGTCACGCCCATCCGAAGCTTGTCCGCTCAGGGCTCGCTGGAGTTCAGCCAAGTTGGGTTTAGCTATCCGGGAGCCGAACTGCCGGTGCTGACCGATATTTCATTCACGGCTGCGGCGGGAACCACCACGGCCATTATCGGCAGCACCGGATCTGGCAAAACAACGCTGGTCAACTTGATCCCCAGATTGTTTGACGCCACATCTGGAGTGGTGTCCCTTGCTGGGGTGAACGTGTCAGAACTCGAACCGGAATTGCTCTGGTCGCGGATCGGCCTCGTGCCGCAAAGGCCTTACTTGTTCTCGGGAACCGTTGCGACCAACCTGCGCCACGCCGACCCCGAGGCAACCGATGAGGATCTCTGGAAGGCCCTCGAGATTGCCCAAGCTCGCTCCTTTGTCGAGCAGATGCCCGGGGGCCTTGATTCGGTAATCACTCAGGGTGGAACCAATGTGTCAGGTGGGCAACGGCAACGCTTAGCGATTGCCCGAGCCTTGATCAGAAAGCCAGGGGTGTTTCTCTTTGATGATTCATTCTCGGCCTTAGACCTTGTTACGGATGCTCGCGTGCGGGCAGCTTTGGCCCCAGTTACTCAAGATGCTGTGATGATCGTGGTTGCACAGAGGGTGTCAACCATTGTGGCTGCCGATCAAATTCTGGTCCTTGAAGATGGCCAACAAGTTGGCCTTGGCAACCACCAGGAACTTCTTGCTGAGTGCCCCACGTATGTGCAGATTCTTGCCTCCCAGATGGCTGAGGAGGACGCGGCGTGACGAATCAGACCGAAGGCACAGAGGGTTCTGACCCAGCCGAAGATGCTGCCCGTACTGCTGCCGGTGCTGCCGCGATGGCACGGGATCGAATCAACGAAATTGAGCGCGAACTTCCCTCAGATGACGCGCTCGAATCCATCCGGCCACCGGTATCCGATAACCGCTCCGTCAGCAATCGATTTGCCAGCGCCGGCATGCCAGCCGAGAAGCCCAAGGATTTTAAGAACTCCACAAGTCGCCTGTTCGCTCAACTGAAGCCCCAGCGGCTTGGCATGGTTGTAGTCGTGCTCCTCGCTGTTGGCAGCGTGACGCTGTCCGTCATCGGGCCAAAAATGCTGGGGGGCGCGACAAACATCATCGTGGATGGTGCGATGGGCAGCGAAGGCATTGACTATTCAAAGCTGCATCGTCTGCTCGCTGCGGTACTCATGCTCTACGTGGCCTCGGCGCTGATGGCCTACGCCCAGGCCTATCTGTTGGCCGGCGTAGTGCAGGCCACGATGCAACGAATGCGCAGTGAGGTTGAGAACAAACTGCATCGCTTGCCGCTTGGTTATGTAGACAGTCAGCCGCGCGGCGACCTGCTCAGCCGGGTGACCAATGACATCGACAACGTGGCGCAAAGCATGCAGCAGACGCTGAGTCAGATGCTCACCTCTGTGCTCACCATTGTTGGCGTGATGATCATGATGTTCACCATCTCTCCGCTCCTAGCAATCGTTGCCTTGGTCACCGTTCCCGCCTCGCTCTACACGGTCAAACTTATTGCCGCTCGGTCGAAATCAAGATTCGTCTCGCAATGGACACACACCGGAACGCTCAACGCTCAAGTTGAAGAGGCCTTTACCGGTCATGCCCTCGTGAAAGTGTTTGGCCGCACCGCAGATGTTGAACAGTCCTTTAGCGAACAAAACGAGCAACTGTTTGAGGCAAGTTTTGGCGCTCAGTTCATCTCTGGGACGATTCAACCGGCGATGATGTTTTTCGGCAACCTCAACTACGTGGTCATAGCTGTAGTCGGTGGAGTCGAAGTCACCCGGGGGCTCATGACGATCGGTGGAATTCAGGCATTTATCCAGTACTCCCGGCAGTTCACTCAGCCCCTTACCCAGCTAGCTTCCATGGCAAACGTCTTCCAATCTGGGGTGGCCTCGGCGGAGCGAGTGTTCCAACTCCTCGATGCACCAGAACAAGTAGCAGAGGTGGCTGGGACCGAGCCTGAGTCAGAAGAAGCAGCCGTGATGGGTGCGTCAGCGGGGCGCGTGGAGTTTGAAAACGTCAGCTTCTCTTACCTAGCCGAGCGGCCGTTGATTCAACACTTGTCACTCATCGCGGAGCCGGGGCAAACAATTGCAATCGTCGGCCCGACCGGGGCAGGTAAGACCACGCTCGTCAATCTCATTATGCGTTTTTACGAATTAAACGAGGGAGTGATCCGTTTAGACGGAACCGACATTTCACAAATGCCGCGCGCCGACCTGCGATCGAAAATCGGAATGGTGCTCCAAGACACGTGGATGTTTGGCGGAACGATTCGCGAAAATATTGCGTACGGCAATCTCGAGGCCACAGAGGAACAGATTGTGGAGTCGGCTAGCGCTACCTATGTTGACCGCTTTGTGCGTTCCCTTCCAGCGGGCTACGACACAGTGGTCGACGACGAGAACGGCAGCATGAGTGCCGGCGAAAAGCAACTGCTGACGATTGCGCGTGCGTTCTTAGCCGATCCTTGCATTCTGATTCTGGATGAAGCAACAAGTTCTGTTGATACTCGCACCGAGGTGTTGATCCAGAACGCGATGGCTGCACTGAGGTCGAATCGCACCAGCTTTGTGATTGCCCACCGGCTTTCTACCATCCGAGATGCCGACATCATCTTGGTGATGGAGGCCGGCCAAATTGTTGAACAGGGAAGTCACGAGCAACTCCTTGCAGAAAATGGTGCCTACTTCCGGCTCTATAACTCCCAGTTTGCTGCCGCCATCGCAGAGGTTGCGTAGCGCGGCATTTTGAAAAAGAATGCACGCGGTTCAGTTCTGGGGTTGACTAGGCGGGCAAGTATCAAACTGATAACTCTTGCGCGCCGATGATTGAGGAGCATTACCCGTGACCGAGGACGAGAGCACTGCAAGCGATGATCCACTCGTGATCAATGGTGACGGAACCCCCGAGGGGGACCCAACCGCTAGTGACGCACCTGCAGTGACTGCCAGTAGCAACGAGAGCGCTCAGCAGGAACTGGACCGCTTGCGGGCCGAGAATGCCCGCTTGCACAACCAGATCGACGAAGTCAGCGCCGCTACCTCATCAAAGCGAACGCTCCGAAGCCGTGGCATTCTGTCGATCTCGCTCGTGGTTCTCGGTGCGTTGTTGTTGCCGCTCGCAGCGCTGACGGTCTGGACTCGCAATCAGGTCCTCGACACCGACCGCTACTTGCAAACCGTTGCGCCGCTCTCGAATGACCCAGCAGTTGTTGATGCGCTGAGCAATCGAATTAGCACCGCTCTCGAAAATCAGCTCGATATCAAGGCCGTAGTTGAGGAAAAGCTTCCGGATAACCTGAAGGTCCTTGCCACACCGATTGCGTCCGGGGCAGACAGTCTGATCGGGACCGTCACCTCGAAGGCACTCAATTCCAAGCAGTTCGACACCATTTGGCTTACCGCCAACAAGGACGGCCACGAAGCACTTGTGGCTCTGCTCACGGGCAAGCAAGGCAAAGTGCTCGACACCGAAAACGGCAAGGTAGTGCTCTCCCTTAAGCCTATCGTCGAGCAAATTCTTGCTGGAATCGACGAGAAGTTTGGTCTGGATATCTCGTCGAAGGTCCCAGCTGACAAAATCGATATTAAGTTCACCCTGATTGACTCACCGCAACTGGCATCGCTGCAGAGTTTGATTAAGTGGCTCAACGCGCTCACTTGGGTCATGGTGCTCTTGGCATTGGGCTGCTTCATTGGAGCAATCTTTGCCGCACCGAAGCGCCGAAAGGGAGTGCTTCGCGTTGGTATCGGGGTGGTGATTTCCATGACGATCACGCTGTTGGCACTCTCGTTTGCTCGGTCTGCCTACATTGCGAATCTTCCGCACGGCGTCAATACCGCAGCTGCCACCTCGGTTTTCGACACGTTGACCAGGTTTGTGGTGCAGGCCTTCAGAGTCCTGTTCGCCATTGGCGCCGTGATGCTGGTTGCGGCCTGGGTTGCTGGTCCCTCTGGGGCGGCAACTTGGATTCGAAGCCTCTGGAACCGCCTGCTCGGCCGTGGCGGAGCAGGAATTGGCAACAACGTTGATCTTGGACCTGTTCCGAAATGGGTTGCTGCGCATCTGACCGCAATACGCGTGGTGATCCTTGGGATTGCAGTTCTGGTGCTGGTCCTGTGGAGCCGTCCCACTGGCAAGGTTGTGTTGCTTATCGCTGTGCTTGCTTTGATTCCGCTGGCCTTGGCCCAGTTGCTGGCAAACAGTGCAGCCCCACCTCATGCTGCTATCGAGCCGGCCGATGAGCAGGCTGACCCAGCGCTGGACTCGGCTTCTGAGTCCGAGGATGAATCAGGCCCAGATGACGGCCCCGATGAAGAGGAAGTCGCAGACAAAGAACTGGTCTAATGGTTGAATCCCGCAGCCCTGCAAGGTAACCTCGGAATCAAGGTAAACGGTGTTCATCTTGGGCGGAACGAGGGGTAAAATGGGTCGTCTAGGCAGTTTTTTCAGCATCGCTCCCGCAGCACTGCTCTGCTGCTCTCTGCTTGGGTTGACGGCATGTAGTGAAGATCGCAGTAGCAGCGCAGAGCAGGGATCAGAAACTACTGCTGTTCTGACTGACCTGTGCAACACCCCCGACCTGGTTGCGTGTGCGGCGGCCTCGTCGATTTCTGCTCAGGTGCCAGCCAAAGTCACCAAGGCAGTTGGCGAACCGCTCGTGCTGGGAATGATCAATCAAGAGAACACACCCGTTGGATCATTTCCCGAGTTGAGCCAGGGTGTGCAAGCAGCGATTGATTTCGTCAATGCTCAGCTTGGTGGGGTCGACGGCCGACCGGTGCAACTCGAGGTCTGCAACACCAAGTTCTCTGCCGAGGGGTCCACAAGTTGCGCTCAGCAGTTCGCTACGGAAGGAGTCCCAGCGGTTCTTGGCGGGATTGACGTTTTTGGAAATGGGATTGACCTGCTCGCCGAAAACAAGATCCCCTTTATTGGTGGAATTCCTGTCAGCACCCAGTCAATGACTGCTCCAAATTCGTTTCAGTTTAGCGGTGGTTCTTGGGGTGCGATGGTTGCATTTGCCGACTACGCCGCAACGCAGTTGAAAGCTAAGTCGGTAGCGATTTTATATGGGGATTTTGGCTCGGTTGCCGACGGCGCAAACTATGGCAAGCAGACCCTAGAAAAACTTGGAGTTCAACAAGTCCAGATGGTGCCCTACCCAATTCTCGAGACCGATCTGAGTTCAGCTATCCAAGCGGCTGCAGCAGGTAACCCAGATGCCATAATCCTGCTCACTGCCGACACCGGATGCACAACCGCATTTGAAGGGATGGCCACGATTGGGTTGAAGGCGCAAGCCTTTTATACGGGGGCCTGCGCTGCGCCGAAGATTATTGAGGGTGTTCCCGCAGCCGATTCTGAGCACGCGATCTTCAATGTCGAAGGGCCAATCAGCCGAACAAACCCAGACCCAGACACGAACTTGTACAACGCCGTGATTGCCCAATATGGCAATGGTCTCGATGCAATTGGTGCCGCAACGGTCACGTTCAGGGCGTTCATGAATCTCTATGTGGTGCTCAGTGAACTCGGTGCTGACGGCATCAGTGCCGACGCAGTGACAATGGCGTTACGAGGCAAAGTCGATGCGTCAAGTTTTATGGGTCACCCGTATACCTGTAACGGTAAACAGTTCAAGGGTCTGCCCGCAGCTTGCGCGCCGCAGCAGATGCTCGGCGAAATGACTGATCGACAACTCAACCAGGTCGGAAGTTGGGTTGATGTTGGCAAGATCTATGGGATGGGCTGAAGCACTCCTGTGATCGGAGAGTATTCGGGATACGTCCTTGCTGGCCTTGGCGGAGGTGCGGTTGTTGCCGCGCTTGCTCTGGGGCTCGTGCTGACGAATCGCGCTACAGGGGTCATTAACTTCGCCTTCGGTGCGATGGGGATGTACATCGCATTCGCGTACTTTCAGTTTCGAGACAACGGCGATCTGATTCTTCCCGTCATCGGAATTCCGTCCAGAATCCACTTGCTTGAGACTCCCACGATCTTCACCGCCTTGTTGGTGGCAGTGGCCCTCTCAGCAATCTTGGGCGCTGCTACCTACTGGTTGGTGTTTCGCCCACTCCGACGGGCTCCGGCTCTAGCGAGTGTGGTTGCCTCTCTTGGATTGATGCTGTACCTGCAAGAGGTTGTTCGCCTGAACTTCCCCACCGGTAGTGCAGCCACAGTGGTGCGTCTCGGGGTGCTTCCCGAGCAACCCGTCCGCTTTTTGGGTACCGCAGTCACTGCCAACCGATTGTTGTTGGTTTTGTTCGTAATTCTGGCCACCGTGTGTCTTACTGCGTTGTTTCGGTTCACCAGATTTGGTTTGCAGACCAGGGCAGCAGCGGGAAGCCAGAAAGGTGCCATGCTGATTGGAATCTCACCCGATCGCATCGGCCTGATCAACTCGATGGTCGCCACCGTCATTGCAGGCATAGCGGTCATCCTGATAGAGCCAATCTCCGGACTTGATCCAATCGCCACCTCGTTGCTGGTGTTGCCTGCATTGGCAGCTGCCTTGCTGGGGGGGTTGAGTTCCTTCACGGTTGCAACCTGCGCCGGTCTTGGAATCGGGATGCTGCAGTCGCTCATTTTGGGCTACACGGTGCGACCGAGTACCTCGTGGATTCCGGACTGGTTGCCCCGCACTGGTCTGCAACAAGCTATTCCCGTCATCGTTGTTCTGATTGCTTTGGTCTGGCGAGGAGATGCGCTTCCTGATCGGGCGTACTTGGTTGATAAGCGACTTCCCTCTTCTCCGACTCCCAATCACGTCACGCTGTGGACTGTGGGTTTTGTGTTGGTGACCTCGGTGGCGTTGCTGAACTTTGATGCGTTGCACCGGCAGGCCTTGATCGTGACCATGGTGAGCGCTTTGCTGGCTCTGTCTGTGGTGGTGATTTCGGGCTATGTGGGGCAAATCTCATTGGCTCAGCTCGCGTTTGCGGGTGTTGCCGGATTCACGGTTATCAACCTTGGGAACGACGGGTTCCCCTTTCCGGTAGCAGTGCTCGCGGCAACCCTCGTTGCCACGCTGGTGGGCGTGATTGTGGCGTTGCCAGCGGCGCGAGTGCGTGGAATGAGTCTGGCCATTGCAACACTTGCAATGGCAGTGGCCCTTGAACAACTGGTGTTATCGAGCGATGCGTTTTCTGGTGGAGTGGCTGGTCGGTCGGCGCCACGGCCAGTGCTGTTCGGAGTGGACTTTGGAATTTCGGCTCCAGGCGCAGATAACTTTCGGCCGATCTTCGGCTTCTTCACGCTTGCCGTGCTCACGTTGAGTTGTTTGATGGTCTCAAACCTTCGCAGGAATCGCACTGGGCTGCGTTGGCTAGCAGTCCGATCGAATGAGCGGGCTGCTGCTGCTGCTGGCATCAATGTGAGCAGATCAAAGATCGGGGCTTTCGCAGTTTCCTCCTTTATTGCTGGTCTAGCTGGGGTTCTACTGGCCTATTCCACCTCAACTCTCTCTACGAACTCGTTTATGGTGATCGGCGCTTTGGTGGCTTTGGCGCTGACCTATCTCGGCGGAATCGCAAGCATCGGTGGGGCGCTGATCGCAGGATTGTTGGCTCAGGCCGGGATCTTTACTTTGCTTGCTAACGGGGGAGCAGACGGGCAGGCCGGAACCTATGTGTTTGCCTTGAGTGGGCTCGCTCTCATCGTTATGGCGATTTTTGCGCCCGACGGAATCACAGGAGCGTTCCGAAAGGGGATTCAGAGTTTGCGTGGCGCTGTATCGCAGGGTGCGTCAAGAGGGTCCGGTCTGCTAGCAGATTCTGCAGGCAGCAGCGGGGCGACCAACCAGGGAGCGGGATACCATGACTGAACCCATTTTGCGGGTTCGCGATCTGAGCGTTCGCTACGGCGGGGTTTTGGCACTCAGCTCAGTCAGTTTCGAGGTTGAAAAGGGAAGCATCGTTGGATTGATCGGGCCGAATGGTGCCGGGAAGACAACCTGTATCGATGCGCTCAGTGGTTTCACCACACCGAGTGAGCGTAACCCGGCCTTTACCTGTATCAGTTTTATGAACCGCTCAATCGACCGTTGTTCGCCACAGGCACGGGTTCGCTTGGGCTTTGCTCGAACCTTTCAGTCGCTCGAACTGTTCGACGATCTGACGGTGCGAGACAACCTGCGTGTTGCTGCAGCCTCACCCACCTGGATCTCTACGGTCACCGACGCGTTGTGGCCAAAACGAAAGACTGACGAAGCCGTTGACCAGACTCTGAAGATGATTGGTCTTGAATTTCATGCAGATGACAGGCCAGAACAGTTGTCTAACGGGCAGCGACACCTCGTAGCTGTTGGCCGGGCATTAGTTGCAAAGCCAAGTTTGTTGTTACTTGATGAGCCAGCAGCCGGACTCGATCCTGCTGAAACACTCGAGCTTGCAAACTTACTGAGATCACTGCCCGATTTAGGCGTGAGCGTGTTGTTGGTGGATCACGATATGAGTTTGGTTCTTGGTGTTTGTGATCAGGTGCATGTTCTGGATTTTGGAACAGTCATTGCGAGCGGAACCCCCGAGAAGATCAGATCTGATCCGTTGGTTGTCTCTGCGTATCTTGGGCGGGCCGCTTCAGAGGAGGGTTCATGACTACAACCAACCCTGTCTCTACTGCAGTTCCCCTCTTGCGGTGCGCTGGTGTTGTTGCCGGCCACGATGGTGTGGCAGTGGTGAAAGATTTGGACCTTGATGTTGGCCAAGGCGAGGTTGTTGCCCTGCTTGGCGCAAATGGTGTGGGCAAGACCACGATCTTGCTGAGCATCTCGGGGTTGATTCCGTTGCTTGGCGGCACCATCGAGTTGTTTGGTCAAGATCTTTCAGCCACGCGACGCAACAGGTTTGGTTTTCCCAGGCGTTCCTCAAGAGCGAAACAGGTAGTTGATCGCGCACGTGCTGGAATTTCCCACGTTCCAGAGGATCGAGCGCTGTTCTTTGATCTCACGGTGCGTGAAAACCTCTGCCTAGCTGCAAGGCCAAAACCTGCGAACCAGCAGGACCCGGGCAGTGAGGACTCAGGCGTTGAGCACCCAGGCGTTGAGACCCCAGAATTACAGGTGGCTGCTGAGTCTCTCGCTCCGTCTGACTCGGCCGAGTTGCTGGAGCAGGTGCTGGAGTATTTCCCTGCTTTAGTTGGCCTACTAGATCAACCCGCTGGGGTTCTTTCGGGTGGTCAACAACAGATGCTGGCGATTGGCCGAGGTTTGATGAGTCAGCCCAAATTGTTGATGGTCGACGAGTTGAGTCTTGGGCTTGCTCCCATTTTGGTGGAACAACTTCTTCCCGTGCTTCGAAGCATTGCGAAAGCAACTGGTATTGGAGTATTGATCGTGGAGCAACATGTGCACCTAGCGCTTGCAGTATCTGATCGGGCATATCTGCTGAGGCGCGGCAAAGACACCGTCTCGGGCACTTCAGCTGAGCTTGCGGCCCGGGCGGATTTAGTGGAAGCCGGGTATTTCGGCGACTAAATAGTTGGCTGGCTGGCTAAAGAACTGGCTAGCGAGCTGGTTCGTTATGGGCCTGCTGATCTGCTGGCTTGCTGGTCTGCGCCGGGCTGGTCTGCGCCGGGCTGCGGTGGGGATCGGTGTTACGGGCATGTTTATGGGCTGGGTTTGCCGTTGTGTTGGGTGTTGAGTTGGGTGCCGGTTGGTGTGGTGATGATGTATCTGCCGGGTTTGTCAGGGTTTTCGGTGATGGTCCAGCCGTTTGTGTGGAGCAGTGCGTGGTGTGGTTTGCAGAGTGAGACCAGGTTGTTGAGGTTTGTTGGTCCGCCGTCTTGGGCTTCTTCGACGTGGTGTAGGTCTACCCAGTTGTGTGGTGCGTCGCATCCGGGGACGACGCATCCTTGGTCTCTGATTGCTATGGCTTTGCGTTGGTTCGGTGTTGCGTAACGAACAGCGGTTC
>Ga0194051_1001277_pt1 | contig 13475 bp, 8 predicted proteins | sample SepL2320m_MetaG_FD_161275 | JGI IMG/M metagenome (GOLD analysis project Ga0194051, IMG submission 161275) | Anoxic zone freshwater microbial communities from boreal shield lake in IISD Experimental Lakes Area, Ontario, Canada - Sep2016-L239-20m | ecosystem: Environmental > Aquatic > Freshwater >... | reverse complement strand
CTACTACATCACGGTCTACAACGAAAATTACGAGATGCCAGCCATGCCACCGGGTTGCGAGGAGGGTATTCTCAAGGGCATGTATAAGCTCCGTGAATGGCCGGCCGCTGCGCAGGCAGCCCTGCCGGAGGTTCATTTGCTCGGTTCCGGCGCGATTTTGCGAGAAGTGATCCGTGCCGCCGAGTTGCTCTCGGAGCACTGGGGCATGGCCAGCACCGTCTGGAGCGTGACGAGTTGGAAAGAGTTGCGGCGCGAGGCGCAGGAATGCCGGCGCTGGAACATGCTCCACCCTGAGGACACAGCCCGGAAAAGCTATCTGGAAACAACGCTGGAAAGCGCGGCGACTGCTGGAGCGGACCGGGTTTTTGTGGCTGCAAGCGATCATGTGCGTGCCGTTTGTGAGCAACTGGATCCGTGGATTCCCGGCGGGCTTTTTGCCTTGGGCACTGACGGATTTGGTCGCAGCGATACGCGCGGCCCGCTGCGCAGGCACTTCGAGGTGGATGCCGAATGCATCGCCATTGGTGCGCTTTCGAGGCTGGCAGCAGTGGGGGCCATCGGCGCACAGGTTGTGGCCGAGGCCATTCGCCGGTTGGGTGTGAATCCAGAGAAGATTGATGCCGCCTCGGCATAAGAAAAAGAGTGCGTTTGTCGTGTCGTTATTGTTATTGATCCCGTTGTTGTCCTGATACCGGAAGTCACCGTCTATTTTTTATGGCCACAGAATTTAAATTGCCCGATCTTGGGGAAAATATCGCCTCCGGCGATGTCGTCACGGTTTTTGTCTCGGCAGGCGATGTCATCCAGCCAGGCCAAGCGCTGCTCGAGGTTGAAACCGACAAAGCAGTGATTGAAGTGCCGTGTCCGCCCGGCGGTCGCGTTGCCAGTGTGTTGGTTAAAAAAGGGGATACTGTCAAGGTCGGTCAGGCGCTGTTCATGCTCGAAGCCGCCACTGCGCCAGCTAAGGCCGCCGCGTCAGCGCATGCTTCTGCGCCAGCTAAAACCGCTGCGCCAGTCAAGGCCGCTGCTGCGGCGAATGTCGTTCCAGAAGTCATTCATAAAGTGGTTGCTCCCCCGTCGGTGCCAGCCATGCAGCCGGCGCCGGTGCGGGCGCTTGGATCGGAGGACTCCAACGGCAATCGTCAGCAGAAAGTTGCCGACGCAGAGGAAGGTGTTCCTCAGGGAGCAGGGGACGGAACGGTCGGGGCCGCGATTATGCCGGCCGGGCCAGCGGTGCGCAGATTGGCGCGGGAGTTGGGGGTGGAGTTGTCTCGGGTACGGGGCAGCGGCCCAGCTGGCCGGATTGTGCGGGAAGACGTTGTTGCCGCTGTGCGGCAGGCAAACGCGCAGACCTCGGGCAATCGGGGGCGTTTGGTGGATACGTCTGCATCCGAGCAAGATTCCTGGGGCCCCATTCGCCGCGAACAGATGTCGCGCATGCGAAAAACAATTGCCGCCAACATGGTGCGCAGCGTTTCCACAATTCCCCACCTCACCAACTTCGACGACGCCGATGTCACAGAACTTGAGCGTCTGCGCAAAACAAGTGCGCAGGAACATGCCAAAAGTGGTGTCAAGCTCACGGCACTGGCCTTTGTGATTAAGGCCGTCAGCCTGTCGCTGCGATTACATCCGAGCGTCAACGCTTCGATTGACACAGAAAAAGGTGAGATTCTTTACAAGGATTACGTCAGCATCGGTCTGGCAGTCGACACGCCGCGGGGGCTGGTTGTGCCGGTGCTTCGCGACTGCGATCAGCTCACGATTCCGCAGATCGCCCAGGCGATCGCGGAAACTGCCGAAAAAGCCAAGCACGCTCAATATGGACTGGATGACTTACGCGGCGGCACATTTACGATTAGCAATCTAGGGGCGATTGGTGGCCAGTATTCAACACCGATCATCAACTGGCCCGAGGTGGCGATTCTGCTAATAGGGCGTTCGCGCAAGCTGCCGGTTGTGGTCGAGGATCGGATCGAGCCGCGTTTATTGATGCCGCTCTCGCTTTCCTACGATCACCGGTTGGTGGATGGCGCAACAGCAGCAAGGTTTCTGAACGAGGTCATCGGCTACCTCGAAAGCCCGGGCCGACTGCTGCTGGCGATGTGAGTGGAATGTGCCAAGCTGTGCAGAGTAGAGCACACTCGATTGGCTTCTTGGGTGAAGACTTCTTGGCGAAGACTTGGTGAAGAATAGTTTTTGGAGACATTCTCAGAGACCTGGAATGAAACAGTGAGCACTACCGACAGCGCAAGCAGCGAGAGCGAAAGCATTGATTCAACCGGCACGGCCAGCCTCGCCTTTCTCGAAGAATTATTTGAGCAGTATCAAAATGACCCCGCCAGCGTGGCGCCTGATTGGCAGAAGTATTTTGCGTCTTGGGGAGCCCTCGAACCTTTGCCGCCGTCTAGCGGACAGCCCGGTGCGGTGTCGAGAGCTGTCAACGGCATGGCGCAAGGGGCCAACGCGGCATTGCCGCTGTCACAGCGCGTGATGCCCGACGGCATTCCAACCGCAGCTGCGATCGCCAACGGTGATCTGCATCTGGCAAGCGCGCCTGCCGGTGAGGCGATGCCACTGCCATTGCCCGTCTTAGCTGCCGGCACAAAGGGCGAAGAGCGGGTGGCGTTTTTACAAGATCGCGTTGATCAACTGGTGCGTGCCTACCGAGTGCGTGGTCATTTAATGGCCGAGATCGATCCGCTGGGACGACCGCGGCCTGGTTTACCAGAGCTCGACCCGCATTTTTATCACCTGACCGAAGACGACATGGACCGGGTGTTTTCGACCGATACCATCCAAGGCCCGCAATCGATGTCGTTGCGACAGATTATAAAAAGATTGCGCAATACGTACTGTCGCGCGATCGGCGTGCAGTTTATGCACATGGATGATCTGCGCGTACGGCAGTGGCTTCAGGTGCGGATGGAGGGTTGTGAAAACAGCATTCGTCTGGACCGGCGGCAGCAGTTGCGGATCTACCGGCAGATGACGACGGCGGCTATTTTCGAAGAGTTTATTCAGAAGAGATTTTTGGGGGCCAAGAGTTTTTCGCTGGAGGGTTCGGAGAGCCTGATTCCTCTGCTGGAGATGGCGATTGAGCGTGCCGCATCGCAAGAGATTGGCGACATCGTGATGGCGATGGCGCACCGCGGTCGGCTCAACGTGCTGGCCAACATCATGGGCAAGAGTGCCAAGCGTATTTTCCGAGAGTTTGCTGACCTCGATCCAGAGTTGCACATCGGCCGCGGTGACGTCAAATACCACCTCGGTCATTCCACCGACTACCGGGCGGCCAATGGCAGGAACGTGCACCTCACGCTCTGCTTTAATCCCAGCCACTTGGAGTTTGTCAACCCGGTGGCGATTGGTCGGATGCGGGCCCGGCAGGATCGCTCCGCCGATCAAATGCGGCAAAACGGAATGGTGATTTTGATCCACGGCGACGCGGCCTTTGCTGGCGAGGGAATCATTCAAGAGACGCTCAATTTGAGTGAACTCGAGGCCTATCGCGTTGGCGGCACGCTGCATGTGATTGTGAACAACCAACTGGGCTTCACGACAGGGCCCCGCGAGGCGCGTTCCTGCATGTACGCCACCGATGTGGCAAAAATGCTGCAGATCCCCATTTTTCATGTCAACGGTGAGGACCCAGAGGCGGTGGCACAAGTTGTCAATCTGGCCATGGATTTCCGTCGTGAATTTCAGCGCGATGTTGTGATCGACATGTATTGCTTTCGCCGCCGCGGCCACAATGAAGCTGATGAACCGGCCTTTACGCAGCCCGCGCTGTACCGCGTGATTGAACGCCGGCCGAGCGTTCACGAAAGCTATTTAGAAAAGCTTCTACAGCTCGGGGAAGTGACCCGTGAGGAAGCGATGCAGATTGCCGATGAGCATCGAGCCAAGCTCGACACCGAACTCTCGGTCGCCAAGAGCGAAGACTACGTGCACAAAAGTGATCTGGCTGGTTTGTGGTCGTTCTACATCGGTGGGCGGGAACGCGAGGCGGCCGATGTCGACACCGGCGTGCGTCGCCCCGTGCTCGAGCACCTGCTCAAACAACTCGTATCCCTGCCGGACGGCTTTCAGCCGCACGCCAAGATTCAGAAATTTTTGGAAAACCGATTGCTCATGGCTAGTGGCACGCAACCAATCGACTGGTCAGCGGGGGAAGGATTGGCTCTGGCAAGCCTTGCCGTGCAGGGTTTGCGGGTGCGGATCTCTGGTCAGGATAGCCAGCGTGGAACGTTCAGCCACCGCCATGCCGTGATCCACGACGCTGTCACCGATGAAACCTACTGTGCCTTGGAGCACCTTGCATCGGATCAGGCACCGGTCGATATCGTTAACAGTCCGCTATCCGAGGCGGGCGTGCTCGGCTTTGAATACGGCTACAGCCTGGATTGTCCCGACGGGCTGGTGATTTGGGAGGCACAGTTTGGTGACTTCGTCAATGCAGCACAGGTCGTGATCGATCAGTTTATTGTCAGCGCTGAGGATAAGTGGAATCGCCTCTCGGGCATTGTGCTGCTGCTACCGCATGGTTTTGAAGGCATGGGTCCGGAGCATTCAAGCGCCCGGCTGGAGCGATTTTTATCGTTGGCAGCCAAGGACAACATACAAGTGGTTCAGCCAACAACACCGGCTCAGATGTTTCACTGCCTCAGGCGGCAGGTGCTGCGAGTCTGGCGCAAGCCGCTGGTTGTCATGACGCCCAAGAGCCTACTGCGGAATCCAAGTTGTGTGTCTACGATTGAAGATCTGGTGACAGGCTCTTTTCAGCGCACGATTCCCGATCCAACCGACGTGCCGCCGCGCAACATCCGCCGCATCCTGCTCTGCTCGGGCAAGATTGCCTACGAATTGGAAAAACGCCGCCAGGAAAACGGCCGCAGCGATGTGGCAATCGTTCGCGTCGAGCAACTCTATCCATTGCCGCGCCGGTCGCTGGAGGCGGCGCTGGCCGATTACACGACGGGCACGCCGGCCGTCTGGGTGCAGGAAGAGCCAGAAAACATGGGGGCGTGGCGATTCTTTCGCATTCACTTTGGCGACAACCTCCTCGACCGCTTTCCATTCTCCGGCGTCTGTCGCCAGAGTGCTGCGAGCCCGGCAACTGGCTCCAAGAAAAGTCACGACATGGAACAAAGTGAATTGCTGACGGCGGCGTTTCAGAGTTAAGCCTTAAGCATGCAGCCTTGATCCAGAACAACATCCTCCGGCACCAGACCTTTCATTCCTCTAACGAGCCACCTGGCCCACCTTATCCCATGAGAATCGAATTAAAAGTTCCCGAAGTTGGTGAATCGATTACAGAGGTTCAGATTGGCACTTGGAAGAAGCAGGAGGGGAATGCGGTGGCCATCGATGAGTCGATTGTCGAAATCGAAAGTGACAAGGCGACTGTAGAACTGCCGGCACCCGTCGGTGGCACCGTAACAAAGATTCTCAAAGCTGCAGGCGAGAAAGCCATGGTGGGCGAGGTCATTGGCTACATGGAGTCTGTCGCTGCAGCAGTCGTTTCTGGATCTTCCGCCGGTGGTCAGTTGCCACCTGCCAGTGAAGCGGTTGTGGACGTGAGGCGTAAGGACGGGCGTGTAGACATTGGCTCTGTGCAGATGCCTGCTGCTGCTGCGCCACAGGTGCGCGTGATGCCGGCAGCAGCTCGGGTGCTCGGAGAGGCTGGCATCTCACCGGCTGCCCTGACGGGCACCGGGGCTGGTGGGCGGGTCACGAAGTCTGACGCGTTGCAGGCAACGGCTGCGGCGGCCAGCCTAGCGCCAGCGGCCAGCCAAGCCCCGGTGGCTAGCCTAGCGCCAGCGGTCAGCCAAGCTCCAACTGCCGGCCTAGCTCCAGCTGCACCACAGCGCTGCGAACGGTATTCCCTCATCAGTCCGATCCGTCGCCGGATTGCAGAGCGGCTAGTAGCCGCGCAGCAGCAGGCGGCCCTGCTCACTACTTTTAACGAAGTCGATATGAGTGCTGTCATGTCGCTGCGGCAGAAGTTTAAGGATGTGTTTTTGGAGAGGTACGGCGTGAAGCTAGGATTCATGTCATTTTTTGTGCGGGCGACAGTCGAGGCAATTCGTACCGTTCCGCAGGTGAATGCGGAGCTGCGTGATCCGCATATCGTCTACCGCGACTACTGCGATATCGGCATCGCCGTCGGTGGCGGTAAGGGGCTCGTGGTGCCGGTATTACGAAATGCAGAAACGCTGTCGTTTGCCCAGATCGAACTGGGGATCAACGACTTCGCTCGTCGCGCTGCCGACAACAAGCTCAGACTCGATGAACTGCAGGGCGGCACGTTCACAATCTCTAACGGTGGTGTTTACGGATCGATGATGAGTACACCGATTATCAATCCGCCCCAAAGTGGCATTCTTGGCCTACACGCCATTACCGATAGGCCGATGGCCGTCAACGGACAGGTTGTGATCAAGCCCATGATGTATCTGGCCCTCACCTACGATCACCGCCTTGTCGATGGTCGCGAGGCCGTGACGTTTCTCAAGCGGATTAAAGATACCATTGAGGAACCAAGTCGGTTGATGCTGGAAGTGTGAACGGCTGCAGAGACCCCGCTTACCGGCGTGGAGCGTGCTAAAAAAAATGGAGTGCAGGCCCAGATGGAAGAACATGATGTGATCGTGATCGGCGGCGGTCCCGCTGGGTATGTGGCTGCGATTCGGGCAGCGCAGTTGGGATTGAAAAGCGCGGTAGTCGAACGCGAACCGCAACTAGGCGGCACGTGCTTGCGGGTCGGCTGCATTCCCTCAAAAGCTCTGCTTGAGTCGAGCTATAAGTATCACTTGGCCTGCGGCGAACTGGCCCAGCACGGCGTCAATGTCGGCAAGGTGTCGCTCGATCTGGCTACGATGATGAAGCGAAAGACAGACGTAGTGTCTGCGTTGGCCAAGGGTATCGAAGCGTTACTCGCTAAAAATAAGGTTGTTCGCTATGCCGGCACCGGCAGGTTGGCAGGGCCGGGCCGCGTTGCATTCACGGCGCATGACGGCAGCACCGCCAGCCTGTCTGCCCAGCGGATCGTGCTAGCGGTGGGGAGCAAAAGCGTTGTGCTGCCCGGCATTGAAGTGGATGGTCGGTTGATCGGCACGAGCACGGAGGCGTTGTCATTGGACGCTGTGCCAGAGCACTTGGTTGTGATTGGCGGTGGTTACATCGGTTTAGAGTTGGGCAGCGTTTGGCGTCGGCTGGGTGCGCAGGTAACGGTGCTGGAATACGCCGACAGAATTCTGATGGGCATTGACGCCGAGATTGCCAGCGACGCGCTCGCGTTATTCCGCAAACAAGGTCTCGACATTCGGCTGGGGATCAAGGTGAAAAGCGCCCGTGTGGTGGGAAGTGGCCGCGGCCAGCTGCTGGACAAAGCCGCTGCTCATCGCTGCCTTGTCGAGTGCGAGGGGATGGAAGCAATTGAATGCGATCGTGTGTTGGCCGCCACCGGTCGCCGGCCTGCCACTGAGGATCTGGGCCTAGATACAGTCGGGATCAGCTGCGATCCGCGGGGCTTTATTGCTGTCGATGCACTCTTTCGCACCGCAGCCCCGGGCGTCTATGCCATCGGTGACTGCATCCCGGGGCCGATGCTTGCGCACAAGGCTGAAGAGGACGGCGTGGCCTGCATCGATGGCATGCAAACGGGGTGGGCGCACGTCAATTACGATCTTGTGCCTGCCGTTGTGTTTACTCATCCAGAGATTGCCGCAGTTGGCAAAACAGAGGAGCAGCTCGTTGCCGCTGGCACGGCTTTTCGCAAAGGGATTTTTCCATTCCGTGCCAATGGCCGCGCCCGCACGATCAATGATGTAGTGGGCAAGGTGAAGGTGCTTGCCGACGCAACTACCGACAGCATTTTGGGCGTTCACATCATCGGCCCGGCGGCAGGCGATCTGATTGGAGAGGCAGCTGCCGCCATGAATTTTGGTGCTACAGCCGAAGACATTGCGCGTGTGTGCCATGCCCACCCCACGCTGCCCGAAGCGCTGAAAGAAGCCGCGATGGCCGTCAGTGGCCGGGCAATCCACGCCTAGCTGCCCGTGGACAAAGTCCTCCATGCACTTTGTCCACTTGAAAACCTCCGGTTTTTGCGGGTGCTACGCACCCGGGCCCGCATCGTGCGGTCCAACACGTGGTTTATCCACAGCCTGCTAGCGTTAGGGCGTTGTCGGAGGAGCGTGAGCGCTCGTCTCTAAAAGCACGTCTAGCGGACGGCCTTTCAAGCGACCCTCACCAAAGAAACCATCACCTCGTCCCGGCTCGGGGCCAATGTCTTCAGCCACCATAACCCGCTGCACCAGATTCTTGATGAGCAGGCCATCGTCACCAAACGTTTTCATCCACTGCAACGCATTGGCGTGCAAGTGATCGCGCAGAGGTTTGTGCTCGGGGGCCTCAAATAAGTTGTGCAACTCGTGGGGATCTGTCGAACGATCGTAGAGGCAGGCATACGATTTTCGGCCGGCTGCCAGGGCATCTTCACCGATGGCATCGCTGGACAGGTCAAAGGCGTAGGTGTGGCTGTGTGTGTAAACACCTCGCCAATTTCCAGCAAAATGAAAGAGTGGCAAGGATTGAACCGCCTCGTCATCGGCCCGCAGAATGGCTGCAGTGAGGTTTGTTCCCTGGCACGTTGGAGGCACTGCAATGCCCATCAGTCCGAGCAATGTAGGCATAAAATCGAGTGTTCCAAAGAGCAGGTTGCTGATGCGCGGTTGGAGTTTGGCTGGCCAGCGGACGAGCAGTGGAACGTGGCATGACTCATTTTCAGGCACGCTTTTGTTGTATGGCCAGCCGTGCGACAAGAGCATATCTCCGTGATCGGAGGTGTAGACAACGATCGTGTTGTCAGCCAATCCACGGCCGCTGAGTTCTTGCATCAACTCGGCAAAGGCTCGATCTAGGCCCGTGCACATGGCCATGTGGCCCTGATACATCTGTCGGTGTCGAGGCGTGTCGGTCACATTGGGCCGCAGCGTGAGCTTCTTGGGATCGTATAACGCGAGCAATTCCCGCGGTGCTGCATAGCCCGCTTGAGCCGCAGGCCAGTTGTGCGGTGGATGCCACGCTAGAAAGATTGCAAAGGGCTTGTCGGTGTTCGCGGCGATGAATTGCCGGGCCTGACGGGTTTGGCCATAGGGTTCCCAGTCGCGGTAGAGTTGCTTGTGGCCATTGTCATCCCAATAGTAGGCATGCTCGGCATCGAAGAGCAGCGTGCAATTATTGGAAAGAAAAACCTGATCAAAGCCATAGCGAAACGGCCCTGCTGGAATGGGGCGATTGCGATCACCACCGTAGAGGTGCCACTTGCCGAAATACCCGAGTTGATACCCTGCATCCCGGAGCACCTCAGCAAAATAATTTCCACCACCGGGCACAACGCGAATATCATTTTTGAACGCTCCGCAGCGCAGCGGATGCTGGCCCGTCAACAGCATGCCTCGGTAAGGCGTGCAGACTGGCTGGCTGGAGATGCAGTGGTTGAAACGAACCCCCTCTGCGGCAAAAGCGTCTAGGTTCGGCGTGATGATGTCCTTATTACCGTAGCAGCCGAGCATATCGAAAGACTGCTGATCGCTGAAGACAAATACAAGGTTCGGTTGGCCAGCAGGAGCTGCAGACGTCGGAGCGTCTGCAGCGAACAATTCAACTGCAACACAGGCTGTCAGAAAAATAACAGCTCTGACACAGATGCACATCAGACTCTTGGCTCGCCGGCAGTGCGGTCGGCTGCCAGCGAGCCAATAGTTGCGCGAACGCCTACCGAGCCTCATAGAGAATCTCTTTTTCCATTTTTCCATTGTTGATGAATTGAATTGCTTCATACTCACCCTTTGGGATCGACACAATCAATGGGCAGGCGTAGCGGGCCGTGTCGCTCTGTCCATGCTCGGTTGAGTAGCGCACGCTCACTACGGCATCTTGTTTGGTAACACTTTGAATTTTATAGGTGCACAGACTGTCCCCGCGTTCAATGGCAACAGCCACGATCTGCGCATCAAATGCACGAACCGGCAAGCGATGGGCTTTGTCGCGCATCACAACGGCCGCACCAAAAACCTTATCAAACTCCGCCTGATCGTGGATGAGTAGAAAAGACTGCTCGGCATCGGGCTGGAACTGATTGGAGACAAAGTAGCCGGAGTAGGCGTCAAAAGGCAGCGCGGTTGCTTGAGTCGTAAAGGTGCCGTCGTGGTGTATCAGCGGCTGCGCATGGGCCACGCGGCCCAGCGGACGTGAGCGCGGGGAGGGGCCATCCAGCCCGAGGTCGTTCTGCATGTCGGTTACGAGTTGAGTCATGGTCGCCAGCACGTCCGGATTGAGAGCGGCCACATCGGTTGTTTCACCGATGTCATTTTTGAGATCAAAGAGTTGCGGCCCGGTTTTTTTGTTTTGCGCGTTCTGGCCGGCGATTCTTAACTTCCAGTCGCCTTGCCGCACCGCTTCGAGTGTGAGGCCACGGTAATAGAAAAAATTCTTTCGCGGCGATTGGGTGGCGTTGTCCCCGGTGAGAATCGGCCAGATGTTGACTCCATCGATGATGCGGTCGGTGGGCAGTGGGGCTTCAGCCAGGGCCGCAAAAGTCGGGAGCACATCGAGCATGCCTGTGACGGCATCGCTGGTCGTACCAGGGGCTATCTTCCCTGGCCACCATGCCAGAGAGCAGACGCGCATGCCCCCTTCCCACGTACTGCCTTTATGGCCGCGCAGCGGTCGATTATCGCTCAATGACGTGCCGCCGTTGTCACTTATAAAAAGAACGAGTGTGCGATCGGCGATCTTTTGCTCCCGCAGCGTTTGCAGCACCTCTCCCACGCTCCAATCCACTTCCTCGACCCAATCTGAGTAGAGGCCGTGCGGCGATTGACCGGCCCATCGTTTGCCTGGATAGAGTGGGAAATGCACAGCATTGTGCGGTAGATAAAGAAAAAACGGCTGATCTTTATGCCGCTTGATAAAAGCAACGGACTCGTCGGTGTAGAGTTCTACGAGTGACTGTTGGTCGTCGGGCAAGACGCGTTTGACCACGCTGTTGTTGCGCATCAAGGGCAGCGGCGGCTGTCCTTGCCCTTGCTCTTTGGGCAGTGACTTTCCCAGATCACTTTTGATGCCGTCGCTGGCCGGCCCCATGTCGTTGGAGTAGGGCAGGCCGACCCACTCATCAAAACCCTGCTGCAGCGGCAGCATTTCCGGTTGGTCACCGAGATGCCACTTTCCGACAATGCCCGTGGCGTAGCCTTTCGATTTTAAAACTTCTGCCAGTGTGATTTCAGCTGGCGACAGGCCAACAGCGTTACCAGGAAAAAGCACATGCGGGATCGGTAAGACGCGTTTTGCGTAGCAACCGGTCAGCAGTGACGCCCGCGATGGTGAACAGACCGGTGCCCCATAAAAAGAGGTGAGTTTGCGTCCCTCGGCGGCCATGCGATCAAGATTTGGCGTGCGATTGATTTTTGATCCGTAGGGCCCGATGTCGGCATAGCCGAGGTCATCAATACTCACGACGATAAAATTTGGCAGCAGACTATCTGCAGCTAAAAGCTTTGCCGACGATTGCAGCAGCAGGAGACAAATGGCAGCACAGTGCTGGCGATTGAAATGCATGGGCATCCTGATTGAAGAGGAGAGTCCGTTGTGCGTCGTCAAGCCAATTGGTCTGCGGCATCGGGGATCGGATCCACCTCTGGATTGCCTTCCTGAATCCAGCCGCGCAACAACCAGATCCCGATCGGACCGATGATCGTAGTCAGACCGATCAGCCCCCAGAGCATAGCTGAATTCCGCGGGCCCTCCGCCGGACAGTAGTAGGTCAACAGAATCCCTGAGGTCGGGGCTACTAAAAACTTTGCGAGAAAGTAGGGCAGCGCTGCGAGACTCACGTACGTTGCTTCGCGGCCGCGGGGTGCGATGGCAACGTTGTATTCGTACAGCCGAGGCGACCAGAGGGCCTCGCCAATCGTCAGCACCGAGATCATGCCGATCTGATAGGGCATGGAGGAGCCAAAGCAGAGCACAAACGGACTCAGCGAGGAGATTGCCGCACCGACGAGCAACACCCCAAAGGGCTTGCAATGGCGGGTTAAAGCAGTGCCACACGGCGCGAGCAGAATAATTGCGAGCGAATTAATCGACCAGACAGTGCCCATGGGAAATGCCTCGCCCTGCTCACGCAAAACATACTTGGGCCAAGTGAAGTGCATGTGTTGAAACATCAGTTTCACGAGCGACAACAGCAGGAGCATCACCATAAAACGCCAGAAGAATCTGTCGCTGAGAACATCCTTGAAGGCCTGTAGTGGTGCTACTCTGGGTTGCGTGCTCGCAGCCTCGCCACCGCGCTCAAAGTCTTTGCGCAAAAAGAGAACAATCACTGCCGCCACAGCGGCAAACAGACAGCCGAACGCCAAAATAGTGGCATGCGCCGACACCAAGCGTTCTCCAACGATCGGCAGATCCATTGAGTATTTAACAAGCTTCTGGGGCACAGCTGCTGGATCGAGGAATCGCTGGCGCACGCCATCGATCAGTGGGCCCACGATGGCTCCGGCAATGTTGAAACTCACATACCAGAGCGAGAAGGCAAACGCTCGGGTTTGTGGACGCGAGACAAGGTGCACAGCCGTTTGCAGCACGGGCGATGTTACGGCGTAGGCAAACGCAAAGGCCAGCAACATGGCGACCGCTACCAGCGGGGTAAGAGCCAGTGACATTCCCAGTCGCGTGATGGCGGCCAGGGCGAAGGAAGCAATCAGCATGCGGCGCACGCCGAAGGTATCGGCGAGGCCACCGGCGAAAAACATGAAGAGCGTGACAAGCAGGGAGAACGTTGCCGCCCACCAACCCGCCTGTTCGTCGCTCATGCCATAGTCGTCGGAAAGCCACAGCGGTAGCGTCTGGAGAAAAGAAAAAACGCCCAAATATTCAAACAGTGTAGCCAAATAGATGAGCCATAAATCGCGTGGCCCTTGGAACAGTGCCCGGAGATCATCTGTTATGGAAGACCGTCTGTGGTCAGTGGGGGTCTTAGGCATAACTTAAAAAAACTACCACAAACAGCGTCGGATTGGTTAAGCTAGATGCTTCAGTCGAATGCAGTGACTAGAGTAATTCTATATCCCCCCTGTTCTAAAAGAGGAAACGATGAAAAGTGTTCTAACGGGCAGTATTTTGGTGGCGTCTTTTTTGAGCTTCGTACTGAGCGTCGGCCTGTGGTTTTTAGGCGGTGCGTGGGCCGGCAGTCCGGAAGATGCAAAACAATACGGATTATTTGTTGGGCTGTGGGTCCCATCAATTCTGGCATTGGGAACTCTACTGAAAAAGTGATCGTTCATGGAATTCTTCATATTTTGTGCCGGCGTGGTCGTCACGCTTATTGTCGCCTTCGGTATTCTTGTGGGCTGTGTGTTTGTGGGAAACGAACGTGATCCGTAATGGGGAAAAAAAACAATCGC
>Ga0194051_1001276_pt1 | contig 13493 bp, 7 predicted proteins | sample SepL2320m_MetaG_FD_161275 | JGI IMG/M metagenome (GOLD analysis project Ga0194051, IMG submission 161275) | Anoxic zone freshwater microbial communities from boreal shield lake in IISD Experimental Lakes Area, Ontario, Canada - Sep2016-L239-20m | ecosystem: Environmental > Aquatic > Freshwater >... | reverse complement strand
GGTTGGCCGGAGGCGGCGTGAAGGGGGGCCACGTCTACGGCTCGACCGATGACTACGCCTGGAATATCACCGCTGACCCCGTCCACGTCCACGACATGCAGGCCACCATCATGCACCTGATGGGGATTGACCACACCAAGCTGACGACTCGCTATCAGGGTCGGCAATTCCGGCTCACCGACGTGCACGGCCACGTTGTCAGAGGAATTCTCGCCTGAGCCAAAAGCCTGCTCGGTCAAGCGATTGTGGCGGCTTGTACATTTTTCCCAGCGCTGTCTCTCGAGCGGTGCCTTACCAGCGCTGTCTCTCTAGCGGTGCCTTACCAGCGCTGTCTCTCTAGCGGTGCCTCACCAGCGCTGTCTCTCTAGCGGTGCCTCACCAGCGCTGTCTCTCTAGCGGTGCCTCACCAGCGCTGGTGCACCAGCGGTCGGATGGCATCGTCGTAGATTGTCTGGACGGCCGACAGCGTGGCCGCATCCAGTCGCGGCAGTTTTGCGGCCTGCGCGTTCTCCTCGACCTGCGCCGGTCGGCGGGCACCGGGAATCACGACCGATACGGCCTCAAATGACAGGATCCACTGCAGCGCAAATTGCGCGAGCGTGGCGTTTGGGGGCACCAGCAAACGCAAACGCTCCACGGCGGCCAGTGCGATTTCGTAGTCCACGCCTGAAAAAGTTTCGCCGCGATCAAAGCCACTACCGGTTCGGTTGAAGTGGCGGTGGTCGGTTTCAGGAAATGCGGTGTGGGGCGTGAAGTTTCCGGCCAGCAGGCCGCTGGCCAACGGCACGCGGGCGATCAGGCCGACGCCGCGTTTGTGGGCCTCAGCGAAAAGCAGTTCCGCTGGCCGCAACCGAAAGGCATTGAAGATGATTTGCACCGACTGCACCTGGCTGTACTCGATCGCCTTGAGCGCTTCCTCCACTTTTTCAACGCTCACGCCGTAGTGGCCAATCTTTCCCGCTGCCACGAGTCGGTCGAGACAGAGAAAAACCTCTGGCCGGTAGTAAACCTCAGTGGGTGGACAATGGAGTTGGAGAAGATCGAGTCGTTCGGTTTCAAGATTGCGCAGGCTGCGATCGACGAAGCCGTTGAGAGCATCGGCATTGTAGCCGTCGGCCGTGTGTGGATTGAGCCGTCGCCCCGCCTTTGTGGCCACGTAAAACGGCTCGCTGCGTTCGCGGCGCAGGCGGGCAATGAGGCGTTCACTCAGACCGTCGCCGTAGACGTCGGCGGTGTCAAAAAAATTGATGCCTAGGTCGAGTGCCTTGTGCAGGGCAGCCATCGACAAAACCTCGTCGGTGCCGCCCCACTGGCCACCACCGATGGCCCAGGCACCAAAACCAATTTCAGAAACCGGCCAGCCAGTTTTTCCAAGTCTGCGTGTCTGCATGATGCTAGGAGTCTCGCCGAAAATGCCGCCGTCCTCAAGCAGCAGCGATGGCGACTTGGAATTGGTGTCACTTTGGCACCATCCACGCCAGTGGGCCGGCTTGCAGCCAGACCAGCAACCCCATCAGGGCTACCAGCAACAGGCTGTGGGGAAAGACGCGGCGTAGAATCGCCCCCTCCTGTCGGTGCATGTTTGTCGCCGTCGCCGATACAACAATGCTCTGTGCGTCGATCATCTTTCCCATGACGCCGCCGGTGCTGTTGGCCGTGCAGATCAGCAGTGGATTGAGAGAGAGTTGCTCGGCCGTCACTTTCTGCAGGCTGCCAAACATGGCATTGCTGGAGGTGTCACTGCCGGTGAGCGCGACGCCGAGCCAGCCTAAGAAGGCTGCACAGAATGGATAGAGCGTGCCGGAATGTGTCAGCGCCATTCCCAGCGTGACATCGCTGCCGCAGGAGCGGGTGACAAAAGCCAACGCCAGCATGGCGGCAATCGTCACCAGCGCTGCCGCAAGCCGGCGGAGATTCGCGCACCAAATCATCGCAGCGCGACGCCACGCAATTCCCAGCCACGGCACGGCCACGAGCGCTGCTACAAAAATGCCGGTGCCCGCAGCCGAGAGCCAGTTAAACCTATAGACAGCGTGTTCGATCTCCATCGGTTGCTGCGTGGCGGGTGGCACTTTTGCGACTCGGCCATCGAGTCGCGGCACGGACCACTCGGGAGCCACCATTGTTTTTGGCAGCAGCGGCGCCGTGGCAGCAGTCTGGACACGGCCTTCCAGCACCGCCTTGACCGGCGGCAAGCCCCAAAGAAATACAGACACGGAGAGAAAGACCCACGGCATCCAAGCCCAAGTCACATTGCGCAGGGAATCGCCTGCATCCAGTGCGCTGCGTCCAACTGTTGTAAGGTCTTGGGCTGCGGTGGCGTTTGGTGCAGCAGCAAACCGCCAGCATGTCTTCGGTTGCCAACAGCGCAGAAAGAGCGTCAGCGCAGCAAGGCTCACCGCGCCGCCAACGACGTCCACCAGCGCAGGCCCGACAAAGTTTGCCATCACAAATTGCGCTCCCGCAAACGACATCCCGCAGACGAGCACCGCAGGCCACACGCCGCAAAGCCCACGCCAGCCCGCCATCGAGCAGACCATCCACGCCGGCACGATGAGCGAGAAGAAGGGCAACTGCCGGCCCGCCATTGCAGAGATTAATTGTTCGTCGAGACCGGTCACTTTTGCGAGCGTGAAGATTGGCGTGCCCAGTGCGCCGAAGGCAACCGGAGACGTATTGGCAATCAGCGCTAGGCAGGCGGCTTCAATCGCTGGAAAGCCAGCGGCGGCCAAGAGTGCAGCCGAGATCGCCACCGGTGCGCCGAATCCCGCTGCCCCTTCCAAGAAGGCTCCAAAGGAAAAGGCGATATAGAGTGCCTGCAAGCGATGGTCTGCTGAGAGCCTCACGACCGACCGCTGCATAATGGCAAGTGCGCCTGACTCCACCGATAGGCTGTGAAGAAACATCGCGGCCACGACGATCCAGCCGATTGGAAAAAGACCGAATGCCGCCCCGTGCAGCGTGGCGGCAAGCGCTGCGTCTGCTGGCATGCCATAGATGCCGACTGCAATCAAAAGCGCTACGAGCAGGCCCACCCCGGCAGCCCGCTGTGCCGACCAGTTTGCAATCGCCAGTAATCCCAGCAGCACGACCAGCGGCAGCATCGCCGCAAGCGTGGAGAGCAGGGGCGAACCAAGCGGATCGTAATTATGAGACCAGACCATGCGTCATGCGGTTCGCCGTGAGCCCTGCCAAAATCACTGCAATATCAGTCGATCTATTGTTAGACTATTGTAATAGCACCAAAGAATGCCAGCGTGCGTTTTTATTTCGACGCTGGCCTAGCGGGCGGATCTGTCGGCAAACGGCGCAGGGTACACCATGCGACAATCTACAAAACTTTCTGGCATTGGATCATTGACGGTTGCCCTTGGGCTTACCGCTGCGGGAGTTTTTGCAACACCCACGCCCGAAGGGGTCGATTTTTTTGAGTTGAAGATTCGGCCGGTGCTCGTGCAGCACTGTTATCAGTGCCATTCATCCGCAGCGTTGCATGCGGGCAAGCTGAAGGCGGAACTGCTTGTCGATTCGCGTGCGGGGATGGAAAAAGGAGGGGAGACCGGTCCGGCCGTCGTGCCTGGAAAACGCGACAAAAGTCTCCTGTTGGCGGCGCTCAAACACGACGGCTTTGAGATGCCACCCGCGGGCAAACTGCCAGCGGCGGTGATTGTTGACTTCGAAAATTGGATCGACATGGGAGCGCCTGATCCCCGCGATGCGGCGCCGGTCGAGGTGAGCCAGCGCACGATCGATACCGCAGCCGGCCGCGAACACTGGTCGTACCGGAGGTTGCCGGCTCTGTCGCCACCGGTGATCCCGGCAGGAAAAAGGGTCGCATGGCTGCGCAATGACATCGACCGCTTCGTGCTGGAAAAGCAGGCGGCAGCCGGCATCGAGCCCAGCCCGATCGCCTCCAAAGAAATGCTTGCCCGCCGCGTCTTCTTCGACACCATCGGGTTGCCTCCTTCGCCAAGTGAAATGCAACTCTTCCTCGCCGACTCGTCGTCCGATGCCTACGAGCAGCTGGTCGATCGGCTGCTTGCGAGCCCACGCTACGGCGAACGCTGGGCACGGCACTGGCTCGACGCGGTGCGCTTTGCGGAAAGTGGTGGTTATGAGTTCGACAACGACCGCCCCGGCGCTTACCACTACCGCGATTTCGTGATTCGGGCATTGAATGCCGACATGCCATACGACGAGTTCCTGCGACTGCAGGTGGCTGGTGATCTACTCAAGCCTGGCGACTACGACGCCGTCAGCGCCACGGGCTTTTTTGTTGCCGGCCCGTATCCTGGGCAGCGCACTGCTAAAACAGACGAGCCAATTCGTTACGATCAACTCGACGACATGGTGTCGGCGCTCGGCTCCGGCATGCTCGGCATGACCATCGGCTGCGCCCGGTGCCACGACCACAAGTACGACGCCATCACGCACCGCGACTACTACGCGATGATTGCCGTGCTGCAAAACACAGTGCATACAACGGTGAAAGTCGATCCCGATTCGGCAGCAACACAGCGGAAGCATGCCGAATGGGAGGCCAAGCGAGCCGCGGCCGTGGCCACAGTAGACCGCTTGCGGACGCAGGAACTCGGGCCAAAATTAAACGCGTGGCTGCAGGGCGATGCAGCGAAGCAGACGGCCGAAAAATGGATGACGCTCGATCCGCAAAAGCTGTCGGCGTCGAAGGCCACGCTTGAGGAAGCAGACGATGTGGTGCTGGCTGCAGGCACTCACGAGAGTGATGACGCCTATACTTTTGCGTTTCACACTCATCAAAAGGGACTCACGTGCCTGCGGCTGGAGGCGTTGGCCAACCCCAACGCTCCCGGGGGCGGCCCAGGCGTCGGTCCCGATGGAGCATTTCGCTTGACGACGGTGAAGCTCACGGCCGCACCGCTGGTTGCGGCTGCCGACCGCCAGCCGATCGCAGTCCAGCTGCGCGCAGCAGCGGCGACGTACGAGGAGCCCGGATTTGAGCTGGCCAAGGCAGTGGATGGCGACGACGGCAGTGGCTGGTCTATCGGCGGCCAAATCGGTCGCGACCATGCGGCCGTTTTCGAGTTTGATCAGGACATTGGCTTTGAAGGCGGCAGCCTCCTCACCGTTGAGCTCCACTTCCAGCAGGGACAGCATGGGCTTTCCCGAATGCGGCTAGCAGTTGCATCTGCCTTGCGACCGGCCGTTCTCGATGGCGGTGCTGCGCCGCAGGGCCCCCGTGAGGTTGCTGCGTTGCTTGCGGGCTTGCAGACCGCCGGCAAGGAGATTGCGAGCGACGAGCAGGTAGCCGGTGAGTTGCTGCAGTGGTTTCGCCGCTTTGATCCGCACACCGAACAAGCCATCGTGGCGATGGAAGCAGCCCGTCTGCACGAACCCCAGCCAACGCATGTGGAAATCTATGCCACCGGTGCGGGCGGTGGGGATGTATTTGTGCTCGCGCGGGGCGAAGTGAATCGCAAGCAGGAAAAAGCTCAGGCTGGTTTTGTGCGTGCGGCCGTCGCCTCCGACACCGCTGAAATTGAATCGATGGCTGGAGCGGATGGCAAGCCATTGCCGCAACCGCGACTGGCACTGGCCACGATTCTGACGAGCGTTGAAAGTGGTGCTGGACCGCTGGCAGCGCGAGTGGCGGTCAACCGGCTCTGGCACCACCACTTTGGCCGCGGTATCGTCGCGACTCCCAACGATCTGGGCACGCAGGGCGAAAAGCCGACGCATCCGGAACTCCTCGACTGGCTGGCCGGCCGACTCGTGGAAAATAAGTGGAGCTTAAAAAGCATTCACAGAATGATCGTTACCAGCGCCACCTACATGCAGGCCAGCACGGTCAACGAGGCCAATCGTGCGCAAGACCCCGACAACCGCTGGCTCTGGCACCGCCAGCCGATTCGCTTGGAGGGCGAGGTGATCCGCGATGCGATGCTGGCATCAGCCGGCACGCTCGATGCCGCCATGTTTGGCCCCGGCAGCCTCGACGGATCGAGTCGGCGGCGCAGCGTGTATCTCACCGTCAAACGCAGCCAGCCGGTTCCATTTTTGCAGGTGTTCGATCAGCCAGAGCCGATTCAGTCAGTCGGCGCCCGCGGCACTGCCACCGTTCCCACCCAGGCTCTCATCATGATGAATGACCCATTTGTGCGCGCGGCGGCCGAGGGGCTGGCCAAGCGGGCGCTTGAAGCGGCAGGTGTTTCTCCTGAAGCGACGATTGGCTACGCTTTTAGTGTTGCGCTTTCGCGACAACCGCAGCCAGAAGAGCAGGCACAATTTCTCAATCTATTCCAGGCACGTCAGCAGGCCGCTGGCGGCGATCAGGCCAAGAGTGCAGCGGTGCTTGCAGATATTTGCCAGTTGTTGTTCTGCCTCAACGAGTTTGTTTACGTGGACTAAATCGAATTTGTGGGCAACCGTTCATCAGACGCACCAGCCATGAATCCATCCCATCTCGGTGAACTTTTGCTTCCCGGCCGCCGCCGGTTTCTCCGCGAATCCGGTCTGGGATTCGGCGCAATGGCCTTGGCCTCGCTGCTTGGCCATGAAGCCGTCGCCGGAGATGCTCCTGATCAGACCCTGCAGCACCATCTTCCCAAAGCCAAGCGAGTGATTTGGTTATTCATGACCGGCGCTCCATCGCAGGTCGACACGTGGGATTACAAACCAGAACTGCAAGCCCGCAACGGTCAGCCCTTGCCAGATGCCGACAAGAAGGTGGGCTTCTTTGAAACCAGCGGCCAATGCCTAGGCAGTCCATTCAAGTGGGCGCAGCACAAAGAATCGGGCACGTGGGTGAGTGAAATATTTCCCCATCTTTCACAACACGTCGACGACATGACGTTCATCCACTCCTGCCATCTCAAGGCCAACAACCACGCTCCAGCAGCGATGGAATTGATGTGCGGGCTCAATCGCCCCGGCATGCCGAGCATGGGAGCGTGGCTCGACTACGGCTTGGGCACGATGAACGATAATCTACCGAGCTTTGTTGTCATGCACGAGCGCAAGCCGCGCGGCGACGACCAGATATGGTCGGCCGGTTTTCTCCCTAAGAGCCATCAGGCGTTGGCGATCGATGCCCGTCGTCCAGTGGCCATCGACAATCTGAGCCGCCGCGGCGGACAATCCGCCGAGGCGCAGCGAGCCGAACTCGATCTGCTCAACGCGATCAATGCCACGCATGCCGCGAGCCGTCCTACTCAGCCCGATCTGGCGGCTCGGATAGCGAGTTTTGAATTAGCCTACCGGATGCAATCGGCGGCACCTGAGGCGACCGATTTGTCACTGGAAACAAAGGCCACGCACGACCTCTACGGCATCGAGGATCCGAAGTGCCAAGTCTTTGCTAAGCAGTGCCTCACGGCCCGCCGGTTGCTCGAACGCGGCGTGCGTTTCATCCAGATTTTTGCCGGTCGCGGCGTCGGTGGCGATGGCAGCGTCGATGATGTGCCGTGGGACGGTCATTCCAACATCGAGACCAACCATCGCGAGTGCGGCCTCGCCACAGACCGGCCTGCGGCAGCCCTGCTGGCCGATCTGAAAGCGCGGGGCATGTTGGCCGATACGCTAGTGATTTGGGGCGGTGAGTTTGGCCGCACGAGCGACTCGCAGGAAAGCAAAGGACGCGACCACAATCCGCACGCGTTCACAATCTGGCTGGCCGGAGGCGGTGTTAAGGGAGGATTTCACTACGGCGCCACCGACCCCTTGGGCTACAAGGCGATCGAAAATAAAGTGCACGTCAACGACCTGCACGCCACTCTGCTGCATCTATTGGGCATTGATCACGAGCGGCTCACCTATCGGCACAACGGCAGAAATTTCCGACTGACTGACGTCGGCGGCGAAGTGATCCGCGCTGTATTGGCCTGATCACATCTTGCCTCTGCTCATGCAGCAGCCGTCTTCTCAAAAAAAACACCCCCGGCTGTAAGGCCGGGGGTGTTGCACATTGGAACTGCAAGAGCAGTCGACTACCGACTACTTGAAGGCCAGTGGAGCATCGCCGTCTGCGGGATCAGAAAGCTGCCGCATGACCTGTGGATCGAGTTTCTCGTTCACCCAGTGGACGCTTCCATCGGCAAAACCAGCAAAGCAGCCACCACCGGCATGGAGGCTGAACGGTTCGTCGTTGGAGCCGCAGTTGTTCATGTCCCAACTGCAATCCGATCCCGTCGCTGTGGCGTTTTTACCTCCACCATAGGTACTCACGCTACCATCCAAAGCCTTACTGCCCGGCAATGGATTCTTATTGTTGTTGATGATGGGTTGAGTTCTAGCTGTTAATGCTTCCTCGTTCGGCCCACCAGACACTCCGCTGGCACAGTCGGGATCAGACCAGCGATTGGGGACTGTCTTACTCGACGGGTTGTCGGTGGATGTCGAAAACATTGCATCACCGGCCGCTACTACTTTTGCAGCACCGCTACCCGTCCGATACCAAGCCGTGGCACCGCCCAGCACAGCATCACGTGAGCCAACCGTCTGCAGCGAACGTCCAGAATCCTCGAAAAACATTGCCGTATTGCTCGAACCATCCACGGCATTTTGCATGCCATTGGTTTGCTGTAGCGAGAGTAGTCCCTCTTTATACGACCCCCTAGCAGTTGCCGATGTGGCCTTGCTCCGAGTGGCATCAGTCGGACTCAGATCGGTATAGGCAATCGGCATGTAATCTGTTTGACCGTAGTATGCGTACTGACTAGCAACAGTGGACGCTGCTGTTGTTGCCCCAGTGGACGTCCCACCGTACTCATCCTTCGTAATGCCGTTTGAAGGGCACTTAAACATAGCAATCTTCGTAGCGGCAAGCTGGGAGTTTCCACCGGGAGCACCGCCGCTCGCCGTAACGTCCCAGTAGGGTCTCTTCGTCTGCCACTTGGATGCGATGCCTACTTGCTCGACAAACCCCAAAATCTGAGTAAAGAACGACTCGACGTTTAAGCCCTTCATATTGCCGGCAGAAAAGTCGATTCCCTCGCCGCTGGTGGGAAACTTCTGACTGGCAGACTCATAGTTCAGTGCTCCGAGAGCCATCTGCTTGACATTGTTTCCACACTGGCTTTTACGGGCAGATTCACGAGCGCTTTGAACGGCCGGCAAGAGCATGCCGACAAGAGTACCGATAATAGCAATAACAACCAGCAACTCAACGAGCGTGAAGCCACGCATTTTTTGCAACATCATTTTTTTAAACAGGTGAGGCATTGAAAAATCCTTAAAGGAAAGGGGAATAAAAAATAAAAGGGAACAAGAGATAAAAGGGAACAAGAGATCAAAGGGAACAAGAGATCAAAGGGAACAAGAGATCAAAGGGAACAAGAGATAAAAGGGAACAAGAGATCAAAGGGAACAAGAGATCAAAGGGAACAAGAGATCAAGACGTATGACGCATCGCGGTTACAAAGGCAGTCACGGGTACACAAGAAAATGGCACGGGGTGATCGGAAAGTTGATCGGTAGGATTGCGAGAGCAAGTCATCAACTCCCCAAGCCATGATTTCTGACGTTGGATAGAATTTGGGCAATCGCTTGAGCGGCTGCATCAGCCGCAGGGTTGCCAATCGATTTGGGCAGAGTTTTTTTCGTTGTCGTCAGTCGCCACCAGCGTTTCGTCTGCACTTCTGTGCGCACCCTTGCGTCCTTAGCGGTGTCCTTAGCAACAGAAGTTGTTTTGGAGTTGGTCATAGCGATAGCCCTAGGAGAGTTTAGACGACGTTCTTGATATCGACCGACATGCTACAGCGACTCTGTGAGGATTGTATAAGGCCCGGATGAGAATCCGATGATTTTTTTCACGGAGACAAATTGCGGAAATGCCCGTTTTTACAGCGATTTCGCTGTGGCCTAGGCGCTCGTCCAAGAGTGGACACTATGGCCCGCATTATCGATGAGTTGGACAGTCCTGCTGGCCGAGGGCGCAACGATGGTATAGCCGTCAAACGACAGGGGGGCGTTATCCAAAAACAGGCCCCCCCACTGTCTGGGTCATCGCCAGCCGATTTTCCGGCCTCAAAATACCGAGGCTCGCCCCTGCGGCTTCGCGCTGATTGCTTGCGGCGAATACCCCGTGCCAACGAACCGGAAACGTATGCGAAAACAGAACGAAACATGAAAGGATAGGCCGGCCAATGGCACTTCCGCAAGCATGGCCGGACTGCTGAACGACTCGTGAGCCGCGTGGAGCCGGTTGGTCCCGTCTTGTAGATTCCAGAAAGCGTTTCCCGGAGCGCACGTCTTCCCCCCTGAAGTGGCATTTTTCTGGCGTCAGCGCAGAGTCTCTCCGAGTCCGGTCGCCTGGGCGCTTCGCCGTCACCTCGCGCCCGGCACGGCTCAGAGGCTGTGGATGTCGATCGCGGGCAGCTCGTCTATCCGACGGTTGAAAGATGGCGCGCTCATCATGCATCTGCACGAGCTCGCCCCAATCGGTGGGCGGGCCACGGGCCGGCGAGATCGATGGAAAACCCACTGTTCTCCCAGGCGAGCATGTCGGCGGCGGCAGCGGCGTCGAGCAGGCGGTTGAGCGCCGAGCCGAAGCGGTACAGAAAGGAGATGCCACCGAGCCGCGGGCAAGCCGCTCGCGGTGTGTCGGCATCAGGGGGCAGGCCTGCCAAAGCACCGAGCAGTCGCTCGATCTCGGCGCGGAAGATCCTCGTGAGCGCCGCGACGGCCTGAGGTCGGTCGGCGAGGAATCCCCGCAGTCGCTTGGGCACGGAGATCACCCACTGGCGCACGGGAACCGGCGGGATGAGGTGATCGGCGAGATGCGCAGCGGTCTGTGCCAGGTGGCGACCGTTGCACGACGGGCAGACGCCTCTTCCCTTGCAGGAGAACGCGATAACGAATCCTGTGCCGCAGCCCGTGCACAGCGCGCGGGCGAAACCGAAGCAGAGGATGCCGCACTCGAGATAGCCGCGGAGCTCCTCCTCGACGTAGCCCGGCACGGGCCGCTCGGCGCGGTCCCGCCAGGCGAGCCAGCTCTCGAGACTCTGGGACACAACTCTGTGGAACGGCGTCTTCTCAGGGCGACAACGCTCGTAGCGACCGGACGGCGCCGGGCCGCCGTGCGGGCGGGAGAATCGCCGCGCAGGAAACCCGGTGACTGCGGCGACCATGGGCGCACGGAGAGGTGGACGGAGTGCGTGTGCGCACGCACACTATCCGCGGAATACGGCCACTGCACCCCAGAGCCGCTTGAGGGCGGTTTGGTCGCGTATCACGCCGGCCCGCAGCCGGCTTGTGAGCCGGCGGGCTTCTCCTCCGCGCCGCAATGCTCGCAGGCCGGAAGGAGCGCGTGCCGAACGCCCTTGCAGGCCGGACAGGCCGCAAACAACTTGAGGCCACACGACGGACAGCTGTAGGGCTCGTCACTCGCCCCCACCAGCGGCCGCGATACGCGCAGCAGACTGCGGGGTGTCCAGGCCATGAAGCGGAGCGGACCGCGGCGGATCGGGAACCGGCAGCCGGGACAGACGAACGACTCGTAGGCCTCGCGGATCTGCTTCTGTTGTGCCCGTCCCCCGGGACGGGCGACCAGCTGGAGGAGGCGGGCGAGGAGCCAGGCGATCACAGCGAGGGCGGTGGCGATGAGGATGTAGCGGAAGTACTCGGCGGGGAAGTACTCGTGCATCACGAAGAATGCCCGCGCGAGCACCGCCGCGCCAAAGGCATAGACCATCGCCGCGGAGGGGCTGTTGCGGAGCCTCGCGAACAGGAGGCCCGCAAAGACGAGGAGCGGGGCGAGAACGCCGATCTTGATCGCGGCGAGCCTGAGCCGATGGCTCGTCTGGAGCCGCTGGTATTCCTCGCGCACCGGCGTCTGGGCGACATTCACCTGCAGGAGGTGCTGCCGCAGTTCCTCGGCGATCGCCGCCTGCCGCTCCTGATGGTCCGAGATCGATTCCGTCAGTTCCTGGTCGCGCTGCTGGTTGGCGAGGAACACCCGCTGGCTCTCCGCCAGCGCCTGCTGCTGCGCCTCCGGCAGGCTCGACTTTTGCTCGAGGCTCATCCGTTGCAGTTCGAGCAGCTGGCCGAGCGTCTTCTGCGAGGTCGCCGTGCTGTCGCGGAGGACCTGCCGGCGGCGTTCCTCGTTCTCGAGTTTGCGCTTGATCCCGGCCTGTTCCTCTTCGAGCCGGGTGGTCGTGGCCGCCATCACCGCATCGAGCCGGTCGCCGCTGAGCCGATTCCAGTCAGGCCCGGGTAAACGGCCAATGTCCTGGAGAATGAATCCCAGCGCCCAGAAGAAGAGGAGCGTCAGCGCCAGGGAGAAGATCGCAATCAGCCAGCGCTGCCACCACGTCCCGCGGGGCTCCGACTCGATTCCCTGCATGTTCGGCATGGCCGCAGCTCCGCCGGTCTCATCGTTCCCCTCCCGGGTGATCCCCGGGCAGTTCGCCTCGTGAATGTACCGCAACGGTGCATTGTCGGGCAACGCCTTACGTGAAGGCCTGCGGCGCCGTGCCCAGCTTTCTCCCCTCGGGCATCGTGCCCGGGGGCGATTCACGAGCCATGGTGTGTCGTGCGCTGTCGACCCGGCCGCTCCCGAGCCCAGCTGGGCCGTGCACCGGCCCCTTCCCGGGAGTAGAATACGTGCGATCACGTACTCTGCCACCCCCCGGGTGCCCGCATGGTCGCCACGCTTATCGCGTTTCCCGCGCGGCCGTCTCCGCGTCCGCACGCCGGGCCCGCGGCGTCCCGCCGTTACCAGCGCCGCCGCCCCGAGAAGACGCCGCTCTACAAGATCGTGTCGGAGTGCCTTGAGGGCTGGCTCGCGGATCGCTCGGCCCGCGAGCACCCCGTCGCGGGCTCCATCGAAGAGGAGTTTCGCGGGTATCTCACGTGCGGGCTGCTGTGCTTCGGATTCGCCCGCGCGCTCTGCACACGGTGCCCGCAGCGGTTCGTCGTCGCCTTCTCGTGCAAGCGGCGGGGCGTGTGCCCGTCCTGCAACGGCCGGCACATGGCACAGACTGCCGCGCATCTCGTCGACCACGTCATCCCGCCCGTGCCCGTGCGGCAGTGGGTGATTTCACTGCCCAAACGGCTACGGGGAGTGCTCGGCGACCGGCCCAAGGCCGTCGCGGCGGTGAGCAGGATTTTTCTCGCTGAGATTGAGAAGCTGCTGTGTCTGGAGCGCCTCCGCTGCTCGAACCACGCCACGCCGCCATCCCCCCGCCCGCGAGTCGGCGCCGTCTCCTTCCTCCACCGCTTCGGCTCGGGGCGCAACCGCCACGCCCATCTCCACGCGGCCGTCACCGACGGCGTCTTCCTGCCGGGACCGCACGGCCCCGACGGGCCACCGGCCTTCCTGCCCGCTCGGCCGCTCACGCAGCCGGGGGCCAGCGGCGTCATCGAGCTCTCGCCGTTTGAGTTTCTCGCCCCGGCTTGCGGATCTCATCCCACAGCCGCGGAGGCACCGGCATCGCTATCACGGAGTGTTTGCGCCGAACCACCCGCTGCGGCCGGCCGTCACGGCTCTGGCGGAAAGGGAACGTCGGGAAGCAGCG
>Ga0194051_1001273_pt1 | contig 13517 bp, 15 predicted proteins | sample SepL2320m_MetaG_FD_161275 | JGI IMG/M metagenome (GOLD analysis project Ga0194051, IMG submission 161275) | Anoxic zone freshwater microbial communities from boreal shield lake in IISD Experimental Lakes Area, Ontario, Canada - Sep2016-L239-20m | ecosystem: Environmental > Aquatic > Freshwater >... | reverse complement strand
ACGCGTTTAGGTCATTGGAGGACCGGGTCATGAGACATCTACGATTTATCCTGCTTGTCGGAGCACTCGTGTTGCCGAGTTCGGGGTGCCTTATTCCGATGTATTCAGGCGACCCTGTCCGCCGGGCACAGCAGTTGATTTACACATCTGAAGATTTGCGCGCGATTACCGATGAGTGGGAACGAATCTGGTTCCTCGACCAGCCCTCACACATGACGCCCTATCGTACTCATGGCGGAATTCTCTAAATTTTGATCTGGGCCGCCTGCGCAACAATGAGTTCGAGCGGCACAAGGTTTCCCTTGTTGCATCCTGGGCATTGTTGTGAGGCCTCTTCCCACGCATCCGGTGAGGAAAGATTGGAATCCCAAAACGGCCATGTTCGGCACTGCCTCGGACGATCGTCGTACGCCAAACAGTGACGTGTGTGAGGATCCAGGAGTACACAGTCTCCGCCTTCTCGCTCTCGAAGCGATTTTCGAATTCCGACGAGGCGAACGTATTGCTCCTCGAATTCACTCACTGTCAACCCAGTACGAATCGCAAGTGCTGCAATCTCTGCCTTGTTGACCCATACAAAACCCTCCGAACCGGTACAGCAGTCGCCGCACTGAGTGCACTGAAATCTCAATCCGCCTGAGTACCAAGGTTTTGCGTTGTCCTTGCCTTCCATAGCCATTTTTCCTTTTGTTTTCTACGTTTCTGCGCAGACTCTTTTCAACAGCAATCACGCATTGCGAGAATGCGTTGTTTTGCAGAATTCAGCAATTCTACAGAATCCGAAAGCATAGCTCATCCACCAATTTGGTACATCGCGCGTTCCGGCCGCTCAAACTCCTCGGTTCCGATGCCATGTGCCCGGGCTTTTGCAGTTACACAGTCATGGAGCAACAACGCCATTTCCGTTTTCCAGTCTGATGGTTCACGCTCGTCAAACGTCTTTCGAAGAATCTGTCTCGCATCCCATTCAACGGTTGAAAAGAGACAATTTCGCAATTGACCGTCCGCAGTCAGCCGCAGTCGATCGCAGCGATCGCAAAAGGGATTGCTGACTGAATCGACAAAACCAACTACGCCTATTCCATCAGCCCATCGATAATCAATCGCGGGCTGTCCAGGGTCAATCTGCTTTTGCTGCACCAGCGGCCCTACCGAATCGACCAGAATCTTTCGTACCTGCTCGCCGGTGAGCACCGAATCGGCAGTCCACTCTTCACTGGCATCAAGCGGCATAAATTCGATGAACCGCAACGTAAGACCCTGCTGTCGAGCAAACCTTGCCAACGGCACAACCTCGCGTTCGGTCAGATTTGCAATCGAAACAGCATTTATTCGTATTGTCTGAAATCCGATTTTTTGTGCGGTCGCAATTCCGCGAAGTACCTTCTGCAGTCCGTTGAATCGAGCCAGCGACTCAAATGTTTTTTCGTCGAGGCTATCGAGACTCACGTTGAGTCTCGATAGCCCTGCATGGAAAAGATCGGAAGCTTGTTCTTCGAGCAAGAGTCCGTTGGTGGTCAACGTGACTTCATCGATGCCTTCGACGTTCACCAGCATCCCAACGAGTCTGTGAATTTCTTTTCTTACGAGCGGCTCGCCACCGGTTAGCCGAACGGTGCGCACTCCCAAGGATGCTGCGACAGAAACTATGCCGACAATCTCTTCAAAGGAGAGAAGTTCCTCTCGTGGTTTGAATGTCACCACACCCGCTGGCATGCAATAGGTACAGCGGAAGTTACATCGATCCGTGACGCTCACGCGCAGATCGGTGTGAACTCTTCCAAACGAATCGACAAGGTGATTCATGACCACTCCTCCTGTGAATTCGCAGGAGTCATGCGTCCTCCCTCTGGATGGATCCAGCGCCGCTGGCCGTCAGAGGATTCTTCGCACTTCCAGATCGGAACGGAATCCTTGACTCGTTCCATGAGCCACTCGACGGCAGCAAATGCTTCGGCCCGATGGCCTGCGGATACGCACACGACTACGCTTGCCTCGCCCACCGGAACTCGTCCGAGACGATGCACAATGACACACTCACTGAGCGACCAACGATTGAGTGCACGAGAAGCCAGACCATTCAAGTGATGCACCGCTGCTGCCTCATGAGCTTCGTACTCGAGAGCATGCGTCACAACACCTCCTGTAGTGCCCCGAGTGGTACCTACAAAAAGCACTCGTGCGCCGACAGAAATATCAACGGGATTGTGTACATACGATACGGCGTCGATCGGGCCACGGACACATGCGACGCGAGCATTTGAGTGGAATGGTTTCATGATCTCGTTTATCCACCACTCACAGGCGGAAACACATTTACCTCTGCTCCCTCACAGACCAACATGGTGTCGTCGACAACCTCATGCTCAATAGCAATCGCAGACAGCGACAAGAGTTTGACAATTGACGGACAGATCTGACCGAGTTGAATTCGCAGTACCTCAGCGGTGCCAGACTTCCAATCTAATTGAATCTGACGAGTGCCCGCGACCTCCGCCAGACCGGCAAACAGGTTCACAACAAGCGTTCCACAGCCCAGATCGGCTTGCGAATCATTCTTCAAAACTGTTTTCACGTGGTCCTGCATTTTCATCTTTTCTAGGACGTTACGAGCCGAGCTGTTGAAGGATTCAAAATACCATCAAATTTGGATGAAATTCCATACGCTTTGGCCAGAATCTTTATTGGATGAATTGTCGGCTTGGTATTTCCTTGTTCCATTTGTAATCGACAGGCACTGCACTCAGTAGCGCCCGCCTCGACCGCGGATGATCGCAGCGCCGTCAAAAGCGCCCGACCTTGTCGAAGGCTCGATCGGTAGTGCTCCCTCGCCAGTCCATAGGTGCCGGCCATGCCAGAGCAGCCATGATCATTTCCCTGAATCGAAAGACCCGGTATGAGCCTCAGCAGCTGTTCCGTCGAAGTATCACCGTGCAGCCGAGAGTGGCAGGGAGCATGATAGAGAACACTCACCGAGAGCGGCTGAAAATCGAGACGCAGTCGGCCTTCGCGGTGCAGCTGAGTCAGATAGCTCATTGCATCAGTCGTAGCGGCAATAACCCGATCGGTCTCTTCGTCATCAACGAGTAAAGGATAGTCGTGTTTGATGCAGGTCACAGCCGATGGTTCGGTTGCTACGATGGTGTATCCTTGTCGAACCGCCTCGGACAGAATTCGAATATTCACCTTCGCCACTCGCCGTGCCGCATCGACATCCCCCGCGGACACAAGTGGCATTCCGGAAGAGACCTGTCGAGGATCAATGAACACTCCGATTCCGTTGTGTTCCAGCACCGCGACAAATGCCTCCGCGAGCAAAGGATCGTGCCAGCGGGCAAATGTATCGAGAAAGTAAAAAACTCGCGGCCCACTGCGTCTTGATGGACGGGTGAGCTGTCGGCGAGTCGCCCATCGCATAAACTGGTTGCCACTAAACTTAGGAAGTTTTCTCCCCTGCGCAACGCCACACATCTTTTCCAGAACCCAGCGAGCCTGCGGATTTGCAATCATGGCATTTGCAATCGGTCGCATCGCCCCACCGAGCGATGACATCAGATCGACTCGTGAAAGAAACCACTGCGACATACTCAAACCATGAGCTGCAACATGTGCGGCCTTGAGTTCTAGGGCAATCGCTGGCACATCGACTCCGGCTGCGCAGTCGATCCGACACTGATGGCAATTTACGCAGAGATCAGCCACTTTTTTCACCGCATCGCTCTCCCAGTTTTGGAAGTCCATCGCTCCGCTTTGCAACGCAGCCATCAGAGTGGCTTTGGCGCGAGGCGAGGCTTCTTCCACCGGAAGCGCCCGGTAGATTGGGCACATTCGCATGCCCTGAGATTGGCTGCGACAAGCACCGCATCCATTACACTGCGAACTTTGACTCTGCGGGTCATCCTCTCCCCAGAGAAGGAGTGGCAGCCGAGTGGATGAAACGGTAGCCGATCGTTCCGCCTCGATAAAAGTGTTTGTTTCAGAGCGTTGCACTCTTTCGGCCACGAGCTCGCCTTCGACCGCTAAAATCTGTACGGGAGCAATCGCGGGCGCGAGAATCGCTTTTTGTGCCGACTCTTTTTGAAAGAGAAACTCGGGACGCAATCGCGCACGATTTCTCAGTCCTTCCCCATCCGTAATTTTCCCTGGATTAAGCGAGCCTTTGGGGTCGCACGCCTGTTTGATATGCCGAAATACTTTTGTCACCTTTGGAAAATATTGCGATTGATGGACGGTTCTAGAAATACCGCAACCTTGTTCGGCGCCTATGGTGCCTCCAAGAGTCGCCACCATCTCGTGAAAAGCATCGGCAAACTGCAGGACGCGACCGATCGATTCCGGATCGGATGTATCGATAAATGGACGCACATGCATCTGTCCGTGTCCGGCATGACCGAAGAGGGTTGCCGTTATTGAATGAGACTTGAGCACGTTTTGATACCGAACAAGAAACTCTGCAAGAACCGCCGGAGGAATCGCACTGTCTTCGACCAGCGGTACGGCCCGGCTGGTTGTCTGCACTCCGTGAAGTGTTGGAGTGACCTGTCTAGAAAGTCTCCAGAATAGATTTTTTTCGGCGAATGTTTCGGCGCGACGATGATGAATTGCCAAACGACCCTGCCCTTGCACGACTTCCACGGCATGAGCAAACAGCGACTCACACTCTCTTGTATCCTCACCGGTAAATTCGACGAGCAGACACGCTTCGTAGTGAGCATCAATGAGTCGATCAAACGTCGAGTCCACACCACGTGCCAGCGCCAGGTGTCGCTTATCGAAAAGATCGCACGCCGAAACCCCAAGCGGAACAAGTTCCGTGACAGCCGCCGCCGCGCGATCGAGTGACTCAAAAAGAAAAAGCCCCACCACTGTAGCTCGGTCCATCGGCGAGGTGAGAAGTGTTGCTTCAGTGACCAGTGCCAGGGTTCCCTCTGAGCCACACAGCAACCGCTCCATGTGAATCCCGTTCTCATCCTGAAGATTGTCAAGACAATACCCTCCGGACGAATAACTTCCAGAACTTCGCACGTCGGCAAGTACCTGCTCCTCTTCAGAAAGAATTACTGAGAGTGCCGCTGCGAGCTTTGCAGTTGTATTGGTGGGCTGAACAAGTGTTTCACTCGATTCGAGAGCCACTTCGGGCATGGTTGGGCCCCATTCGGTAATTGTCCCATCCGCCAGAACAACTCGGGCACTGGTAAGCCGACTCCTCATATCGCCGTGCCGTAAAAATCGACTCCCGGAAGTGTTGCGACCGATCATTCCGCCAATGGTCGTCACCGTGGCCGTTGCAGGATCGGGACCAAGAGTTCGACCGATTTTCCCAAGATGTTCTTCCAGATGCGAATCGATTACTCCCGGCTGAACGCGTACAAACTCATCTCGAGTTTCAAGGATGTGACGCATGAACCGTGAAAAATCGATGACAATTCCTTCGCCGAGAGACTGTCCCGCCAAACTTGTGCCTGCCCCTCTGGCATGTACACCAATCCCATTTTCACAGGCGTACCGCACGACGGCACTGACGTCTTCGGTCGTTCGCGGACGAACCACCCCCAGTGGCCGCACTTCGAAAAGACTTGCATCTGTCGAGTACATCGCTCTCGTCACATCGTCGCAAAACACCTCTCCCGAGATCGCCCCGCGAAGATCATCTTGAATACGCTGCGCGACTGGATCCATGGCTCACTCACGTTCAACAAAATAGAAACAACTTGATTTGTGTGTGGCACAATGCCTTGGCAATGAGTGCATAACGACCCAACGATTGAGCCATTATTTTACAGCTTTTTCGATCCGGCAAGCGATTCGCTGCGGGCAAGAAACTGACGATGACGTTCATGTGTTTCCAAATTAAATCCAGTAAATGTTCCGTGCGATTCAACTCCTCCGTAGCGAGCTTGACAGCGATAGCATGCGAGACAGTTTGGTACCACCATGTAGAGCACCACATCGACGAGTGCGGTAGCAAAGAGAATGGCAAACGTGGCGATGAGTTCATGCCATGCCCATGCTACACAACTCCCAGCAAGCCCCGCGGTCACGATCCACACTCCGAGCTTCTGAGGAAAGTTTTTACGAACGAACAGTTCTGCGCTCGGACAGACTAAGCAACGGGTCAGCCGATCATTTCCGATGGACTGTGGTGCGATGCGCACGATCAGTTTGCACTTCTGGCAGGTAAGAATATCTGTTGATTCAATTGAATCCTGCCGACACGTTGCATGGCACTGCGGACAGCAATATTCAATCCACATGGAATGGAACTTCCGAAAGTGTTTACACAGGCCAATGAGTTCTCGTTGCAACCAATTGCGATGACAGCTCTCCTACAATGGCGGCCAAGCAGGCCACATAGAGAATACCCGTAGCACTTTGAGTATTCGGAATTTCAAGCACTTTGCGAGTCATGTAAAGAAGAAATGGCAGGCCGGCGAGTCCCGCAATCCACCGAAGCGCAACGAGCGACGCGATCGAAGCATCAAATGGCAGTGCCGCGATTGCAGGAATTCCAGCAATGGAAATCACTAATTGCACACTACAGGCGAACAGAGTCCAGTTCACACTTTGTCTGAGTGCTCCAACGCTCATGCCGGGCGAATTGAGATACCAATGACCAAGGAGCATGGCATTGACTGTCAATCCCGTGACAAGTCCGGAAACAATGCCTGCCACCGCAACTCCCATTGAGGACGCCGCCACATCTGATGTATTGGACGCACATAAATTCATCCACACTCCAGCAGACGCAAGGAAACCACCGGCAAGTACCGTTGCAATCATTCCTCCACGACGACGATCTCCAAGCCAAAGCACACTACCAATCCATGCGGCTACGGCGGCGATTGCAGGAAGGCTCCAGAACATTCCCTCAACACTCGAAGCAATCGTCAGCGAAGCACCTGTGGCAAGTCCGAGAATGACCAGTAGATTCATGCGAAAAAATCCGCTCGGCACGATCGATGCTGGCGTGAGCGCAAGAGCCATACACATGCCCCAAGCGAAGCGACATAAAAACGAAGCCAGTAGCGTCATCACCCCTCACTCGAAATGCGTCAGGTCGATCGCGCTCCATACATGAGCGACATCACTTCGGAACGACTTGAAAGATTCGAACGAAACAACCCCTTCATCGCCGAAGTCACACACAGACTTCCGGGCTTGCGCACTCCTCGAATCGTCATGCAGGTATGGGATGCTTCTACAACGACGGCGACTCCCTTGGCGTCGAGTTCATCGACAAGAATATCTGCGAGCATTTCTGTCATCCGTTCCTGAACTTGCGGCCGATGCGAAACGACCTCGACAATTCTCGCAAGCTTGCTGAGTCCTACCACGCGTCCATTCGGCAAGTATCCGATGTGAACCTGACCCACGAATGGCAGAAGATGATGTTCACACATGCTGTTAAACGCGATATCTCTCACCAGTACAAGCTCATCGTATTTTTCAGTAAAGGCTTTTTTTAAGTGCGTTCGTGGATCTTGATGGAGTCCGCTGAAAAGCTCTGCGTACATGCGAGCGACACGAGACGGAGTGTCAATCAATCCTTCTCGATCTGGATTTTCTCCCACCGCGAAGAGGATCTCTCGAACAGCTCGCTCGATGCGGGCATGGTCGACCTGCGATTGAACAGGGTTCCCCGAAGGCGATTGTGCATCGCACGAAAAATCTGGCGACTGATTCTTATTTTGAATGTGGCTTGCTTGCGAATGCTGAGTTGCCATGGTTGAAAATAGATTTGGGCCGCAGACATCAAATATCTCAAAACCGCTTGTTCGAGTGTACTCGCAAAGTCCCGGAGATCATTGCCACCCTGAAAAAGTCCCAAACGATCGACACTCGGAGACATTTTTTGAAAAAGTCTGCGTGCGACAAATCGAATGCTTTTTAGTTCACGCTAAACCGTGGGGGAAAATCGCGACGGGTTGCCGCCTCTCGGCCTGCGATGGCCTCGAGCAGCATGGCCGTTCTTTGAAACACATCCGTCTCGCTCAGCAGCTTGATCTTCCACTCCATACTCAGCTCGAGCGTGTAGGCGACAATGTCAGACAACATGCCCAGAGTGATCTGATTTCCGAGCAACTGATCGAGCTGCTCAGAAGCATCTGGAATTTTTGGAAGCACTTTTTTGAATGCCACTAAAAGCCGCTTTTGCAGTTCAATACCGAGAGAGGGAGGGGCATTCTTTGGAATAATGTCTTCAACAATCTCGGCCTCAGCCAATCGAAACGACTTCATGGGGGGCAGTTCGCGAACGAGCTGGATTCGTCTTACGCCCAACAGCAGCACGTTGTAGGTGCCTTGGTCTGTTCGTTGATGCGTTGCAATTCGACAAAGGCATGCGGTCTGATGCAGCGGCGGCCTGCCTTCGTATTGCTGCTCCCATCCATCAGCGAGAAGCCCTAAAGCAATCAATCGGTCATCGGCGAGCGCCTCTTCAAACATCGTTTTGTAACGCGGCTCAAAGATGTGCATCGGTTGCATAACGTGAGGAAACATAACCAAGTTTGGCAACGGAAAAATCCGCGCCACACCTGAAAACTGCTCGGGAGAAAAAGCCAACGGCTCGTCGAACGACATAAGTTTTGTGGAAAATTTAAGACTTCATAGAAACCAATAAACCCAAGCTCTGTTGAAGATACCCAAAGTCAGATGGAAATGGCAGCTCTTTGAAAGAGAGTCATGGTGGTGGTGGATCGAGATGAATCTCCGGCAGGAGATCTGGGTTGAGTTCAATTTTTGGAAAGTCCTCAGTGCTTGCGGCCACCTCCGCCAGACACAAATCAAATTCCATAAGAAATTTTTGGATATCGAGCCCCAGATGCCGGGGAGCAAAGAGCTCGAGATACCCATGGACGCTTTTGTGGAGCTTGCGGGCACCGCGAATATTTCCATTTCCAAAATGATAGAGCGCCACTGCGGCTTGGATCAGTCCTTGATAGTATTTTCTCGACGGACCGCGGTACTCGGTCCACAATTCCTCCCAGACTTCATGGCTTTCGTAGTAATCGCACTCATTGAATTTCTCAATCCCGGAGAGATAGAGCAATTCGTACTCTTCAGATTCACTCATCATTTCCATTCTTCTTCTCTATGCAGGAGTGATTCGAGGCGTTTTCCCTTTTCTCGAATACAATCGCTCTAAAGTCTTTTGCACGCAGCGACCCTCAACTCGAATGCTGAAAAACTTTTCACAATTATAGCCATTTTACGCGACTATGCCCTCCCCTCTGGTTTGCGGCATGGGATCGTTGCATCAATTCCTAGCAATAAATCCTCGGGGCAATCGATCGAGTCGACCTATTGTGAGCTTGCCGCCACCATTCAATTGTGAGCGGCATACGGTGGGTTTATTGCTCAATTGGTTCATTGGAGTACTGTAGTTTGAAGGAGTTTGATCCGCTCACGCTCGAGCGTCTTTCGACATGTATACGACCGACTTACGGAGTATTTTCGACTGTGTCCATTCGCCGCTGCACAAAAAAACGTCACACTGTTTCAACGACTCCTGACGGATTCAATGCTGGCAGAGCCAAACGCATTTCCACTATGCTTCTTCGCGCGTATCCAGAGGCACACTGCTCCCTTTCTTTTGCCAGCCCATTTCAACTTCTGATCGCGACCATTCTCTCAGCACAGTGCACAGATAAACGGGTCAACGGAGTTACTCCGGTCTTGTTTCAAAAATGGGCTACCGCAGAAATCATGGCAGAAGCACCGCTTGAGGAAATTACCCGTGTGGTCAAAAGCACCGGATTTTTTCGAGCCAAAGCTCGAAACATCAAGCTCTGCTCTCAGCACTTGGTCGAACACCATAACGGACGCGTTCCCCAGACGATGAACGAACTCGTAGCGCTTCCAGGAGTAGGGCGTAAAACGGCCAACGTCGTTCTTGGCACAGTCTTTCACACGGCCGTTGGAGTCGTGGTGGATACTCATGTGGGAAGAATTTCTCGCAGGCTTGGTCTTTCCTGTCACAGCGACGCCGTTGGGATCGAAAAGGATCTCGTCTTGCTTCTTCCCAAAAATCGATGGATCGGCTGGAGCCACTGTCTGATCGAACACGGCCGCAACGTTTGCCTCGCCCGCCGACCACACTGTGGGAGCTGTATACTCGCTCGCATCTGCCCAAAAGTAGGCGTTCCCGCCGCTGTTCAAATTTCTGAATGCCACCGCTTGGGAAAGAAGCCTGTCAGCACGTAGACTGTCGACCATCGAAACAACCACCTGTCGGGAGACACCGATGATCCTCTCCGGCCACGAAATTAAACGGCAACTTGGGACGAATATTGTCATCACTCCATTTGATGAATTAAAACTCAACCCCAACAGCTACAACCTTTCGCTTCACGACGAACTTCTTGTCTATGAGGAAGTCGTTCTCGACATGCGTAAAAGCAATCGCGTGCAGCGGGTGAAGATTCCACAAGAAGGATTAGTACTGACACCGAATCAGCTCTATCTCGGACGGACCATTGAACGCACCGAGACCCACAACTACGTGCCGATGATTGAGGGCCGCTCTTCGATTGGCCGCTTGGGATTGTTTGTGCATGTCACGGCCGGCTTTGGTGACGTTGGCTTCTGCGGCTATTGGACGCTTGAAATGTTTGCCGTTCAGCCGATTAAAATTTATCCGGGCGTATCGATCTGCCAACTTTTTTTCCACCAAATCACAGGCGACATCACTGAATATTCGAGTGACAAGTATCAGAACAACCGAGATATTCAGCCGAGCATGCTCTTTCGTGAGTTGTCTCCAGACGGTGAAACAGATCCACAACTCGAACTTGCTTTTCACGCTGAGCAACGCGTGCAAAAAGTTGGTCGTTCACTTATAGAGACTGTGACGAATGCTTCCTAAATTTCTGGCGTGGACTGCTTTTGCTTTGGCCATGCTTTTTGCCATGCTGTCGAGCGTCGGGATTCTTGCAGGTGGACTCCTGGGCACTTCCACGGCGACCGCGATGGTTTTCAGTGGCGCAGCATCGCTTGGAATCGCAATCGTTTTGGCAATCATCGTCATGGTACTTGCGGTGTTCGACTAGTGTCGCTGTCTTTGCAGCCCACTCCACCAACCGCCGATAGCTCAATTGAACGATTCGAGATAGGCTGTTGCCGCTCACTGCCACTTTGTTGGCATGCTTTGTATTGTTCATTCGCTTTCGCATTGTCCTTCAGTTTGATCGGAAAGGATTCTTTCGGTGCTTCGAACCCATACCTGCGGAGAATTGCGTCCAAGCAAGATCGGATCAACCGTCACTCTTTGTGGCTGGGTGGATCGGGTCCGAGATCACAAGGGAGTGCTCTTTCTTGATCTGCGAGATCGATGGGGACGCACTCAAATCGTGATCGGTCCCCAGAGCAGTCCGGAAGCGTTCGAGGCGGCTCGTCAAGTACGCCCGGAGTGGGTGGTGCTCGCTGAAGGCATCGTATCTCCTCGTCCAGAGGGAACCTTGAATCTTAAACTACCAACGGGGGCCGTAGAACTTTCATGTTTGAAGCTCACGGTTCTCAATCAGGCTGAGACTCCTGTTTTTCAACCCGGCGCCACCGAGCTTCCGAGTGAAGAATTACGACTCAAACACCGTTGGATCGATCTGCGCCGACCCGAGATGCAGGCCAATATTTTTTTGCGGAACCGTATCGTCAAAATCATGCGAGATCATTTTGCCGACCTTGGATTTATTGATATCGAAACTCCAATGCTCGGCCGCAGCACGCCGGAAGGGGCGCGCGACTATCTGGTTCCCAGCCGCCTTGATCACGGATCATTTTTTGCACTGCCACAGTCGCCTCAACTGTATAAGCAACTCCTCATGATGGCTGGATTCGATCGTTATGTCCAGGTTGCACGATGCTTTCGAGACGAGGATTTGCGTGCCGATCGGCAGCCTGAGTTCACGCAACTCGATCTGGAAATGTCGTTTGTTGAGTCTGACGATGTCATGAATGTCGTCGAAGGACTGGTGGTTCGAACGGCGAAGGAAATTCTTGACATCGAGGTCCCGCTTCCGCTGCCACGATTGTCATGGGATGAGTGCATGGAGCGATTCGGACACGATGCTCCAGACTTGCGATTTGGACTTGAGATCCGCGACCTCACAGATTTTGCTCTTCACACGGACTTTCGCGTTTTTCGATCGACTGCCGAATCGGGTGGTCGTGTGCGCGGCATTCTCGTGCCAGGTGTGGCAGTCAAGTTTTCTCGCAAAGATCTCGATGCACTCACGTCGGTGGCTGTTGAAGGCGGAGCCAAAGGACTCGTCTGGCTCAAGGTGGAACCCTCCGGTGAACTCTCTGGGCCGGTCGCAAAAAATCTTGGGGACGCGTGCGTTGCGGGCATCATTGATCGACTTGGTGCAACTGCCGGCGATCTCATTCTTATTGTTGCCGATACCTTTGAAATTTCTTCGAAATCACTGCACATGCTGCGAAAGCGACTTGGGACCCAGCTTGAACTTTACGATTCCAAGGCGATGCATTTTTCATGGGTCGTTGACTTTCCGATGTTTGCGCACGACTCCGTCACGGGCAACTTGGCTGCGATGCACCACCCTTTTACGGCGCCGAGAACTGAAGATTTTCCAAAGCTGCAATCCGCCCCTACGGCATGTCGGGCGCAGGCCTACGATCTGATTATCAACGGTTCGGAAGCGGGCGGTGGCACGATTCGCATACACGATCCGCAGGTGCAGCAGCAGGTATTTTCATTGTTGGGCATCTCACCAGAAGAAGCACAAGAACGGTTTGGTTTTCTGCTCGATGCGCTGCGATCAGGTGCGCCGCCGCATGGTGGCATTGCACTTGGAATCGATCGATTCGTCATGCTGTTTGCAGGTTTGGATTCTATTCGTGACGTTATTGCATTTCCAAAGACGCAGTCGGCAAGCGATCTCATGACTGGAGCGCCTTCGCAGGTGGAACCAAAACAGCTTCGCGATTTGGGCATCCGAATCGTGGCAGCGCCTGCTCAATAAATAGAGTCTGCCGAGATTTGGTTGTACCGTTCAGGTTTCTCCCAAAGAAATGATCATGCGTCCCGTGAGTGACTGCCCCTTGTGAAGATGTTTCCAGCCCACTGACTCCGGAAACTCTGCATGTCCCGGAATACACGAGTACGGTTCAATGCAGATCGACTTTCGGTGCGGCGGCGTAAACAGAACGCAGCTAGAAAAGATTTCGTCGCACTGCACACTCACAGCAAGACCCGCGTCAGGATCGATGAGCTTCGCTGTTGACCAACCATTGACGAACGTAAGATCTGTGAAAACATCGTCGTATTCCGCGGTACCGAGCGGTACCGATCCTGGAAAATTCGCAATCGCCGTCGACGAACACTCTTTCACAAAGCAGGGTGGCCCGTTCGGTAACAGATTCAAAAGCGGTTGCCATTTGTGGGCTGAGAGATCAATCCGCATCTGTTCATTGTCGCCAGAGCCGAGTGGCATGCGAAAGTACGGATGCAATCCGAATGCAGCCGGCATGTCGCCATATGCGTCGACCTTCATGGTGAA
>Ga0194051_1001272_pt1 | contig 13524 bp, 14 predicted proteins | sample SepL2320m_MetaG_FD_161275 | JGI IMG/M metagenome (GOLD analysis project Ga0194051, IMG submission 161275) | Anoxic zone freshwater microbial communities from boreal shield lake in IISD Experimental Lakes Area, Ontario, Canada - Sep2016-L239-20m | ecosystem: Environmental > Aquatic > Freshwater >... | reverse complement strand
GTCAATGACAGCGGCCTCGATCTCCGCAGCCGGAACGCGGGGCACAGCGTAGGCGCCTGCTCCATGCTTCAGGACGGTCTGGCTGACGTAGTAGCGGTAGAGCCGGTCGCCCTTGCGGGTGTGGGTGGGGGAGAAGGCGGCGCCATCCTCGCCGAAGAGCAGACCTTTGAGCAGGGCGGGCGTCTCGGTACGGGTGTTGTTGGCGCGGAGGCGGGGGCTTTCCTGCAGGATGGAGTGTACTCGGTCCCAGGTCCTCTGGTCGATCAGACGCTGGTGCTCGCCGGCGTACCCGGTGCCCTTGTGCACCGCTTCGCCGATGTAAACACGGTTGTTCAGTATCCGGTACAGGAAGTTCTTGCTCGTGGTGTTGCCGCGAGGCGTGCGGATGCCCCGACGGGCTGCCTCTCGGGCCAGTTCCGTGGCTGAGCCGACTTCCAGGAAGCGGGAGAAGATCCATCGGACATTCCGCGCTTCCTCTTCATCAATCACGAGCTTCCGGTCCTTTGGCTTGTAGCCGTAGGGCGGGTTGCCGCCCATGAAGATGCCCTTCATCCGGCTTGCCTTGACCTTGTCCCGGATGCGCTCGGCCGTCACTTCCCGCTCGAACTGGGCGAAGCTGAGCAAAATGTTGAGGGTCATTCTTGTGTATGTTCATCCGGTCCTCCTCGATGAAACCGCAGTGTCACAACCAAAGCTTCCTCGATCCGGACCGGATGGACAACCTATTGAGAGATCACATCTAGCCCTGCGGTGGGACGCGACAAGAGAACCGCTAGGTCGGCAGTTCCTTGTGCACTTGCGCCACCAGCCAGGTGATAGATCCTTCGAGCAGGGCTGCGGCATCTCCTTGCCTGAAATGCCGTGGATCGGGACCGAAAACACCATAGAGCGGATGATCGGGACTGTGGCGGACTTCGCCGAACGGATTCTCATCCGGCTCCAGGGGCCGGGCTTGCAAGGATGGCAGCTTGTCCAATTGCACGAGGTCGCGATGTAGCGCCGCGAGAAGCGTGGTCTCAAACAGTGCTGCATGATCAGGCACGATCTTCAACCCCTCCATGCGGTTGACGGCAAGTGCGATGACCTTCATGCCGCTGTTGTGTCTGGCCTTCGCCAGTCGATCGATCATATCCAGTTGTTCGGGTGGGAAGTGGCCTGAAAACAGCACTACGAGCTTGAAACCGAATGACGCGAGCTTGCCCAGTGTGAAATCGACTTGTGTTTCGATTTCTTCCGGCCGCGGCATCATCATCGACCATGGATAGCCGCCATGGCCGCCGCCGATACCATAATAAAGTGGCGGCAGAACGACGCCGCCGTCCCGCCTGGCGGCCCGCAGACACAAGCCATGCGACGTTAGGGAATCGAGGCCCACCGGCAAATGCTCGCCATGCCATTCGTAAGTTCCAAGAGGAATGTAGGCGACGGGGCGATTCGCCAATTCGGCCCGCAATTGAAAGGGCAGCATGAGCTCGAACTGATGCTCGGTCATTTGTAATAGTTCCGCACCCAGATATGATCTTGCAGCTTGTCCTTGAGGTCCGGTGGAAAGGGCTGGCCATCGCAATAGGCAATGTTGAGATCCACTTCGGTCCGGTTTCTCATGCCGGGAATGAGGGTCGACAGCTCGGGCTCGCTCAGCACAAAACGCATGGCCGCCTCCGCCAGAGTGCTGAAATAGGGCCGACAGAGCACCTTCAGGGCCTCGACGCGTTCGAGTGTTTGCGAAAAGCGCTCGCCACGAAACATGCTGTGAGGCTGGGAACCTGCTTCCCACGATGCATATGTGTCTTTGCTCCAGCTGCCGGTAAGTGAGCCGGAATCGAGTGGAACGCGCGCGATGAATGCCGTCCGCGTGTTCTTTCCCACGGGAAAGAGGCGCTGGCGCGGCCGCTGCTCGAACAGATTGAATATGACCTGAATGCTGTCGACGAGGCCCGCCTCCGAGAGGTCCACGCCTTCGTCTGGCCGGTTGTCGCGCAGCGATACGCCGATCCGGTCAATCTTCCCTTCGCGCCGGAGTTTCATCAGCGTTTCCAGCCAGTCGAGCTCGACCAGGGCCGAGGGCATGAAACTGTGCAGCTGGAACATGTCGATGCGTTCGACGCCCAGCCGCCTCAGGGACTTCTCGATATTGTCGCGCAAGTACCACTCGGGAAACCGGCCGCGCATCTGTGGCGCATCATCAGCGGGCGACGGCCAGACGACGGGGCGCGCCTTGGTGGCGACATAGATCTTGCCGACCTTCCACTGCTTCAAGGCCTGCCCGATGACAGTCTCGCTATGGCCGTTGCCATAGAGCTCAGCCGTGTCGACGAAGTTGATACCCTGGTCGAAGGCATAGTGAAGCGTGTCGATCGAGGTGCGGTCATCTGCCTTGCCCCAGTCGCCGCCGAGCTGCCAAGCACCAAAGCCGATTTCGCTGACCTGCCAGCCGGTGCGTCCGAAACTTCGATACCTCACGAGCCGCCTTCCGCGGCGGCCTTCTGCGCGGCGCGTGTCATGAATCGTTCGTTCATGCGCTCCGTCGCAGCGTCCGAGCCATCATGGAAGGTGCCGAAAGCGCGGTCCAGGTTGACGGGCCCATCGCCGCCGAAGTTGCATTCGAAATACTTGTGATGGAGATAATGGAAATAATCCCCCGTTTTGATGTGCACGCCGTCGCTGAGAACCACGCGCTCAAAGCCCGCATGGCCCTGCGCCGGCGTAATCGCTGCATGTTGGATATGAAAGAGCGCATGGATCGGATGCGAGGGAACGATCCAGTGGATCATCACGCCGGTCCAATAGAAGAGATGTTCGACAGGGTGCATGGCAAGGCCTGACGCAGGACCAGGATCGACATTGTTGTGATGGAGATAGTGCACCCATTTATAGAGCGGCCCCCAGTGGATCAGCCGATGAATAAGGTAGAAGTGGGTTTCGCGCATCAACGGCACGAGCACCATCATGAAAACGAAATAGAACGGGTGTTCGGCGGGCGAGACATAGGGAATATAAGCATTGGCATAGAGCCACATGGTGAGAACTTCGAAGGCCGTCCAGATTGGCGCGGCGCTTGCATAGGTCCAGAACAGATTGTCCAGCGTCTGGTTTCTGAAAAGGAAAATCGGATTGCCGCGCGCGAACCATTTGTTCGTGTATTTCCAGTCGGTGCCCTGGGCTTTCTTCCAGTGCAGCCAACCCTGCCACAACACGATGACGGCAGTGATCAGCACCATGTTGCGGACAAAGATATAGGCGATCCAGCCCGGAGCGAATGTTTGCATGTCGGCCATGGCCGGGGTGAAGTACAGCCAGGTAATGATCGGGACGGCCATGTAGATGACGCCCCAGGGCAGAAAATAGCCGGGGTAGCCGAATACATATTTCAGGAACGCCAGCGGCTGCGCCGGCCAGACAAAGACCGGGGCGATACTGAGAGGCTTGTCTGGCTTCCAGTCTCCCCGCTTGTTGCGCTTTCCTGTGAATTTCTCACCCATACGCCCGAGTCCCTTCAACTTCCTGTATTGCGGTAGTACCCGGCCAATCGCCGAGCTTACGTCTATCGTAGCCCTCCGCCAGAGGCAATCAACGCTGGGGAAACGCGCATGATCGCTTGAATTCCACCACTATCGCGACGCAGAATAACTTCGCATTGCAGCATAATGAATGCAAGTTGACGATAATGATCGATCATGCAAAAAACTCTGTCATGCATCAGCGGGAGCGCTGGAAAGTCATTCTGACCGAGGTGAGGGCCCGCGGAGTGGTCTGCGTTAAGGAACTGGTTGATCTCACTTCGACATCGTCTGCAACTTTGCGACGTGACCTCGACAAACTGGAAGCGATGGGCCAGGTGCGACGCGTTCATGGGAGAATTGAGGCCGTCGAGGCGTCGCAACAGACCAATCTTTCAGCCCGTTCATTCGGCGTCAACCAGACGCTCAATGCCGAACGCAAGAGCTCGATTGCCGAAGCTGCTGCAGCCCTCTGCCAGAACGGCGACTCGATCATCATCAATGCCGGCTCCACCACCTGGTTCATGGCTACCTATCTGCGCCAGCACCGCATGCAGATTCTCTCCAACTCTTTCCCCATAGCCGACGAACTTATCCGCAATAGCAACAACCGCATCGTGCTGCCGGGCGGCGAGCTCTATCGCGAACGGGGAACATCCTCTCACTCTTTGATGAAGACGCCGTACAGCATTTCACTGCCTCCCGGATGTTCATGAGCTGCTACTCGATTGGCCCTCTTGGCGTCATTGAAGGCGATCCGCTGATCGCACGCGCAGATGCCAAGCTGCTGTGCCGCGCCGAGAAGCTGGTCGGTCTGGTCGATTCATCAAAGTTCGAAGCCCGGGGCAGCATTGCCGTTTGCAAGCTGTCGCGAGTCCACACGCACATAACTGAAGTTGCAGCCCCGCCGCAGTTTCTGGCTCAAGCGAGGTCGGAGGGGGTCGAGTTGATTATCGTAGGCCATGAGAAATACAACAAGCTCTCCGCCGCTTGAGGCGGAAACAACATACACATCAGCTAGGGAGGAAAATATGCTGACGACGACAAGACTGCCCAAGAGCCTGCTGCGGCTCGGATGCCTGACGGCGCTCACAACCATCCTGATGGCCGGCGCAGCGAGCGCCGAGGCTGTCAGCGCGAAGAAAGGCGAGACGGCAAATCTCGTCCTGTTGCCGAAATTCCTCGGCATACTGCCTTTCGATCAGGCAAGGCGCGGCGCCGAAGAGGCGCATAAGGAACTCGAGAACAAGGGCGCGCTGCAATATATCGGCCCGACCCCAGAGAACAGCGTTGCTGGCCAGATCGAAATGCTAACGACTGCGACGACGCAGAAGCAGCATGTCGTCATGCTGTCGAACAACGCCGGCGACCAGATCTCGGCGGCAGCCGAAGCAGCTCAGGCCGCCGGAACCAAAGTCGTGACATGGGATTCTCCCATTCCGTCGGCCAAGGGTGAGACAGTGTTTGTGGCCCAGGTCGACTTTACCCAGATCGGCGTCGTGATGGCCGACATGGCACATTCGATGATGGGTGGATCGGGCGAGTTCGTCGTGCTGTCGGCAACGCCAGACGCCGCCAACCAGAACGCCTGGATCGCCGCCATGAACGAGGCGCTCAAGGGCGACAAGTACAAAGACATGAAGCTGGTCGACACCGTCTACGGCGATGACCAGTCCGAGAAGTCCTACAACGCAGCCCTGGCGCTGGTCGACAAGCATCCGAACATCAAGGTCATTATGGCGCCCACCTCGGTCGGCATCGTGGCGGCGGCCAAGGCCTTGCAGGATGAAAAGCTGTGCGACAAGATCAAGGTCTCGGGCCTTGGCGTGCCGGCCGAAATGGTGAGCTACACCATGAACGGCTGCGCGCCGGAGTTTGCCCTGTGGAGCTTCGTCGATCTCGGATATCTCACCTATTACACGAGCTATCTGCTGGCCGCCGGCGCCATCAAGGGTGAAGTCGGCGAAGAAATCGCCGCCGGACGGATGGGCAACTTCAAGATCGAGAAGGATCCGACCCGGGCTGCCGGCAACCGCATCCTGATGGGTCCGTTCACCGTCTACAACAAGGACAACGTTGAAGCCGCTGCGAATTAGCCGCGCCTGAGACTTAAGTCGCGAGGCCGCACGCGCTGCGGCCTCGTCCTCTCTTTCACCAGAATGCAAAATGGGCAGCCCTTTGGTCGCGCCAGTCCTAGAGCTTCGCAACGTCTCCAAGAGCTTTGCCATGACGGCGGCCTTGTCGGACATGTCGCTTGCCGTCGTGCCGGGCGAGATTCATGCCGTGGTCGGCGAAAACGGCGCAGGAAAGTCGACGCTGATCAAGATCATGACCGGCGTCTATCAACCCGACTCCGGCGAAATCCTGAATGAAGGCAAGGCAGTTACGATCCGCAACACTCACGGCGCGCAAGCGCTGGGAATTGCGGCGATGTACCAGGAACCCATGGTGTTCCCCGACCTCGACGTGGCGGAAAACATCTTCATCAGCCATCGCAATCTCGGAACGTTTATGAACTGGGGCAAGCTCTACCAGAGTTCGGATGAGCTGATTTCGCGATTGGGCGTGAGCCTCGACGTGCGCCGTGCAGCTAGCGGCCTGACCCTGGCCGAGCAGCAGACGGTGGAGATCGCCCGCGCCCTTTCCCTCAATGTCAAGGTCCTGATCATGGACGAGCCGACAGCATCGCTGTCGGCGCATGAAGTTGAGCGGCTTCTGAACATTGGCAAGGCCTTGAAGGCACGTGGCGTGGCGGTTCTTTATATCAGCCATCGGCTGGACGAGATCTTCAGGATTGCCGACCGGGTCACGGTTTTGCGCGATGGCAAGCACATTTCCACCAAGCCCATTGCCGAGGTCAATCATGACGGCTTGGTGAAGGACATGGTGGGCCGGGCACTGGACAAGTTCGCCACCAAGACCAAGGCGAATGAGCACGGTCCCTTGCTGCTCTCGGTCAAGAACCTGTCACTTGACGGCGTGTTCCGCAATGTCACATTCGAACTTCACAAGGGTGAAGTCCTGTGTTTTGGGGGGCTCGTCGGCTCGCGGCGGACGGATGTCGGCCTGGCACTGTTTGGCATATCGCCGTCGACCGGAGGCTCGATCGCACTTGACGGTCGCCAGGTCGTAATCAGCACGCCGCAGCAGGCGATGGACTACGGCATTGCCTATGTTTCGGAAGATCGGCGCAAGCTGGGTCTCGCTATGACCATGCCGATCTACGCAAATGCCTCGCTGGCCAGCCTGAAGAAATTCCTGCGCCGCTTTGGCTTCATCGACCGGGCGGCGGAAAACGCCATGGCGGAGCAATATCGCGAGCGGCTGTCGATCCGCTCACCGGATGTGAAGATCGAGGTGGGAAAGCTGTCCGGAGGCAACCAGCAGAAAGTGATGCTGGCAAAATGGCTGGAAACCAAACCGCGGCTTCTGATCTTCGATGAGCCGACTCGCGGCGTCGACGTCGGCGCCAAAGCGGAGGTGCATAATATCATCCGCGAACTGGCGAAGCAGGGCGTTGCCATTCTTGTCATCTCCTCCGATCTTCCGGAAGTCATGGCCCTGGCCGACCGCGTGCTGGTGATGCGCGAGGGCCAGCAGATGGGAATATTCGATATCTCTGACTGCAGCCAGGAACGCGTCATCGCGCTGGCCACGGGACAGGATCAGGTGGCGTCGGCGGCATGATCCAGTTTTTTCGTAGGCTGCATCCGCAGTCCCTTCGCATCCTGGCGCTGGCCATCGTCTTGCTGCTGACGGTCCTTTTCTTTGCCTCGCAAATCGACGGTTACTTCTCGCCGCGCATGTTGAACCGCATCGCCACCAGCGTCGCCGTGATCCTGCCGATCGCCATCGGTCAAGCGATGGTGGTGATGACGCGGAACATCGACCTCTCGGTCGGCTCGGTGGTGGGGATCGCCGCCTATCTGATCGGCGACTATCTCGGCACGCATCCCGATGTTCATCCCGTCATGGTGGTTGTTATCGCGCTGGCGCTTGGCGCCTTCTGCGGCGCCATCAACGGCGCGCTGGTGGCCTATGGCCGGGTTCCTTCGATCATCGTCACGCTGGGAACCCTGGCATTGTTCCGCACTTATCTTGTGGAATATTCGGGCGCCCGCTCGATTACCACGGCCGGTCTGCCGCAATGGCTCGTCGATCTGCCGCAGGCAACGGTCTTCTCGATTGGCAACTTCGACATGCGATTGACGGTGGCGATGTCGCTCGTCGCGGCAATCATCTTCTGGGTGGCCCTGTCGCGCCTGCGTGTCGCCCGCAAGCTCTATGCCGTGGGTTCCAACCCCGACGCGGCAGTGGTCGCCGGGATCAATTCATCGCTCGTGGTCTTCATGAGCTTCGTGCTCAGCGGCATGCTGGCAGGCCTCGCCGGTTTCATGTTCCTAGCCAAGTTCGGCAACATCACCGTCGTCGCTGGCCTTGGCTTCGAGCTCAAGTCGGTAGCGGCCGTTGTTGTAGGCGGTGTCAATATCTTCGGCGGATCGGGCTCAATCCTCGGCGTTGTCCTCGGCACTGTGCTGGTGGACACTATAGACAACAGCCTGACGCGCTGGGCCATCGTCAGCGAATTCTGGCGCGAGGCCCTGCTGGGCATGTTGATCATGATTGCGGTGGCAACCGACACGTTCATGACGCGGTCATTTGGCAGGATGAAAGGAAAGTCCGAATGATGCTGGCAAGGCTCAAGAGCTGGGAAGGCCTGTTGCTCATTATCCTGATCATTACCGTGCTGGCGAACGCCGCGCTCGCGCCGCAATTTCTTACCTTGCAGAACCAGATCAATCTCTTTCAGCTGTCGATCGAGAAGATCATCGTGGCGCTGGCCATGACGCTGATCATCATCAATGCCGAAATCGATCTGTCGGTAGCCTCCATCATGGGTCTTGCGGCCTGCACCTTTGGCATTTTGGTGGAGAGCGGAACGCCTGCCGGCCTGGCCATCATCCTCTGCCTCATGCTGGGCATTGTTGCCGGCGCCTTCAACGCCTTTTGGATCGCTTATGTCCAGATTCCGTCGCTGGTGGTCACGTTGGCCATGCTCATCATGTACCGCGGCATTGCCAGGGTTCTGCTGGAAGACCGCGGCATCACCGGTTTTCCGCAATGGTTCGGCGATCTCGGGCAGAAGGCGTTTCTTGGCCCGTTTCCGCTGGGGATGATCATATTCGTCGTGTTGCTGGTCGTCTTGGGTCTGGTCCTGCATCGCACTGGATTTGGCCGGGAGGTGTTTGTCATAGGCACCAATGCCGAAGTCGCCCGCTTCTCGGGCGTCCGCGTGGCGCGCGTCAAGACGATCCTGTTCATTATTTCGGGAGTAATTTCGGCGCTGGCGGGGCTGCTCTATGCAGGTCGGCTCGCATCGGTGCGCGGCGATGCGGCGACAGGTTTCGAACTCGACATCATCACCATGGTGCTGTTGGGAGGCGTGAGTATTTTCGGCGGACGAGGCACGATAATCGGCGTGTTGTTCTCGATCCTGATCGTCCTCAACCTGCGCAATGGCATGGCTTTGGTGAATGTCACCGGCCATATCCAGACAGCCGTCATCGGCATCCTGCTCATCATGTCGGTCCTCGGGCCCAATCTGGCCGAGCGCATGAGATCGACAGGCCTTGCCAAGGCCAGCGCTTGAGCTTTGTTGTGGAGACGGTCTGATGGAACGTTACGCGTTCAAGATGTTCCTCAAACCCGGCATGGAAGCCGAATACAAGCGCCGCCATGACGAAATCTGGCCGAAACTGGTCGACCTGCTGCATGACGCCGGCATTTCCGAGTATTCGATCTATCTCGATCTCGAGACGAACACCCTGTTCGGCGTCCTGCTGCGCCCTAAGGATCATGGCATGAACAAGCTGCCAGACCACCCGGTGATGCAGCGCTGGTGGGTCTACATGGCCGACCTGATGCAGACCAACGAGAAGAACCAGCCAATCGCCATTCCGCTGGACCCGATGTTCTACATGAAATAATTCTGCCCAGCGTTGCAAGACCAGGAGATTCGCAGTGGCAAACATGATCCGTAAGGCTTTCGCTCTCAGGCTCAAGCCCGAGGCGCTGGATGAGTATATCTACTGGCACAACAACATGTGGCCGGAGCTCAAGGCCGAGATTGCCAAACAGGGTATTGCGGAAATCACGCTTTACCAGATCGACGGCCAGATCATCCTGTTTTCAAGCGTCCGGGATGCGGCGGCTTGGGATCGTCTATGGGACACGGATATTCATCGTCTGTGGGCAAAGGAGCGCATGGAGCCCTTGATGCATTACCGCGATGATGGCGTCGTCGATGCGCGCGAAATGCGGGAGATCTGGCATGTTGAGCCCGGCGCCTGGAGTTGATCGATGAATAGACCGGATGTAATCATTGTCGGCGCCGGCTCCGCCGGCTGTGCGCTGGCCAATCGCCTGTCGAGCGACCCTCGATGCAACGTATTGCTGCTTGAAGCGGGAGGACCAGACGGCCGTGACGACATCCGCGTTCCGCGCGCCTATTTCTCTTTGTGGGATACCGATGTCGACTGGCAATATGTCTCGACGCCACAGCGCGGTACCTCAAACCGCATCCACAAGATGCCGCGCGGAAAAGTGCTGGGCGGCACCAGCAGCCTCAACGGCATGGTCTATTTGCGGGGTGCAGCCTCCGATTACGACGGCTGGGCGAAGCAAGGCTGTGATGGCTGGGACTGGAAGAGCCTAGTTCCTGAATTCGAAGCTCTCGAAGCATGGCTCAAGCCTGCGGTCCTCGATCCACTCAACGAGCTTTCACAGGCGATGGTCGATGCCGCCGTGCAGGCCGGATTTCCCCGCAGTTCGACGTTTGACGCCGGCAGGCTCGATGGCGCCGGCTGGAACAAGTCATGCATCGTCAATGGCGAAAGGCAAAATACCAACCGTGCCTTCATTCAGCCGATCAAGGACCGCAAGAACCTGACCGTCCACCCCAATGTCATCGTGGCAAAACTGGACTTGGATGGAACGCGCGTTCTGGGCGTAGTGCTTGATGATGGCAGCCGGATTGAGGGTGGCGAAGTGGTGCTCTGTGCAGGGGCCTTCGATTCGCCCCGCATACTCATGACCTCCGGCATCGGCCCTTCGGCGCATTTGAAAGCCCATGGCATAAGTCCGCGCGCCGATCTCCCGGTCGGCGATAACCTCGTCGATCACCTGCTGATCGGCATTGTCTACAGCTCCAGGCGAGAGATTTCTGAACTCAATGCTCTGTGTACTGAGGGCTGCGCCTTTGCACGGTCATCGCCCGCCCGTGACGACTGCGATATCGAAATCTCCTTCACCACCAAGCCGCACTTCGCCCCCGAGGCCCATGATGACGTGCCGCGCTTCACCATCATCCCGGGAATCACCAAGCCGAAAAGCCGCGGCACCGTTCGTCTCACTTCCGCCAATCCCGGAGCGCCCTTGGCGATCGATCCCAATTATTTCAGCCATCCTGATGATATGAAGACGATGATCCACGCGGTACGGCTGAGCCGCGAGATCGGACGTCAGCCCGCGCTGACCGAGTGGACCACGGGCGAATGGTGGCCTGGAACCTATGCCGAAACCGACGGCGCCATTGCGAGATATGTGGAGGATGGTGTCAGCACCTGGTTCCATCCGGTCGGAACCTGCCGCATGGGGGTTGGTTCCGGCAGCGTCGTGGACCCCCGTTTGCGCGTGCATGGGATCGATAACCTGCGCGTTGCCGATGCCTCGATCATGCCCGAGATAGTCGGCGTCAACACGCATGGTGGCAGCGTCATGATCGGCTGGAAGGCCGGCAGCCTCATGCTCGCCGGATAGAACCTAAGCCCTCGGCAATCGCCTCCTGAAGCCGAGAGCCTAGCACCTCGTGAGATATATCCGGCAGGAAGCTGGCGACGCCTATGCCTACCGCAGATCGAATCCGACTCGCCAATGGGCCGATATAGGACGACGCTTTCTGGCGATGGCAGACATTCTCAGACTGATCTGGGGCACGATTGCAGATTTCCTCCGATCACGGGCTGATCTGCAGACCGAAATCATCGCCTTGCGCCACCAACTCAACGTGTTGCGTCGGAAAAGACCTGAACGGCCCCAGCAATACGCAGCGCGGGCTGGCTGAGGTGATATTTCTCGGGGCTGTAAACCGTGCAACAGAAGAGTTGAACAGCCGCTTCCGTCGATGCTCAGTTAACTCACGTGATTTCCTGGTGTTTCCATTCCAATGGAAACGGCTGCATCGCCCTCGCCATCGTCAGTCCCTCCGGGTGCTTGCCCGCCAATATCGCTTCCACGATCTGTGGTGCCAGCAATGTCATGCGCAGAACCCGGCTGATATAGGACGAGTTGATGTTCTCAGCCTCTGCAATTTCCTGGATGGTTGCGAAGTGGCCGGTCTCCAGCAGTTTCCGCCAGCGGAAGCCGCGAGCGAGGGCCTTTAGAAGGGCGCTGTCGGGCCGGGAACGTGTCGGAGGCGATGCTGGCGTTCCATCGGGCGTCAGGATCAGTTTCCGTCCACCGCGCTTGCGGATGGCAAAAGGTACGGTGACGGTAACGGTAACGGTCTGGTCGGTCATGCTGCCTTCTGGCCCTTGCCATTCATGATGCCGACCTCCGCAACCATCTGCGCCAGTCCCTTGTCCCTGAATCGTAGCTTCAGTCCGTTGGTGCCGATGTCCACGCGCTCGATCAGCAACTGGATGATGCGTGCCTGCTCGGCGGGAAAGAGTTCCGCCCAGAGCGGATCAAGTGCTGCGAGTGCCTCCCTCACCTCGTCCTCTTGCAAGCCTTCACATTCCGGCTGCGCGGCGCGCCAACTCGCCACCACCACCTCCGGCGCGCGCAGCATGACGCGAAGCTGACCGATGACCGCAGCCTCGATCTCCGCAGCCGGAACGCGGGGCACAGCGTAGGCGCCTGCTCCATGCTTCAGGACGGTCTGGCTGACGTAGTAGCGGTAGAGCCGATCGCCCTTGCGGGTGTGGGTCGGAGAGAAGGCGGCGCCATCTTCGCCGTAGAGCAGCCCCTTCAGCAAGGCAGGTGTCTCGCTTCGTGTATTTGCGGCACGCAGCCGCGGGCTCTCCTGTAGGATGGAGTGAACCCGATCCCAGGTCTTCTGGTCGATCAGGCGATGGTGCTCCCCGGCGTAGCCTGTGCCCTTGTGCACCGCTTCTCCGATGTAAACACGGTTGTTCAGTATCCGGTACAGGAAGTTCTTGCTCATAGTGTTGCCACGCGGTGTACGGATGCCGCGCCTGGTGGCTTCCCGTGCCAGTTCCGTGGCGGAGCCAATCTCGAGGAATCGGGAGAAGATCCAGCGCACGTTCTTCGCTTCCTCCTCATCGATCACCAACTTGCGTTCTTTCGGCTTGTAGCCGTAGGGCGGGTTGCCGCCCATGAAGATGCCCTTCATCCGGCTGGCCTTGACCTTGTCGCGGATGCGCTCCGCCGTCACTTCGCGCTCGAACTGGGCGAAGGACAGGAGGATATTGAGTGTGAGCCGCCCCATCGAGGTGGTGGTGTTGAAGGACTGGGTGACTGATACGAAAGTGACGTTGTTGCGGTCGAACACCTCGACCAGCTTGGAAAAGTCCATCAACGAACGCGACAGGCGGTCGATCTTGTAGACCACCACCACGTCGACGAGCCCGTCGTCGATATCGGACAGTAGCCGTTGCAGGGCAGGGCGCTCCAGCGTGCCGCCGGAGATGCCACCGTCATCATATTGGTCGCGGATCAGCACCCAGCCCTCGGAGCGCTGGCTGGCTATGTAGGCCTCACAGGCCTCCCGTTGTGCGTCGAGGCTGTTGAACTCCTGCTCGAGCCCTTCCTCGGAGGACTTGCGGGTGTAGACCGCGCAGCGTAGTTTTCGGGTAGCAGGCTTGCTCATGCACGCCTCCCGGACTTCAGGCCAAAAAAGGTCAACCCGTTCCACTGCGTCCCCGTAATGGCGCGCGCAATTGCCGACAGGGACTTGTAGGGGCGGCCCTGATACTCGAAGTCATTGTCACGGACGGTGACGCAG
>Ga0194051_1001271_pt1 | contig 13524 bp, 11 predicted proteins | sample SepL2320m_MetaG_FD_161275 | JGI IMG/M metagenome (GOLD analysis project Ga0194051, IMG submission 161275) | Anoxic zone freshwater microbial communities from boreal shield lake in IISD Experimental Lakes Area, Ontario, Canada - Sep2016-L239-20m | ecosystem: Environmental > Aquatic > Freshwater >... | reverse complement strand
GGCTTTCAGCAGCCGTGGATTGGCTGGATTCCCAGACGATTGAGGCAATCGCTGCGCAGGGCCGCACGCTGGCCCAAGGGTGTGCCTCGCAGCTGCGAGAGATTCCAGGCGTGCGGGTGATTGGGCCTCGAGACATTGCTGTGCCGATTGTGAGTTTTACGGTAGAGGGTTATGATCCGTCTGAAATCGCAGCACTGTTGGAGCAGTTGGCCGGCGTGCAGGTGCGATCGGGTTTTCACTGCGCGGCTCTCGTACACGACCACATTCGCACGCAGTCTGGCGGCACGGTGCGTGTGAGCTTTGGTCCGTTCAACTCAGCCGACGATGCCGATGCGGTGGCAGAGGTCATTGCCACACTTGTATCCACCACGAGTCATTAGGAAAAAAATCAATGGCAGGCATTAGTAAAGAGGCGTGGTATTCCGATGGCCTGCGATTTGAATGCACGCAGTGCGGCGACTGCTGTTCCGGTTCCGAGGGCTATGTCTGGGTGAATCAGGAAGAAATCGATGGGATGGCCAACCGCATCGGTATGGATTCGGCGGCATTCGAAGAGCGGTTTGTGAAGCGGGTGGGCGTGAGGCGTTCGCTGAAGGAAAGGCCGGGTGGCGACTGCGTGTTGCTCGACCCACAAACGCGAAAATGCACGGCTTACGAGGAGCGTCCTCGCCAGTGCAAAACGTGGCCGTTTTGGCAATCCAATATCCGTACGCCCGAAGCATGGGCAGAAGCCGCGCAGGCTTGCCCGGGATGCAACAAGGGCGACCTCGTGCCGCTGGAACAGATTGTCGAACAAGCCGCCAAGATTCGGATCTGATTTCGCTGCGACTGTGCCGCGATGGCATCGTGACCGGACGGGCGTTGTGACCCGATATGGTCCCTTGTGCATAGCACTCTGACAAAACAGACGTTTTGCAAGCAGAAAACTGCACGGATGACTTTTTCCACGGCCGGCTAGAGAATGCCGCCGTGCGTGCGGTATGGAGTCATGTGCGAGGGCTGATCGAGGAACCAGATTCGTTCCCACTCATCGGTAATGGTGCGCAGGTCCTCCGAGGTGTAGATCAGTTCCTGTGCCCGCCGAATCGGATCGCCAGAGTACATCGGAATGAGGCAACCGGTGCTCGTTGAGAGCATCGCAGCCGCGAGCAGCATCCAGCCAGCCTTCCTCATCGCTCGGTCCTCCATTGACCCTATGACTCTGTCTTCGTGATTTTTCTGCAGCCTGAAACCATTCGACGCCCGGAGCCATCCGGTGGCCAACGTGGTTGTGACCGATTGGCTCAACTTCCGTATCTATTCGGCTTCAAAGAATCCTTCATCGAACGAGATGTACTCAAATGACTCTGTATGTGCCAATGCCTGCTCAGCGTCGCAAGGGCTTTTCATTCCATAGCTTCCTTGCCCAGAGCACCTAGCCCTCGCCCTTGTGCAGCGTCTCTGGCTCTATTTTGTTTTCTTCAGCGGCTTTCAGCGGCTTTTTTAGCGATGCTTCGGGGAGATTTGGGCGATCGAATTGCCGAACGCGCGTTTCCATTTCCTTGCCTGGCTTGAACGTCACAACGCTTTTTGCCTCTACAGTAACCTTCTCTCCCGTTCGCGGGTTCCTGGCTTCTCGGGCTTCCCTTTTTTTGATCTGAAACACGCCGAAATTACGCAGTTCGATCCGCCCTTCCCGCACCAGCACATCGATCAGGGCATCAAACGTGCTTTGCACCAGTTTCCGCGTGCGAAGCTGGGGAAGATCGATCTGCTCGGCAATGGTCCGGACAATATCTTTTTTGGTCACGGCTCCGACGCTCCGAGCGATGCCATCCCGCCAGCTTTTTTGAAACAAAACCAGTCACAAAAAGCCGCACGGAAATCGTCCGAAGCCTAAGCCTGACAAGGACTAATGTCAACCAGCCGCCTCTCGGGGATGGGCCACACAAGGCACTTGCTTCATGGGGATATCGGCCTGCACAACCGGCAAACTTGACCCAATCGGACTTTTTTGGAATGGCTCACAATTTCCTCGGAAAACCCACTACACTCTGGTGTTTCCAGCGGTTGGGCGGTTCGTCATCGCCTGACAGCCATTTTTATGTTTTGGCCCGCCAGCCTCCTATGCTCCACCCAGACAGGCCATCCCTGCCCTCCACTCCTTCCGAAATCGACCTGTCTGTTTCGTTGGGGAGACTGCGGTTACCCAATCCAATTCTGGTGGCCTCGGGCACGTTTGGCTACGGCCGCGAGATGGTTGGATTCGTGGCGATGGAACGCTTGGGTGGCATTGTGCCCAAGACGATCACTCGAAGGCCACGGCCGGGAAACTCCCCGTGGCGAACGGTCGAAACGGCGGCAGGCCTTCTCAATTCCATTGGCCTCGACAACGATGGCATCGACTCGTTTCTCAAGCATCAACTGCCGTGGCTCTTGGCGTGCGGAGCGCCCGTGATCGTGAGCATTGCCGGAGCGTCGGAGGAAGAGTTCGTGCATCTGGCCGATCGGCTCGATGGCGTACGAGGCATCGCGGCGCTGGAGCTGAACATTTCCTGCCCCAATGTGAGCCACGGTATTGATCTGGGCACCGATCCGGAAATGTGCCGCCGGTTGGTGGCTGGCGTGCGGGGTGTTACAAAGCTACCGGTCATCGCCAAGCTGACGTCGAATGTCACCGACATTGTGAGCATCGCCAAGGGAGCTAGGGACGGCGGCGCCGATGCCATCACGCTGATCAACACATGCCAAGGAATTGCGATCGATTGGCGGCGGCGGCGGCCGCTCTTGGGGAACGTCATCGGTGGTTTAAGTGGCCCAGCGATTAAGCCAATCGCACTGCGTTGTGTGTATCAGGTACGTCAAGCCGTCGATCTGCCTATCATTGGCGTCGGCGGCATTCAAACGATCGACGATTGCATGGAATTTTTTGTGACAGGTGCTTCGGCGGTGCAGATCGGCACGGCGAATTTTGCGGAGCCGATCGTGTCAACGCGACTACTCGACAGTCTTCCAGGTGCCTTGGCGCACCTTGGGACGACGCGATTGACCGACGTGATCGGCACCCTCATTCTGCCAACGGACAGCGTCGCACAGGCTGCTGCTCCGAGAAGCCATCAGCCACTCGAGGGCCAACCGCATGCCTCCTAAGTCCCCGCCCGCGGACGCGTCAGCACAGCCTGCGCGGCCTCCTTGCGTGCTCTCAGGCATTCAGCCGACGGGACGATTCCACTGGGGCAACTATTTTGGAGCCATTCGCCAATACATTGAACTCCAGACCGTTGGCGATGCTTTTTACTTCATTGCCGACCTGCACGCGCTCACGACCGTTCGGGATCCCGAGCGACTGCGGGGCTTGGTCCACGCGGCGGCAGTCGATTTGGTAGCCCTCGGCTTAGATCCCGATCGTGCCACGCTCTTCGTGCAGTCTGACGTGCCCGAGGTGGCAGAACTCATGTGGTTGCTGATGAGCGTTGCGCCCATGGGACTCTTGGAGCGATGCCACGCCTACAAGGATAAAAAACTCCGAGGCCTTCCGGCGGATGCGGGTTTGTTTACCTACCCTGTGCTGATGAGTGCCGATATTCTTGCCTACGATGCCACCATCGTGCCCGTTGGAGAAGATCAAGTGCAGCATATCGAGGTCTGCCGCGATTTGGCTGGCACATTCAATCATCTGTACGGCGAGGTATTTACTTTGCCGCAGGCACGGTTGGTGGAGAGTGGCGCCAGAGTGCCGGGCATCGATGGCCAAAAGATGAGCAAGAGCTACGAGAACACGCTGGATGTGTTTGAGGATCTGCCGTCGCAGAAGAAGAAAATTATGCGGATCACCACGGACTCTCGGCCGATGGAAGAGCCCAAGGACCCTTCCGACGACCACCTCTTTGCCCTCCATGCTCTGGTGGCCTCGGCGCCTGACCGCCAGGAAATGGCCGAACTCTACCGTCGCGGTGGCTTTGGCTACGGGCATGTGAAAAAAGCGCTCGTAGAGTCGGCTGCACATTTCTTTGCCGAGGCCCGCAACCGCCGCGCCGCCCTCGAGGCGGATCCCGGCTGTATTGAGGCGATCCTGGCCAACGGGGCTGTGCGAGCCCGCAAACAGGCGGCGGCAGTTCTGGCCAGGGCACGGCAGGCCTGCGGACTAGCGCGGGGCACAGCGGCAGGGAGGCGTTCATGAACGTGTTGGGCATCGGCACCGACATTACGGAGTGTTTGCGGATCGCGCAGATGATCGAGCGGCACGGCGAGCTCTTTGTGGGCCGTGTCTACACGCCGCTGGAGATCGAATACTGCCGCAGCCGACGGATGGCCACACAACACTTCGCCGGTCGCTGGGCTGCGAAAGAGGCAGTGCTTAAAGCATTGGGCACCGGCTGGAGACGCGGCATTAGCTGGCGCGACATCGAGGTTCGCAACGCAGCCGGTGGGCGACCGCAGGCGTTTTTGAAGGGAGGCACGCAGGAGGTGGCAAAGGCGATGGGCATCGAGTGCGTGCTGATCAGCATTTCGCACTGCCGCTCGCATGCGACAGCCTATGCGGTTGCCATCGATGAGATTCCCAGCACGTTTGCGGGCGATCCGCCTTGGTTGTAAAGGACCCTGGCGTGCGAAGTGTTCGCCGACCCCATCGCCTAACCGTTCTGGGGTGTGCCGCGACGACGCGCTAGCTTTCGCTTTCCGGATGCGCTTCGAGCCGGCAGTATGCGTGTCTAGCCGACGAAGGGCTTGAGTTCGGCGAGGCCGCCTTCGATCTGCAGCGATACCAGTGGCGTGCCTTCGGGCACAGGCGTGGTGCCGTCGCGGCGAGTCAGTGAGAGCCGAACGTGGCCTCGCAAGAGGGCTTCGAGTTCTTTTTCGAGGGCCAGTCGCTGCGGTTCGGCGAGCTTGCTAAACGCTTCGCGGCCGCGGCACTTCGGGAAGGCGCGGCAGCCCAACCACGGGCCGCGTTTGCCACTCCGCAGGTTCATGACGTTGCCGCACTTGAGGCAGGCGATGTCGGTGAGGACCGGTGGCGCTGAAGGAAACTTGAGGTTTCCCTTGCGATCTAGGTTCAGAATGAACGCCGGCGGCTCGGCGGGTTCGCCCTCTACGGCTTTCTTGCCCTTCGCTTTGACGGGTCGCGGCTTGTCCTCGACGAGGAAATCGCCAAACTTTCCTGTCCGCTTGACCATCGGGATGCCGGCTGGAGAGAGCATGTCAATCTGCTCGGGCAGGAGCGGCCGCCCTTGGCGATCCACGGGCATTGCAAACGTGCAGGCCGGCACTTCCTTGATCTTGGCAGGCTTGCGGGCCTTTGCCTTTGCGCCCGACTTCTTCGGCTTGGCCGCTGGCTTTGTAACGGCCACAGGGACGACGGGGATCTTCTCGTTGTAGCCGCTGCAGGAAAGAAACTGCCCTGTTTTTCCCAGCCGGTATTCGAGCTGTCGCGAGCAGATCGGGCACGCAAACGGCGCAGGCTCTGTCGTGGCCTTCACGTGGGCTTCTTCCATCGCGGTGGCTAGCTTCGGCTTGAGCGCGTCGTGAAAGCGATGCAGCATGTCGGTCCACGGCTCAACGCCTTGGGCAACTTGGTCGAGCTGTCGCTCGATCTCGCGGGTGTAGCCGATCTCGATAAATTGGTTCTGAAACCCTTTTTTCAGGAACTCGGTGACGGCCTCCCCAAGCGCGCTGGCGTAGAAGCGGCGATCTTGCTGGTCCACATAGCCACGATTTTCGATGACGTTGATGATGCTGGCGTAGGTGGAGGGGCGGCCGATTCCTTCCTCTTCGAGTTTCTTGACGAGCGTGGCTTCGCTGAACCTTGGCGGCGGCGCCTGGAATTTTTGACGCGGTTCGATGTCGAAGGGCGCCAGTTGGGTGCCCTTTTGAAAGTCGGGCAGCACCTGATCGCCGTCGTCTTTCGGTATGCCGTTGATCGCATAGAAACCGTCGAACCGCAGCACGCGGCCGCTGGCCTTGAAGACGGCGCCTGTGTCCTGATCCGTGCGGCGCAGACGCACGGCGGTGGAGTCCCACTCGGCATCAGTGGCTTGGCACGACACAAAGCACTGGTAGATCAAGCGGTAGAGCTTGAGTTGCTCGTCGGTGAGCGCCGCGGCGATCTGGTCGGGCTCCCGGAAGGCATCGGTGGGGCGAATGGCTTCGTGGGCCTCTTGGGCGCCGCTGTTGCTGCTGCTGTAGGAGCGGGGCTTTTCCGGCACGTACTGGGGGCCAAGCCGCTCGTGGAGGTAGCGTCGCGCCATTTCGATCGCGTCGGACGAGAGATTGGTGGAGTCGGTTCGCATGTACGTGATGAGACCGACGCGGCCCTCGTTGGGCAGGTCGATGCCCTCGTAGAGTTGCTGCGCGATTCGCATCGTGCGGTCGGTCGACATGCCCAAGCGGCTGCTGGCCGCCTGCTGCAGCGTGCTGGTGATGAACGGCGGGTAGGGCCGCGAGCGAGTCCGTGTGACGTCGATCGACTCGACGGTGTAGCGGGCCTTTGGGTCGGGCCGACCGATCACCCGGACGGTATTTTTGCCGCGTCCTTTGCCGGCGGGATCGATTTCGCGAACAATCGTTGCATCCAGGAGACCGGCGGCTTCGGCGGCCTCCTGTGCCGTAATCGCGAGCTCCACGGTGGATGTCTTGTCGGCTTGAATGCGCAGCGGCTTGCCTGCGATCTCGACCATGTCGCAGGAAAGGGCGCGACGGTCTGCCAGCCATGCCATCCGTTCCCGAACCAGTGGCGGCCGGCCACGTTCGTCGCGACGCGACATAAACTCCGTCCAGTTCGTGGCATTGGCTAGCGATTCGGCTACGTCGAACGTCATGGTGGCACCGATCTCCCACGACTCCGACGGCGTGAAGGCCCGGATATCCTGTTCGCGTTCGACAACGATTCGCGTGGCCACGCTCTGAACGCGGCCTGCGCTCAAGCCGCCCGCCACTTTCTTCCAGAGGATCGGCGACACTTGATAGCCTACAATGCGATCCACGATGCGACGGGCCTGCTGGGCTTCAACGCGAGGCATGTTGATGAGCCGGGGTTCGCGGAAAGCACGCTGGACCTCTGTCTTTGTGACGGCGTCGAATGTCACCCGCTTGGCACGCAGGGGATCCACGCCGAGCACCTGCGTGAGATGCCAGGCGATGGCCTCGCCCTCCCGATCCAAGTCCGTCGCAAACCACACCTCGCTGGCCGTCTTGGCCAGACGTTTGAGCTCCGCGACCGTCTTGTTCTTGCCTTCGTTGATTTCGTACGTGGGCGCAAAGTCGTCGTCGAGGTCCACGCCGGGCACGGGCTGCTTGGAGCCCTTGGGCGCTCTGCTGGGAAGGTCGCGGATGTGTCCCACAGAAGCCTTCACGACAAAGCCCGCCCCGAGGTACTTCTCGATGGTCTTGGCCTTGGCTGGGCTCTCCACAATGACCAGTTGGTAGCCCCCTCGTGGTGCGGCTGTGTGGGCTGGCTCCGGACGCCCAACGGCACGTGATCGCTTCGCGGCTGCTTTTTTTGCCATGCTGTATCCGGCTGGAGGGCTGTGGCCACCGGTGTGCTGGGTGGTGAATGGGGCAGAATCGAACAAACAAAAGAACATCGGGATTGGCGCAAACAGGCCCGCCTCTACAATCGGCGACCTGTCCAGAGACTTACAAGCGTTACCCTGCACTCTCTTTCCTTGTCAAGCCTCGACGGTTTTACGCTGTTCGAGCATAGGCGATATTATGGCTGGCTCCTTTGAACTGTTTCGCAAGTATCAGCGGTCGTTGCTGGTATTTGTAGCCATTTTGGCGATGCTTGCTTTCTTTGTGCTGCCACCATTTTTACAAATGGGGAGCAGCAGTGGGGGGGGCGATCCGCTGGTGGCCAGTTGGACCGGGGGTTCGATTCGGGAGGGCCAGATCGAGCGGGCCGTGGCCATGCGATCGATGGTCAACCGGTTTTTAGTTGAGACTGCGGCGGCTGCCGGACGAGATACCTCTCGGTTGCCGCTGTTTCCAGAGAACGAGGAGGCGGTTGTTCGCACGTCGCTGGTGGAAGCGGAGGCTCGAAAGAACGGCCTCGTTGTGAGCGATGCAGCAATCAACGATTTTCTTTCCCAGTGGACCAACAATCTTGTGTCGGTCGAACAGTTCAACGGCATCATTTCGAGATTGCGGCTTGGACCCACGGGCGTAACGCAGCAGGAGCTTTTTGAAGCGCTCCGTACCGAACTCGTTGGTCGCAATATGCTCGTGCTGTTTCAAACTGGTTTTTCTGGCGATCCTCCAGGCTGGCGGTGGGACTATTTTCGCCGCCTGGAGCAGACGGCGACGATCGAGGCGGTGCCTGTGGCCGTTGAAACTGTTGTGGGTGAGGTGCCGCCTCCGTCGGAGCAATCGCTCCGCACATTCTTTGAGACGTACAAGAACGAACTGCCAGAAGCACGCAGTGAAACGCCCGGTTTTCGGGAGCCCCATCGTGTGAAATACGAGTATCTCGTGGCCAAGAGAGACGCCTACGAAGCCTCGGCGGCAAAGGAAGTGACCGAGGCCGCGATCGCAGAGTACTACGAGAAGAATAAAGCCACGATGTTTCGCGTGAAGGCCGAGAGTACGGATGCGGTTTCAGAGAAGGAACCGAAGGAAAAAAAGCCAGATGCAAAGGAATTAGACGACACAAAGCCAGATGAAAAGAAGCCAGACGCCGTTGAGGTGGAACCACTGGACAAGGTGGTTGATACGATTCGGGAGCAGTTGGCACGCGAGGGGGCCACTACAAAAATCGACGCCGTCTTCACGGCCGTTGCGGGTGATTTGACTCGCTACTCCGAAGACTACGCGCTCTGGCAGGCTCGGCGGGAAGGGGGCATGTCGCCGCCCAAACCCCCAGACTTTGAAGCCATTGCAAAGATGCAGGGCTTGGAGGCAGGCCGCTCGGAGTTGATTCCCGCAGACAAGGCGTTTGCGGACGGAGGCATTGGCGGCAGCTTTGAATTTGTGCCCGATGCGGGAAGCCGTTTTGGCATCCGTCAGCAGCGTTGGCTCGAAATGATGTTTGGTCCCAACACAATGTCGTTGCGGCCGGTGACCTCCCGGGATGCCCCTGGCAACCGCTATCTGTCGTGGAAGACGGAAGACCAACCGGAGTTTACGCCCTCGTTTGAAACCGCCCGAGAGAACGTCGAGTTTTCGTGGCGAATCGTTGAGGGTCGTAGCATCGCTCGGACGAAGGCAGAGGATGTGGCTGCCAAGGCTGCGACGCACAAGCAATCGCTTGAAGCAACCGTGGTTGGCTTGGGAGACCTGAAGGCAACGGGCCTGCAAGACCTGAAGGTCGTGCAGGTAGGCCCTTTCACGTGGCTGTCTCAAACCGGTGAGGCTTCCGCAGGTGCGTCGCCTGTGCTCTCGCAGCCGGCAGGGCTGGCTATGCCAGGCAAAGAATTCATGAAAGCGGTATTTGATCTTGAGCCCGAGCAGGCCGCCGTGGCTTTCAATGAGCCTCGCACCGTCTGTTATTGCATCCGTCTGGTGTCGCTTGAGCCGGCAGCCTCAGAATTGCGAGAGCGGTTTCTCGCTGGGAGGAGCGATCAGAAACGCATAGCAATGGTAGCGCAGGGGGAGTTTTCCGAGGTGTTTGGCAATTGGATCGAGGGGCTCGAAGATCGCTACCAGCTCACGTGGTCCCGCCAGCCTCGGGCGATGGATCGCTAGTCTCGGTGCGTGCCGCAGCGTCACTTTGTTCGCACGAACTGAGCTAAGCATTCAATTAGCGGCGTGGCTTCAGCACAATCGTAGCCAGCGGTGGGAGTGCCAGCGCCAGGCAGTGTGCACGGCCGTGGTGCGACTCGGCCAGCGTGTGGATTGCGCCGGCGTTGCCAAAGTTGCCGCCGCCGTACCACGCTGAATCGCTGTTAAAGACCTCTTCGTAGACGCCCGGCTGTGGCACGCCCACACGGTAGACATCGCGTGGCACTGGAGTGAAGTTGCAGCATACGATGAGGAAGTCTTCTGGGTTGATCGCTCGACGGATAAAAATGAGCACGCTGTCCTGCCAATTGTGGCAATCCACCCACTCGAAGCCACGGGCTTCAAAATCCAGTTCGTGGAGCGCCGGTTCTCGCCGAACCAAGGCGTTGATGTCGGCCAGTGCTTTTGAAAGTCCCTTGTGGTTGTCCCACTGCAGCAGATGCCACTGCAAGCTCTCGTCCACATTCCATTCCTGCCACTGTCCAAATTCGCCACCCATAAAGAGGAGTTTCTTGCCGGGGTGGCACCACATGTAGGCGTAAAGCAGACGAAGGTTTGCAAACTTTTGCCACAGATCACCTGGCATCTGATCGATGAGCGATCCCTTGCCGTGTACAACTTCATCGTGAGAGAGCGGTAGAACAAAGTTTTCGTGGAAGGCGTAAATGAGGCTAAACGTGAGTTCGTCGTGATGGTATTTGCGGTGGATCGGATCGTGCCGCATGTATCGCAGCGTGTCGTTCATCCACCCCATGTTCCACTTCAGGCTGAAGCCGAGGCCGCCTGTGTAGGTTGGCCGCGATACCCCGGCCCACGCGGTCGATTCTTCCGCGATCGTGAGCACGCCGGGATGGTGGTGGTGTACCTGAACGTTAAACTGCTTGACGAATTCGATTGCCTCCAGATTCTCGCGTCCGCCGAAGCAGTTGGGCTCCCACTCGCCATCTTTGCGGCTGTAGTCGAGGTAGAGCATCGACGCCACGGCATCCACCCGCAGGCCGTCGATGTGGTAGCGATCGAGCCAAAAAAGCGCGCTCGAGATGAGGTAGTTGGCGACTTCGTTGCGGCCATAATTAAAGATCAGCGTGCCCCAGTCGGGGTGCTCGCCCTTGCGAGGATCGCTGTGCTCGTAGAGGGCCGTGCCGTCGAACAGCCGCAAACCGTGGCCGTCGCGCGGAAAATGCGCCGGTACCCAGTCGATGATCACTCCAATGCCGGCGCGGTGCAGACTATCGATGAGCGACATGAGGTCTTGCGGAGAGCCAAACCGGCTGGTGGCTGCAAACAGTCCGATTGTTTGATAGCCCCAGCTTGCCGAAAACGGATGCTCCGTTGGGGGGAGAAACTCCACGTGAGTAAAGCCCATCTGGATACAGTACGGCACCAGATCTCGCTCGATCTCGGCATAGGTGAGCCATCGCAGGGGATCATCGCCGGGCCGACGCCAACTTCCCAGATGCACCTCGTACATGCTCAGCGGTGCCGAGAGGCTGTTGCGAGATTCGCGAGTCGCCATCCATTCGCCGTCGGTCCAGCGATGGCTATTGAGATCGACAACCCGCGATGCTGTGCGAGGCGGCACCTCCGCGCCATAGCCATAGGGGTCGGCACGGTCGCTAGCAGTGCCGTTGGCATGCACCCGATATTTGTAGGTGGTGCCGACGCCCACGCCTGGAATAAAAAGCTCCCAGATACCAGATGGAATGCGCCTGTGCATCTGGTGGGTGCGGCCATCCCAGCCATTGAAGTCGCCGACAACACTTACGCTGGAGGCGTTGGGGGCCCAGACAGCGAAGTTGACGCCATTGACGCCATCGATTGAATGGAGTTGGCTGCCGAGCTTCTCGTAGCTCTTCCAGTGGCGGCCTTCGCCCAAAAGATGTAAGTCGTAGTCGGTTAGCATGGTAGAAACAGAGGAAGGATCGTGGAGGTCTCGCCCGCCCTCGAACGGTTGATCCACGCAAAACATAGAGTGTGGAGGATGGCCCGTCGACACACTGTCTTGGGCCTGCGTGGGTGGAAAGGGAACAATCGTTTCCTAAGGGGAGCCGTTATGGCCAGGGGAGCCGTTATGGCCAGGGGAACTCTCAGGAGAGAGTATCGACCAGAGAGGCTCGTGGATGGAGCGGAATCATCGTGACACATGGTATCGTTCTGGACAGGATTATGCCGCTTCGATGATGTGTATGACGGTTATAACGGCTGATGATGGGCCAGAGTCCACGGAGGCAGCATCGATGGAATTCGAGCGATTTTCGCCTGTAGAGCGTCGGATTCGGATCAATGGCAGTCCCGTGAGTATCTGGCGGCCCCCCGATATGGAGGCGTTAATCGATCTCGCGGCTTTTGAGAACGATGAGCGTATTCCGTATTGGGCAGACGTCTGGGAGTCGGCCATCGTGTTGGCCGAGGAACTCGCCGAGATGGATGGGAGCGGGCTGTCGCTTCTGGAATTGGGATGCGGCCTCGGATTGCCGTCACTTGTCGCAGCACGGGCGGGCTTCGCCGTCACCGCCAGCGATTATGAGACATGCGCGCTTGCGGGCGTGCAATTTAACGCGCAGAAAAATAGCCTTCCGGCCCTCGTCACCCGCGTGCTCGATTGGAGAAATATGCCAGCGGATCTGAATCGTTTTGACCGCGTTGTCGCTGCGGATGTGCTGTACGAAACACACCACCCACAGGCGCTCGCAGGCGCAATCGCTCGCACGCTGTCCGATGGCGGATTGGCGATGGTGGCGGACCCATGCCGAGCCAAGGCGGCTGGCTTTGAGGCAGCCTGTCGGGCGGTGGGGTTGGGTGTGGTGAAGACAAAGGCCCGCCGGCCGCGAGGTGCGACGAGCGGGCCCCATGTTGAGATCTACCGACTGACGATACCGAGTTGACGTTCCGAGGAACGCCGAAGCGAGTGGCAACGCTAGCCTCAGGCAACCAGACGCATCTCGGGCACTTCCCCTGTGATGCCGATGACAAACTCCTCGAAGATTTTCACATCGAGGGCAGAAGCGCTATCTGCCTCTGGATGAAACTGCGTGCCAATGGCCACCCAGCCTTCCACCGCGCTTTCGATCGCCTCGATCACTCCGTCGGGTGCGCGGGCTGTGACTTTGAAGCTGGCGGCCACATCATCGATAGCCATGTGATGCATGCTGTTGACGCGGATTTCGCCTTCGCCGTAGACCCGCTCCATGACGGAACCACGTTCCACGATCAAGGCATGGCGGTGCGACGTGTCGATCAGATCTTTGTGCGGCAGGGCCTTGGGGAGATCTTCGGGGATATGCAGGAAGAGCGTTCCGCCCTCGGTGATGTTGAGCAATTGCATGCCACTGCCAACAGCCAGCACTGTCATGTGGCGGCGGCAGATATGCTTCACGAGCATGCGATCAAAATCTTCCCGTCGGGCATCCATAGGCCGCACGGCCGGGTGGGGCATGTAGCCATCGCGTCTGGGGTCGAGATCAGCGCCCCCCACGAGCACCACTCCATCGAGTAAGTCGAGCAGGCGAACGATATCGTCCTCGTCGGCCAATGGAGGAAGGATCACCGGAATGCCGCCCGAGGCAGTAATTCCGTCGTAGTAGCCAGCGGCAACAAACGAGAGCGCCGCGTGTTCCTTACGGGTGGAACGGTAATCCGTGTTGATGCCGATGAGAGGTTTGGCAGCCATTGAGATCCTTCTCCTTGCATGTGATGTCGGATTTTCATCCGACCGGTTCCAACACGAGGTGGTCGTAATGACCCCCGGAGCATCCGCACGGATCACCCGACCGCTGTGTGGCCCTCAGGATTCGACGATCATCCTGCATGAGCTTTACCAGCGGGCGGCTGCCA
>Ga0194051_1001270_pt1 | contig 13527 bp, 11 predicted proteins | sample SepL2320m_MetaG_FD_161275 | JGI IMG/M metagenome (GOLD analysis project Ga0194051, IMG submission 161275) | Anoxic zone freshwater microbial communities from boreal shield lake in IISD Experimental Lakes Area, Ontario, Canada - Sep2016-L239-20m | ecosystem: Environmental > Aquatic > Freshwater >... | reverse complement strand
CGAACACTACTGCTTTTCCTTCTATTATTACGGCGATCAGACCGATGTCCCTCGTTACTCCTCAGAGCAAACTTCCAGAGGCAACTGCGTCTGCACTGTTCTCCCAGCAACAGCGTCCGTCACGGCGATTTCGAGGCGGTAGGCTCCCTGTGAAGCCGCGGCAGGGATCTGCACGAGATAGCGGGCAAAGTAATCGTGGCGGTGAGAGTGGCAGGTTTCTGCAATGGGATCAAATCGCCACTCGTGGGCGAGTTTGTCATCCGGTCCGATCAGCCGAAGCACTGTATCAATCGTAGTTGTATGGCCGTCTACAGAGTCGTTTGAGGAGAGATTTTCGAGTTCAAAATAAACAATCAGCTCCTGGCCAGGCGTGAAACAATCGGTGGAAAATCGATCCAGCACGCCCCAAGCTTTCACGCGCGAAACAAAGCAGGGATTTTGCACAATGAGCGCTGGCCGCTGTGGATCCTTTTCTTCACAATCACTTTGCTTGTTCCCGTCGACTGGCTTTTCTTCGCCCGGCACACTGCTTTCCTGAACACCTGCTATTTGCTTTTCGAGAGTCGCTGGCGATTTCTCTGCAACATTTGTGGCCACAGGTTGGTCGTCGACTGCGATCTTGATAACGGGAATAGGCACGACGGCATCTTCGACGAACGTCGGGGATACAGCGGGGGCGTCCGCTGCCACTGGCTTTTCGAGAAGTGATGTGAGCGTAGCTACTGTGGATGCGGTTGACTGCGTTGACTGTAAAGACGATGCAAAAGCATCTATGACAGCCGGCCAGTCATCGGCTTGGGTGCCCTCGAGGGTCGAGATCAGCGCTGCCTGTGTCGCTTCGTTCAAGCCGCCCACTTGTGACAGTCGCTCAACGGCCGCATCAAGCGCCGCTGTTAAATGCTGCTGATGGGCTTCTGAACTGCCCGTGCCTTGGTCGGAGTCGCTCGTGTCACAAGAGCCACCCACGTCATCTTCAGTGGTAGTGGTGGCTTCCAAGCTACGTTTGGCGGCATCTTCATTTTGGGTCGTGCGATTCTTCTGCATGGCAGAACTGTCACTTGAATAGGTAACAGATTCTCGTAATGCCTCGCGCAATGCCGCCGTGCTGATTGCCGAAGTGCATCCGCTTTGAACAGTTAGGCAGAAGCATACAATCGCAGCACACGTTGTCTGATTGAACGCAAGGCTTTTATTGATGGGTAGCATTAGCATTATTGTGGTGCGGCAGTTGCAGAAAATAAATGATCTGACTAAGTGGTGCAGCGTCTATCCATGCCCGTGCTTCCATTCGGGGGGTGATCACGAATGCAACTGGCTGGCGAAGGGTATAAATTGTGGCAGAGTGGAGGCAAGGTCAGCCGTAAGATGCGCGGAGGCATCTGGTAAACTACGCAGCCTCTTTGCTTGCCATCGTAAAAGATGGCTAGAATGAGATCGTTTCCTAGCAAACCTCCCCATTGTCCCTAATCTTTTGTCCTTACCCCCGGGTTGAAAGCTCAACCAATGGCACGCGCAGCATGTGAGTTTGAAGTTGTTCCTTTGGGCTGGACGCACCGACATTTGCTCGACATCGAGCGTCTCACCTCTGATGAAATTCGTTTGCTGCTCGATACCGCTGGCCGCTTTAAGCAAGCCACCGATGGCTGTCGCAAAAAGATTGCCGTGCTCTCTGGCTGTACGATTGTCAATTTATTTTTTGAAAATTCGACACGCACTCGAACCAGTTTTGCCTTGGCTGCTCGACGATTAGGGGCCGACGTCATCGATTTCTCTACTTCAACGAGCAGCCTCTCGAAGGGAGAATCGTTCATCGACACCGCAAAGAACCTTGAAGCAATGGGGATAGATGCTGTCGTCGTGCGGCATGGCACGCCCGGCACCCCGCATCTGCTGGCTCAACGGCTCAACGTCGGGGTTATCAATGCTGGCGATGGGCCACACGAACATCCCACTCAAGGTCTCCTCGATATTTTCTCCATCCGTGAGCGACTGGGTGACTTGAAGGGCGTGACCGTTGGACTTGTGGGCGATATCGCCCATAGCCGCACTGCACGGTCAAATCTCTGGGGGCTCCTCAAACTCGGCGCCAACGTGATTCTGTGTGGCCCACCCACACTTGTTTCCCAACGCTGGCGGGAGCTGGGTGTGGAAGTGTCACACGATCTGGATGAGATTGTGCCGCGGTGTGATGTGCTCAATCTGCTCCGCATCCAGTTTGAGCGACAGAATACGCGTCCCTTTCCCTCGGTGCGCGAATACGCGCACCTCTACGCCATGAATGGAGATCGACTCAAGCGGGCCAAAAAAGATCTTCTCATTCTTGCCCCGGGGCCAATCAATCGCGGAGTCGAAGTCACCGCGGATGTTGCCGATTGCCCGCAGTCACTGATCCTTGATCAGGTTACAAACGGACTGGCCGTGCGTATGGGCGTGCTCTGGCTGACTTGTGGGCCTCGTGAGTCCAATGGACCGGACAGCATCGCTACGCTGGGTGGTGCAGGGAGAAGCAGTTAATGAGTACGCTCTTGATTCAAGGTGGGCGAATCATCGATCCATCGCAGGCGATTGATCGCATCGACGATCTCCTTGTACGCGATGGAATCATCCTCGCAATTGGGCAGTCATCGCATGAAAAAGTAGATGAAACAATTGATGCCACTGGGCTTATCGTCACCCCCGGGTTGATCGATATGCATGTGCATCTTCGCGAACCAGGCCGCGAGGAAGACGAAACAATCGAGACCGGCACACGCGCGGCTTTGGCTGGTGGTTTTACGAGTGTTGCCTGCATTCCCAACACCGAGCCTCCCATCGACACCCAAGCTGCTGTTGAATTCATCCACCAGAAGGCCGTTCGGGCCGACACTTGCAACGTGTTTGTCGTCGGCTGCGTGAGCCGCAATCGAGAGGGAAAGGAGCTGGCCGAAATTGGTCAACTCGTTGAGGCAGGAGCCGTAGCTTTTAGTGACGATGGTGCGCCAATCTATGATGCCGAGCTCATGCGTCGAGCATTTGAATACTGCCGCATGTTTGACAAACCAATCTTTGCACACGAAGAGGTGCTCGAACTTTCTCGCGGTGGCGTGATGCACGAAGGTCTGGTGTCACTCGTGCTAGGCCTGACTGGAATGCCCGCCGCAGCAGAGGAAGTAATGATTGGACGAGACATCGCACTTGCTGAGGTGACCGGCGGACGGCTGCACGTCATGCATGTTTCAACCGCCAGAGGCGTAGAACTCATTCGTGCTGCAAAAGCACGCGGCACACGCGTTACGGCCGAGGCCTGTCCGCACCACTTCACGCTCACCGATGAGAGCCTGCGTGGCTTCGATTCCAATGCAAAGATGAGTCCGCCATTGCGCACAGCCGTCGATGTTGAGGCCATCATTTCTGGACTCGTTGACGGTGCCATTGACTGCATCGCCACCGATCATGCGCCGCATGCACCGGAAAAGAAGATGCTCGAGATCGACCGCGCGCCATTTGGTATCCTCGGACTCGAAACAGCCCTCGGGCTTTCGATCACTCGACTCGTGGCCACGGGTCGGATCGGCTGGCCCCGGCTCGTTGAGGCGATGAGCCTGCTGCCTGCGCAAATCTTGGGTGTAACACGAGGGACGCTACGAACCGGAGCCATTGCGGACATTACGCTTATCAATCCCGATCTTTCTTGGCGGGTTGATGTCGACAAGTTTTGTTCCAAGAGCGTGAATTCGCCATTTCAGGGCTGGGTGCTTAAGGGTAGGGCGGTCTTTACAATCGTGGCCGGTCGCGTCAAATACCGCCTCGATTGATCGTTAGCAACTGCATGGGCTTTTCATGACAGTCATTGTTGACGGCTACAATCTGCTCCATGCATCAGGTGTCTTCGGTGAAGAACGCGGCGCGCGGGGCTTCGAACAATCGCGACTGGCTTTGCTTGACATGCTTGCCGATCTACTCGGATCAGACGCTGAAAAAATCATTGTTGTTTTTGATGCTGCCAAGGCACCTGATGGCTTGCCGGGACGGCTGACACACAAAGGAATCCGTGTCTGGTTTGCCCGAGAGTATCCAGACGCCGACTCGCTGATTGAGGAACTCGTCGAAGATGACAATGCCCCATCGAGCCTGCGCATTGTGTCGAGTGATCGTCGCTTGCAGTTGGCGGCTAAACGCCGTCGCGCTGGCACCATCACGAGCGAGGATTGGTTGACTGAAATAAAATCTGCTAAACGACGACGACAAACGCCACCGGACGCGAAGCCACCTGAGCCGAGCCCAGCGGATGTCGAGGCTTGGAAACGCTATTTTGGCATATAACGCAGAGCCTACTTGCGTACCCAGCGGGCCATTTTTCTGTCGAGCGTTGACCGCTCAATACCGAGAATCGCTGCAGCTTTCGTCTTATTGCCACCAATCGCTTCGAGCGTGGCAAGTACGTGACGCCGCTCCATCTCATCGATTGTTGTCGGCACAAATGGGCCCGCCCGCGAAGCGATTCCTCTGCCTGTTTCTGAAGATAATGGCAACTGACTGAGTGCCAACTCATGGAGATCAATCTGCTCATCCTGTGAAAGAACAACCGCTCGCTCAATGCAGTTACGGAGTTCACGAATATTACCCGGCCAGTGGTACGCCAGCATTGCCTCGAGTGCCAGCGGCGTAAACGTGCGCACCCGCCTCCCTGTTTCACCGGCAAATCGCTGCAGGAAATGATAGGCCAAGGATTCAATGTCCTCCGGACGTTTGCGCAATGGCGGTACGAGAATCTCCACCACTTTCAGGCGAAAGTAGAGATCCCGACGGAATGCACCCGCCCCAACTGCCTCTTCAAGATTACGATTCGTTGCTGCCACCACACGCACATCAACTTGAACACGAACGCTGCCACCAACGCGTTCGAAAGGATGTCCCTCGAGCACGCGAAGGAACTTTGCCTGAATGGCAGACCCCATTTCGCCAATCTCATCAAGCATCAGCGTCCCCTTGTGGGCCGCCTCAAATTTTCCGGCCTTCCGCTCTGTGGCACCTGTAAAGGCGCCCTTTTCATGCCCGAAAAGTTCACTCTCGAGGAGTGTTTCCGAGAGTGCCGCGCAGTTCATGCAGACAAAAGGGCCACTATTACGGTCGCTTCCGTCATGGATGGCACGGGCTACAAGTTCCTTGCCTGTGCCGCTTTCGCCGCGCACAAGGACTGTTGCTTTAGTCGATGCCACCCGCGCAATCTGACTGATGATTGCTTGCAGCGTGGAACTCGATCCAATCATCTGCGATTCATCACCGAGTCGCCGCTTGAGCCGTTCATTTTCATCGGCTGTAGTGGCCAACTTTGTCGAAAGAATCTCACGTGCTAATAGGTTTTCAATCGCTACGCCCAGTGCATCGCACACCGCCATAACAAATTCAAGATCATCGGGCGTTGCCTCATGCTCTTGTGATTCCACTTCCAGGTGCAGAACCCCCACCGGCTTTCCACCGGAACGCACTGGTGCCGAGATGCTTGACCGTCTCACTTCTTTTTTCCCCCGCGCACCAGCTTCCACGACCACGGCCAGCGCAGCCCCTGCAAGCAGTGCCTCATCACTGCTGAGAACCGTGGCTATCACGCCTCGAGGTATCGCAGCAACCGACCATGGCTCGGGTGAGGCGGCTGCGCTTTCGAGTAGTTCCGCAGATATGCACTGCTGATCGGCCTGCATTAGGTTTGCAACCACTGCCGGCAGGAGCACAACGCCCCGCGATGCTCCCACGCCCTGAATCGCTGATTCAAGTGCGAGCTTTGCTACTGCTCGTGAATCAGCCGCACGACCCAAAGCAAATGCAAGTCGACACAGTTCGGCAGCCGCTCTGCCGACCCTGGGTACGCTACCGGCTGTTTCGCGAATATTTTCAAGCAGGCTACTCTTCGTGCGACGGTGTGTAATGGATGCATGCCACTGCTCCATATCCGCTGGCATCTCGTTAGTCGACGTACCGTTGCCAGAACTGCTCACGCCAACCGGGTCGGTGGGTGGATCGCCCTCGCAAAACAAAATCTCGACGCGGCCAATTGCTACAATGTCACCTGCAGTTAGCAACTGATCAGACTCAATGGGGTTGCCAGTTAACAGTGTGCCGTTGCGGCTCTGTAAATCGCGGATCGACCAGCCAGACGATGTTTGCGATATCTCGGCGTGAAATCGGCTGGCGCGCTCATCGTGAACAACGATGTGGTTGGTCGGTGCCCGACCGAGCGAAACCCGCTCGCCATCTACGAGATTGAGAATGCTTTGGCCAACGACCGGATCCCGCACCAGCAAATAGGATGAAATTGTCATAAGGGTTCTCCTTGTTTATCATGCACAAAGCTTCGCTCTTTGGGCTAGAGCCAAGCGAATGCAGAGCCAACCAATCATCGACAAAGCGACTTTCCCTTCCGCGCAGGCCATTTTTCCCAAACAATCGGGTTTGCCGCAAAAAGGGGTGCCGACTAGCATTGGTGTTTGCGTGTGGCCCAAATTTTTACCGCCCGTGCGACACTCCTGTCACTCCAAAAGAATCGAGAGGGACTCCATGAGTTTACATCCTCCTGCCTGCAGCATGGCCATGGCCGTCTGGACTGCCCCTCGCTACCGAGTATTGCTCAGTATGTGTCTGACTACCATTGCAGGCACTCTGATCGCTTGCCTCTGGGTAGGTACGAGCCATGCACAAAACTTCGGTGGCGGCGGTGGCGGCTTGGGTAATCAAGCCGTTGGAGGGATCTCGATCGATGCTGATGGCATTATCCAGAATCTGGATCCGAAAGTGCTTGAATCCTTAGCCGAAACGCGGCGCAGGGCGCTAGAAAATGCTCCGGCAGCAAATAAAAAACCGTGTGAACTCCGAAAGGTATCACTCGCCCGACTGGTGGCTACCATCAATCAGCTTGTCACTGCGGGCAAGCCACTGCCCGCGGAAGTCATTTTTATGGGTGGTCTTGAGCAAATCACCCACCTCTTTGTCGATCCGGCAGGGCACGACATTATTCTGGCGGGGCCCGCCGGCACCGCAGTGGTCGACGCAGCGGGCAATATTCTGGCTGCGGAAAGTCGGCGACCACTTTTACAACTGGAAGATTTCATCATTGCTCTGCGGTCGATCGACGAGGCCCGCGCCGGTGGCATGCGCTGTTCAATCGATCCAACTCCTGAAGGACTTTTAAAATTACGGACATTTCTCCGCGACCAAAAAACGATCGGCTCTGATCCATCCGCTACGTTGCACTCGATGGAAACGGTTCTTGGATTGCAAAAGATCACTATCGGTGGAGTGCCAGCGGGGAGTCATTTTGCACATGTGCTTGTGGCCGCCGATTACCGCATGAAACGGATCGGCATGGGTTTTGAGCCTTCCGGTCTCCGCGAATTACCAAGCTATTTGTCGATGGTGCCTGCCGTCGCAGCCAGTGGAACAATGCTGCCGCGATTTTGGCTCGAGGCCTCCTACGATCCGATTGCACGCGATCCCGATGAATTGGCATGGCGCATCAGTGGCCGCAAAATGCTGTGTCTAACGGAAAATGACGTTCTGAAAAATAATGGGATTCAGCGCGGCAACGCCCCTAAAGATGCAATTGCTGAGAAGTGGTGCGCAGCCATGACCACTCATTACGAAAAGCTTGCTAACAAGCAGCCCATTTTTGCGGAACTGCTCAACTGTGTCGATCTAGCAGTTGTCGCCGCGCTGATTAAGGGCCGCCAACTTGATAAACAGGCCGGCCTCGATCTAAGCGCACTGCTCGACGAGCAACAATTTGTCATACCAACATACGATGTTCCAGCGTCTGTACCGACCATTGCCAGTGGTATCAAGAAAGGGAGTCGCTGGGTCCTTAGCGCCTCGGGTGGGGTTCAGTTTCAGCCGTGGACATTTGCCACAAACATCCATGAGTCAGCTGATCTCGCCGGGGCGCACACGCAGGCCCTTGCCTCACAACCGCCCGTTGACAACGGCAGTGGCTGGTGTTGGGATAATTGATGGACGCGACATCAGTAATTGCTCAAGAGGCAGTGGGGCCGCCCAAGTAATCGTCTGAAGCGTTGCCGCTGCTGTCGGAAAAAATGGGTCTACCCAGTCCGAGTCTGCCATTTTATCCCATCGCCATGATTCAAGAGAATGCGCTGGCGGTGGCACACTCTTGGCAAGTAACAGATCGTAGCCACTGACGGTCGCCACGTGCGCTGCAATCGAGTCGCTAGTAACATGCCAGCCAACTGGTAGCGGCAAACAATGTCTTTCACATGCCAACCACGCTGGCACATGAAGCACAGCGCGTTGTGGTGTTCGTTGGGCCGCTAATTCGGTCGCCAATTCATCGATCAGTTCTAAGCCAACTGCCTGTGCAACCATCGCCGCAGTCAGCCCCATCGCTTCGATTGCCAGCCTGTGCATGGTATCAATCGGCTGTGGTGCCGCTTGATCAATCGTGCGCAGTCCATCCACAACGGCACCTCCTCCCACGATGATGACGAGTGATCGACTTCCGATCGCATCAAGTAGATTTTGCATCAAAAGCGGCCAACAATTACGGTTGAGCAGGCTGCCACCGTATTTCACAATCAGCGGTCGCTCGCGGCTAGGCAGAGTGTTCCCCCGCGGACCGAATTGCCACAGGCACAGGGGCATTGGCGCCGAAATGCTGGCCGCGACAGACAATCGATCACCATCACTTTCACTGCTCATACCAGCAACCCTCTAGCGATCATGGCCAGCGCATGGGCTGGCGCCACTCGCGATACATCGCTACCAAGCTGATCGGGTAGTGAAACAATTTTTTCATTCCAGCCGATGTGTTGGAGTGCTCGGCGGGCCAAGCATTCGCCGTGACCGGAAACGATCACACTCGTCGGCTGCCAACCAATGCCGCGGGAGACACGAGACAACGCCCGTGCCACTTGTCGGCTCTGTGCCGCGGCGCACCACTCGGCTGCTCCTGCTGCCTGGTCGATCGAGACATCGTCTGGATCGGCAAGCAACATGCGAGCCATTCGCACACGCGCTGCTTCTCGTGTGGCTGGCCCACCGTCAGCTGTTTCATTGGCAAACGGCTGCTCGTCGAGTTCCCCCAGTAATAACCAGACGTCGCGGGATTGGGCAAAGAGTTCACTTGCCACCGGGTGCAGCGATCCGTGCAGAGGAAGTGATCGAACAATGGAGGCAATCGGCGTGCGTTCGATCCCCGTATAAACAAGTTCGCCGACACTCATGCGCCCCAGATCATTGCAGGCAAGCGGGGCAGGGGCATGGTTAAGAATGGCAACGATGTCGGTTGTTGTCGAGCCGATATCGATGAGAAACGCCTTGTTTGTTTGACAGTAGGAGGCCGCCAGTCGCGCGACGGCATGCCAGTTGCAGCCAGCGGCATGGAGTGGGCAACCCAGAGCAACTTCTGGCGAAACGATCGAACCATCCACCAGATAGATTTCTGGTTCTGCATCTCTATCAAATGCGTGCACGGCACTTTGCAGAGAAGTGATGATGTGTTGAACCCCAGCCTGACGGGATTGATAGCAGTCGGCGATTTCGCCGGTCATAGTAGCAACTACTCGCCGTGGTCGAGCATCGCTTAAGAAATGCTCGATCACTGCTGGCAGTTTTTGGAAATGACGCCAGAGTTCAAAAGACTTGCTCTCAACCCAACCGAGGCCATCTGCTGCCTTGATATTGGCACCGCCAATATCAAGGGCGATCAGATCCGTGCTCATCGAAAGAGGATGAGCCGATCGAGGTTTTGCCATCGAAGGAGGCTGAGGGATTTCAATGATTCCGTTTTTATTCAGTGGTTGCATTGTGGAAACGCACTGCTCCATCCTTATCGAATTCGATGCTCTGGTCGGCTCTATCAACCATTCTAAGTGTGGCAACTTGCCCATCCGCACGATCAAGAATCGCTCGCACGAGGCTCTTGCTCAATAGATGGCGGAGACCGACGAAGGATGTTGTCAAGCGGGGATTTACTTCCAGCACTCTGTCTCCACTGCCATCGTCACTTCTCCCAAGAATCATATCGACTCCTACCCATCCAGAAACAACCGGAGCTTGCTGCATAGGCTTTGCAACGCCGGCCTGTGCGCAAACAGCTAGACCAGCGATTGCGCGGCGGGCCAGATTTTCTGCGCGAGAACGTAACTGCTCGGCAATCGGTAGCTTGCCGCCGAGATAATCGAATGCATCTTCGGTCGAGAATCGCTGGAGCACCGGTGGCAGAAGCACAACACTCTTCGGACCGCACAGGCAAGATACTCCCACGGCCACTCCCTCGATGAACGCCTCAACCCGTTGCGACTCTTGCTTGGCCGTGAATGTGGGCAGGGCGGATCGAGCGATCGATAGGCCATCGCAACCAACGCTTGCACGAGCCTTGCGCACTGCTGGCAGATAAAATCCTGTCGGCAGCGGCTCGGTTGCATCAAGCACGCAACCGGCGGGCACGGGCACCCCGGCAGCAGCCAGCGCTAATACCGTTGCCTGTTTGTCAGTAGCGAGGGCAATAAATTTCTCACTGGGTGCAGCCACACGACCACCAGCATGCCGCACAGCAGCCACGCGCGACAGCAGGATGCCCGCTGTTTCCGGCGCAACAATCAGCGTCCAGTCAGCCTGCACGGCCTCTGCACAAAGCGTTTCGATTTCAGTGCCAACCAAGACCTTTCTCACCCGCACGCATGCAGGTAATGAGAGCGCACGACCAACAGGATCCCGGCGTTCATCCAAGAGCACGGTTATATCAAGCGATGCATCCCTCGTCGCATCGTGAGCAAGAGACTCAAGCATTGCACGGCCCTCTGTCGCGATTCTCTGGGTGTGCCCTCCAACGATTGCCGACGAACCCCCCTGAACATCTCTCAGGCTCTTCTCTATGCCTGTAGTGTGCAACCCGCCAGAACAACACCATTCGTAGAGAACTATCCGCACAGAAGCCTCGCGACGGTAGATTGCCTCCGCCCTCGGGGGAGCGCTGTCTGCTTGAGTGATCTGCTCGCCAAAAGACTACTAGAAAATACCGAGCTGATCGCGAGCCGCATCTGTCATCCGATCGGGTGTCCACGGAGGATCCATCACAATCCGCACCTCCACTGCCGACACATCGCCGTGCGCTCCAACGGCTCGCTTTGTGTCGGCAATAAGCTGCGGACCTGCTGGACAGGCCGGACTTGTCATTGTCATTGCGATGACCACTTGCTGTTTACCCGGAGCATCAAGCGTTGGCGAGAGCGTGACGCCGTAAATCAAACCTAGGTCGACTATATTGACAAATAATTCCGGATCTTTCACTTCCTTGAGCATCTCTCTTACAGCATCTTCGCAGAGCACAAGTGACGAAGCCGGGACGGAATCAGCCGCCGACACGGCAACAGTTTGCAAGGCAGCAGTCGGCATTGATGAATCGGCGACATCTGTAAGCATTTTGCTGCGCGTGACTTCAAACCCATGCGCGCCAGCACCAGCGTGGCTGATCGGACCGTCGAAAACTCCAACTGCTCGTAGCCGTACCCACACGCTGCCATTCTCCACCTTAACATCGTGGGCGCGCGTGCTCCGCACGGCTGGCATGGTGAGTGCAGAACCTGTACGAATATCAAATTTTGCTCCGTGGCGAGGACAGGCAATTTTGAAACCATTGAGCTCACCATCTACGAGCGGACCACTGTCGTGCGTGCAGACGTCATCGATGGCATAAAAAGAGCCTTCGACGTGAAACAGCGCCACCATCTCATCATCGACTTCAACGAATAGTTTACCGGGGTCGGGCAGTTCGCTGACGGCAGCCACTCGCACAAAATCGGCCATATTCACTCCTCTGGAAACACCAAAAGCAGGTCACGACACACGTCGAATACGACTGCTAATTGCCCGGGCAAGCGCCTCGCGTACCGGCACGATTGTGATGCGGTCAAAAACCTGCTGGAAGAAGCCCGCGACCACAAGACGCGCGGCCTCGTCGGCCGATAGGCCGCGGGATTGGGCATAAAAGATCTGTTCGTCATCAACACGACCGCTGGTGGCACCGTGTGTGCAACGAACGTCGTCAGCCTCAATTTCAAGTCCTGGAATTGAGTCGGCACGAGCTTCACGCGAAAGCATGAGCGTGTCATTGCGTTGATATCCATCGGTTTTTTGTGCACATTTGTCGACTTTGATCATCCCGCGCCACACCAATCGCGAACGATCCTGTAACGCACCTTTATAAAGCAGATCGCTGCGGCATTCCGGAGCCTCGTGATGCTGCAGGGTGTTGTAGACGAGTTGCTGCCGTCCTTCGGTAAACATGACACCATTGACCTGCGCATGCGCTCCACGGCCGACAAGGGCCACGTCCTGCGCCACTTGCGAAAGCCGACTACCGAGTGCCCCAAGCGTCCACTGCAGACGGGCATCTTCGTGGACAACAGCCTTCTGCCTCGCAAAGTGCCAAACTCCCGTATTCCAGTTTTGCAGGTTTACCATGCGTAACAAAGCCCGCGGACCAACAACAATCTCCGTGCCACCGCAATGAAAACCCCCCAACGAACCGACCGACCCACCGCCGGCGGTTTCAGTAAACACGGTTGCCTCTGCGTCTGCACCGAGAACAACGAGTACATGGCTGGTATCAACACCACCAGGGCTGATCGCAGAGAGCACGTGCAGCGGTGCGGCAATCCGCAGGCCGGCAGGCACATAAAGCACCGCACTGGCCGTATGAAAAGCCGCATGCAGCGCAGCAAACCAGTCGACGCTTGAGTCAATAACAGAAAACCAGTGAGGCTCAAAAATCTCTGGGTGATCTGCCAGCAATTGCTCAGCTGAACCAAAGAGCACCCCTTGCTGGGCGAGTGTTGGATCGAGCGAAACCTGACGGACGTGACCGTCAAGCGATAGCATTCTGCCAGCCAGCGTGGGAGCTACCACGGCTTGCGGCGTCTCTTCAAAAAAAGGTTCCGCCGTTGTATCTCCGGCAGGAATCGCAGTGGCGAGAAGCCCCTCTGGCAGCAGTGCATTGACGGCGGTCGCGGGCCGCGGCCCCCACGCCTGCGACTTAAAAAGTCGCAAATCAGTGCGCATCCAATTTTCATCCTGACGACCTGGCATGCCCAATGACTGGAGTCGTTCAAACGCAGTCCGCCGGCGTTCTTCGACCCAAGTTGGCAACGAATCGGTAGCAGACTTACTGGCAAAGAGCAGTTGTTCAAGGGACTCGCGGTCAAACAGAGAACTGGCAGTCGGAACTCGCGCGGTGGCTGTACTCATGGTTTTTTGGTGATGCCAATTAGCTCAACCCACGGATCCTTCCATCTGTAGTTCGATCAATCGATTCATTTCAACCGCATATTCCATCGGCAATTCCTTCACCAACGGTTCGATGAAGCCCCCCACAATCATCGTGCTGGCCTCTGCTTCAGAGAGGCCACGACTTTTCAGGTAGAAGAGTTGCTCCTCGCCGATTTTCGATACGCTAGCCTCGTGGCCGATGGTAACATCCTGCTCCTCAATCTCAATATACGGATAGGTATCGCTGCGACTTTTATCATCGAGTATCAGTGC
>Ga0194051_1001269_pt1 | contig 13544 bp, 14 predicted proteins | sample SepL2320m_MetaG_FD_161275 | JGI IMG/M metagenome (GOLD analysis project Ga0194051, IMG submission 161275) | Anoxic zone freshwater microbial communities from boreal shield lake in IISD Experimental Lakes Area, Ontario, Canada - Sep2016-L239-20m | ecosystem: Environmental > Aquatic > Freshwater >... | reverse complement strand
ATATACAAATACAATTATACCACCAAGCAATAGCGATATGATAAACAATACACCCCAAAGCCGTAGTTGGTAGAGGCTACTATCTGATATAATGATCTAATACATGCGCAATCGATACACAAACCTTGGCTGGCTTATAACAATTTTGGTCGCAATTATCCCCGTTGCTTTGTGGCTAGCTGCGATGCCATCACAATGGAATACACCAAAGCTAATATTTGATAACATCGGTAGATTAGCCGGCCTGGCTGGAATGTCTTTATTTGCCTGGAATGTTATTTTGAGTGCCCGTCTTAAGATATACAACAAGCTCTTTATGGGCCTCGACAATACTTACCGAGCGCACCATATCATAGGTTCGTTAGCCTATATTTTACTGCTAATTCATCCGGTAGCAATAGCGTATCGGTACTTTCTTTCGTCACCGATGGCAGCTTTTGAATTTTTGAAACCAAGTTTTGCCTCGCCATTTTCTGCCCTAGGCTCGATAACTCTATTTAGTATGTCGGCCTTGATGCTGGTCACACTTTATATGAACGTCAAATACGAAAGATTTGTATTAGCCCAACGACTACTGGGTCTCTTATTGTTCTTTGGTGGCATACACGCCATATTTGTAGGCTCAAGCGACCTAGGTATTAACTCTGGGCTGTTAGCTCTGCAAGCCTATATTTTTGGATTGATAATCTTGGCAGGAGTTGTATATGTTTACCGTTCGATTTTTCACGGTAACTTTTCGAAATACTATCAGTACAGCCTAGCTAGCGTAACGAGTTTTGGTGATATTTATGAGTTAAAGCTGACTCCAATTGGCAAGCCTATGGCGTATTTACCAGGCCAGTTTGCTTTTATAAAGGCTGAAGCCGATGGAGTTCTCGGACAGTCACACCCCTTTAGTATGAGCGGTGCAAGCACCGATACTGGTGAGCCAGCTATAAAATTTGGTATCAAATCATTAGGCGACTACACAAAGCTTATGGCCGAGGCTAAGGTCGGTCTCAAAATCAAGGTTGATGGCCCCTATGGTACATTCTCTAATAAAGTAATATTGAACCGTCGTCAGATTTGGGTTGCTGGTGGGATAGGCATAACTCCCTTCGTAGCGATGGCTGAAGCGCTAGACGATAGCCAGAGGGTCGACCTGTATTACTCTACAAAAACCGCCCAAGAAGCAGCCTACTTGCCCAAACTCAAGCAAATAGCCAGATTCAAAACGAACCTAACTATCATCCCGTTTACAGCTAACACCAATGGCTTCTTGACGGCTGATTATATCTTTAAGACTAGCTCCGATCTTACAGGCGCAAGTTTCATGATCTGCGGACCTCAATTGATGATGACCAACCTTAAAGAACAGCTAAAAGCCATGGGCGTAATAAATAAAAACATTAACACCGAGGAGTTTTACCTAGCATGAAAAAACTAGTTGCTATTGTGTTTATGCTGTTTGTACTAACCATGGGCACAATGTTTATATGGGGTTTTATTGATAAACAAGTCAAGGAATCTGCAACGCCCGCTGGAATTAACACTGGCTCTGGTACTAATACTGGCGAGCCCGGCGGCGCTACCTCTAATGATCAAACATCCCCCACAACGCAAGGCTCAGGCCCTAAATCATACTCAATAGCTGAAGTAGCCGGGCACAAATCTTACAAGGATTGCTGGCTAATTATTAATTCTAACATCTACGACATCACAGCCTACATCGATCAGCACCCTGGCGGAGCTGACCTAATACTAATGTATTGTGGTAAGGATGCTACTAGCGCCTACAATACTAAGGGTGGCCGGAAAAGCGGACATTCTAGTCGAGCCGATAGTATTCTTGCTAGCTACCAAATCGGCACACTAAAGTAGTTATTGCTTACTGATTGTTATATCCGAACTTTTTAAAGACAATTTAAAGATAAAACTTCTGGGCTTGAGGGCAAATTATAGCATTCATAATTATCGCTTTAATTTCATAAACGCCCACCGTAACAGAGTCAAAAAATTACGCTATTTTGCTGCTATATTTAGGGTTCCTAGCACAAGAATCCAGGCTAGTGAGCTTTTGGCTATCAGGCTAAGCCATATATAGGCGCGTTCGCCATGTACGTAATTCTTCCAGCGGCCTACCTTGAGATACTGAAGAACCATATTGATAGCGAAGCTATTGAAGAATAGGAACGTGATCAAGAACCCTAGCTTGGCATACCAAGGGATACTGTCGGCGACATTGGTGGTGCTGACCCAGAAGTATAGGCCACCGATAATCCATGGTACTATACCTGCGATTACGCCCATGTTGTACGGAAACCACTTGATCTTTTCGGTGAGCTGGTTGTAACGCTCCATCTCTAGCCCCCACATGTTCATCAAAAAGTTTAGAGTAAAAACAAACACTACACTTGAGAGTTCATTGATACCACCCATCATAAGTAGCGCGACCAACATAACTGAGCTACTTAATGAATATTCGATCCAGCGCATAGGGTTATAGCCCTTTTTTATATTCGCCTCATAGCGACGTACATAAAAAGGTGACGAGATGATGAAATGGAAAAGAGCCGAAATAAGTAAGAATACTGGTGCTACAACTGCTATTGGGACATCTATCAGAACTTTAGTAGATACAGTAAAGCTGCCGTTGGGAGACTGATCAAAAAACCTAGTGATAATAGGTATTTTTAGGCTGTAATTTAAGATAAATAGCATCACTGTAGCTTGGACTAAGTGTATGCAGCCCATTATTATATTAAAATTCTGTAGTTTCTTGCCTTGTTTCGTTTTGGGTTTCATACGATTTACTTTAGCATAAGAATTAATATATAGAGCAAGAATAATTTGGTGTTTAAGTTGCTTAGTGGTTATAATTATAGTCATGACTAGACACAAATCGTCTGAAGCAGTTGATACAGCCCTACACTTCAAGTGGGTGGTGCTGACAGCCTTATCTGTTATTGCTACTGGATCAGTCTTTTATCATAGGTTCCTGCACTTGAGCTGGATAGACGCGGTTTATTTTTCGGTGATCACTATTACCACCGTGGGTTACGGCGATATTCACCCCACCACACCAGGCACCAAGCTATTTACGATATTTTATGTGCTGATAGGCGTTGGTATTATTGCTGCCAGCCTCAATATTCTGGTGCGCATTGCAGCCCAAAAACGACTCCAAAAAAAAGCACTCAAAAATAAGTAGAATTATTCAGGCCCTTAAATAAAAAATCGCCCTTAATACAGATAAGAGCGAAGTAAATAATATTAATCTAGGCGCATATCGAGCGGTAGCTCGACAGTATTTGGGTATGGGACGGCTATATCGTCCTCAAAGAGGGGTATCAATGCCCCCCATGATGTTATTACGAATCTGTTGGTCTCAACCAGCTCTTTGATGCTTGCAAGCTCGGGTGAGTTAGTCAGGTCATCGATACTTATCTCTTCTCCCCAGTGTGATTTTCTACGTAGGACAAGACGTGTTCGAAGCAAAACCCTGGCTCGATTTCGAACTGGAAGATTTTGACAAAATCGAAGCCTATGGCACCGAGTTGGTGTGGCACTAGACTCGGATCAAGCCCTTCGCTAGCGCAATAAGGCACGACTGGCAAAACTAATCCAGGGTAGATATAGCGTGCCGCCTGGCTAATCATATTCGGCTCCAACACTTTGATACCTCCAGTTTCGTCTAGGCGAACTCTGAACAGCTATATTATAGCCTAAAAAGCTCTCAAATCAATAACCACCGCACAGACACCAACAAACCAGATTATAATCTTGCCAAAGTAGCTGTTATTTATTTTCGCCTCTCTCGAATTGGTTAGACATAGCATAAAAAACTAGCCCTCTGTGGGCTAGATTTTTTAAAAACTGCTATATCTAATAGCTAAAACTTATTTGTGTCCACCGGCAAACATCCTAAGGTTGATGCCATTATCAATGGCCCACTGCTTAAGCTCGGCCTTTTTGGATTTGATGGCCTGCTTGCGTTCAGGTTGTGGCAAATCCTTTAACGACATCCGGTAGCTGTGCATTTCGGCTAGCTTAGCTATAATCTGTGCTTTTTGATCGGCGGTTATTTTGCCACTTTGCACGGCGCGGTCTAGCTTGTCGGCTACTCGTGCTTGTCGATCGCTATAGCTTGCAGCCTTGGTCTCTTCGGAGACGCCACTACGCTGAACATTGCTAGGGCGCATATGCACAGCTGCCAATGCTGGCACAGCAGCGCCGGCCAACAGAGCTACTGTGGCGATTGAGGCGATTGTTAGTTTTGATGTATTGTTCATAGTTGTTTATATTACCTTTCGTTGCGCATCTTAAATGTTATACCGGTAATCATAACGCACCATAAAGCAAGGCTGTGACAGCCCCTCGCTAGTCGCTGGCTAGGTAGTTGTGACAGCGCTACAAGAACGGCTTAAGTAGTACATAAACAGCCATTAGTGCAAAAAAGACGGCCGTTGCGATGTGGGCGTAGCGCTGCATAAAGCTGGAGAGTTTTTCGAGGATATCGGCACTCCTTTTGCCCGCTATGGCCAGAACCAAGAGCGGTAAAATTATCGGTAGCAATGCGAATATAATTACGGCCGCCAAGTACATAATTTTTTCGGCACCCAAGATACTAGAGGATCGTAGCTCCAGGGCTAGTGCAAATACCATCGCAATGGTAGTGAAGTTGGTCAGCATTAGGATTGCCCCAAGTGTTAGGTATTTTATGGGGCTATCATTTTTTTGAGGCTTGTTCTCGGCTTTGGCGGGGCCCTGGCGAAGAATATTAAATGCTAAAAATAACAGCAATAAACCAATAATAATGTGCGGTAGTAAATCCTTGCCAGGGCTTGGGTCGGGTCTTATGGTGGTGGTAAAAAATATAATCGTCCCAATTAGCGTAATTGTAACCGCTGAGCCCAGCAAAAATAGTAGGCTCTTTTTAGCTGGTGCAACTGGCCTGGATAGTATAAATAGTGTCATAACCAAAAGCACTGGGCTAATTGCAGCGCCAACTATAAAAGGGGTTGCTTTGAGTAATTCTTGCATTACCTTTCAATGATACCTCTTAAGCTACCCACAAGGCAAACTGTGCTATAGCTATTTACCCTAAAAGAAACTTATTGAACCTCTCGGAGCTAGCTAGCAGCAGGGCTTCTTCTTGACACCACTCCGAGTAGCTATTGGGTTTAGCAAGCTGATCCAAAAAGTACTGCCAGGCTATCCACTTGCAGTCGGCTACTTCATCGGGATTTGGCTGTAGCTGATCGTCGCTATTATAAAAAGCCACCATTACAGGACAGATTTCGTTCTCAATAATTCCCTGATGCTCGTATCGATATTGGTAGTCCTTGATCATCATTTTGATATTGGCTATCTTGAGCTCAATACCCAGCTCATAGTAGGCCCGCCGCTTAGCTGCAGCTTTGGCAGTTTCGTCTTTAGCTGGGTGACCGCAAACAGAGTTGCTCCAGACATTGGGCCAGGCGATTTTTTTATGAGAGCGTTGCTGCAGTAGCAGCTCACCACGGGCATTAAAAATAAACAACGAAAAGCCACGGTGCAAGGGGGTATTGCCGGTGTGAACCTGGTATTTATCGGCGGTGCCGATTGCGTGGTTTGAATTGTCTACCAAAACTACGTGTTCGTTCATTTTATGGTATTTTACCATGATATTATTTAAATAATATTACAATATAATTGCTATTTAAGCTGGTGATCCCAGCGGGAATCGAACCCGCATTGCCAGATTGAGAATCTGGTGTCCTAACCGTTAGACGATGGGACCAACAGATGTATTATAGTATTTTTAGACCAATTTTACTAGCCACAACACCAAATACGTCTTTTTGGTAGTCTAGACGGCAATGCTTATATTGTCGTATTATCGTTAGTAAGAAAAGTTTATTGACCGATGAGTTGACAAAGAGGGGTGTTTTCGTATGTGGGTCCGTAACCACGCTGGTATTTTTGGTAATTTATGGCCATTCCATAAGCCAGCCATAGTGTAGTAAAAAAAACACGTTGACCATAACTAAAAGCCTGTATATAGTGGAGCACAAGAGCTTTGTAACACTAGATACAGACATAAACAACAACAAGGAGGGTGAAATGGGTTTTGTTCAGATTAGAAAACGTAACGGTCAAATGGTTGATTTTGATAGGTCTCGTATTGAGATTGCCATTGGTAAAGCTAGCGAGTCGGTTGGCACAGAAGCAACGCCTGCGGACATAGCAGCCGTTGTAACCGAAGTTATTGTTCAGGCTGAGGCGTTATTTCAAGAGGGTGCCCCAGATGTCGAGGCTTTGCAAGATCTTATTGAACAAGAGCTAATGCGCTCGGGTCACTACAAAACGGTCCGTAGTTTTATACTATACCGCGAGACCCACAAAGCAATCCGCGCCGCCGAATCGGCCCGCTCGGCCGAAAAGCTCGAGCAAAGCAACCTAAAAGTGACAATGCCCGACGGCAGCCTCGAAAACTTTAGCTACGCTAAGCTCGTCAAGGAATTATTAGAAGCTGCAGATGATATCGCCGACGTGATTGACCTCGATGATATCGCTCAGGCTGTTAAGGCTAGCTTGTACGATGGCATTACTTTTGATGAGCTTGAAGACAGCATGATAATGGGTGCCAAGGCTCAAATTGAGCGCGACCCGCTCTATTCTAAGCTTGCCTCAAGACTACTTCTTCGTAAGGTCTATAAAGAAGTCTTGGGTAAAACCAACAAAGTTGATCTAGGCGAAACCTACAAAGAGACCTTTATAAGCTTCATTACTGACACCATAAAAGACGGTCGCCTCGACAAGCGCTTGAGCGGCTTTAACCTAAAGCTACTTTCTGAGCACATCAAGCCAGAGCGTGACCAACTAATTGATTTTATGGGTCTCGATATGCTCCACGACCGCTACTTTGTGCAATCCCAAGGCCGCGGACACCGACTCGAAGTCCCACAAATATTCTGGATGCGTATCGCCATGGGCTTGGCGATTGCTGAGAAAAAAGACCAAGACAAATGGGCCATGGATTTTTATGATGTGCTCTCGACACTGCGCTATGTGCCTTCTACCCCTACCCTGTTTCACTCTGGCACTGCCAAGCCCCAGCTTAGCTCATGTTTTTTAAATACTGTCGAGGACGACCTAAAGCACATCTTTAAGGTCTATCTAGACAACGCCCTAATGAGCAAATACTCGGGCGGCATCGCAACTGACTGGACCAACATCCGAGGTACTGGCTCTCTGATTAAGGCCATCAATATACCTTCCCAGGGAGTTGTGCCTTTTCTTAAAATTATGAACGATACCACAGTGGCGATTAGTCGATCTGGCAAGCGCAAAGGTGCTACCTGCGCCTACCTCGAAACTTGGCACCTAGACATCGAAGATTTCTTGGAGCTACGCAAAAATACAGGAGATGAACGTCGCCGAACCCACGATATGAACACAGCCAATTGGGTGCCCGATCTATTCATGGAGCGTGTTACCGGTAATCAAGACTGGACGCTGTTTAGCTCTGACGAAACACCAGATCTGCACCACCTCTACGGCAAGGCCTTTAAGAAACGCTACGAAGAATACGAGCAAATGGCCGACCAAGGCAAAATAAAACTATTCAAGCGTATACCAGCAGTCCAACTCTGGCGCAAAATGTTGACGATGCTATTTGAAACCGGCCACCCATGGATAACCTTTAAGGATGCTTGCAATGTTCGTAGTCCGCAAGACCACGCCGGAGTTATCCACAACTCAAACCTTTGTACCGAGATTACCCTTAATAACTCGGCCGATGAAACTGCAGTTTGCAACCTAGGCTCAATCAATATGGCAAAGCACATCAAAAACGGCAAGCTCGACAAGGACCTCATCGAGGACACTACCGAAAAAGCCATGCGAATGCTCGATAACGTCGTCGACATTTGTTACTACACCACCAAAGAGTGCGAAACCTCTAACCTTAAGCACCGGCCTGTCGGACTGGGTATTATGGGCTTCCAGGATGCACTTTATATGCTCGACATCAACTTTGATTCTCCAAAAGCCACAGAGTTTGCTGACGAATCGATGGAGTTAATTAGCTACCATGCAATCCTAGGCTCAAGCAAGCTCGCCAAGGAGCGCGGAGCGTACAAGAGCTTCAAGGGTTCAAAGTGGGATAGAGGTATATTCCCTGCCGACACAATTGATTTGCTCGAAAAAGAACGCGGCCGCAAGATTGATGTCAAAAGAGGTGGCAAGCTTGATTGGCGCTACGTTAAATCGCACGTTAAGAAGAATGGCATGCGCAATTCGAACACAATGGCGATTGCACCCACTGCATCTATTGCAAATATTGCCGGCTGCTACCCATGCATCGAGCCAATCTACAAAAACCTCTATGTCAAATCAAACATGAGCGGAGACTTTACTGTTATCAATTCTTACCTGATCGAGGATCTAAAGGCTCTTAACATGTGGAACGAGACGATGGTCAAAAAGATCAAGTTTCACGACGGGTCGATTCAAAAGATTACAGAAATACCAGAAAAGCTCCGAGCTAAATACAAAGAAGTATTTGAGATCAATTCAATGAACCTAGTCAAGATCACCGCCCATCGCGGCAAATGGATTGACCAGAGCCAGAGCTTTAATATATTTGTGCAAGGAGTTAGTGGTAAGCAGCTTAGCGATATCTATATGGCGGCATGGAACCAGGGCCTAAAGACAACTTACTATCTGCGCAGCCTGGCTATTTCTCAGGTCGAAAAGTCGACCGTCGATACTGCCGAATTCGGATCAACTCATAAACGCGAAGTGTCTAATGCCAATGCCAGCGAAGTGAAGGTTGAAGGCTAGTAACGATGCCAAGAGCAAGCTTGTATGTGGCCAGTAACATTCAGAAAATAACTAAAATAAAAGGAGTATTATAATGTCACTCAAAATGTCCGAAACTAGGCCCGATATCAATAAGCGACGAATCATTAACGGCGAGGATGCCGATGTCATACAATTACACCCAATGAAGCATAATTTTGCCTGGGATGCCTATTTGGCCGGCAATGCTAACCACTGGCTCCCTACCGAGATTGCAATGCAAGACGATATCGAACTTTGGAAATCAGACCAGTTGACTGCCGACGAGCGCCAAGCATTTGAAACTGCTTTGGGGTTCTTTACTACTGCCGACTCTATTGCAGCCAATAACCTAGTGCTAGCTCTATACAAGCATGTCACCAGCCCGGAGTGCCGAATGTACCTGCTTCGTCAGTCCTATGAAGAGGCGATTCATACACACGCCTACCAATACATCGTAGAGAGCCTAGGCCTTGATGGCGGAAAGATATTTAATATGTACCGCGAAAAGTCATCACACTTCAGTAAGGCAAAGTTTATCCTAACTTTTAATGAGGGCATTTTTGATGACAGCTTCCGTACCGGAACATTCGAGAACGACCAAAAGTTTTTAGAAAACCTATGTGTATTTTCGCTAATCCTAGAAGGCATCTTTTTTTACTCTAGCTTTGCAGTGATTTTTGGCTTTCAGCGCCAGAATAAGCTTGTAGGTAGTGCCGAGCAGATCCAATACATCATGCGTGACGAATCGCAGCACCTAAACTTTGGCATCAATATGATAAACGCCATCAGAGAAGAACAGCCAGAACTATGGACTGAAGATTTTCAGAACAGAATGGTTGATTTGGTAAAGCAAGCCACCGAGCTTGAGTATAAATACGCCCAGAATGTTTTTCCAAACGGAATATTCGGAATGAATGCTGATGGCTTTAAGCAATACATCGAACATGTCGCCGATAGGCGTCTGTCTGCTGTTGCGCTACCAAAGCAGTACCACACCAAAAATCCTTTTCCATGGATGAGCGAGGCTGCTGACCTATCAAAGGAAAAAAACTTTTTTGAAACTAGAGTGACAGAGTATCAAACTGGCGGAACCCTAGATTGGGAATAAACCTATATTGTAGCTTTGAGTCTTTTTAGCGACTCATCATGGCCTAGAGTAGCAAATATATCAAATAGTCCAGGTGCTTCTGTACGGCCGGTCAGTGCTACCCGCAGAACGTAAAAATACTGGCCAGCTCCAACGTTCATCTCTCCAGCTAGCTCGCGAAGGGTTTTTTCGATACTATCGTGAGTAAACTGATTGCCCTCGAGGGATGTGATTGTGTTGTTTATCCAGGCAGTCACAGCACTTGTATCGTCTTTTTTATAAAGTAACTGCTTGTCGACGTCTGGAGTCTCAAAAAATATTTCCATAATGTATTTTGCTTCATCAAGCCTTTTTATGCGGTCACGGTCGAGCCTCAGAACGGTCTTGAAATAATTCTGATCCTCTAGCCAGGTTTCTGGGAGATATGGCTTAACATGCTCTATAAACTCATCCTCAGAGAGCTTATTGCGGAGGTATTCGCCATTCATCCAATCTAATCTCTGGGCATCAAAAACGGCTGGACTTTTCTGGATACGGTCAACTCTAAACTTAGCTATCAGCTCCTCGGGGCTAAAAATCTCCTGAGTAGTGCCGTCGTTCCAGCCCAGTTGTGATAAAAAGTTGAGCAGTGCCTCTGGCAGGTAGCCCTTGGCTTTATAATCGAGCACGTTGACATCGCCATCGCGCTTGCTGAGTTTTTTGGTTCCGTCAGGGCCGAGAATTGGCGGCAAATGTACCCACGCAGGTCTGCCAAAGCCCAACATATCGTAAAGCAAGGCATGCTTAGCTGTACTACTGATAAACTCGTCGCCACGAATAACATGGGATATTTTCATAAGATAATCATCAATGACGTTAGCGAAATTGTACGTTGGGTAGCCATCGGCCTTAATAATAATAAAGTCATCGATAAGCTCATTTTTGGTATCGAAACTTCCCCTTACCTCGTCTGTCCATTTGGTGATTCCGGTAGGCACTTTGAGCCTGATAGGTAGCCCTTCGGTATCGGTATCGTTGTCGGATGCTGGCTCCATTGAGTGGTTATAAACAAAAGGCTGCTTAGCTAGCATTGCTTCATTTTTTAAAGCCTCTAATTGCTCAGGTGAAGTCCTGGAGTAGTAGGCCTGGCCAGATTTGATCATATCGTTAGCATACTGGCGATAATGATTTAGCCTCTTGGACTGCACGTAGGGGCCGTGCTCGCCTGCCAGCTCCTCAAACCAAACACCTTCGTCTGGGTGCAGGCCTAGCCAATCGAGCGAGCTGATAATCTGATCGACTCCTTCTTCTACAAATCGCTCCCTATCGGTATCCTCAAGGCGCAATATGAATTTGCCGCCACTAGCCTTAGCGAAAAGATAATTAAATAAGGCAGTTCGAACCCCACCTACGTGCAAGAAACCTGTCGGACTTGGGGCAAATCGTACTCTAATAGCTTTGTTCATAGCCCATATTATACCAGAATTAAGATGACATCATTAGGTCTTCAGGAGATATCTCGTTATATTTCCCATCTGGCAACTGCTTATAACAAACTACTTTTGATGAGGTCTCCTCTGGATCGTAGATATATTGGACTCTATTAGAGCTTCCCTGGCCAGAATAGAATGTCTTTTTGTCAATTATTCGTGGCCCTGTAATGCGTTCGATCTTAAACTTGATATTGTCTTTTTCGAAACCTATAGATTCTATATTTTCGCTCAGCTTACGATTGTCTTCGAGGGGTTCTTGCCTTTTTTCAGTTGTGTCTAGAGTGTATTTGCTATCTATGAGGTCTATTAGATCTTCCCAGGCTTTGTCGCTCACAGGCTAGTAGCCATTCTGATGATCTGGTCTTGGTCGAGAGACGAGTCAGAACTTTCGATTTTGTACCACGTTCCGTGATTAACCCATGTAGCTTGGTTTTTACCCAGTATGTATACCGTTAATCCTTGAGCCTGTAGGGCTAGGTAATTCTCTGCTTTGGGAGCCACGTAATTTTCGGCAAGAGCCTGACTATCCCAGTCGGTTTTAGACTGCGATATTAGGATCTTTTTACCAGACTGGCTACTTTGTAGGCTGTAGCTGATAGATCCGGGGTTGGTTTGTATTTCACCACCCAAGTCAAAGCCACTCGGCATATACCCCGGCACTGTTGCTACGATCCCGGCTTTAGCACTAGCTATTTTGAAAGCTAGGTTTGGATAGTTAACTTTCCATATGTACGCACCAACCATAAATAACGTCACGATACTAACTGCAACGCTGGCTGGCTTGAGTACTTTCTTGATAGATGAGGTCTTATTTGAAGCATCTGGTAGACCAGCTGATACCTGCTCGATTGCAGCAGAATTGACGGCTAAATTACTAGGCGCTATAGGACTTGAATAAATATCGTTAGACTGTTGTGGGGCGGCAACTGGCTGCGGACTGATCGCCTCAGTAGGCTCAGGCGGTGCTACTGGGGCAGGGCTGCTGACAGCTGCTAAGCTATCTACTGGTGGCGGGGCTGGTGCCAGTGAGTTTTGTAGTTCATCGAACTGGGCATCGCTCAATACTCCACTTTGCTCGCTCAGTTGCATTGGCTCTTGCGGTAAAGTGCTGGCTGGCAAATTGGTGGCAGGTAGCGGGGGTGTAGCTAGCGGCTGCGTAGCAAGCAGCGGAGCTGGTACTTGAGCATCTACTGACAGGTATATGTCTGAGGCATTGAGCTGCTGGTTTGTAGGATTTTGCATCGCTGTAGATGGGGCGTCGGTTGCTGGAGGCAGGGGTTGAGAAACTTGAGCTGCGGGCATTACAGGAGCCTCTGGAGTAACGACGCCTGGTGGTACTGCTGTATTGATCGGGTCGAGAGTTACGGCAGTATTGGGCAGGGTTGATTGTGCGTCCTGGGGTAATTCAGGATTAATAGTTGCTATGGTAGGAGTTGCACTAAGCTCTGAAATAGTTTTATCGAGCTCGGCAACAGAACTGCCAGTTGATTCTAGAACTGGAGCTGGTGTTGCTGGAGCTGGTGTTGCTGGAGCTGGTGTTGCTGGAGCTGGAGCTACTGGAGCTGGTGTTACTGGAGCTGGTATTGCTGGAGCTGGTGTTGCTGGAGCTGGTGTTAAATCTGTACCCATGGGTTGGATTGGTATAATCGCAGGCGGCGCTGTGTTGAATTTTGCAACTGCTGGCGACTGCAGACTATCAGCCGAGCTGCTAGCCGAAGTTGCTGCTGCTGACGCAGATTCCATCAAGCTATTGTCTTCTGCAGGAGTACCGCAGCGCATACAAAACTCTTTCCCAGCTATTACTACTTGGTCATCTGGGGCACATTGGGGGCATTTACTAAGTTCAATCATAAGTATATTTTTAGATATAACCATTATAGGTTATTTGAACATAAGCGTAAAGTTATTTTATTCGTTTTTTCTCAGAGTAGACCTTTTGGATGAAATTTGGTATAGCAAACTGCCGACGCAAACGCTTCGGCTGCAATGCTAATCGCCACAGCCACTCTAAGTGCAATCTTCTGAGTAAAGCTGGAGATCTCTTAATAGTGCCTCCAAGCTGGTCATAATCAAAGCTGCCGCCTTCGCCAATAATGACCTTAGCTCCTAGGACTCGTTTATACTTACTGATAAATTTTTCTTGCTTCGGAAAGCCCATTGCACAAAAAAGTATATCT
>Ga0194051_1001266_pt1 | contig 13550 bp, 17 predicted proteins | sample SepL2320m_MetaG_FD_161275 | JGI IMG/M metagenome (GOLD analysis project Ga0194051, IMG submission 161275) | Anoxic zone freshwater microbial communities from boreal shield lake in IISD Experimental Lakes Area, Ontario, Canada - Sep2016-L239-20m | ecosystem: Environmental > Aquatic > Freshwater >... | reverse complement strand
TCCTTACACTGTGGGGTAACCCGGAGGCCACCGCCGCGGACGTTCCCGATGCCCTTCGAGATCGAATCCTCGACTGCGCGGCCAGCGACTTGGCCGGCGATGCGGCCTGGATTGAGCAGACCAAGGGAAATCCCTGGGCATTCGCGGCCGTCGACCAAACTGAAGCCGAGCGCGTCAAGGCCGCCGCCCAGCAGTCGGCCAAAGCACATCCTGCCCCCGACGGCGGCTTCGCTGCGTGGTGGCAACAGGTGTCTGGCTTCGACAATGTGCTGCCTAACTTCAGAGTCCTGCCCGACGCGTGGGACGGCTCACTGAATACCCAGAGGGCGTGTAACAACCTTCGGCTCTTCGACACCGACCCGCTGGTAGTGACCTACTCGACGATCGGCACGCCTGGACCCGGCGCTGATCCTTCCAAGAGCTGACAAGAGACCCGGCGATGAGGATGACATTCCATGGGTGACGATTACGAAATGCGACTCATCAAGTGGGCGCAGAAGTACAACGGGTACGCACGGCTCGCGAGTGAGCCTGAGCACCTGTGGGACGTCGTCAGACCGATGTATGAGGTATTCCGGGCCGACGGATGTATCCCCGAATGGGCTGGCGTCGACCTCTTGCGGGGATGGGCGTTCTACCTCGTGCGTTCGCATCGTTTCAGCGGTGCCTGGGCTCCGATCCAGGAGGTGTCCCCGGAATTCACGGCGATCTTGGATGCCATCAGACGGCATCCCGGTGCCCGAAAGTCAGATCTTCCTCCAGCACCCGGCGGAGAGTGAGTGTTGTCAATCAATCCGGCACTCGTCGCAGCGGCCATTAGCCGGCAGAAGGATGAAATGCACGGGACAGATTTGTCCTGCTCGGGCCCTTCGACTTCGAGGTCGGACAAAAGCCTGATTGCCTGGACCGGGTTGATCCTCAAGGGATGCGAGGCGGCGCCGCACCGGAGCCTGGCGCGCGCGACGAACCTCGTCAGTCAAGCGAGGGACTTGCATTGGCGGCGGCACTGGTTCCGCAATTTCGTCCCAGTGCTTGCGAAAGACCGTATTGACGGCCTTCTCCCACCAAGGCCGCGAATCATAGGAAGGGGGGGCCGGTTCGGGTTGCTTGGCTCTCACGCCAGGATCAGCTTCGTCGACCACTTCCAGGATCACGGTTCGGCCGTCCGCCAAGAAGAACTTGCCGTTGCGTTCATAGAACCGTCCACCCCTGCCACGGCGGATGTCCTGCAGGATGTCGGCGGCCTCGTCGAGAAGCCAGGACAGTCGTGTCACGTCGACGCGGGGTCCCCGGATGGTCCAACCGTCCCCATGGGCGGTGAAGATCGACCCGTCCGGGGATACTCCGAACTGCGCGGCGCCCGTGGTCATGGAGACCGCTCGAACTATCACCAATTCGATGGGGTCAGCGGGGACGACTAGGTGGGTGCCCCGGTCGATGCCGTGCTTGTTCTTGAAGCGCGACGGACGGGGGAGGTAGTCACCATTCCAGTGCTGAAGCCGGTTTTTGAGTTCGAAGGCGGCCCGCGACTGCAGCAGTTCGTCAACGTCGGTCTGCATATCGACGTTCTCCCAGACCGCGGCCGACCGCTCATCGGCATTGAGTTCAGGTGAGAGATACACAGGACACCCCCTTGAAGACGAGTCGAGATTACTGCCGGGGACGGGACAACTCCGATCGGGTAGCGCGCGTTCGTTGAGTTGGCTAGTGCCTGCGATTCCGTCCTTGGCCCGGCAGCCCGGCCGGTATCTCTTTGGGGTCAAGGAACTCGTGGTCACGGACCCGGTCTGGTTGGTCAAGGACCTCCACCCGACGGGGTGGGGGCTCGACCAGTTCTGTTGGCCTTCGGCCGCTGCCGGTACAGCGGCGGCCGATGCCATCCCATGTCTCCGACTTGCCGGACTTGTGGTTGATCGTCATGCCGTCAACGAGCAGTTGCACACCTGTTTCGCATTTGGGGCAGCGGCCCCAAGATTCCTGTTCGGGTGGCCAGACCACCCGCAGGTCGGGCTCCGGGGCTTGTGGCTTGGGAATAGTTTTCTGCTTCTCGGCGCGGTCCGCCCGCCCGCAGGCGCGGCAGTGTGCGCCACTCGCCTCCAGTGCGCGTTCCTGCCCGCAGCGCCGGCATAGGCCGTGTTTGTTCTTCCCCATGCTGTCCTCGCCGTTCTCCGCATCAGATCCCGGTAGTTGCTCAATTTACCCGTGTCACAATTCGTTCGTGGGGGAGTCAGGAAGCGCAGAACTTGCTGAACTGGCCGCGCTGGTTCGTGAGCGCAATGCAGTTGAGGCCCGCATTGCCGCACTTCTCGAGCGGCCAGCCAGCACCGGTTGGATGGGCGAGTGGATCGCTGCACGCGTATTTGATATCGAACTGGAGCCTTCAGCCAATGCGGCCGGGTACGACGGGCAATTCACGATCGGGACCTTGGCCGGTAAGACCGTCAACATCAAGACTTACACGCGTGACGAACGCATGCTGGACATGAACTCGCCGGCACCATGTGACTACTACCTGGTGTTGGCGGGGCCCCGGGGCGTTGCCGCGTCGGCACGCGGCACAGTACGGCCGTTCTGCATAGAGCGAGTGTTCCTGTTTAATTCCCCGCGTCTGCGACGTGAACTGGAAGATCAGGGCGTGAAGATCCGCGAGGCCACCAGCGTCCGCGCTGCGCATTGGGATGCTGCCGAGATCTTCCCGCGTTCTAATAACCCGCTGATGATGCTCAGTGATCTACAGCGTCATCAGTTGGCGATGTTCTTCGACGGGCAATAGCTAGTTCGACTGCTCCGATTCTTACCCCTCTAGATTGAATATCGCTGTGAAGCAATGGTTCTTGATGATCTCCAACACGCCCACGCGTAATCTTGATGAACCCTGTAGGGCCCCGTACCCTGGTGCCAGGTCATAGCCCCGGCACCTCCTGACAACGACAACGTCACTTGACCTCGACGATTCCGTCGAGCTGTCCTCGACCCTGACAACGACAACGACATTCCGGGGAAAGCATTCACACACCGGAGAACTTCCGTGACCACCAATAAGCCCAGTCCAACTGTTGCGCGCAAGTACTACTCACTGAAGGACGGCGCTAGCTATAGCGGGTTCTCGGTCTATACCCTGCGCGAGTTGATCAATAGTGGTGAGCTACCGGCGTATCGCCTGTCCGGCAGGGCGGGCGCGGAAATGCGCATTAAGCTCTCCGACCTCGATGCACTCCTCGAACCGGTTATTCCGCCGGCGATTTATGCCGAGCGGGCCGCGCGCCAGCGCCACCCTCTACATCGACCGTTGCCCCTCGACGGCCCCTGAATCAGGCTGCCTAGTCCTCCCGGCGCCTACGACGTGGCTGGGGCTCTGCACCCCTGTGGAGGACTCTGTTCCCGGTGGGGCCCACATGGGACCAGAAAGGACGTGACTATGGCGATCTTGCCTATCGACCCGCTGGAGATCCTCAGCGATATTCAGCTCGCATCTCGACTCCGCGGGGTGTCTGTCGAGACCTTGCGGAAGTGGCGCAAGGTTGGCAAAGGCCCCGCTTACCTGAAAGCAGGTACTAGGGCTGTGCGGTACAGAGCTGTTGATGTCGAAGTCTGGATGCTCTCCCAACGGGTTATCCCCGGTGAACCCAAGGGTGAGAAGCCTGCAACCACCAGGGTTGCGCCGCAGCCGGTTCAGGACATCCGCTTGATGCCGCCACACCTGCGTGGACAGCGAGGTTTCCGGTGACCCTATGAAACAGGCTGCCCGCCAAGTCGATTGGCCTCGGACTTGGCGGGCTCGCCCGAACGAAGACGCCCTCATCGAAGGGCATCCGTGACACATCCCGATCCAGGAGCATCGCTATGGATTCTACAGCCCAAGGCGGTAATCGCGCCGGTGGAAACCCGGTCGACGGCCGTGACATTGACGTCGACGGCAACAAGCGCGGCGATCCCGACTATGGCAACGGCGAGGATGGGAAACCCGGTACGTTCGCGATGGGGGATGGCCCCGACGCCATGGCGGGATGGATCAGCGGAGCGCAGTGGGCTGAAGAACTCGGTGTCAGCAAGGACGAACCCATCGCAAAACAGTTGGGTCCGGACGGTTGGAAAGTAGTGCTGCGGCATTGCCGGAGGTTTGAAATCGAACTGTTAGGCGACCAGACTGTGACTTTTGCCGAGTTCGATGCACTGCCTCAAGGAGTATGGCGAGGAGTCGAACTCGCCGTTGAGGTCACGCGCCGCCAGGTAGCAGAGTTCACCGAGGACGTAGGCGGAGCGAACCCTCATGAGATTGGGCGCCGACTCCAAGCTCAGCGATCGAAGCGGTTCCGGCAGCGGGACGAGATGAATAAGACGCTGAATCCCAAGGGCATCTCGGCCGAGACTGTCTACACGCTCGCCCAGGTCGAGAAGGTGTGCGGTTCCGAGGTGGCCCGCGCGGCGAGACTCCGGATAGACCGACAGAACCGTATGGCGTGGGCGGCGATCAAGCCACACAACCTCACCGAGCGCACCGATCTGATGACAGCTGCCGAGTTGGTGACCAAGTACCGCGTTACATCGGAGTCCCTGGTCGCAATGACCGCCGCGACGGCCGACGAACACCTCGACGCACTGGAACGGCACGGTCGTGCCCGCAAGCAGTACGAGAAGCGGGGGGCGGCGGAAGTCATCGACGTGGCCGCCGGGATGGTCCCGCCGAGCAAGATGATGAACCAGTCACCGCCCCGGCAGTTGATCGGGCACTTGATCTACGAGTCGCAGCTGGCCGAACTGATCGGCGAACCGGGCAGTGGCAAGACCTTCGTCGCTATCGGCATGGCGTTGTCTCTGGCCTCGGGGCGCAACCTCGGCATGCATAACGTCCCTGATCGCGTCAAGGTTCTCTACGTCGCCGCCGAGGCAGCGGAGAGCATCTATCTGCGGGCTCTCGGCTGGTGGCATCACCACAAGATTGACCCGCAGACTCAGGACGGGTGGTTCACCGTCTACCCGCAGCCACTCCAACTCGGCGATCCCGAACACATGCGGCAGGTGGCCCGGTACGCCACCGAGAACGACGTCGGCCTGGTTGTGTTCGACACCCGCGCACTGGTCACCCTCGGCTTGGATGAGAACAGTTCCGGCGACCAAGGCGTCGCCATCGAGGCGTGCAAGACGCTGAACCGGGCAGGGACTGCGGTGCTCGTTGTGCATCACACACCCAAGGACGGCGCGACCGGCGGCGGGGGCCGCGGATCGGGTGCATGGTTTGCAGCGGTTTACACCTCGATGTATCTCAAGCATTTTGAGCAGCGCGCCCATCTGGTGTGCGACAAGAACAAGGACCGAGCCGGCGGTTGCAAGCACCCGCTGAACTACGACGACGTGACACTGCCGCCCGCGATGATGACCGCAGCCCGCACCGAGGAAGAGCGCAGCACTCGCGCGCTTATCACTGTCGACCCGTTTACCGAGGACACCGGGATCGGGGCATCCGGTCTGAACCCGACACAGCTCTCGACGCTGTTGGCGATCGCCAGGTTCGCCGGCCCTGATGGACTGACGGCGGCGATGCTGATCGGCTTATCCGAGTCCATGAAAGACGACGGACACAACATCGGAGCCTCAGCGACGGTGTACCGGTCGCTCACGACTTTGGACACACACGTCAAGTTGGTCAAACTATCGCCCAAGACCTATCGCGTATCCGATACCGGTTGGGACCTGCTGCTGACCGAGGGTCTGGTCTCCCAGGACTTCGCCGACACCCACCGCCACACCGTGGCCGATCTTGGAACGCAGCCTTATCTGGAGGCCGTGAACAACATCCGAGCGGCCCTAGACGGCCTCGCCGACGACGGCACGATTATCCGTGGGTCGTCCACCATGACCGACGCCAAGAGGCTGGTGCAGTCGCACATGTCGGAGAGGAATCAGAAGTTCAGCCTCGAGGCGTGGTCTCAGGCTTACCCGGCCTGGAGGTAAGGACGCATTGGTCTGACGGTCGAAACACCGCCGTAGGCCCCGAAAACACGCTCTGAACCGGCTATGTCACGGTTTCTCAAGAAAAGTCGCCACAACGCGACTCCTTGGTTCAATCCGATCAGGTTCGGGCATGTTTCAGTTTCTCACTGCCCTGTGAGAAAGAGTCTTGGCGACTTCCCGGGTTTCTCAAGCTTTCTCGTTTGCTTCTCAACTCTCTGAACTGGCCGTATCACTGTTTATCACCGCTTCGCATTGGTCGGACTCAAATTCTCTATCACTCCCTTCCCTAGGGAACCTAGGGAAGGGAGTTGAGATGAGCGTGGGATGGCATGAAGAAGACACCTAACACGGCATCACTGGTGTGGCTGTGGAACTACTCTCGGCCCGACTCCCGATGGTGTGGCCATGGAAGCGGTGCAACACCATCAATCGGACCGCGCAGACCATCAAACAAACAGGCCACACCATCAATCGTCAACAACGACCAGCGACGTGAGTTCAGGAGGCGGCGAACCGTTAAACATTCCAGCTTTAACCACTAAACAATGGGCTCCCGATTGTATGTATGGCCGTGAGCTGCGAAAACCCGAAATTAAGTGATGAAACCTGTTGTGCGACAACATAATTGAAGATATCATTGAAAAACAAGCACTTAGGAAGTGATGGTCAGCCAGCTGGCCTCAGACAGCAGGAGGACCGACATGTCGACACAAGAATGGCCCGGCGACGACCCTGATGCGGTGAACCCGCCGGTGGTCGTCGCTCCATTCTCCTTTTGGGCGGAGCTGCAGGATCGAACCGGCGGATATGAGACCACGGTGGAGTCTCTCGCTCGGTGGGTCCGCAAAAACCCCTCTCACTATGTCAGGATCACAGGCCACTTCATCGAAGTGGGGATCGTTGACAGGCCGCCGGCGGACCGATAATCCATCCTCGTGCCTGCAGAGGGCACTCCGAGGGCGGTGCATGGTCCGGCCAGGGTCTAGATGGGGAGGGCACGCGAGTGGTGATCCCGGTGTTAGACAAGGCTTTGGGGAGGAGGCATTATTAGCCGAATTCCATTGTGGTACAGGACTTAACAAAGTAGGCATTATGTTTCAAACTGGCTAGGAAAAATTACGGAACTCGCCTCCCGATTGCTTTCGGTGTGGCACGGTTCGCAGGGAACGGTTTTTTAGTCTTCACCGATGCCGGGTCGGTTCGCCGGCTGCAGCTTCGGTGAGGTTCCCCGCGGTCGGATGTCAGGGGACTACGGCGCGGCGGAACGTGGAGAGGGCCCCGGCAGCGCAGGGGTGCGCCCAGGGCTCTCTCCGCACCCCACGCCAATCGGACTGTCCGACCGCCTGTTTGCACCGATCAGAGGAAGTGCCCATGACCATCTCCATAGCCGTGCGTGCAGACAACGCCATCGTCGTCTATGACGAGGACGATCCGCGGTATGGCGTCGTCCTCGAGAAGATCACCGACGTTGCGAAACTGATCGCTGCACTGAACCGCACGACGACCCAGCTGCACGGCGAGAAAGCCTGGAGGCAGGCGGGGATGCGTGCCATCGCCGAGGCCGTGGCCGACATGGAAGGGGACTGGAGCCTCAATTAGCCGTTACCGGCACCGGGTCGAGTGAGCCTCGGGTGGGTTCATGGGCACTCGCCAGCATGGACCATAAAGCACTCCGGGCAGGGCTCCTCGGGCTTCTCCTGCTTCCACGGATCGTTCGCGCCAAGGTGGACATGGCCGAGGGGTGTTAGCAGGATTTCGGGATCTAACGCCCGCAGCTGGGCCAGCTTGGTGTTGATGTGCTGTGTCAACTCCGGCGAACGGGTGTAGTTCAACAATTCACGGTAGATACCAGCCTGCGCTGCTGCGTCAGATGGGGCAGGTACAAGTTCGTCATCGAGTGAGAGCCGCACCAACTTCCGGACGGCAGCAATGCTGTCGGCCTTGATCGGTTGGCCTGCCTTGATCGACGCCTCTGACATCTCGGTATCGGTGAGCCCAGCGCGCATCCCGATCAGCACCTTGGCGTAACGAGTGCGGGGGTGGGCGATCAGGATCTGCTCGATCTCTGTACGCATCAATCGGAAGACCTCTCGTCCTGGATTCGGTTGCCTGATCCTGTCTATCAGCGGTTCGTCGTACTCGGGTTCCGGCGGGAACTCGGCGGTTTGGCGTATCAACGCGCTCAACACACGCTCCGTCTTGGTCTCGGGGTCTTCGTGCCGCCAGATGGAACTGCTTAATATGCCGTCACCGAATGCAGACGCCATCAGCACTCCGGCTCCACCCCACAACACTTCGATACTCGTGCTTCTATCCGGAAGCTGGTAGATGTCGCGCGGGTACTTACCGTTCTCGATGAGCACTTGCCATCCGTTGGACACGGCGGCGGCCCGCAAGACGGAGCTGGCCTCCGATTCCTCTAACCGCATTTGCGCGGCCGCGATGCCCACCGTGACTTCGTTGCCGGCGGCGGGGTCAACACTGACGTGCATGCCGAGCTCGACGATTCTGCCGTCGCGGGGATGCCAGGCACGGTCCGGGTGAGTGCGCCCCAACAGTGGGTCCAGCGAGTCGATGGTCGGTTTCCATAGATTCAGCCAGTTCCTCCGTGGACCGACGACGAAAGAGAGTTCAAGGCTGACGGGTCCGGCCGGAAGTTCCGCGGCGCGGACGATGGCAGCGTGAATCTGCTCCTTGTAGGCGACCGTCGAGGCTGAAGCTGTAGTTCGCACCACCAGCACGCTCGTCGCGGGCTGGTGCTGCTCGCTGGCTTGCTCGACTCGAACGAACGACTGTTCGTTGTGTTGCTTCGTGCACCACACCGACACGAGGTCGGGATCGTTGATGCGAGAGGCAAGCGGAAACGCATAGTTATCAAGGTCGGCTCCATCGAGCAGATCCCGTGCGGTTGGTAGTCCGACGTCGAGCCGGAGTGTCCAAGGCCCCTCGACCCTTGAATGAGCGAGGAGCGCTTCGGCGTCGTCCAGATAAGCCTGCAGTCGCAGTTGATCCGGATGGTCAGCCGCGTCCCACGATGCCAGCCGAGGCTTCACCTGCTGGAGGTTAGAAATGTCTCGAGGGCGGCCATACCAACGCATCGCACCAAGATAATGCCGAGTACTGACAAGTCGTCGAAAACACCGGGCATCCCCCATTGGAGGTGCTTGCGGCCAAAACAGATGGAGACGGGGGCCTCGATTAGCTCGGACATATCAACTGGCTGTCGGTATTGAGACCTAAGCTCCGAAACAGGTTCGTCGATGGGGGAGTGGAGTGGCCAAAATTGCCCAGTGGGCGTTGCCGGACGAGTTGACCTCGACAGACAAAAGTCCGGCCGCTGAACTGCTGTCGACGTATTTCCACACCATGCTTGATGACGGCGTGCCCTACTACTCTGGGGCGAGGTTTGAGATCTTCGCCGGCGGCGGTGACGCTTCCAAAGTCGCTGACACCTTCACTCCAGCGGACTTGGTGGCGGTGTCGCTGTTGAGCGTCGACGTGCCGGGGCGGGCGGCGCTGCGGATCCTGGAGACAAGGGCTGAGGAGCTAAACGGGCTGCTGGAGAAAATTCCGCACGACCGCGAATTACGGGATGCCGCCGACAGCGAGATCGGGCCCGGTTCTGCGGCGGACGATTTGTGGAGTGCTGCTCGCAAGGCAGGGGTGGGCCCGGTCACTACGAGCAAGCTGCTCGCACGGAAACGCCCGATGTTACTTCCGGTGATCGACTCCGTGGTGAAAGAGGTGCTCGGACACCCCGCGAAGGCGAGCTTCTGGCTAACCCTGCGCGAGCATCTGAACGTTGATGGCGGTCGCCTGTATGACCACTTGGTCGCAGCGCATGGGGAGGCCGACCTTGACGCTCGAGTGAGTGTGATTCGCTGCTTCGACGTCGTGGTTTGGATGATCGGTAAGCGTGATGGTTTCGGGCAGACTCGCGGCCGACCGTAACTAGATGCTGCGCCGAACGTACTCAACGAGATGGATCATGCCGAGGACGTCTTGTCGGTTGTACTCGATGAGGTGGGTCCAATCGCGTTTGGCTTCGTCCGTGAGTTCCCGGTGCACGCCCTGACGTTTGTCGAGGAGCTCGCGCAAGCGGCCGAGGATCGAGCCTGGCTGGACGGCGAGGAGATACTTCTTGTACGCATATCCGACCGCGGGTTGCATCAGAAAATCCTTCAGCCCCGGCTTGGCACGGTCACCGGCCATGCGGCTGGCTGCCGCGTAGATCTCTGGCCGATGTTTCTTGAACCACTTCGCGGCGTTGGCGTTGAGGTAGTTGTCCTTAATCCACTCGGCGTTTTCAGGACACGCGGCCATCAGCAGGTCGCGCTCGGGGATGCTGTAGCCGGCGATGAGGCTATTCATTGCGACCGCTGTTCGGACGATCTCCGTAGCGAGCTGAGTCCACGGTTGAAACTCCAGCTTTCGCGCCTTAGCCGACTCGGCGAGGATTGGATCGTGGACATATGTCTTCAAGCCGTCGGACCAGTGGACTGAGGTCAGCGCAGGTTCGGTGTCGGCCTTACGCATTTCGACGTCGAGCCAGATCACCGGACGAGTGGTGGCGCGGAAGGGGGAGCTTTGCAAGGTATAGCGGGCCATGAGGCTTAGGACCCTACCTGTCGAGGCCGGCGAATGAGGGTCTGAGCAAGGCTGACGGGGGTGCTTTAGGGCTTGATAGCTGGATCATCAACAATTCCTAATGTTGTTGGCAAATACTCGTAACATCTGCTGACTTGGGAAAGGGTGAAAATCGATGACGGCTCCGGGGTGGTATCCCGATCAGAACGGTGGTTCGGGCAAGAAGTATTGGGACGGCAAGGCGTGGCACGACGTGGTTCCTGTGACCCCCGTAGAAGCTGCGCCGCCCGCGTTGGGGGCATCCCCGGCCAGGCTGACGACGCCTAAATCCGGCCGCCTGCCGAGCATGCCCGTGATCCTGCTCGTGGGCATACCTCTGATCATTTTGTGCGCTTGGTTCGGCAATAAAGTCGCAAGCGGCATGGACGGAACCCGCCGCGCCTCCGCGCCCGCCGTGGGGACAGTGGAGCAGCGTCGGCAAACCACCTTCAACTACCCGCTGACGATCACTGGACCGCAGTTCCGCATGGATGGGAGCTCATCCATTGGAACGGCCTTCGTTCAGGTGTCGGGTCCGGCTTCGGTACCGGCGCAGAGCTATTTTCCAGCAAGGGGCGCTTACTACGCATCCCAAGTCACGGTGGCTTCCGAGAGCGGAACCGTGACGGTCAATCCCTTCTTTTTCGCCGCTCGAACCGATAACGGCACGAATTTGCAATCGACGGCGTTGATTGAGCTCGATGGACTTCCCGCTACGGAACTTCCGCAAGGTCAGAAGGTGACCGGCTGGTTGGTCTTTGACGTCCCGCCCGGCCAGCGCATCACCGAGATCATCCTCAGTGACCCGCTTGGTGCTCAGTTGGGACGCTGGACGGTGCCACAGTGACTCTGGCGGTAGGCGAGGCGTTCGCCGGGTACACGATCGCGCGGCCACTGGGTGCCGGTGGAATGGGAACTGCTCAAGCGATGAAGGCTCGGCGATGACTCGTCTGAAAAAGCGGGAATTTTGGAAGTGGGCGTACAGCGACCTCCTTACGAACACCACACGTGGGGTGCTGGCTGAGTACATCGTGGCCAAAGCAATCGGCATTCGGAAGACTAAGCGTGTCGAATGGAACCAGTACGACCTCGAGATCGACCGTGCAGGGGTACGTGTAGGGATAGAAGTGAAATCGGCTGCGTACGTGCAGACGTGGGAGCAAGCCCGGATTTCAGAGATCACATTCAGCATCCGCCCCGCAAAGGGCTGGGACGCCAGCACCAACACCTATGCGGACAATGCGAAGCGAAGCGCCGCTGTGTACGTCTTCTGTCTGCTTGAGGGTGAGGACCGCAAAAACATCGACCCGCTCAACGTCGCGCAATGGACGTTCTATGTGCTGTCCACGAGCGAGCTCGACCGACAAGTTCCGACGCAGAAGACGATTCGGCTCGGAGTGCTGAAAGCCATCGGTGCGCACCCCTGCACATACGACGATCTCAAGGCCGCCATTCAGAAGGCGGCAGCGGTCAATCGTGGCAGCTGATGGGATTCCGTCGGGCCAGTCACTGGCCATTGCCGATGGCCAGCGCCGAGAGTCGCTCGGCCAGAGCATCGGCCCGCCCCGCCGCCACATGCTGATAACGCATCGCCGCGGTTGTGGTGGTGTGCCCGAGCCGGTCCATAACCTCGCGGGTGGTCGCCCCGGTCAGCGCAGCCATCACGCCACCGAAGTGGCGAAGGTCGTGGAAATGCAGATCGGGTTGCCCGATCGACTCTCGGGCGTCGAAGAACGGTCCACGGAAACGTCCCTCTGCGTAGAAGCCACCGGTCGCCGGGTCGGGGAACAACAGCGCTGAGCGTGTCCTACCGGTGAAGCGGGCCAGGTGCTCGGTGATGATCGGGCGCAGGTGCGGTGGCACCGTCACAGTGCGGTTGGACTCCACCGTCTTCGTGGGCCCACAGACGTACTCGCGCCGGCGGTAGGTGACCGCCTTGTCGACAGTCACCGTGGCGCAATTCCTACCGATGTCAGTACGGGTGAGGGCGAACACCTCCCCGCGGCGCAGCCCACACCAGCCGGCCAGCAGCACGGCCAGGCGCAATTCCTCTGGCATCTTGTCGGCGAGCTGGGCGAGCTGCTCAGGCTCGAGTAGCACGACGGTGCGGCGGTGCTTCACCGACGAGGCGCCGGTGATCCGGGCGGGGGAGCGGCTGATCAATCCATCGTCCACAGCGGTGTTGAACACTGCGGTGAGCACCCCGTAGGCACGCGCGTTGCGGGTGGCGTACCGGGCGCCCATCCCGGCGAACCATTCGCGCACATCGTCAGTGCTGATCTCGGTCAACACGGATGTGCCCAGCACCGGGAGAATGTGTTGGGTCAGCAGATAGTCGTAGCTGTCACGAGTCCGCCGCGACACACTGCGCTGTGCCAACCACTTCGTGGCGTAGTCCTCGAACGTCAGGCTCGCCGCCGCCAGCGCTGCGGCCCGCTGTGCGGGCGGCGCCCACGTGCCCGGGGTGATGCGATCCAACTCGATAAGGTGGCGCTCGTTGTCGAGCCAGGACACCGCCGACTGCTTGGACGGAAAGGTGTCTGACGGGCGGTGCATCACGCCGTGATGACGATAAGCCGCCGACCACCTGCCTGATCGCTCCTGACGGGTCCGCCCGAACGACAGCCGCTGCGGTTGTTTCTTAGTCCGCCCCATGGTTCTGATTCACCCCTAATCCCTGCACAACTTTGCACAACTCGTGCACAACATCGGCTCCCGCAGCGCCCCGCAGATTCTCACAGAACCGAACTCTCGAGACCCGCTGAAAATAGCCGTTGAAGTGCTATTTTGTGACCCTATATGCAGGTTGAAGATGGTCCTAGGGGACACGCTGAAACATGCTCACCGGCTGGTTCGATCCCAGCCGGGACCACCAGTTCGGGGAATCTAGGACGACATTAATTGGAGAGCACCATGCAAATTCTGCGTACCCCCGACAACCGCTTCGAGAATCTGACCGGCTGGTCCTATGC
>Ga0194051_1001262_pt1 | contig 13562 bp, 12 predicted proteins | sample SepL2320m_MetaG_FD_161275 | JGI IMG/M metagenome (GOLD analysis project Ga0194051, IMG submission 161275) | Anoxic zone freshwater microbial communities from boreal shield lake in IISD Experimental Lakes Area, Ontario, Canada - Sep2016-L239-20m | ecosystem: Environmental > Aquatic > Freshwater >... | reverse complement strand
CCAAGCGCACGCTTCCCGCAGGCGATTCTCGCCGTGACGCTCGCCCCGGCTCCGAGTTCCTCCTTTTCGTGACGTGATGGATCAATCGTGATCCGCACGAGCACCGTATTGCCTTCTTCACCCCGAATTTCCGCCTGTTCATGAATCTCGCGGACGGTTCCAAAATGCCTCGTGCCGGGATCGGTGGCGAGTATGTAATCAACCCGGAGATCGTGGCCTGCCGCTCGAGCCTCTTCTGCAGCCCGGTTGACGTGGCCGAGCCGATCGTCGGGCATGTGAATTTCAAGTTCCCAAGGACCATTTTTATCGGCAACCGACATGAGCGACTGTCCTTTTTCCACCGGCCTGAGAATCAGTCTGTCTCGCACCTGCCAGGTCACGATCACGCCATTGATTGGGCTTTTGATTTCCAAATCCGCCTGCTTGCGTTCGTAGAGTTGACGCTGTTCTTCAAGGCTTGCGATCTCTCTGCGAAACTGGGCAGCACGACCGGCGAGACGGGTGCGCTCATCGGCCGAAAGTTTGTTGTCTTCAAGCAGCGATCGCTGCGTACTGACAAGCTGTTCTTCGGTGCTGGCCTTGCGTCCAAGAACATCAATTAAGGCAACCGCCAGATCGGTGTTGCGTAGCGTTGCAAGAACCTGCCCTTCGTTGACCACAGAGCCGTGTTCAACGCCCTCTTCGATCCGTTCAACCACGCCTTCAATTCCGGCAAACACATCGCGACGATGAACCGGTTCGAGCGTGCCTTTTCCTTCGAGACGCAGTTCGGCAGGAATGAATATCAAACCGGCAATGGAACCAACAATCGCGATTGTCGCGAGAAGAGTGCGAGGGAGGTTTCTTGCATTGGTAAGTACCTTCGACTTGCCAAGAAGAGAAATCAGCCCGTAAAGCGGTAAACTCGTATGATCGAGCGAATTGGCGATGGCGAGTTTTGCATGCTCGGCAACGAGTTCAACGCGTGGCCGTCGCCCTCCATCGAATGAGGTTGCCGTAAACCATTCGGCCACCAACGCAGCAATCGGCGCCGGGGCCCCGCGCGGAGCAGCCTCGGCCTTGGCAATCGCTACCGCATCGACTCCACCTGCCTTGACAACGGGCGTTGGCCGGGGGCGTTCAAGCGGAATGATTGCAATCATCGTCGCATGCGACTCGTCAATATAGATCTCGAGTTCTTCTTCGATCTGAGGAGGAAGTTCTCGCGAAGCATCCGGGTGCCAGAGTGGATCACCGGCCTTGGCAACAACGCGAACAAGCGTTTCAAGAGTCTGCACGGCCGTGGCCCGCCGTTCGATCGATTCCTGCCCGCTGACAGCCTCCAGTCGCATGCGGCCTCGTCGTTTCACGAGCACTCCCACACGATCGCAGCCGATAATGCGACGACCTTCATTGGCAAGGGTGTAGGCAGTTGCAATTGGATCGAGCGATTCGTGTACCGCACGGCTAAAGCGATCGACTTGGGCAAGCACACCTTGCTGTTCGTCGAGCGTACGAAGTTGTCGGCGCTGCAGATAGCCTCCGGCGACGCCTGAAACCTGCTCAAGAAACGTGAGGTAGCCGCGTTCGACGTCGGGTTGATTGGGCTGATGAAAGACCTCAAGGAGCCCAGCCCGTTTTCCGGAACAATCAATCGGAGCCATGACCACGATCAGGTCGGTTGGATTGGCTGCCCCCTCGGGGCCGCCCGGGGAATTGAGTTCTCCCCGAGGCGGCACAACGAGCCCGGATTGGGAATTTGCGACTGACTGCACCAAGCGTCCGTGCGACTCCTGCGATTGAGGAGTTTCACCGATGCCGGTGTTGGGAAGTCCTATGTGGCTAGCAGCCTCAAGTCGCCCACCTTCACCGATCAACCATACGAGTCCCGCCACCGCACCCATCGCCGTGAGAACTCTTTCAAGCAGACCTTGAAAGAAATCGGCTTCCGCCAGATCACTTTTGGAAAGCTGATCGATTTCATCAACGAGCGCGCGAATCTGCTGCCGCGCTTCTTCGACCGAGCGTGGATCGACGCTACTCACAGTGGATCACCCCCAAGAGATTCCGTTGTGGGTGGCTCAAGACTTTTGTGGAACGATTCGTCGCTGAACGTCGGTCTCAAGCAGACCAAAAGCCTGCTCGTGACGGTTGACTGCCATCGCAAGTGCCGCAGCAAGACGTTTGGCTGTGAAAAAGTTGACGATAATTCGCTGCGTAAGCTGAATTGTTTCTGGCGTGGTGCCACCGACCTGCTTATTAAGGCCGAAGTCAACGATCAACTCCTCCGGCGTTCCGGTCACGCGGCAAAAGTTGGCATAGTGGGCAACGATGTGGGTTTCATCAACTGGCACCTGCATCTGCTCGGGAGCTCGCGGGGCGCTGGCCTGTGGGGCATCAGACTTGCTCGACATAGATCTCTCCTAAAAGAAAGTAAAAACAAACAACATGGACAGACACATTCGCAGGTACTACGCATCGAAGTTGAATTTGTGCGTAGCGGAGAAGTGTCATTCTTCAAGAAGTCTATCTTCCTGCTGGTCGGGGGGCTACTTCGAGGAACAAAAGCCGATCTGTATTGAAATTGAACCCTTGTAGAGTCTCGGAAAAATCTCTGCCACGGTTCGATGAGATGTCTATGACCAACGAAAAAATCGCAGTGCCAGTCCGAACGACACGAGCCCCCAGGCGGCAAGAATCACAAGTTCCTGCCACGTTCCAAGAAGCGTTTGTCCTTCCAGCATCACGCCGCGCAGGGCGTCGACCAAGGGGGTCAACGGAAGCGCCCTGAGAAAGGGCTGCATAGCATCCGGGTATCGCTCTCTCGAAAAGAATACGCCTGATCCAATCCACATCGGCATCATGATCAGGTTTAAAATACCGCTGACGGCTTCGAGCGTTTTGGCTCTCGATGCGATCAGAAGTCCTATTCCAGAAAACATGACCGATCCGAAGAGAATCAGAAACGCTAACGCCAGTGGACTTCCGAAAACCCGTACGCCGAAAACAATTCGAGCAAAGAAAACCAAAAGCAACACTTCGGGAACCATGAAGAGCATCCGACTGACCATGATCGAGAGCAGGAACTGACTCTTGCTCATCGGTGTGGCCAGAAAACGCTTGAGCAGTTTTCGGATGCGCATCTCTACGGTTACAAATCCGACGCCCCAAAGACCGCCTCCCATCAGGCTTAGTCCGAGGAGACCGGGAATCAAAAAATCGATATAGCGACTGCCGGGTTCCTGTTGAAGCCGGTCGGTCGTGGGCACCAGATCGCGACGACCTGCGGCTCGCTGTAAAAGATCGTTGGCACGGTCTCTGGCCAAAACGCTTTGGGGACTGGTTGGATCGAATCGGAATTCGAATTGATCTGTGGATCGAGGTGCAAAGGCGATGGCTGACGCGTCAATCTCTGAAACGTTGATCGCAGCGTGATCGACGGGCTGGTTGTCTCTGGCCACAGAATCGTTCGAAGAATCAGGATCCATTGAAATAACAACAGCAAGATCGCAGCGACCAGAACGAAGCCGATTCATGGCGGTTTCCAGATCGAAAACGCCGGCCTCGAGGCTCGGCGAAGCCGACAGAATCAAACCGTACTCAGCGGCGCACTCGTGCGAGACAACATCGACCGTTAACTCTTCAACAGGTTCGCTACGAAACGCAATGCCAAGCGCCAACACCATCAATACCGGAAATCCATAAACCCAAAAAACTGCTTCTGGCTCGCGACAAAACTCCAGAACCCGGCCCCAGACGAGTTCGCGAAAAGGATGCTGAACAGAGGCAGACACCACCGGCGCGAGCCCTCGCGCGGCAGGTTGCAAAGAAGTCTCGAGCGAATTGTTTTTGGAAGTATTCATGCAACAACCACCGGTTCATTCAGATGTCGCCCGGAGAGTTGTACAAACACATCGTCTAGGCTCGCTTGTCGTGTCGTGAGCCTGGTGAGACGGTAACCCTCCTGCTCCAATGCGGCCACCAACGGGGGAAGCACAATGTGCGGAGATGCTGTCAGAAGGCTCGCAACTCCATCTCTCACGGAGACGCTTTTCACGCTCGGTAATCGAGACAAAAGATCGATCGGTAGACTGAAGTCTTCTGCTCGATTTCCAGAAACCTCGACCATATGAGCGCCGCCAAGAGAATGAATGAGATCCGTCGGTGTTCCTGTGGCGATGATTTTCCCAGAATCAACAATCGCCAAACGATCGCAGAGCCGCTCGGCCTCGTCCATATAGTGTGTGGTGAGTACGACGGTGCGGCCTTGAGATTTAAAAGCCTCCACGATGTCCCAAATCTGTCGCCGCGATTGCGGATCGAGTCCGGTTGTAGGTTCATCGAGGAAAACCAGTTCTGGCCAACCCACAATCGCCGTGGCAACCGCCAGCCTTTGACGTTCGCCACCAGAAACCTGCCCTACTCGTGCGGCGGCCTTTTCCCGAAGGCCTACCAAGTCGAGCGCCGCCCACGGATCGAGTCCCTTTGCGTAGAAACTTCGAAAGAGACAGATCGTTTCACGAACGGTGAGTTTCTCGCTCAGCCGGGTTTCCTGGAGAGAGACGCCGATCTGTTCTCGCAGTCGCCGCTGGTCCGATTTCCACTTCAGACCGAGGACCTCGACATCCCCCGAAGTGGGTTCGAGAAGTCCTTCAAGAATTTCGATCGTGGTTGTCTTTCCCGCACCATTGGGCCCGAGCATGCCGAAGCACTCGCCGCGCTCGACGACCAGATCGATACCCCGAACAGCAAGCGTGGGAGGGCGACCGGGATAACTCTTCACGAGTTGATGGCAGGCAATTGCAGGTGTGTGTGAATTCATGCGAAAAAGATTTCACAGAAAAAAAGTTTTGTGACGAGTTCAGGGAGAGGCTGCGCTGGTCTGCGAGAGCGAAACAACCACCGGCACGTTCTCCTTTGAAGCGACGAAGACGTGTCGAGCAAGTCCATGACGAGAAAGCCAGTCTGGTGTTGCAAATCGTACAAGCAAACTCCAGACGCACCGAAGAGCCTCCGATTTCCACCGAGATGAGGCCTGCTTTGCATTGAATTCGACATTCATTCCATCGAGAGAAAGTCGGCATGGCCATTTATTGCTGGTGGCAATCTCGTTAAAGCGTTCAGCCACTCGGAGCATCCACGCTACGCCGAGGGCTTCGCGTAAACAGAGAAACGGTTCGCTTGCCATGCTGCAAAACTCTGATTCATCAAGAGAATGCGTCTGTGTGGGCAGAGCTTTTTGTATTGAATGGCGTTTTCGATTTTCGATCCATGCTTGGCATCCGGTGATCACAATTCCGGTTGACATGAGAAGAAAAGCCGCGACGAGGAGCCGAGGCGACTCAAGACGTTCGACTGTAAAAAAAAGAGTGAGTGATGAAAAACAAGGGGCCACAAGCAGATAGTGACCCGTCGTGAAAACCGTCGCAGCAAACCAGCGCTTGGTTGCCAGAAAATTGAGCCATCCTGCCAGCGGTAAAAGAAGCAGAAATAGTTCTTGGGTAACGTGCATTGTCGGCAGGCTTCCGGGCCTCAGCAGTTCGGCAGAAATTACCGGTAGCAGGAGAACAACAGCAAGCGATCCGACAATCAGTTGCCAGAGACGATGCAGCGGTCGCTTGGCTCCGAGTACCGACATCGAAGGGCACAATGCCAGAACACCGACAGACAGTCGCAGCTCCACCAGCCGCGAGGCATCAAGAGAAATTCCAAAAAGAAGAGATGCACTGAGCATAATTGCAGCAATCGAAGCACCCAGGCCCCAGAGTGCCGCGGGAAAAGCTGTTGTGCCGCTGACCGATCGCAGAAGACAGACAATCACCACGAGCGATACCAGTAATGACGCCGTACAAATGCTCAATAACAGTGTCGAAGCAGGCACGCGTGGAATCCTCGTCAAATCCCTCGAAATATCGAAGAACACTTCTGAGAGTCTAGTCGCAGGTTGAATGGAGAGTGAGGAAAAGCGTGAGGATTATTGCGATGAGCGAAGGAGTATCGAGAAGGGGGAGTCTACCGGCAATTTGTTTTCGAAGATTTCCTCTTTGATCATACAATGAACGCGAATTGTGAAAGAAATCGGATGACGAGTTTGAGAAAGAATGGGGACGTTGTAAGGATAAGGAAGACTTTCTCAAAATCATTTCTGTCTGGCCCGATCGGGTGACGATGAATGACGACTAGTTTGGATGAGAGAATGCCTGAGGCGGTGTCGCTCTCTTGCAATGAGAATTGGGATGAGGAACTTCGTTCATGCTTTTTATGCAGTTCGCGCGGCACAGCATCGGAGTGCTGGTGTCGTATCAACGGGTGTTTCTCGCAATGATTCTTTTGTCATGCGTGATGCCCGTCTCACAATCCTCAGCCATTGAATTATGGACGCACTACGGCGACGGCACGCCAAACGGCGATACCTCTCGCATTGGACTGCCGAGCATGGAAGTCCCAATCGAAGCCTATCCAGGAATTCCTTGGCCGCTGCGTCGTTCGAAAAATAGTCGTTCCTGGCAGCCAAACCGGGCGAATCATGCTGTGTCAAACACGATCACTGTTCGTGTCGAACCGATTGCCGCACCTCTTCCAACGGCAAAAGTCCCTGCGCGCTCCAAAAAATAGCCGCGTGCCCTCTTTGAACAATGTCTGTAATCGCTCAACCGCGAAGACGGCATAGACTTTTTGCAGCCGTTTTTAATTTTGGCTGCAGAGAAGGTATGGTACAGCGAGTTCACAGAAGAACATTTTATAGACTCTGCGGTGTCGCAAGAGAGATTCCGGGAAATGAAATTGTCGTGCCATAGATCAGGCAGGCGCAGAAGAATTGGTTTTTTGACGCGTTTGTTTACAGTGTGAAGTCGGTGTACGAAGAGTAGAGTTTTTGAGGTTTCGCATGTGGTTGGGGCCTGTCTTTGAACGCGAGATTGCGATGGCGCCTCGGGCACGAGGTCTCTATGTGGCTCGCGCGGTCTATGCTTCGGTGCTTGTAGCGATAGTGGCAACGTGCTGGTTGGTGGTCACAGGTACTGAGTCAATTAACTCAGCAGGTGATACCGCTCGTTTCGGGGCCACGCTGCTAAGAATTCTTTCTCCACTGCAGTTGGTGCTTGCAGTACTCGCAGCGGCCATGGTGGCAGCAGTCTCCGTGAGCATGGAAAAAGAACGTCGCACACTGGAACTTTTATTAATAAGTCGTCTCTACGACAGGGAACTGGTACTTGGAAAACTTGCGGCGAGCGTGGTGCAAGTCACGCTACTCCTTGTTTCTGCAATTCCAATTTTTGCAATCGTGCTGCTCTTTGGCGGTGTGACTGCTCCGCAATTAATTCGAGTTTTTCTTGTAACTGCTGCGGCGTCGCTTGCGGCGGCAAGCATTGCAACCACGGTCGGATTCTGGCGAGATACTGCATTTCAGACGCTCTCGATCACGGCGTTTGCGATTGTTGCATGGATGGCATGTGGAGAGATGTGTCTGTTTTTTTTCGGTCCATCTGTGGCCGCGATGATTTCGCCGGCACGTGCTGTCTATGCCGCACTTGAGCCGACAGGTGGAAGTCGCTTCATCCCATTTCTCGGTGTGACGGTATCGATCATTGCGGCAACAAATCTTGTCGCGGTTTTCAATGTGCGGCGATGGAACGTGGCTGCAGACGGAAAATTCGGCGTGCAGGATGCGGAATACGAATCCGACGACTTGCTTACGCTTGGCAGGCAGCCGGCCGGTAGTCGCGTCAGCGAACAAAGTGGCAGTGTGAATCCTGATCCTGGAAACAATCCGTTACGGCCAACAATCACCCGAGATATTGTGCGAGGTACTTCGAGAGAAGTCTGGAAGAACCCAATTCTGTGGAGAGAAATATGCACTCGAGCCTACGGACGCAAAATCGTCGTGGTGCGATTGGCGTGGATGCTGCTTTTTGCAGGAAGTGCGGCAATTATATTTGGGGAGATGCAAAAGAATCGGCCTGATCACAGTGCGATTACCATTGCAATAGTTCCAATGGTGCTGGCGAGTCTGGTGGCAGTGACGGCACTTGCTGTGACGAGCATTACTTCCGAACGAGATCGAAACGCTTTCGATCTTTTATTGGTAAGCGATCTTTCACCACAGGAATTGATCTGGGGAAAACTCCTTGGAGTGTTGGCTGTATCGAGAGAAATTGTCATTGTGCCGCTTGTGCTCTGTGGTTTTTTGGTAGGCACAGGAGCGGTGAGTCTTGAGAACGGAATTTATTTGGCACTCGGAATGGCGACGCTTGTTTTCTTTTGCGATGTTCTCGGCGTGCACGTTGGACTCTCATACGAACGAAGCGCTCGGGCGATTGCCGTATCGCTGGGCACCGTTGTTTTTCTCTTTGTCGGAGTTGCTACTGCGATGCGGATCATGGTGTCGTTTGGATCGAGTTTTGAACTGCAGTTGGCACCTTTTCTTGCGGTGATTGTGGGCGGTGCTGTTGGGCTTTACGCGGCACTCTCTGCAAGAAATCCTTCTCCGGCCATCGGTTGGGCATCGGCACTGCTCCCCGTTCTTACGTTTGTTGCGATCACCAGCTTTCTTCAGGGAAACGCACTCCAGGTTTTTCTGGTGGCAGGCGTAGCGTATGGATTTGCTACTGCAGCGCTTCTCGTGCCAGCCATCGGAGCGTTTGACACGCTGACAGGTCGCGCATCGAGCCTCGAATAAGGATTGGCTCAAACGATGTTCTATGGTCGAAGTGTTGTAGAGTTACCCTGTGGTGCAGTTGCCACTTTTGCGATCGGCTTTCCCCCTTCGAGAGCCGCGAGGTGCTCAACAGCCTCTTTAGAATCTTCGCCGGTTGCGATTGCACGGCGATAGCACAGGAGTGCTTCCTGTCGCCGTCCGAGAGCCTCATGTGCCCTTCCCTCCATGGTTAGAATCGATGAGGGAACATTTCCTGAACCATAGGTTTCGCTCAAGTGCGCAAGCGTTGAAAGCGTTCGCTGTGGGCGCTTCTGGTGCTGATAGACCTCGGCAGTGTCCTTCAAAACATCGCGGTCATCAGGCGAAAGCGAAAGCGATTTGTGGAAGTCGGCCAACGCATCGTCCGTGCGACCACGGGCAAGCGCAACTTGTCCATGAAGGTGCCAGGCTTCGCTCGATCTCGGAGCCAGTGAGACCGAACTTTGCGACAACGAATCGGCGTCGTCGAGAAGTCCGAGTTCCAAATACATTCGACCTGCAGCAAGCGTCGTAGAGACGTCTCCTTGCGACATTCGCAGCGCCTCAGACATCTGCCCCACCGCTTCCACTCGTGAACCTCGCTTCCAGAGCACATCTGCGTAGTAGCGTCGTGCATCAATATCTGCTGGACAGGCACGCACCGCCCGCTCGAGTAATCCTTCCGCTCGCACAAGATCGTCTTCGTTGGCGGCGGCGAGTCCTTCGTTTGAGAGTCTTCGGGCAGTCGTCAGCTCTTTTGATACCGGTCCGCCCCGTGAAACGAGCTTGCACCCCGACAGCATAATCGCCACAAAGAAAAGTGCATTGCACGCTAGGTATAGCGGCATCCAAGGCGGCGAGGCTCGTGCGAGTCGACGCATAAAAACAAAAAAGTCCGGGAACAAAACGAAGAGTTGAACACAGCAGGTTCGAGACACTAGTCGGATTCGAGAATCCAGACAACCTCCGCACAACGATAAAAAAACCGTTGCGGCTTGCCGGGCCTTCCAAGAACGCCCCGCCTGCCATGCCATCCACAGACGGCCTTGCCGCTGCCATCAGAGTTCCCCTACAGACCTCTTTCAATTGTGTCGAAAACAGCCAGAAGACAGCTGTTTCCGTTCCTTATTTCTCTTTTGGAATGCGAGTCCTGTTTCGGCGAACTCATTTCAAAGAAGCTACTTAGTGTCATGGATGGTGCGATGCCAGAAAGATTGTATGTGCCTCTCACGTCGCAGAGTGTTTGCGCAGCGAGGCCTTGGGGTGGTATCAGGGTTTCTGTGATCGTATGTGCGCTCTGCATGCTGATCAATGGTTGCGAGGTCTATGACGAACCGATTGAAGCAGAGCGATCAAAAGACAGTGCGAAGCACAACTCCACTTCAAAACTTGGTCCCGATCCGTTCGCTCGTCCAGAAACAACTCGCAGAATAAAATTTGTCGAAAGTTATGAGACCGGATTAAAACGAGCAAGCGATGAAGGCAAGCCAATGCTCGTCGTGTTCCGTGCGTCGTGGTGTCGCTTTTCGAGTGAACTCCCCCATACGACACTTGCGGATCCGCAAGTCGTTTCTATGTCTGGGAAATTTATTTGCGTTTTGGTCGATGCAGATCGAGACGCCGCAGTCTGCCGAGCGATGGGTGTCAAAGCATTCCCTACGATTCAACTTATTTCTACAAATGGACAAGAGCTTGAACGCATGAGCGGTGAGATGACGACGCCAGAACTACGGACTCTGCTTCGAGAAGCTATTCAAGAAATAAACGTAGCCCGGGAGTCAGAAAAAAGAGAAGTGTTTTGATCCGTTTTGTACGCCTGGAAATCACTCGCGTCATCTTTCACAGACAGCATTGCTTGTATGAGACATCAGCGGTGTCTTGAGGTTCATCAAAAATAAATCGCGCACAGAGTGCACGGCGGCCGCAAGAAGCAGCGAGCCAAAAAAGATTACTGTTGAACCATACTATGCGGCAGACGCAGGCAATTCGGCAGGAAGTGTCGCTTGAGAGGAAACACGCGCAGCGGATTTTCTGGCAGACCCATTTTCTCGAGAACTCCGAATCATTGGGTCGGCCTGCAAGGAGCGTAGTTCTTCCTGAAATTCCTGTGGAGTCATCCGAATCGATTGCTCCCATCGTCGGCGTTGCACGAACCACTGCGCCGCACCAGTCCCGGCTGCCGCGAGAACAATCGACCACGACGCACGCCACACGGTCATGCCGGCAATCGACGGCTCGATCTGATCGACCTGTTGCCCGATGAGCGAGACGATCTCATCGAGAGAAATCCCTGCTACAGCGATCAGAATCAAAAGTGTCACTGCTCCTCCAAGCATTCGAAAAAGCGTGAGCCAGGAAAAAATGCGACCGATTCCTGCGAGCGGAGAGATTTTTTCCAGAGTTGGCAAGGCTCTGGAAAAATTCAGTGATATACCATCAGTCAGCATTCGAATGACAACCACAGTCAGAGTCGTTACGAACATCACTGCAAGAGTTGCAACCAGAATTCCAAGAGGAACTTCAAGATCAAACGTTGGCGGGGAAGAGCCCGGGCGAGCGATAGCGATTGAAAGAGTCTGTCGGAGCATGTCCACGCCACCTTGCACCACGATGGCGGTCCAGATTGGAATGCATGCCAGTGCGACCGCAACGCCGGCGACCCATCCCAGCGTGATGGCCATTGGCATATTTCCCTGCTGACGCGCAGCTTCCCGACGACGTGCCGTGGCGGGGATTGAACGATCTGAGGCATCAGACATTTTGGAGCGATCTACAAAAACGGATGAGTGACAAGGGGGAAAGTTTCGGCTGTAAGGGTTGAATCAGCGTTCGATACACGGAGCCGACCGAGCGAACAATTGAAACTATTTCAACTGAAAAATGAGCTAGTGATCGAAGGCAAGTATCCGTTCCAGCGGAGCGGATATGGCTTCACCCCAACCGCGGGCCCAGGTGTCGGCACCTACAAACATTGAAAACAGAAGGACGACCGCTCCGGCTGCCTGCACCAATCCGCTGCCCGGTGAGAGAGGGGCAATTCTCACAATGATTGTCGTCACCAGATGCATGGCCACGAGTGCCATCATCGCTGGCATCGCCATTGAAATCGCAAGGTGAAGACTGAGTCCCGGAACCAATGAGCACATTTTTTCGAGCGACGCATGTGGCCATGAACCCACCGGAAGTGTCGTGAATGTTTCAAGAGCGCCACACACCACTGCGAGATGACCTCCTGACGCAAAAAAAGCTGCCATTCCGACCCACCATGCAAACGTTGAAATGCCTGCGGACTGAACTTCACCAAATGGTTCGAAGTCTTCGGCCCATGAAAGTCCGGAGATGGTGCCGAGAATCTGACCGGCCCATGCGGTCGCACCGAGCACCATCGAAATTGACGATCCGAGGATGCCTCCGACGAGAACTTCTCCCAAAACAGTCATTGGTGAAATGGTGATCGGCGATACATCAGCCAAAACCATCACCTGTGGCAATACCATCAGTGACAGTGCCAACGACAGAACCACTCGTACTCTGAGCGGCGTGCCTGGAAATGCCGGAATCGTAGCGGTGGCAATGATCGCACCAGTGCGTGCCACGATACAGGCAAACAGCCAGAGCATCTGCAGGTTTTCAGGAGAAAGAGGTTGTGCATTCACCGGATACTCGCTTCCAGAAAGTTTTGTGAATGGACACTCGTCAGAATCAAAAACCCGAATGCACCGATGCGCTGATTTTCAGAAATTCAACCATCTGCTCAATCATCCACGGCATCGCAAACACAAGTGCAGCGGCCATTACAGCCAAGCGAGGCACCATGCCCACGAGAGGTTCGTGGATACCAGTTGCCGCCTGCAAGAGACCAACAAAAAGACTCGAAAGGAACGCAACAGAAAGAACCGGAAGCAACACCATGGCTCCGGTGAGAATCGCCTGTCGTACGAGTTCTACAAGATCGATTTGGGCCATCGAATGGGTCTCATCGAAACGATATGTAAAGAAAAGGACTACGTTCCTACGATTTGTGCGCCATCCAGAAGTGACATGACAACTAAAGACCAGCCATCCGCGAGCACAAAAATGAGGAGTTTCAGTGGCAGCGATACGAGTGTTGGCGGCAGCATGACCAGTCCAGTTGAGACAACGAGTGTTGCCACAATCAGGTCAATCACTAAAAATGGAAGCAGAATTCGAAAGCCGATTGAAAAAGCGGTTTCTAACTCACTTACGAGGAATGCAGGCAGCAGTGTCTCGAGTGGCACTTCGTCATAGGTCGTGATCGTGTGTGGAGCCGTAGGATGCCGCTTCAGAAACCGAAGCATCGTCTCCCGGTTTCCAGATTGTTCGATCTGACTGGCCATCCAGCGACGCACTGGAAGCGATCCACGATCGAATGATTCGTTGAGCGACATGCGGCCCTGTTGATAGGGTTCTACCCCTTCCTGCCACGCAGCAGTCCACACCGGCCACATCACCATCGCTGTGAGAAAAATAGCCAAGGATGTCACAATTTGATTTGAGGGGAGTTGCTGCGTACCGAGTCCTTGTCGCACAAGAGAGAGCACAACGCTCATGCGCACAAACGATGTCGTCATCAGCAGCACGGCAGGTGCAAGACTCGCGACTCCCATCACAAGCACCGCCGAGAGTGACATTCCAAGCGATCCGGTTCCGATGAGACTCCCCACCATGTCTGAAAAAGTTGGAGACATCGGCGCAGCAGCGGGGGTTGTCTCAGCCAGTTGTTGTTTCAGTGGCGAGTCGTTCGAATCGATGGTCGAACGAAGGGTCGCAGTGGGCAGCATCGACACATTGTCGAACTTCTGCTGAGGACTAGGGCGAGCCTCGCTGGTGTCTTTGGCCGTAACAATCTTGGGAACGATCAACCGCGACTGACTTTGTGCCGCAGGCG
>Ga0194051_1001259_pt1 | contig 13575 bp, 7 predicted proteins | sample SepL2320m_MetaG_FD_161275 | JGI IMG/M metagenome (GOLD analysis project Ga0194051, IMG submission 161275) | Anoxic zone freshwater microbial communities from boreal shield lake in IISD Experimental Lakes Area, Ontario, Canada - Sep2016-L239-20m | ecosystem: Environmental > Aquatic > Freshwater >... | reverse complement strand
CACGATCTTTGCTGCCACGACCTACGCCATTCCCGCATTTACATGGACGGGATTACCGGCTCGGCCCAGCGTGCCAACCGGCATCCTTTTAAACGCCGTGCCGATCGATCGCAGCGGCACGCTTCGCTCGTCGCCCAGCACTGCTGGAGCCTATGCAGCGCAGGGTATTGCGGCAGTGCGACCCACTGCGCCAACGCTGCTGCCCCCAACGGCCGGCAACACAACTGCCACGCTCACGTGGACTGCGCCAGTGAGTAACGGCGGTTCCCCGATCACCGATTACATCGTTAAGCGTTCAACCAATGGCGGCACGACTTGGACCCGGATTGTGAGGCCGGTGTCGACTCTCACGTCATACGTTGCCACAGGCCTCACCAACGGCACCGCGCACGTCTTTAAGGTCATCGCCGTCAATGCCGTAGGCATCAGCCTGCCCTCGGCTACCTCTTCGCCTGTCACGCCGGCCCTGCCAGCCTAAAGCCAATACGCTTGGACGGGGTACGCAGCCTCTGTTTTAAAGGCCCGGTATCGCTTGACCAAGCGGCGTGCGTGCCTCGGCATACCCCCCTAATGGAAGAAACTGTACCTGTCCCCGTTTTTTTTTGTGTTAAGATGCGATGCTGGGTTGTGCCTAAAACCTGATAAAAAGTGTGGGGCATTTGAATGCTCGTTATGCGATTGATTGTCGACCGACGCTGCGGGTCGCTGCTATTGGCTACGTTGTTGGGGCTGGGCGGTTTCGCCCATGCGGTTGATTCCCTCGATCTTTCTAAGCTTCCAGTTGCCGCCAAGGTGACGGCCGATTTCTCACGCGACATTCAGCCTCTGTTTGCCGTTCGCTGCGTCAAGTGTCACGGTACGGAAAAGCAGGAAGGGGGCTTGCGGCTCGATGCAAAACTGCCGGCCATGACCGGCGGCGATAGCGGCAAAGTGATCGAGCCTGGGAAAAGTGCAGAAAGCCGCTTGATCCACCTTGTAAGCGGTTTGGAGCGAGACAACCCAATGCCGCCGAAGGGTGTACCGCTGACCGTTTATGAGATTGGTCTCTTGCGAGCCTGGATCGACCAAGGCGCACAGTGGCCGGATCTCGGCGCGGTGGCGAAGATTCAAAGCGACCACTGGTCGTTTTCACCCCTGAAAAAACCGGCAGTGCCGGTAAACGATGGTGCAAGAACACCAATCGATGCGTTTGTACTGACAAAGCTTACCGAGCGCGGCTTAGCGCTTGCAAAAGCGGCGGACAGGCAAACGCTGATCCGTCGGTTGAGCTTCGATCTGATCGGCTTGCCGCCATCACCGGAGGAGGTTGCCGATTTTGTTGGCGACAACGCCTCAGACGCATATGAAAAATTAGTGGAGCGACTGCTGGCCTCGCCACACTACGGCGAACGCTGGGGGCGACACTGGTTAGACGTGGCCCGCTACACAGAAAGCCAAGGATTTGAATACGACCGATTGCGCAACAATGCGTGGCACTACCGCGACTACGTTATCAGGAGTTTTAACGACGACAAGCCGTACGATCGATTCATGAAGCAACAGATCGCCGGCGATGTACTGGAACCAACAAGCAGCGAGGGGCTGATCGCATGCAGCCTATTAGTCTGCGGTCCGTGGGATCAGGCAGGCAACGCCCAGTCTAATGCCACACAAAAGATGATCACTCGAGAGGATGAGTTAGAGGATATTATTGGCGTGATCGGGCAGACGTTCATCGGACTCACGATTAACTGCGCCCGTTGTCATTCCCATAAATTTGATCCAATCCCGCAGGAGGATTACTACCGGATTAAATCAGTTTTTGAGGGCGTTCGACACGGTGAGCGTGGGCTGCACGCCGATTATGGCCGCGAGCCGGATCGTCTCGCCGCCCTCAACAAAGATATCGCTCGGGTAAGCAACGAGATTGCTGCCATTGAGGCAGAGGCCTTGCAGGCGTTCGCCGCAGCCAATACGACGCCTGCCCAGCCGGAAGCCGGTCCGGCAGCACTTGTCCGCTTGCGCTTTGCCGGTGCAACGGACCAACTGGCGGCCCTTGGCAAACTCAACGGAGGCGCTGCTATCGATGGCGGACAACTCCTGTTGCCCGTCAGCGGATCATTTTTTCAGACTTTAGCACTGACAAAAGACATTGCCGAAAAGACGCTCGAAGCCTGGGTGTCGCTGTCCGATTTGCAGCAGAGTGGAGGGGCAGCTATTTCGATTGAAAATAGCTCCGGCAGTCATTTCGATGCGATCGTTTTTGGGGAGCGTAACCCTCGGCTGTGGATGGCTGGTAGCGATGGCTTTGCGCGCACGCAAGCTGTCGATGCCCCCGCTGAAGGCAGTGCGTTGAATGAGTTCATTCACATGGCAATTGTCTACCGTGCCGACAACACCATTGCCCTGTTTCGCAACGGTGAGCCCTATGGCCAGCCTTACACGCCACCAGCTCCCCTCCAGGTGTTTCAAGCGGGCGACGCTCATATTTTACTCGGCATGCGCCACACCGGCGGCGGCGGATTTCTAACCGGTGCTATTCGGCAGGCCGCGATCTACGACAGGGCTTTGAGCAATGCGGAGGTCGCCGCTTCCTTTCGCTCAGCGGGGCTTAGTATTTCGCAGTCAGAACTCATCCAGCAAATGCCTGCCAAAACCCGCCTCGTGCGCAGCGCTGCACAGGCCCAGCTGACACTATTGATGCAAGAGCGGACCAGCCTCCAGCAGCCGGTAGAACAATCAGTTTCCTACGTCGGCATCCGAGAGCAACCGGCCCCAACGCGTTTTTTATCCCGTGGCGATGTTAAATCTCCCCAGCATACGGTCACGCCCGGAGCCCTATCGGCAGTGGTGGCAGTGGAGTCAAACTTTGGCCTGGAGGCGGACGCTCCGGAGGCGCAGCGACGGCTGAGATTTGCAGAGTGGTTGACCGACTCCCAGAACCCACTACCGGCACGCGTGATGGTCAATCGCATCTGGTATCTGCATTTTGGTCAGGGAATTGTGGCGACACCAAATGATTTTGGCGTGAGCGGCACGGCTCCAAGCCATCCGGAACTTCTCGATTGGTTGGCGGTAACCTTTATGGAAAGTGGTTGGAGTGTAAAAGCACTGCATCGGCTGATTGTTCAATCGGCAACGTACCGGCAGTCATCAGAGTTTAGAGCCGAGGCTGCTGCAATCGATGCCGACAACCAGTTGCTCTGGCGATACTCTCCCCGGCGACTCGAAGCCGAGGCTGTTCGAGATGCGATGCTTGTGGCCAGTGGCGAATTAAATCCAATCATTGGCGGGCCAAGCTTTAAGCCATTTACAATTTCCTCGTTCAACTCTGATTTTTATCAACTGGTGGATCGTGTGGAGCCCCAATTCAACCGGCGCACCGTCTATCGTACGAACGTGAATAGCGGGAAGGACCCGCTGCTTGACGCTTTTGATTGCCCGGATCCTGCGGTCAAGACGCCTCGCCGGGGCGTGACAATCACTCCGTTACAAGCTCTTGAATTGATGAACAACTCGTTTGTGCAACGGCAGGCCAAGCACCTTGCCGATCGGGCAATGGTGGCAGCGGATAGCGACGTCAGCCGGGCCGTGCAGGCCGCATACCGTTTTGCGATCGGACGAGCCCCAACAGACAAGGAAGCTGAACGCTCAACAGCAGCAGCTCGGGATCGCGGCCTGCTTCACGTTTGCTGGGTGCTGCTTAATTCGACGGAGTTCGTCTATGTCCAGTAATCAATCCGACTTACTTGCGGCCGACAATGCGCATGCACAATCGCTTTCGCGGCGAGATTTTCTTTGGAATAATGGTGGAGGGTTGGGAGCGGTTGCGCTGGCGTGGCTGATCAATCGTGACAACTGCCGCGCCGGTGAGGTTGCCCTTGGTTCAGCGAATAAGCCGCATTTTCTGCCGAAGGCCACGCGGGTTGTGCAAGTATTTTGTGCAGGCGGCGTCAGCCACATCGATACATTTGACTACAAGCCCGAACTTGCCCGCATGCATGGAAAAACGCTGGAGGGTAAGGGGGAGAATCTTGGTTTCTTCGGTCAGCCCGGCACGATCATGAAAAGCCCCTGGGAATTTCGGCAGCATGGCGATTCCGGTGCCTGGGTCTCTAGCTTGCTGCCGAATATTGCCAGCTGCGCGGATGATATTTGTTTTATCCGTTCGATGTTTGCCAAAAATAACAACCACACGCCCGCGACATTTCAAATGAATAGTGGATTTACGCTCAACGGCTTTCCATGCATGGGAGCATGGCTGAGTTATGGTCTGGGCACCGAAAATGAAAATCTTCCAGCGTTTGTTGTGTTACCCGATCCACGCGGTTTACTGGCTGGCGGAAGTATCAATTGGACAGCTGGTTTTTTGCCTGCCAACCACCAGGGAGTGCCTTTTCGCACCCAGTCGGCCGAGCCTGTTGCCGATCTGCGCACGCCGCAGGACATCCTACCGGCTGCTCGCGATGCAGATATGCAATTACTGGCGAGCCTCAATCGGGATTTTGCCGAAATGCATCCGGGCGATGCCGCGTTCGCCGCGCGACTGCGATCCTATGAGCTCGCTGCTCGAATGCAGTCGAGTATTCCAGAGGCAACCAATTTCGAAAGCGAGTCGGAGGAGATTAAGCGGCTCTACGGCATCGATGAGCCAGCCAATCAGGGATTTGCCCGAAACTGCCTGATGGCCAGGCGTCTGCTAGAGCGTGGTGTGCGATTTGTTCAGATTCAAAACGGTGGCGCTTTTGGTCAGCCCCGTATCAACTGGGACGGCCATGAAAATGTAAAAGAGAATCACGACAAGCAGGCCGAAACAATGGACAAACCAGTAGCCGCTCTGCTTAAGGATCTAAAGCAGCGGGGAATGCTAGAGGACACGCTCTTTATCTGGTCGACCGAGTTCGGACGTGGACCAGCCACGCAGGGCGTTGGGGCACCAGGTCGCGATCACCACCCCACAGCGTTCACCTGCTTTCTCGCCGGTGCTGGTGTGAAGAAGGGGATTCAATATGGCACGTCGGACGAGATTGGGTACTTTGTTGCTGAAAACAAAGTAGCCATTCCAGACTTTCATGCGACCATTTTACACCTGCTGGGACTCAACCACGAACAACTGACCTTCTACCACAACGGCATCAAACGACGCCTGACGGATGTGCACGGCGACGTTATCAAGGATATTTTGCTCTAAGCCTTTACTGGTTTATGTCACCAACTCTCGTGCAACCGACGCCCTCACCAGCAGCATAATCGATCAAATTGGTGCATTGAGCAGCCAGCAGAGCCCAAAATCGCACGGTATGCTATTGCTGATAATGGTGGCAGTGGCGATGCAAAGTAGCCTAGGCCAAGATTCAATAGGAATCAGCCGGATGCCTATCCCTGCCCAGCACCTTTTCTCGCACGTAACATTTGGCCAAGAACAATGAGTGAAAACGAAGAATTTGTGCGCGAGTTTCTCGTTGAGTCGGCGGAGAACCTCGACCAACTCGACCAAGACTTAGTAGCGCTCGAGGAAAATCCCCGCGACCCCAAGCGGCTTGCGAGCATCTTTCGCACGGTCCATACGATCAAGGGCACCAGCGGATTTTTTGGTTTTGCAAAGCTTGGCGCGATTACCCACAGCGGCGAGCACCTCCTGGGACAACTGCGAGATGGCACGATTGAATTGAGCGATCGCGTCACCGGTGCCCTGCTCACGCTGGTCGATGCCGTCCGGTCGATCCTTGAAGAAATTGAAAAAACTGGTTGCGAAGGTGATTCCGATTTTCGCGAGCTTTCCCAGACGCTGGCCAGCGTTGCTGAGGAAGCCGCTGCGGTGCAGCAAGCCAGTAACAGTAGTGCTATCGTGGTCACACGGTTGAATGCTCTGCCGGTTGCCCAGCCAACCGTGCCACAGGCGGTTCAGCCACAGGCGACGACTCCGCTGCCTGCTGCCACTGCGATCCCGCTTACCATCGCACAGTCTGCACCAGCAGAATCACCGCATGTCGAACCTAAGCCGACGCAACCCGTTGTCGCCACACCGATCGCCCAGCGGAAGGCCTCTGCTCCAGTGGTTGGCGAGGCCTCGATTCGCGTTGATGTTGGGTTACTCGGATCGCTCGTCGATCTAGTGGGCGAATTGGTGCTGGCTCGGAATCAACTGCAGTCAACTGTGAATGCCGACCGGCCCGACGTGCTTAATCGCCCCGATCTGCTCAAGTCCGATCTGCTCAAGTCCGATCTGCTCAAGTCCGATCTGCTCAAGTCCGATCTGCTCAAGCGCCCCGATCTTCTCAAGCGTCCCGATCTTCTCAAGGTGGTGCAGCGCATTCACGCGGTCACAGGTGGGCTCCAGTCGGCGGTCATGAAAACGCGCATGCAGCCGATCGATCAGGTGTTGAGCAAGTTTCCAAGGATCGTTCGCGATTTGGCTGTCACCTGCGGCAAGGAGGTGCTGCTCTTCATCGACGGGGCCGACACGGAACTCGACCGCTCGCTCATCGAGACGATCCGTGATCCCCTCACGCATCTGGTGCGCAATGCTGTTGATCACGGCATCGAGCCAGCAGCCGTGCGAACGTCGAAGGGCAAGCCGCCAGCCGGAAGGCTTTCCCTCCGTGCATTTCACGAAAGCGGTCGGGTCACGATTGAAATCAAGGATGACGGCGGGGGCATTCCGGTTGAAGCGGTGCGTGCCAAGGCCATTGCCAAAGGGTTGATCGGGGCCGACGAAGCTGGATCCCTCAGCGACGAACAGGTGCTGCAGTTTATTTTTGAGCCGGGCTTTTCTACCGCGGCCGCCGTGACGGATGTGTCGGGCCGCGGCGTAGGCATGGACGTTGTCAAAACCAACATCGAAGCCATCGGTGGAACCGTCGATATTTCCAGCCAGAGGGATGCCGGCACAACCGTGCGCGTGCGGGTGCCACTGACGCTGGCAATTATTCCCGCTCTCATCGTCACGTGTGCTGGCCAGCGGTTTGCCATTCCCCAGGCGTATGTCCGCGAACTCATTGCCCTGCGAGCGGGGTTGTCGGTTGCCGTGGAGGGCCTTGCAGGCGCACCGGTGATGCGGGTGCGTGGCCGCCTCACGCCGCTTGTCTTCCTTAATGCGCTGCTCGATCTGTCCGTGCAGCCCAGCGGCCAATCTCCATTGAGTGGCACGGTGGTGATTGTGAGAGTCGATGACTACGAATTTGGTTTGGTTGTGGAAGGGATCGCATCGAGTGGTGATATTGTCGTCAAGCCGATTGCCGGGCTGATCGTGTCGCTGGGGTTTTATGCCGGGGCGACTGTGATGGGCGACGGTGCGGTGGTCTTGATTCTGGACCCCCGGGGTATCGCGCAGATGGAGATGATTCCCACTCGGCCAGACCACGAGCACGCAAGTGATGCATCGACACCAACCCCCGATCAGCAGCCCAGATATCTCCTCTGCGAGACAGTATTGGGGCGACAGATCGCGCTGCCGCTGGAGGACGTTTCGCGGCTGGAAATCTTCTCACCTGCACAGTGCGAGCAGGCAGTAGGACGAACGGTGGTGCACCGCAGCGGCCGCTTGACGGCCTTAGCCGACATCGACGACATGCTCGAAGGCGTGAGCAATAAGCGATCGTGGCAAGGGCTTCAGGTGGGTGCAGCCTCCAGCCTCACGGCTGTGATTCTCGCCGAATCATTGGGAGATGTTGGCCTGCGTGTCAAACGTATTGTAGAGGTGGTCCAGTCGCAGTCGCCCCTCAACTGTGCGTTTTGTGCTGCAGGCGTGCTCGGCACGATCGCGATTGGCGGCCGGGCCACCGAGGTGATCGATGTGCGATCGCTCATACCTGGCAGCCCAACCGTACCGAACGCACCGAGTCTCTCGGAGGTATCAGCATGAGTGCCGTGGTGAGCATGATGAGCCAGAGCGGCCTGACACGGGTGGAAAGCGATTGCCCTGCACCCGCCACGCAGCGGTTCTGCGCCTTCCTCGTTGCGGGCAGAGTTTTTGCGGTCGACGCAGCGCGAGTCACCGAGGTCCTGCGCGGGCAGTTGCTGACACCCGTGCCGCAGGCACATCCAGCCCTGCGAGGCCTTCTCAATCTGCGCGGCCGGATTGTGCCAGCGATCGACATGCGTTTGCGACTCGGGTTCGACGCTGCCCCAGTCGATGCCAGCCACACAAATATTATTGCGACTGTAGCAGGAGAGTATTTCAGCCTGATGGTCGACACAATTGTGGATGTGATCGAAATTCCGGTGGCCGCCATTGAGCAGCCCACCGCCGATTCAGAGGACCCATCTCGCGACTCTGTCGCAGCGGTTTACGCCGCGCCAGGCGGACTTATCTATCTACTAGACGTCGATCAATTACTAGCGGGCATATCGGACACAGGATTTGAAAGGAACATGCGATGAGAAGTGTGCAAAGGGAATCTGTTTCAGCAAGTGCTGGAACGTCTGCGGCCGGGTCGTGGCTCACAGGACTGGCGTCGTTTGTTACCAATCCGCTGCTGTTGTCTCTCCTACTGGTATCGCTCGTGCCGCTAGCCATCATGGGATACGCCACCTACCGCACTGCATCGGCGGCGCTGGATACGCAGGCCGAATCGCAACTGAATGTTGTGCGGACCATCACAACCAAGCAGGTGGAGCGTTATTTCGCCACCACCGAAGAACTCCTGCGAGCGCTCGCTGAAAACCCTCTGGTGGCCAGTGCCCTCGTTGCATTCCGCGACGGATTTTCCAGCGTGATCGCCGATGATTCGATTCCAGTGGACGAGCAGTCGCAGGCGCGGCAGGAACTCAATGCATTTTATACAGGCGACTGGGCTGCCGAGTTCCGCCGCCGCAACGCAGAGGATATCGCTGCTGCGCCGCTGGGTGAATCGCTGGGCGATGCGGCAGCCTATCTGCAATATCTCTACATCCGTCGGAACGAAAATCCAATCGGCTCCAAGGATCAGTTCGATACGGCGGCAGATGCATCGGCGTATTCAACGGCCCATGCCCAGTATCATCAGATTCTGCGGAGCTTTTTGAAAAAGTTTGGGCTCTACGACATCTTTCTGGTGGATGCAGAGACAGGGAACGTGGTGTATACGGTGTTCAAGGAGATAGATTTCGGCACATCGCTGCGGACCGGATCGTTTGCCGATACATCGCTCGGCCGTGTGTTTCGGCAGGCGGCATCTAGCAACAGGCGAGATGCCGTTTTCTTTGGGGCCTTCGGTCCGTATTTGCCGTCGTTCACTGCGCCAGCAGGCTTCGTTGCGGCACCGATCTTAGATGGCCGAAAAGTGACGGGGGTGCTCATTTTTCAGTTGCCGCTCGATCGGATCAACGCTGTTGTTGGGGAAACCCTCGGCATGGGAAAAACTGGCGAAACCTACGCCATCGGTTCAGACCGACTGTTTCGCACCGATTCTCGGTTTCTGGATGAACTCGGCGTGAAGACAACCATCTGCAATCCGAAATTTAAGGTCGACACACAGGCGGTGCGACAGTCGCTCGATAATGGCACGTCTGGGACGGGCCGCACGCTCGATTACCGCAACATGCCAGTGCTTTCCTCGTGGGGGCCTGCGATGATCCATCGGGGCGATGGCGCGGGAAACGAGCCAGTGACGTGGGCAATTGTGTCTGAGATTGATCTGACCGAGGTGAATCAGCCGGTGCAGTCGCTCAAAAAGTTTGCCAGCATGATCTTCGCCCTGACAACGCTTGGGGTGCTTCTGCTATCGGCAAAAATCGCACAGAATTTCAACCGTGCAGCCCGGCGACAACTGACGCTTGTGGAAGGAATTAAAGACAACACCCACACGCTCGCGGGTGCGTCCGAGGAACTCACAAGCGTCAGCCAGCAGATGAGTGCCGCCGCCGAAGAGACCACGGCCCAGGCGAACCTCGTTTCAGCCGCTGCCGAACAGGTCAGCGGGAATACGAAAACCGTGTCGTCATCGGTAGAGAACCTCGTGGCAAGTATTTATGAAATCGCCCGCAGCGCTCAGGATGCCGCGAGCGTTGCGAGGCAGTCGGTAGAGATGGCCCGGGCGACCTCGCGTACGATGGACGCGCTTGGCGCAAGCAGCACGGAAATCGGGCAGGTGGTAAAGGTCATTACCACAATTGCCGAGCAGACCAACTTGCTCGCACTCAATGCCACGATTGAAGCCGCTCGGGCGGGGGAGGCTGGTAAGGGGTTTGCGGTGGTTGCCAATGAGGTCAAGGAACTGGCCCGCGAAACTGCGAAGGCCACCGAAGATATCGGCTCAAAGATCGAGGCCATGCAATCGGATACATCGAAGGCTGTGGCTGCCATCGCCGAAATCGGCGCCGTGATTGAAAAGATCGACGCCTTGCAGACCAAGATCGCTACTGCCGTCGAAGAGCAGTCTGTCACGACGAGCGAAATCAGCCGCAACATTGCCGAAGCAACGGCCGGTTCGACGGAGATTGCGGAGAATATCGTGCAGGTGGCACAGGCCGCTCAGAGTACAGCCGAGGGCGCTTCCAATGCGCAGATCTCCTCGCAGGAACTGGCTCGCATGGCACAGAATCTGCAGCGATTAGTCGAGGAGTATCGGGCCTGATCGGCCCCGGATGGAATCCCTTGAACGCTCTCATCGTGGACGATTCGAAGACGATACGCAGCATTCTGGTGCGCGTGCTCAGAGAGATGCGCTTTGAATGCCACGAGGCGGCCAACGGCGCTCTAGCACTTGAGGTGCTCGCTCGGATCCAGCGGCCCGAAATTGTCACCATCAACTGGCAGATGCCCGTCATGGATGGCCTCGAGTTGATTCAGCGGTTGCGGAGCGATTCGTTGTACCGCGATCTGCGACTATTGATGGTGTCGACAGAGCAAGACCCAAACAGGATTGCCGCAGCGATTGCAAATGGGGCAGATGCGTTTCTTGCCAAGCCCTTCACGGATGAGGCGATCAAGCGAAAGCTCATTGAGCTTGGTGCGTGGAGCGTGGCGGCGGCGGCCGCATCGCGGTCCGCCATTCGCGTGCTCATCGTAGATGATTCGGTTGCCATTCGCAGCATTCTGTCTGCCACGCTCTGTGACGACTCGGAGATTCGAGTGGTTGGCACTGCAGCCGACGGGCAGATCGGGCTCAAGCGGGTTGCCGAAGTGGCTCCCGATATTGTGCTACTCGACGTCGAAATGCCGGTAATGGACGGCATAGCCATGCTGCGAGAACTGCGGCGGATCCATCCGCGTTTGCCGGTGCTGATGTTTTCGAGCCTTACCGAACGCGGCGCTAAGGCGGCCCTCGATGCGCTCGTTGCAGGGGCCAACGATTATGTCGCCAAGCCGAAGGGTTCGAGCCCAGAGGACGTTGCCGTTAGGATCAAGACCGAGCTGATTCCAAAGATCAAGCTGTTGGTGCCACGCCTGAGCGTCGACTCAGGGAAGGCGCCGGAAGCGCCCTTCGCCCTTCCCCAGCGGCGGCCTCGGACTGAGCCGATTGCGGCTCTTGTGGTGGCCGTGTCGACAGGAGGCCCAAGTGCGCTGGCCGAGGTTCTGCCAGCGTTTGTTTCAAAAAAAGCACCGCCAATTTTGATTGTGCAGCACATGCCGCCAGTGTTTACGAGCCATCTGGCCGAGCGGCTCACCAAGATTCTGGGCCTGCCCGTGACAGAGGCCAAGGAGGGACAGATCCTTGCCAGAGGTGACATCCTGTTGGCACCTGGAGGTATGCACATGGGCGTTGTGAAAACGGGGCTAGGTGTCGCCGTGACGCTGCAAAGCGACCCGCCAGAAAATTCCTGCCGGCCGGCGGCCGACGTGCTCTTTCGTTCGGCAGCGCGGGTGTGGGGGGCGGGCACACTGGGTATCGTGCTGACGGGCATGGGGCGGGATGGCTTGAAGGGCAGCGAGGCAATCGTCGCTGCCGGTGGCGCCGTGCTGGCTCAGGACGAATTTACAAGCGTTGTCTGGGGAATGCCTGGTCATGTTGCCCGCGCTGGGATAGCCGATGCGGTGTTACCGCTTTCGAGCCTAGGGGTTGAAGTGGCGATGCGACTCAAGCGGCTGTTTCGATGAACAACGCGAGAGTCGACAACGCAAGGAGAGCGGACGAGTGACCATTGGCCCCGAATCATTCGCGTTTCTGCAGCAGTTTCTTAAAAAACGCAGCGGCGTCGTCTTGGATGAAAGCAAGGTGTATCTCGTCGTTGCCAGGCTATTGCCTGTCGTGCGGCAGCACTCACTCGTGAGTCTTGATGCGCTTGTTGACCGGCTGCGTCTCACGTCAGATCCATCGCTCCAGCGTGATGTACTCAATGCCATGATGACACACGAAACGTCATTCTTTCGCGACAAGTCGCCATTCGAGACATTGAAGCAACTCATTCCAGAGTTGGTCAAAAAGCGGGGCGTGATGCGACAGCTGGTGCTCTGGTCGGCGGCAAGCTCCACCGGCCAAGAGGCCTACAGCATTGCCATTTTGCTCAACGAGCATTTTTGCGATCTGTTGAAAGCCTGGAAGATACGGATCATCGCCACCGACATTTCAGACGTGGTGCTCACACGGGCCCGCGAGGGTCTTTTTAGTGAGCTAGAAATTTTACGAGGTCTGCCGACGCCGCTTCTGCGAAAATACTTTACGCCGCTGCAGGGAAAGTGGAGCATCTCGCAGGAGTGCCGCCGATTTGTTGAGTTTAGGCAGCTCAATCTGAATGATCCTTGGCCGGTGATGCCGCCCTGCGATATTGTGTTTCTCCGCAATGTTCTCCTCTATTTTGATGTGCCGACACGCCGCGCGATACTCGAAAGAATGCGAAAAATAGTGCGTCCTGACGGGGGGCTCTTTCTGGGTGGCGCCGAAACCATGCTGGGCATCAACGAAAGTTACAACCGTATTACCGGCATGGGGTGCAGCTACTACCGTCCGCAGCCATAAATGCTTGGAAGGGAGGGCGTGGTGTCAATCCGCTCTCGAATGCATTTGGTCGATGTGTAGCGTCGTCTGGAAAAAACTACGCGGGTAAGCGGAGGGGGTCGGCGAACGCTCGAGAAGCGTTGGGCCGCTGCGGCCGACAGCGACGAGCCTTGTGACTTCGAGCAGGCGGCAGATGGAAACCCAATGCGCTCTAGCTGCCCGTGGACAAAGTCCTCCATGCACTTTGTCCACTTGAAAACCTCCGGTTTTTTGCGGGTGCTACGCTCCCGGGACCGCATCGTGCGGTCCAACACGTTGATTATCCACAGCCTGCTAGCCGTGCCACTCGACGCCCAGGATTGAGACATCGTCCAGCGGCCCCTTCGGCTGACACCACGCCTGCACAGAGTCGAGTAGATGAATCACGTTCACCTCGAGCGGCCGGGCGCGAACAGATTCGATTAAAGCTTTCATGCGTTCGTCGCCCAACTGTTCGAGCGACTCGCTCATGGCCTCCGGCACGCCATCGGAATAAAGATAGAGGCGATCTCCTGGCTGGAGTTGGATCGTCTGCTCCTGGTATTCGATATCAGGAACGAAACCGATCGGAAAACCCTCGCACTCGATGAGTTGCAGCGGGCCTTCCTTCGGTACTCGCACCAGCGGCGGATGGCCCCCTGAGACAAATCGAAACTGCCCGCTGGGCACGTGCAGAACACCGTAGAGCAGTGTGAAATAG
>Ga0194051_1001258_pt1 | contig 13582 bp, 12 predicted proteins | sample SepL2320m_MetaG_FD_161275 | JGI IMG/M metagenome (GOLD analysis project Ga0194051, IMG submission 161275) | Anoxic zone freshwater microbial communities from boreal shield lake in IISD Experimental Lakes Area, Ontario, Canada - Sep2016-L239-20m | ecosystem: Environmental > Aquatic > Freshwater >... | reverse complement strand
CTGCTGCAAGGCTTGGACTGACCTGCTCGCCACCCCGCAAAGGATCGCATCCATCACAAGCCGGCGATGGGCTGAACTGTCATGAGTTCTGTCGGTTGGTATGATAGTCGTCGCATTGCCTTTTGCAGGCGGTCTGGTTGCTGGCGCCGCTCTGATTGGCGTCACACCAGAGCCCGCAATCGGCGTGAAACTTCAGGCAGCTTTCGCCGGGCCGGGCCTGGCGGCTGTCCTTCTTGGCACTCTGCTGAGCGGCCGCAGTGCCCGCAGCGAGCAGGCAAAATAGCGCGACAGTAACCGCTCGAAGCATGGGGTCTCCCGAGGTTGAAAGGGCCGCAAACTATGGAGAGGAAGGGTGGAGCCTGCAATCCAGTGTCGTCTGGCGCCGTCTCACGGCCGGGCGAAGGAGAGCTGATGACTGTTGGGATCTTCGACGATCAGATCATCAGCGCTTTGCCCCACGAGCCGTCCTTGACCACGCGGCTCTAGGCCCGTTGCGGCAGCTGCCCATTCGAGGCGCGGATCTCCGCGACGGCGCGATCCCAACCGGCAAGGCGTTCGGGGCCTGCGGGGTGCGTGTCCAGCATGCCCGTTTCCTTGCGGCCCGACGCCCTGGCCATGGTGACCAGGAAGCCTCGCGCCTTGTCGAGATCGACGTTGGAGCGATACAGCATGACGGCGGCCAGATAGTCGGCCTCGCGCTCCTGCTCCTTGGAAAAGGAAATCCGGCCGATCGCGCCGCCGACGTCGGCGCCGGTTTGCATGGCGGATCGCGTGACATCGGGGCTGTTGTACTTGCCGTAGTAGGAGGCGGCTGCCCCGGCAGCGCCGAGAAGAATGGCGCCGATCAAGGCGCCGGTCGCCTGGTTGCGCTGGCCGGTCGCCACGTGATTCGCTGCCTGATGGCCAATCTCGTGCGCGATGACCAGGCAAACCTCCTCCTCGTTTGCTGCGTACTCGACGATGCCGCGGTTGACCATGATCACGCCGTTCGGCCCGGCGCTGGCATTCAGGGACCGGTCCTTCAGGACGCGGAAGTTCCAGTCGCAGACGCCCACGTTCATCTCCCTGCAGACTTGAGTGGCCGGCGGGCGAATGCGGCGCAGCGCGGACCTCAAGGTCTCGTCGACTTCCTCATCGCTGACCGCCCGACGCTGCGGCGGTCCGCCGGCGCCTTGCACCTCTGTCTGCGCCATACTGAGATTGCCGTCATTGATCTGGGGCAGGCGATGCACTGCACCGGAGCACCCACAGAGGGCGCAGGTTCCCGTGAGCGCCCCGGTGAGCGCCATGAATGATCGCCGCCTCATGTCGGTCTCCCAGTCACTTTTTAGTTGTATGCCATAAAAATAATGCTACCTGCCAACAAGACAGGGAGTCAACGTGCCCCGCCCGATTGTCTCTGCAGTCGGAACTTGTTAGCTTTTTCGACCTGCCGTGAGTTGCGTTGCGTATGAGTTGTACAAAGGCTGGGCGTCCTGCCTGGCGCGAGAGGGGAGACCATCCATGCAAACTCGTCGCAATCTGACGCTGGCCGCACTCGGCACGGCTGTGGCTGGCGGCTGGAGCGGCCGGGCCAGCGCGGCGCCAGGCGTCTTCACCCAGGGTGGACTGGCGTTGGGTGGGTATGATCCTGCCGCGTATTGGACCACCAAGAAGGCGGCGAAGGGCGAGCAATCGTTCTCGTTCGACTGGAACGGCGTGACCTGGGTTTTCGCCAGCCAGGCCAATCGGGATGCCTTCGCGGCCAGTCCCGCGAAGTATGCCCCGGCCTTCAACGGCTACTGCCCCTTTTGTCTGGCGGGTGGAAAGCTCGTCCCTGGTGTCGGCAACTACTGGGACATCAGCAACGGCAAGCTCTACCTGCTGCTGAGCGCCCGGGTCCGGGACGATTTCATCATGAAGGTCGACTACTACGTCGAGCGCGCGACCGCCTACTGGGCCAAGCTGTCCTAGGCGCCGGCCCGTCCGCCCTGCTTGGGCTCGATCAATTTTACGCCGTCGACGGTGAGCGTGACCGACGAGGCCGGATCGCCGTCGGTCCGCAGCCAGCCCTTGGCGACGGACAGGCGGACCGCGGCCTCGACGGCATCGGCACTGGCGATGCCCAGCTTGCGCTGAACCTTGTCGATGTGCGTCCAGGTGGGCGGCGGCCGATGTCCCGTGAGGTCGCGGACGGCGTTCAAGAGATCGGAAATGAACTGTGCGGCGTTCGGCGGCTTGGCGACCATGGGCCGAGCATAGCGCGCCGGGCAGCTAGAAACGAGGGCCGGCTATTTGTACCGCCTATCGGTTGGCCGCCGGCCAGACGCGCTGGATCATGGCGAACAGGAAGGCGGTGGTGAGGCCGAACAGCAGCATGCCGTTCAGCGCCTCCAGCGCGCCCATCATCTGCCACTTGGTGTCGAGGAAGATGTTGGCGTGGCCGTACGTGGTGAGCGCGCTCAGCGAATAGAGCATCGCCGATTTGTTGTCGGCGATGGCGCCGATGTAGCGGTAGGCGGTCGCCCAGATGGCGCCCTCGATGACATGCAGGAAGGTGACGAAGATCACGGCGACGCCCATCACCAAGGCGAATGTGAGGACGAAGTGGCGATGGTCGGTGAAGCGGCTGAGCAGCCGCTCGGTCCGGGCGGTGAAGGTGGCGAGGAAGAAGACGTGGATGACCACGTTGAGCGCGATCAGCGGAATGCCCCAGGCCCAGTCGGGCCCCCACGTCATATAGTGCATCGGGTCCATGCCGCGCCCCGGCCGCCCCTCAGGTCCGCACGAGTGGCTTGTACTTGATGCGGTGCGGCTGGTCGGCATCGGTGCCGAGGCGCCGGTGCTTGTCGGCCTCGTAGTCCTGGTAGTTGCCCTCGAACCATTCGACGTGGCTGTCGCCCTCGAAGGCCAGCATGTGGGTGGCGATGCGGTCGAGGAACCAGCGATCGTGGCTCACGACCACGGCGCAGCCGGCATATTCGACCAGCGCCTCCTCGAGCGCGCGCAGTGTGTCGACGTCGAGGTCGTTCGTGGGCTCGTCGAGCAGCAGGACATTGGCGCCTGATTTCAGCATCTTGGCGAGGTTGACGCGGTTGCGTTCGCCGCCCGAGAGCTGGCCCACCTTCTTCTGCTGGTCGCCGCCCTTGAAGTTGAACGAGCCGCAGTAGGCGCGGCTTGAGATCTCGCGGTTGCCGAGCTTGATGATGTCGAGGCCGCCCGAGAGCTCCTCCCACACCGTCTTGTTGGGATCGAGCGTCTCGCGGCTCTGGTCGACGTAGCCCAGCTTCACCGTCGGGCCGACCGAGAAAGTGCCCGACTCGGGCTTGTCGTTGCCGGTGATCATCTTGAACAGCGTGGTCTTGCCCGCGCCGTTGGGGCCGATGACGCCGACGATGCCGCCCGGCGGCAGGTTGAAGGAGAGGTTGTCGATCAGCAGGCGGTCGCCGAAACCCTTGGAGATCTTGTCGGCGGTGATGACGTGGTCGCCCAGCCGCGGCCCGGCGGGGATGACGATCTGCGCCTTGTCGAGCGTCTCCTGCTTGTCCTCCTCGACCATCTGCTCGTAGGCCGCGATGCGCGCCTTGCTCTTGGTACGCCGCGCCTGCGCGCTCTGGCCCATCCATTCGAGTTCGCGCTGCATGGTGCGGCGGCGGGCATCGACGGTCTTCTCTTCGAGTTCGAGCCGCTTGTCCTTCTGCTTCAGCCACGAGGAGTAGTTGCCCTCCCACGGGATGCCGGCGCCGCGGTCGAGTTCGAGGATCCAGCCCGCGACATTGTCGAGGAAGTAGCGATCGTGGGTGACGGCCACGACGGTGCCGGGGAATTCGGCCAGGTGGCGCTCCAGCCAGGCCACCGACTCGGCATCGAGATGGTTGGTGGGCTCGTCGAGCAGCAGGATGTCGGGCTTGGAGAGCAGCAGACGGCAGAGCGCCACCCGGCGCTTCTCGCCGCCCGACAGCACGTCGACCTTGGCGTCGCCCGGCGGGCAGCGCAGCGCGTCCATGGCGATCTCGACGGTGCGGCCGAGGTCCCAGCCGTTGCCGGCGTCGATCTTCTCCTGCAGCTCGCCCTGCTCGGCGATCAGCCTGTCCATGTCGGCATCGGGGTCGGAGAAGGCGTTGGAGACCTCCTCGAAGCGGGCCAGCATCCGGGCCATCTCGCCGGCGCCGTCCATGACATTGCCCAGCACGTCCTTGGCCTCGTCGAGCTTGGGCTCCTGTTCGAGGAAGCCAACTTTGACGCCCTCGGCGGCCCAGGCCTCGCCGGTGAAGCTGTCGTCCTGCCCCGCCATGATTTTCAGCAGGGTCGACTTGCCCGAACCGTTGAGGCCCAGGACGCCGATCTTGGCGCCGGGCAGGAAGGACAGCCAGATGTCCTTCAGGACCTGCTTGCCGCCGGGGAAGGTCTTGTTCAGACCCTTCATTACGTAGATGTACTGGTAGGAAGCCATGGCGAGCTTGTAGCGACCCCGTCGAACGGGTTCAATGACGCCCAAGAAGCGCACATGGGGAGAAACGCGCACGCATGCTGGCGGAACCAACCGTCCTCGCCCTGTCGCTGGGCTACCTCGGCCTGCTCTTCGCCGTGGCCTATTTCGGCGACCGCTATGCCCGCGACTGGTCGGCCAGTTCGGTGGCGCCGGCGGTCTATGGCCTGTCGCTGGCCATCTACTGCACCTCGTGGACCTTCTATGGGGCGGTCGGTCGCGCCGCCACCAGCGGCATCGACTTCCTCTTCATCTATACCGGCCCGGTCATCGTGGTGATCCTGGGCTACCCGATGCTGCGCAAAATGGTGCGTGTGGCCAAGCAGCACAACGTCACCTCGATCGCCGATTTCCTGGCCTCGCGCTACGGCAAGAGCCGCGCCGTCGGCGTCACTGCCACGCTGTTCGCCACCGTGGGCGTGCTGCCCTACATCGCACTGCAGCTCCAGGCGGTGTCGTCTTCGTTCCGAACCATCGCCGAGCCGATCCCCGGGGTGTCGGGCGGCGTCGTGCACACGGATACTTCGCTGATCGTGGCCGCTCTCATGGCCGTGTTCACCATCCTGTTCGGCGTGCGCAACGTCTCCGCCTCGGAGCAGCACCGCGGCATGATGCTGGCGATTGCCTTCGAATCGGTGGTCAAACTTTTGGCCCTGCTGACGGTGGGGCCATTCGTGCTGTTCGTGCTGTTCGACGGGCCGACCGACCTGATGGCGCGGCTCGGCGCGGCGCCGGCCATCGCCGAGCGCGTCACCCGCGAGGGCTCGTCGCTCAACTGGATCGTGATGTCGCTCCTGTCGGCGATGGCGTTCCTCTGCCTGCCGCGCCAGTTCCATGTCGCCGTGGTCGAGCACGGTCATCCGGCGAGTCTCAAGACGGCGCGCTGGCTGTTTCCGGTCTATCTCGTGCTGATCAACCTCTTCGTCATGCCGATCGCGGCCGCGGGCCTGCTGCTGCTCGGTCCTGAGATCAGTCCCGATCTCTACGTGCTGCAGTTGCCGCTCGCCAACGGTGAGAGCTGGCTGTCGGCGTTCGTCTTCATCGGTGGCCTGTCGGCGGCAACGTCGATGGTGATCGTGGCCTGCATGGCGCTGTCGGGCATGATCGGCAACGAGCTGGTCATGCCCTATCTGCTGAGGCGGCAGGCAGGCGCTGCGCGAGAAATGGGGCCGCTGGTGGTGTTCGTGCGCCGCGCCGCCGTCGTGCTCATTCTCATGGCGGGCTACGCCTACGAGCGCATCATCTCGGGCTACTTGCCGCTCGCCTCGATCGGCCTGATCTCGTTCTGTGCCGTGGCCAACCTGGCGCCCGGTGTCGTGCTCGGCCTGTACTGGCGCGGCGCCCATCGCTACGGCGTCGTGGCGGGCCTGGTCGGCGGCTTCGTCGTTTGGCTCTACGCGCTCCTGCTGCCGACGCTCCGGCAGACCGTGGGTGTCGGCCATGCGCCACCCCTCGGCGCCTACCTGCCGTCGCCCCTGTCCGAACTCGATGCGGTGGGGCAGGGGTTCGTGGTGTGCATTGTCGTCAACGCCTTGCTGCTGGTCGGCGTGTCGCTGCTGGCGCGGCCGATCGGCCGCGACCTCGAACAAGCCGGCGCCTTCGTGCTGGGCGCGGAACCGGAACAGCCGGAGCCACAGGCGCCGGCCGATACCGCGCGCATCGAGGAGCTGCGCGAGCTGCTGACGCGTTTCGTTGGCTCCGAGCGGGCGTTGCGGGCGCTCTCCGGCGAGCGGCTGTCGATCGAGGTTGCGCTGGCGCGGGCCGAGCGTGTGTTGTCGGGAACGCTGGGTTCGGCATCGGCGCGCATCATCATCGCTGCCGTCGGGCGCCGCGGCCGGCTGCTGCCGCGCAGCGCGCGTGCCCTGATCGACGAGGCGTCGGAGGCAATCCGCTACAACTACGAGATCCTGCGCAACACGCTCGATCACGTCGGCATGGGCATCGCCGCCTTCGATCGCGAGGGCCGCCTCGAAATCTTCAACGACCGTTTCACGACCCTGCTGTCGCTCGACGACGCCGCGGTCGCCGTCGGTGCCGCGCCGCAGCAGTTCGGCGCCACGCCCGACGTCGTTGCCCTGCTGCGCCGGCCCGAGGCACCGCAGACGCACGAAATCGCCACCCGCGAGGGCCGCGTCATCGAACTCCGTCTGGATCCGCTGCCCGGCGACGGCTTCGTCGCGACCTGCAACGACGTGACGACGCGCGTGCGCACCGCCGAGGCCCTGCGCGAGAGCGACAGCCAGCTGCGGCAATCGACGGAGACGCTGGAGCAGCGCGTGATCGAGCGCACGGCGGAACTCGAAGCCAGTCGCGCCGAGGCCGAGGCCGCCAACCTCGGCAAGACGCGATTCATTGCCGCCGCCAGCCACGACCTGCTGCAGCCGCTTCATGCCGCCCGCCTTTTCACGGCCGCCATGATCGACCGCGATCCCGGCAACGATCTCGGCGGCAAGATCGATACCAGCCTCGGCGCCGTGGAATCGCTGCTCGACGCGTTGCTCGACATCTCGAAGCTCGATGCCGGCGCCTTCAAGCCCGAGAAGCGGCCGTTCGCCCTGCAGCCGATGTTCGAATCGCTGGGCACCGCCTTCGCGCCGCTTGCCGCGCGCCGCGGCATTGAGCTGGTCGTCGTGCCGACGCGGGCCTTCGTCTCTACCGATCCGGCCTTCCTGCGCCGCATCCTGCAGAACCTGCTGTCGAATGCGCTGCGCTATGGCCGTGCGGAAGGCAGGCCGGGCCGCGTGCTTCTCGGCTGTCGTCGGGTTGCGGGCGAAGGTGGCGGCGAGGCGCTGCGCATCGAGGTCAAGGACAATGGGCCCGGCATCGCCGCCGACAAGCAGGTCATCATCTTCGACGAATTCGTGCGGCTGCAGCCTGAGGACGAGGCGCCACGCGAGGAGCGGGGCCTCGGGCTCGGCCTCGCCATCGTCGACCGCATCGCGCGCATGCTCGACCTGCCGGTCGGCCTCGCCTCGGCGCCGGGCCGCGGCTCGACCTTCTCGGTGATCGTACCGCGCGTGCCCGCCGTGGTGGCGGCGCCCATCGCGCCCCCGGTGCCGCAGCCCATGCTCTCGATCGTGGCCGAGAGTTTCGTGCTTTGCATCGACAACGAGGCCCGCGTGCGCGAGGCGATGGCGACCCTGCTCGGAGGCTGGGGCTGCCGCATCGCGGTCGCGGCGACCCACGCCGAGGCGCTGGAGCAGGTGGCGCGGGCCGGCCGGCTGCCCGATCTGGTGCTGGCCGACCTGCATCTCGACGAAGGGCCGGACGGGCTGGAAGTCGTCGACGCGCTCCGCCGTGCCTGGGGCCGTGACGTGCCGGCGGCCCTCATCACCGCCGATCGCGATCCGACGCTGCGTCTGAGGGCGCGGACACGAAACGTCGAGTTGCTGCACAAGCCGGTGAAGCCGGCGTCGCTGCGCGCGCTCCTGCGGATGCGCACCTCGGGCGTGGGCCGGCTTACAGCCTGACCGGCTCGGCGGCGGGAATGGCGAGGCTTCGTGCCTCGATGACGGCCTGGGTGCGCGAGCGAACGCCGAGCTTGCGCAGGATCACCGTCACATGCGCCTTCACGGTCGCTTCGCCGACGCTGAGCTTGTGGGCGATCTGCTTGTTCTGGTCGCCCTGGACCATGAGGGCGAGCACGCGCCACTGCTGAGGCGTGAGCTGCGCTGCCCGTTGCGCGAACGAATCGACTGGGCCGGCTTCGGGCGGCGCGAAGATCTCGCCGCCGAGCACGGCGCGGACGATCCGGGCGATCTCCTCGAGCGAGGCTGACTTGTCGATATAGGCCGACGCGCCGAATTCGTAGGCGCGCCGTATCACGGCCGCCTCTCGCGCCGCCGACACGACGATGATCGGGACCGTCGGATGGCCCGAGCGCAACAGGGCGAGGCCTGTCAGGCCATCCATGCCCGGCATGTCGAGATCGAGCAGAAGGGCGTCGGTTTCGGGTTGGTGTTCGAGAGCACGTTGCGCCTGGGGAAGCGTGCCGGCCATGACGACCGTGGCCCCTGCGAAGGCCTGGCCCAGCGCCGAGGCAAGCGCGTCCCGCACCATCGGATGGTCATCTGCGATCAGGAAGGTAAGCGTTTCCCCGGACATGGCCTTCTTGGGCTCTGGTTCGATCAAAGTGCCGACACGCCCGTCATAGGGTCAAGGCCGATGCCGGATGCTGCAATGCCGAAGAAATTCTTCGCGCTGCACAAATCAATCCCTTGGACGTTGGTCGAATTGCGCGCGTGATGAATCTCGGCCTAAACGTTGAGTAACTAATAGCACGAAGCGTGTCGCAAACGCATTTCAAGGGGGAATAATCGCAATGAGTGTAGCCAGTCCAGCCCTGGGCGCCGGTCAGGTCGTCTCGAAAGAAGAAGAACGCAAAGTTATCTTTGCCTCGTCGCTCGGCACTGTGTTCGAGTGGTACGATTTCTACCTCTACGCCACGCTGGCGCCGTTCTTCGCGGCGCTGTTCTTCCCGCCGGGCAACGAAACGGCAGCGCTCCTGTCGGCCTTCGCGGCCTACGCGGCGGGCTTCCTCGTCCGTCCCTTCGGCGCGCTGGTGTTCGGCCGCCTGGGCGACATGGTCGGCCGCAAATACACCTTCCTGGTCACCATCCTGTTCATGGGCGCCTCGACCTTCGCCGTCGGCCTGCTGCCGACCTTCTCGGCGGTCGGCTGGCTGGCGCCGGTGCTCATGGTCTCGCTGCGCCTGGTCCAGGGCCTGGCCCTGGGCGGCGAGTACGGCGGTGCCGCCACCTACGTGGCCGAGCATGCGCCTCGCGGTCGTCGCGGCTATGCGACGGCCTGGATCCAGACCACGGCGACCCTGGGCTTCTTCATGTCGCTCGCGGTCATCGCGATCTGCCGCACGCAGCTGGATGCCAAGGCATTCGCCGAGTGGGGCTGGCGCATTCCGTTCCTGCTCTCGCTGATCCTGCTGGTGTTCTCGGTCTACATCCGGCTCAAGCTGAACGAGTCGCCGCTGTTCACCCAGATGAAGTCGGAGGGCAAGGCCTCGAAGTCGCCCTTGACCGACAGCTTCCTGCGCTTTCCCAACAACCGGCTGGTGCTGCTGGCCCTGTTGGGTGCGACGGCGGGCCAGGGCGTGGTCTGGTACACGGGGCAGTTCTACGCCCTGTTCTTCCTCACCATCACGCTCAAGCTCGACTTCCTGTCGGCCTACACGCTGGTCGGAATCTCGCTGCTCATCGGCACGCCGCTGTTCATCTTCTTCGGCTGGCTGAGCGACAAGATCGGCCGTCTGAAGATCATCATGGCGGGCTGCGCGATCGCAGCGGTGAGCTACTTCTGGCTGTTCGGCATGCTCACGCATTACGTCAACCCCGACCTCGAGGCGTTCCAGGCCAAGACCAAGATCACGGTCACGGCCGACCCGACGCAGTGCAACTTCCACATCTTCGTGGGTCCGTGGTCGAAATTCACGGAATGTGACAGGGCCAAGGATGCGCTGACCAAGTCGGGCCTGTCGTTCACCTCGGTGGCAGCACCCCCGGGCTCGGCCACGGTCGTCGTCGACATCGGTGGCACCAAGCTCACGGGCTTCGACGCCAAGGAAGGCCTGCCCAAGCTCGCCGCTGCCCTCAAGGCGGCCGGCTATTCGGCGACGGCCGACAAGGCCAAGGTGAACTGGTTCATGGCCGAGCTGATCCTGGTGATCATGCTCGTCTATGTGACCATGGTGTATGGACCGATCGCGGCCTTCCTGGTCGAGATGTTCCCGACCAACATCCGCTACACCTCGATGTCGCTGCCGTATCACATCGGCAACGGCTGGTTCGGCGGCATGCTGCCTCTGCTCGCTACCGCGCTGGTGGCCTGGTCGGGCGACATCTACTACGGCCTCTGGTACCCGATCGGCATCGCCTGCATGACGCTGGTCATCGGCATATTCTTCCTCAAGGAAACCAAGGACGTGGACATTACCAAGTAAGTCCACGCATCACGCAACAATGGCCGGCGGCTCCGCGAGGGGCCGCCGGTTTCTTTTTGTGATTTTGTCGCCTATCCGTCAGGATCGCGCCATGAACCTCGACGCCATCGCCATCGGCCACCGGCCGCCTGAAGACGTGAACACCATCATCGAAGTGCCGATCGGTGGTGAGCCGATCAAGTACGAGATGGACAAGGCGGCCGGCACGCTGGTCGTCGACCGCTTCCTCTACACGCCGATGCGCTACCCCGGGAATTACGGCTTCGTGCCGCATACGCTGAGCGACGACGGCGACCCGATCGACGTGCTGGTCGCCAACACGCGCCCGATCATCGCGGGCGCGGTCATCAATGTGCGTCCGATCGGCGTGCTGCGCATGGAGGATGATGGCGGCGGCGACGAGAAGATCATTGCCGTGCCGTCCTCGAAGGTGACGCAGCGCTACGTCCACGTGAAGACCATCACCGACCTGCCCGAGATCACCCGCCAGCAGATCGAGCACTTCTTCGTCCATTACAAGGATCTCGAGCCCGGCAAGTGGGTGAAGCTGCAGGGCTGGGGCGATGTCGAGGAGGCGCGGCGGCTCATTTCGGAGGCGATCGAGCGCGCCAAGAACAAGCGCTAAGCCCTTTTTGTTTCCGGACTGCACGTCTATGGTCATTTGCAGACCCGATGCAGGCTTGCTGTCGTAACAGCAGGCAAGCGGGAACAATTCGAGGGAGGCGTGTCCGTGCCCAGTCATTCTCTACGTCATGCCGTCAACATCTCGGCCGATCATGCCAAGGTCCACAGCGCGCTCACGACCCTCGATGGGCTGAAAAACTGGACAATGGCCGAAGTGTCGGGCGCAGGCGGTGTCGGTGGCAAGTGGTCGCTGAAGTATCCCGGTGGTCCCACCTTCGTCTGGGAGGTCACCGCGGCCGACGACCACAAGGTCGCGTGGAAGTGCGTCCAGGGTCCGGGCGACTCCGCCGGCACGACAGTCACTTTCGACCTCGGCAAGACTCAGCAAGGCCGTGTGCATCTCACGTTCGACCACGCCGGCTGGCCGCACCAGGAAGGCAACTTCGCCAAGTGCAACAGCCTGTGGGGCATGATGATGCATCACCTCAAGGGCTACGTGGAAAAGGGGAAGGTCGCGCCCGCCTACTCCTGACGTTTCCGACCATCAGAGGGTGCAGAACATGCAGCAGTCGCTTCCGGATTTCGTCGCCGCCATGGACAAGGCGGGCTTTCTCGTGCGCATCAAGGACGAGGTACGCGTCGACCAGATCCCCAGTCTCATGGAAGCCAACCCGACCAAGGCCGTCCTAGTCGAGAAGATCAAGGACACCGAGTTCTCGGTGCTGGCCAACGCCTATTCCAATCAGGAGATGTTCGCCTGGGCGATGGGCTGCGACAGGACGCGGACCGGCCTCGAGATGGTCAATCGCTCGAAGGGCCGTGTGAAGTGGGAGACGGTGACGACGGCGCCGTGCAAGGAAGTGATCCTGAAGGGCGATGACGTCGACCTGACGCGCCTGCCGCTGTTCCTGCACCACGACCGCGACGGCCACGCCTATACCAACGACAATCTCTTCATCAGCAAGCACCCCGATACCGGCGTCTACGACTGGGGCATCTACCGTTCGATGTTTCGGTCGAAGAACGAGAAGTCGGTCGACATGACCTGCACCTCGCATCGCCAGCGCCTGCATGCGATGGCGGCGGCGGCCAAGGGAAAGAATCTGGAGGTCGCGATCGTCATCGGCGGGCCGACCATCGACAAGATCTCGGCCCTGGTCGGCGTCACGACGGACACGGACGACTTCGAGGTGCTGGGCGCCTTCTATGGCGCGCCGGCCAAGATGATCAAATGCGAGACCATCGACGTAATGGTGCCCGCCAATGCCGAGATCGTTCTCGAGTGCGAGCTGATGGCGCTGGAGGGCCTCATCTTCGACGAGGGCCCGTACGGCGAGTTCACCGGCATGTACGGCGGCGGCATCAAGCACAACTACCGCCTCAGGGTGAAGGCGATGACGTACCGTAAGGGCGGCATCTTCCAGCATTGCACGATCGGCGGCCTGCATCCCTGGTACACCGACAACATGCTGCAGTTGCCGGCGATCGAGGCCGACCTGTTCAACGGGCTGAAGCAGGCTGGCATCGATGTGCGCGAGGTGCGCTGCCCGGCGGGCGGCCTGTCCAACATCGCCTATGCCAAGATCCATCCGCTGGGCGGCGGCGATTCCAAGCAGGCGCTGGGCGTCATGCTCACCTGCTCCAAGCAGGGGTTGCCCAAGGTCGCCATGGTCTTCGACACTGATGTCGACATCTGGGACGACCAGGCCGTTCTGGCCGCCATGGCCTATCGCTACATGCCCGACCGCGACACGGTGCGGCTCGACGGGCTCAACACCATGACCGTCGATCCCACGAGCGCGGTGCCCGGCATCTCCTCCAAGATCGGCATGGACTGCACCATCCCGATCGGGCCGGATTGGAACCCCAACGAATTCGTGCGCAGCACCGTTACCGATCTGGGCGATCCGCCCGCGAACGTGAAGGCGATGACGGAGGAGGCGCTGACGAAGGACATGGAAGCTTTCATCGCCGCCCAGCCGCGCGCCTGGTACGACATCCTCAAGAACTATCACGGCCAGTCATACCCCGTTCTCTACCGGGCCTTCGGCAACCTGCGGCACAAGCTCGGCCGAGCGAACGATCCGCCATGGTATCGCTACACGATCTCGGACAAGCCCTTCGCCTGGGAAGCCAAGCCGCAGGGGCTGAACCACTCCGACCCGCGGCACATCAAAACCACGACCGACTAGACGGCGATGCGTCGTGGCGGGGACCTAAGCGATCTTCGCGAGGATCCGGCGTCCGGCCAGGATCACGACGAAGGCGACCGCCGTGCCGATGGCGGCCTCGGCCAACCGGTCGATCAGCAGCGGCTGCCAGGGCGCGCCGCGGCTCAAGTTGCTCATGGCGATGGCGAGCGGCGAGAAGAACAGCAGGGCGACGCCATAGTTGCGCGACACCGCAATCTCCGCGGTCGCCTGGCAGACGATGATGATCGCGATCAGCGCGAGATGGCCGGGATTGAAGGAAAACAGGAAGGTGGCCACACCCACGCCGCCCACCCAGCAGCCAGACCGGCGCCTGCGCGGCCGAAT
>Ga0194051_1001256_pt1 | contig 13584 bp, 14 predicted proteins | sample SepL2320m_MetaG_FD_161275 | JGI IMG/M metagenome (GOLD analysis project Ga0194051, IMG submission 161275) | Anoxic zone freshwater microbial communities from boreal shield lake in IISD Experimental Lakes Area, Ontario, Canada - Sep2016-L239-20m | ecosystem: Environmental > Aquatic > Freshwater >... | reverse complement strand
CGTGGCGGTGCGGCAACGAGGTCGGCTGGGCGATCGTGTGGGAGCTGCGCGTGCCACGCGCCACGCTCGGCCTGCTGATCGGCGGTGCGCTTGGCCTGAGCGGTGCTGCGCTACAGGGCTGGCTGCGCAACCCGCTGGTCGAGCCCGGCGTCATCGGCGTCTCGGCCTGCGCGAGCTTTGCCGCCGTGTGCGCCTTCTACAGCGGCCTTGCGGCCGCCTTCACGTTGGCCCTGCCGCTGGCGGGTATCGCCGGCGCGGCACTTGCGGTGGCGTTGCTGATGGCGGCGGTACGCGCCGGCACCGGCACGGTGACGCTGCTGCTGATGGGCGTGGCCATCAACGCTGTCGCCGCGGCGCTCATCTCGCTGGTGCTGGGCCTGTCGCCCAATCCCTTCGCCTATCAGGAAATCTCGCTGTGGATGGCGGGCTCGATCGCCGATCGGGACCTGCGCTATCTCCTCATTGCAGCACCTTTCATCAGCGCGGGTGGCATCGTCGTCCTCGGCGCCGGCCGATGGCTCGACGCCTTGTCATTGGGAGAAGACGTGGCGCGCAGCCTGGGCGCCGATACCGGCCGGCTTGGACTTCGCCTCACGCTGGGCGTCGGCCTCATGGTCGGTGCCGCGACGTCGGTCTCGGGCGTCATCGGCTTCGTAGGCCTGGTGGCGCCGCATCTGGTCCGCGCCCGGGTCGGCAACCGTCCCGGCGCCACCATGATCCCGTCCATGCTGCTGGGCGCGGCACTCGTGCTCGTGGCCGACATCATCGTGCGCTTCGTGCCGACGGCCTACGAGCTGCAGTTGGGCGTGATCACGGCGCTGGTCGGTGCGCCCTTCCTGGTCCGCATCATCCACCGGGCGCGCTCGGCTTGGTTGGCAACATGAAGGGGTTGGCGACATGAAAATGCTGGCCGTCCGTGGCCTGGTTTGCCGCCGGGGAGAGCGTCCGGTGCTGGACGGCATCGACCTCACCTTTGCCGCCGGCGAGGTGACGGCGCTGGTCGGTCCCAACGGCGCCGGCAAGACGACGCTGCTGCGTCATCTCGCGGGCCTCGACACGCCGGCGGCCGGACGGATCGAGCTCGACGGAAGGGCGCTCGCCGGCATCGAGCGGGCCGCATGCGCTAAACTCGTTGCCTATCTACCGCAGGGAGCGTCGGCCTTCTGGCCGCTCACGGGGCGGGACCTCACCGTGCTGGGCCGCCTGCCGCATGGTGCCGATCTGACACGGCCACTCTCTGCCGCCGATGCCGAAGCAGTGGCGCGCGCGATCGAGCGCGTCGGCGGCGTGGGCCTTGCCGACCGGCCGATCGATTTGATGTCCCAGGGCGAACGGGCACGGATGATGCTGGCGCGCACGCTCGCCACCGTGGCCGAGGTCGTGCTGGCCGACGAGCCGGTGGCAAACCTCGATCCCGCCTATGCGCTCGATGCCATGTCCGTCCTGCGCGCCGAGGCGGCCCGCGGCGCCTGCGTCGTCGTGAGCCTGCATGATCTGGGCCTTGCCGCGCGCTTTGCCGATCGTATCGTGGTCCTCGCCGAGGGCCGGGTCGCAGCCGACGGCAACGCGGCCGTGGCGCTGCGTAGCGAGGTGATCGATGCGGCCTACGGCGTGGGCTTCCGCCATGTCGTGGTCGACGGGTTCGTCCAGCCCGTGGCCTGGAGCCGGCCCTCATGAATGGCCGGGTGAGTGATCGGAGTGCTGCATGAAGTGTCTGCCCCTCGATGAAGATCCGCGCGCCCTCGTACGCCGCCATCTCGCCGACGCAAGCCATGGCTGGAGCGTCGGCACCTGGGGCGCGATCGGCGAATTCCAGTACGACCTCGGCGAAGCGGATCTCGCGGTCGATCTGGAGGGCCTCTGCGTGCGCTCGGCGCGCGGCGCACTGTTCATCGACAGCCTGGAAGGTGTCCGGGTCTTCGCCTTGACCAATGAGGCCGGGCGAACCGGCGAGATCGCCTTCTGTTCGCCGCGACGCGGTGCCGGCCGCACCTCCATCGAACAAGTGGACGAAACGACGTTCGACGTGGGTATCGGCGCGCCGCACATCGACATGCTGGTCCGCGCGAGGCGCGACGACGACGCGACACTGGCGGCCCTGCGCGCCGGCACCGGCCGTCCGTTGCTGGCGCCCGACAATCCGGCCGGACCCGCCATCGCCAAGGCCAGCCCGACCCGCATCTTCGCATCGGCCCTGGCGCGGCTCGAAGTGCATCAGCCCATTCCACCGCCCAGCGGAAAGTCGCCGGAAGGACCGCACAGCCATCTGCTGCCGCAGTATCTGAAAGAGGGGCGCATCCATCGGCCGGGATCGCCCCTGCCCGCCGACCTCTATTGCGGCCTGAGCCTGTATCCCCGAACGCGCCTCTAGGCGGCCGCGGCGTGATCAAAAAAGACACACGCGCGCCGCAGCACCAACACCCACGGCAACCACCCGACAACCTTGGCCGTTGTCGCGGGATCGTATTTGCCCGGAGGAGGTAGTCATGTCGCGCATTCCATCCCTCGCCGTCCTTGCGGCCATCGCCATGGCGGCATCTGCCTGTGGAGAAAGACCCGTGGACCGGGCGCTTACCGGCGGCGCGATCGGCGCCGGTACCGGTGCCGTGATCGGCTCGACGGTCGGCAACCCGGTTGCTGGCGCCGTCGTCGGTGGTCTGGGCGGCGCCGCGATCGGTGCGGCCACCGCGCCCAGCAACCGCTACGACTGACTAGGTGCAAAGCGCCATCCCGGCGATTTGCGCTGCAGCTTGACTGCCGCGGCAAATCGCCGGAGCGTGGCGTCATGAGAGCGTTGATCGGGACGTTCCTGATAGCTGCCATCGTGGCCGCCCAACCGGCGGCGGCCGAGACCGTGCGCTTTCCCAGCGCCACCACGCCGCCAACGCCGCTACAGCAACGCCTCCTCAAGGAACATGGACAACCGATCGCCGCCCAGCCGAGCGTTGAACTCACCGGCGAATTCTACCGCCCCGCGGGCGATGGCCCGTTCCCCGCTGTCGTGCAACTCCACGGTTGTGGCGGGCGCGGGCTGCGCGAGACGGAGGACGCCGCCGGCGCGCACATCGTAGCGCTTGGCTATGCACTGCTGATCGTCGACAGCTTCGGGCCACGCGGCGTCAAGGAGCGCTGCGGCGGCAACTACTGGACCGATCCTGTCGACCGGATGGCCGATGCCTACGGCGCGCTGGCCTGGCTGGCAGGGCAGCCGTTCGTCGATCCCGAGCGCATCGCCCTGCTCGGCTACTCGCAGGGCGCCATGGTCGCGCTCTCGGCGGTGTCGAGCGGCGGCGAGGAAGCGTTGTACGGCCGGCATTTTCGCGCCGCCATTGCCTATTACCCAGCGTGCTACGCATTCAGTGGCACGGTCTCCGTCCCGACCTTAATCCTGATCGGCGATCTCGACGACTGGTCGCTCGCCGCCGACTGCCAGAAAATGATGGCCCAGCGCAACGGCGAGGGTGCGCCTCTGCGGCTCGTGGTCTATCCTGGCGCCTATCACGGTTTTAACGCGGTGAGCTTGCGCGACAAACCACGGAGCTATTTCGGCCACCATATCGAATACAACGAGGCGGCCGACCGCGCGGCGCTGGCCGAAACGATCGCCGCGCTGCGTCAGGCGTTCGGACGGTAGCTCGCCCAGTCCGCCTGCAGCAGGCCGTACATCAGTATGTGGCGGTACTGGCCGCCGACGTAGAGCCGGTCACGCAGCAGGTCCGACTCCTGCTTGAAGCCGAGCTTCACCGCCAGCCCGCGCGAAGCGGTGTTTCCCGGCTCGATGAGCGCCTCGATCCGGTGCATTTCCATTGCCGAGAAGCAGTGTGCCAGCACAGCCGCGGCGGCCTCCGTCATCAGCCCCTGGTGCCAGAAGGCGGGCGCGGTGATCCAACCCAGCGCCATCCGCCGGTTCCTTGGATCGACGTTGTGATAGTTGATCATGCCGACGAAGCCGCCGGACCGCGCCACGATCGCCCACATGCCATGCCAGCGCCGCTCGATGGCCAGGGTCTGGCGAATGCGACTGGCGGTTTCCGCCACATCGACCGAGGGCGGAGCGTCCCAGAACCGCATCGCCTCTGTATCGCCATAGGCGCCATGCAGGCCCTGGGCGTCGCTCTCCTCGATCGGCCGCAGCACGAGCCGCCTGGTTTCAAAAGCCGGCAAGGTCATCGCGAAACCTATCGCCGGCCGGCGCATGCTTCAACGTCCTCCACGAGACGTCCGGAACGCCCAGCCTCGGGCGACGTTACATCGTCGTTCAGTGAAGGGGCGGGACCAGGCAATGAAGCGCGCAGTAGTGATTTTCGCCCTCGTGAGCACGGTGGCCGGCGTCGCCAGTGCACAGATGCTGCGATCGCCGCCCTCAGCGCCAAGAGCACCGGTCGAGACGGCTGGCGGCATACCGATGAAAGCGACCGCCGAAGTCCTGGCGCCCGCCCGGCCGGAAGCTGTCCGGCATGAAACGGCACAGGTGCAGGTCATGCCGGGCCTTGTCACCCGTCAGGCCCCGGTGCCGATGGTGCTCAGCCGCCGGCCCTCTGCTTTTGTCCCCGCTTCTGGCCAGGAGCCGGCGTCGGACACGGCGCCCGACACGACGATCGCGGCGACGGCCGTCCACAGCTTGGCCGAGAACTATGCAAGGGCCGCGATCGAAGCCGACGGCTACAAAAACGTTCGCGTCGTGAGCAAGACCACCGACGGGACCTGGCGCGCCCGGGCGCTGCGCGGCACGACCGAGGTGTCGCTCAGCGTCGATGCCCGGGGCAATGTGATCGGGGAGTGAGCGTGAGGCTGTCGCCTGCGCAATCGCGTCCTAGCGTCGCAAGTCCGCTGCCAGCCGATAGATCGGCGTCGGATTGAAGCCCGGCGGCACGTTCTGCCATGGCGAGCCGTTCAACATCGCGTCGCGACCGACTGCATAGAGCCTGCGCATGTAAGGCGGATCGAACGGCTCCTTGAGCTTGTCGGTAAAACTCTCGGGAATGTACGCCACGTTGTAGTCGATGCGGTCGCGCTGGGCGATGACGTAGAGCGTGTAGAGATCGCTCAGGCCCTGCGACTGGATCAGCGTCGCGACGGCGCGGTCGGCGATCGCCATGGTGCTGCGTTCGACGGTTTCCGGGTTGGCGCCGGGCCGGGCGTTGCGAATGATGAACAACCGGCGTCGGCGTTTGAGCAACGCCCCGATGTTCGGAAGATTCACGGCAGCCGCCTCTTTCAGAAGGTCATCGCCGCCGAGAGACGGCGGATAGAGAACCACCTGGGCCAGCGTGCCGCCATCGACGTGCATTTCCTGGTAGCGTTCGTCGCCCACCTCGATGTCGAACATCACCGGCGGAAAGATGCCGGGGATCGAGGCCGACGCAAGGAGGATGCGGGCGAAGAGTTCCGCCGCCCGCGCATGGCCGCTGGCGGCGATCGAGCCCATGTTCCACAGCACCCCGACCGGCACGTCGAGATTGGCCGTCGCAACGAAAAAAAGCCGGCCCTTTTCGGTGTATTCGCGCGCAATCGCCGCCAGCAATACAGGCGTCACGAACCGCTGGATCAATCGCAACAGCGGCGCGGAATCATAAAGCGAATCGCCCAGCAACCCGGCCAGCAGCCCGCGACTGGTCATGACATCGGCGGTGCCGGTGTCAGTGTAGACGCGCTCGAGATCCTTGTCGTAGTCCGGGCCGAGGAAGGCAAACGGCGCCGTGAGCGCCCCGGTGCTGACGCCGGTCACGCCCTTGAATTCCGGCCGGGTGCCCAGTTGGGTCCAAGCCGTCAGCAACCCCGCTCCGAAGGCGCCATTCTCGCCACCTCCCGAGATGGCCAGATAGTCCACCGGCCCGGGCGTGCCGCCCCGGCGCTGCACATAGGCGACCTCGCGACGCGAAGCTTCGAGCGCGATCCGGCCGAAAAGCCGGTCGTTGCTGCCGTCGAGGACGACGCGGCAGTCCTGCGGCATGCCGGGAAAACGCGCCTCGGCGCCGAGTTTCTCTGGAGGTGCGGCAAGCCTCGGCGGCGCGCCGCAGCCGCCGATTGCAGCCGATGTGACTCCGGCGCTGACAACAGCAAGGAGGGAGCGACGCTTCATTCTTCGTCAGTCTGCCTTCCCGAGGGCACCTGGCGCAATGGCGGGCGGCTGATTTGCGGCGGACGCTTGCCGCTGACGCACCAGTCGGATTGGATGCCGACGCAATGAGCAGAGGCGTTCCTTTCAGTATCAGCATCATGGCGATGATGCTTTGCGTCGTCGGCTTTCTGTCGACCGCCCTGCTGGTGGTGGGTTGGCGCTCGACCAGCACGCTCGAGGAAGCCAACGTCGACCTGCGCATGAATGCGCTGGACGAGTCGATCACGAGCTGGCTGAGCGGCAGCATCCGGGCCGCCGCCTTCGTTCAGCAGGCCCTGGCAAAGACGCCGGGCTTCACCACCGCGACCGGCCCGGCCGCCGATGCCCAGCTCAGCGGCGAATTTGCCGCCCTGCTGGGGCGCCATCCGGGCGCCGCCGCCGCCTATGCCGGCTATGCCGACGGGCGCTTCATCTATGTCGGACGCACGACGCTTCTGTCCGAAGCTTTGAAAGCCGAGATGGAGGCGCCGCGCGACGCCATCTTTGTCGTCAGTTCCATTCACAGTGCCGACGGCGTGCGCCTGGAAACGTGGCACTTCCTCGATCCGGCCGGCCGCCCGACGGCCACGCGGAGCCGCCCGAGCACCTACGACCCGAGATTTAGGCCGTGGTATCATGAAGCGACCGACACCAACGGCCCGATCATGACCGAGCCGTACATGCTCGCCTTGAACGGCGCGCTAGGCGTTACGGTAGCGACACCGATCGGAGAAAATATCGGCGTCATCGGCTTCGACTTCACGCTGGAAAACCTGTCGCGCGTCGCCTCCGAGCACAAGCTCGGCGCTCATTCCGTCGTCATGGTGGCCACGGTCGCCGGCAATCTGCTGGCCGATTCGGGAAGCTGCGCCTCGTGCAAGCCCTCGGACCCGGCGATCGCCGATCTCCTGCGGCGCGAACTGGTCGCCGCCGCCGGTCGTGTCGACGGCCGGGTCGACCTCAGACGCCATGCCGGCGGGCAGGATTGGGAGATCCTGATCGACCCCATGCCGGCGGTGTTCGAAGAGAAGTTCTGGGTGGGGGTCGCCGTCCCAGTCTCGGATATCGCAGCGGAATCCCGCTTTCTCATCCTCGAATCGGCCGCCATCGCCTTTGTCGTCGTGCTGATCGCCATCGCCGCCGTCTTCCTGGCGTCCCTGCTGCTGTCCAGGGCGATGAGCCAGCTCGCGGCAAGAACGGACCTCATCCGCAATCTCGACTTCAGCGATCCCGAGCCGGTTCGGAGCCGGATCCGCGAGATCCTGTGGCTATCTCAATCGATCGAACGCATGCGCGACGGCCTCGAGGTCTTCGGCCGCTACGTGGCCAAGGACCTGGTGCGACAGATTATGCGGTCGCCGGCGGCGGCTGGCGTCGGCGGCCTGCGCCGTGAAGTGACTGTCATGTTCTCCGACATCGAGGGGTTCTCGCGCATCAGCGAGGATATCGCCCCCGAGCTGCTTACCAGCCGCCTGTCGCGATACTTCGATGCGCTGGCGACGCCGATCGCCGCACACAAGGGCACGATCGACAAGTTCATCGGCGATAGCATCATGGCCTTCTGGAACGCGCCCGAACTCGACGAACACCATGTCGAGCATGCCTGCCGCGCGGCGCTTCAGGCGGCGGCGGCGAGCCGTGCCCTGGCGGCAAAATGGGACAGCCGCCAACGTTCATTCTTCCGCACGCGCTTCGGGCTGCACGCCGGCCCAGCGGTTATTGGCAACGTCGGCGCGCGAGACCGTATCAACTACACCCTGGTCGGCGCCGTCGCCAACCAGGCTTCCAGGCTCGAGGGGCTCAACAAGTTTTACAGGACCGAAGTTCTGGCCAGCGGCGTGGTGGCCGAGCGCACCCGTCCACTGTTTATCTGGCGACAGATCGACTGCGTCGTGCCGGCCGGTACCAGCGAGACCCTCGACGTCTTCGAGCTACTGGCGGAAACGGCCGACACGGACATGGACGATTTCCTGGGCGCCTGGAACGATGCGCGGGCTGCCTATGTCCGCGGCGCCTTCGCCGAAGCCATCACGCTGTTCGAGAGTGCCGCGGGCAAACGGCCCGACGACGGGCCGTGCAGCGTCATGATCGAGCGCTGCCGGAAACTTCTGGAAGCGCCGTCACGAACCCATTGGGATGGCATCTGGCATTTCGACGCCAAGTAAGATCGCCTGCGGCTCCCGAAGGCCGCGTTGGGACGCGGCTTATTTTTTCACCAGCTTCGCGTCGAACTTGCAGTAGCCGTCGAGGACGACCCGGCTCTCGCCCTCCTTGATCGTCCCCTTGACGTCCATCGTGTTGCCGCCGTCGAGCTTGGCCGTGGTCTTGATCGCGCCGCCCGGCCCCAGCTTCGCCTCGAAGTGGCGCTCGGTCCGGCCCTCCTGCTTGAACAGGCCCTTCACGGCCGTACCGTCGACCGTGACGTCGACCGTCATCTTGTAGCTCGTGCACTTGCCCGAGCCCTGGCCCGCGCCGGTCCAGGTGTAGGCGGCCTGCTGCCCAAAGGCCGGGCAAGCCATCGCCAGCGTCGCGGCGGCCGCGATCGAAAGCTTCCTCAGCATGTTCATCTCCCTGGCCGGCCGAACTTCTGAAGGGCGTCCGCCTGGACGCGTCACGATCGGCTTGCACGAGCCTAGCCGATCGCGATCCAGGGGGACAGGAACGCCAAGTCGGGACACACTCAGTCGGACTGAACCGTCCCGCAAGGCACCGATCGATGACCAATCCTCCGTCCTTCATCCGCCTCTCGACCGTGGCCCACGTCGGCTGGCTCGAATTCAATCGGCCGCCCGTCAACGCCTTCACCCACGAGATGGTCGACGAGACCCATGACGGCATCGCCGCGATGCTCGCCGATCCCGAGGTGCGGGTGCTGGTGCTGGCGAGCGCCGTTTCGGGCTATCTCAGCGCCGGCGCCGATCTCAAGGTCTTCAAAGGCCTGAAGTCCGACGGCATGCGCGCCTGGGCCACGCGCTGCCATCAGATCGTCCGGCTGCTGCGTGGCTCGCCCAAGCCGCTGCTGGCCGCGATCAACGGCACGGCGGTGGGCGGCGGCCTGGAGATGACGCTGCATTGCGACCTGCGCTTCGCCGCCGCCAACGCGAAGCTCGGCCAGCCCGAGATCCGCATCGGCTTCATCCCGCCGATCGCCACCACCCAGGCGCTGGCCCACCTGATCGGACGGCCGCGCGCCATCCGCTATCTCTACGAGGGCCGCATGGTGCCCGCCGAGGAGGCGCGCGTCTGGGGCCTGGTCGACGAACTCGTGGCACCGGAAGAATTACGCGCCCGCGTGCAGGCCTATGGCGAGGAGCTGGCGGCCAAGTCGCCGGCGGCGCTGGCCGCTATCCGGCGCACCGTAACCCTGGGCGGCGGCTTGAGCTTCGAGGACGGCATGGCCTACGAACTGGAGACGGTGGCGGCACTCGCCGACACGCCGGACTTCGCCGAGGGAGTCGCCGCCTTCCTCGAGAAGCGGACACCTGTATGGAAGCGGACTTGACACCGCGCGCCCCACGGCTCGCAGCTCGCGCGTATTCCGCTGGAACAGATCCGGCTCATTGCTGGGAGCGCGCCACTCCAGTGGCGCTCATGCTCATGAAAAGATGCGCCAGCAAGACATGAGTCTATCCAATCGAAACCCGCTCTAGCGCGGGTAGAAGCCGGAACCGTAATCGAAGGTCAGCTCCTCGCCGTTCTTGATCCCCTCGATCCCGGCGACGATCCAGATTTTCCCATCCTCGCGGAGGATGAAGCAGTTGGGCCTGCGGCGCGCGTGATTGACGTAGCGGGCCTCGTTGCCGTTCACCGCACCATCGATGTTCTCGCCCTGACGAAGCTCGAAGATGCAGTCGGCCCCCCTCGCGATCCGCTCCTCGGCAACGTCGTCCGGGATTGCTTCACCGGTATACTCGATGATCTTGGTGCCCCAGGGGATCGCCTTCGAGGCGAACAGGCCGCGCCCGTGCAGGGGCGACTTCCTCACTTTCAGCTTCATGTACACTCGGCCACTTAAAAAAACAGAAGGCCAGTGTAACGCGTGTCATGGCATCAGGACATTCGACGCGACGTCGCGGCTGGCGCTTGGCACGCCGATGCAAACGCGAGCAGCACCTCGTCCTCGCCTGGGCCCGCCAGCACGCTGAGGCCGAGCGGGCAGCCATCGAGCGTGGCGAGCGGCAGCGTGACCACGGGAAGGCCGGCGAGGCCGGCCACCGAGCAAAGCGTGAGCGCTGCCTGGTAGAAGCGCTCGGCATGGGCATCGCGCAGGAAGCGCAGCGGCGCGATGCCGGGGGTCGTCGGCAACAGCAGCAGGGTTCCCGGCGGCAGCAGCGCGCGCATCCGGGCGGCAAATTCCCGTCGCCACGCCCGCCACTGCAGTTCGACGGCAGGGTCGAGCGCGCGAGCGCCCTCGAAACGCGGCGCGATATTGGCGCCAAAGCGCGGATTCGACTCGAGGAAGACACCCAGCGCGCGCATGACGTCGAGACCCTGCAGGGTGGTGTAGGCTTCGAAATGCTCAGGTGCGCGACCCCCGTAGATTTCGACGTCCTCCACGACGCCGAGACGGGCGGCGGCCACGCACAGCGGCGCCTGGGCTTCTGAATCGGCCAGCGCGAAGGCATCGGTCGCCAGCAACAGCCGCATGGGGCGCACCTCCGCCAGCGGCGGCGTCTGCAGGAGCGTGAGGCCGCCAGCCGACAGAAGCACCGGCGTGCGGGCAAAGAGCCCGACCGTGTCGAAGCTCGGGGCGAAAGGAATCACACCCGTCATCGGCAAGCGACCATAGGTCGGGCGATAGCCGTAGAGGCCGCAGAAGCTTGCCGGCACCCGCACCGAACCGCCGGTGTCGGTGCCGAGGCCGAGATCGGCGAGGCCTGCCGCCACGGCCACCGCCGAGCCACTCGATGAGCCGCCGGGTAGACGCTCGGGACAGCGTGGGTTGATGGGCGTACCGTAGTGCTCGTTCTCGCCTTCGAGGCTGAAGGCCAGTTCGTCGGTGACGGTCTTGCCCGCCATCGCCGCGCCGGCCTGCAGGAAGCTTTGCACGACCATCGCCGACATTGCGGCCAGCTCCTGCTGCCCATGCCAGTCGGGATTGCCACCGCCCGTGACGGTGCCCGCGACATCGATCAGGTCCTTTACGACGAAGGTGAGCCCATCGAGCGCGCCCGATCCTGTGGGTGCGATCTCGGTCCGCGGCCCCGCAACGAAGGCGCCGAAGTCATCGTCGGACCGCGGGCCTCCAGGCCCACTCATCGCTCTGAGCGGGCCTGGAGGCCCGCGGTCCGCCCGATCACCTGAGCGCCCGGACAATCGTATCCGTCGGCGCAGTCCAGCCGACGATGCCGCCCTGGGCGCGGATCATGGCGAGCGTGGCCGCCTTGAATTCAGGGAAGTAGCTTTCGGTGGCGTCCTCGGCCAGCAGGCATTCGTAGCCGCGGTCGTTGGCCTCGCGCATCGTCGTCTGCACGCAGACTTCCGTCGTGACGCCGGCGAACACGAGATGACTGATCCCCTGCGTCTCCAGGATGTGGCCGAGCCGGGTCGCATAGAAAGCACCCTTGCCCGGCTTCACGATCACCGTCTCGCCGGGCAGCGCCGCAAGGTCGGGCACGAGATCGTTGCCCGGCTCGCCGTCGATCAGGATGCGGCCCATCGGACCCTTGTCGCCGATGCTGAGCTTACCTCTGCCGCGTGCGATCTTGCTCGGCGGGCAGTCCGTGAGGTCAGGACGGTGGCCTTCGCGGGTATGGATGATGGGAAGCCTGGCCGCGCGAAAGCCGTCGAGCAGGCGCCGCACCGTGGGCACGATGGCGGTGAGGAGACTCACGTCGTTTCCCAACGCCGACCCGAAGCCGCCCTCCTCGACGAAGTCGCGCTGCATGTCGATCACGATCAGGGCGAGCTTACCAGTCGGGAAACTATATTCGTAGGGCTGGGCGGCGATGGTGGGCATGGCGTTGTCTCTACTACTTACCGCGCTGGAACGGGAGCGTGAGCGCCGTCGGCGGGTCGAGGCGGCCGACGACGCCCGCCACCGCCAGCAGCGCCAGCAGATAGGGCAGCATCAGCAGAAAGGCGGTCGGCACGTTGATGCCCATGGCGGGGAGCTGGAACTGAAGCGCCGTCGCCGCACCGAACAGCAGGCAGGCGGCGATGGTGCGGCCGACGTTCCAGCCGCCGAAGATCACGGCCGCCAGCGCGAGATAACCGGCGCCATTGGTCATGTTCTCGGTGAAGGTGTGGATGTCGGCAATGGAGATGAAGGCGCCGGCCATGCCCGCCATGGCACCGGTGATCAGCACCGCGAGCCAGCGCGTGCGAGCGACCGGGATACCGGCCTTGTCGGCGCTGCGCGGCTCGTCACCGACGGCACGCACGGCGAGGCCAAACGACGTCTGATTCAGCGTCCACCAGATCAGCAGAATCAGTGCGAAGCCGAAGTAGACGATGACCGACTGCTGGAAGAAGGCCGTGCCGGCGAACGGCAGGTCGCTGAGACCCGGCACGGAAAGCTTGGGCAGGCCCGGGATCTCCTCGCGCGACAGGCCGCCGAAGATGATGCGGTAGAGCAGCGTCGTGCCGCCCAGCGCCAGGATGTTGAAGCCGATGCCGACCACGAGCTGGTTGGCGCGCAGGTTGACGCTGAGCCAGGCCTGGACGGCGGACATGCAGAGCGCCGCGGCGACGGCGCAGCAGACGCCGAGATAAGGATTGCCGGTCGCCCATGAGCCCAGCGCGCCAAAGAAGGCAGCCGTCAGCATCATGCCCTCGAGGCTGAGGTTGAGCACGCCCGCGCGCTCCGACACGAGCTCGCCGCTCGCCGCCAGCATCAGGGGCATGGCCAGGCGCAGCGTCGAGGCGATGAAGATGGCCAGCGTCTCTTCCATCAGCGCTGCCCTCCCTCGAGTTGCTCGACCAGGATCACCGAACCCGCGACCGCGATCACGATCAGGCCCTGGATGACCACCGTGAGCGCCGACGGCACACCTGCCATGATCTCCATGGAAATGCCGCCCGAGCGCAGGAAGCCGAAGAACAGAGCACCCGCGAGGACACCGATGGTCGAGCCGCGCGACAGCAGGCCGACGACGAGACCGTCGAAGCCGTAGCCCGAGGAGAAGCCTGCCTTGAGGTAGAATTGCTCACCCTGCAGCATGATGGCGCCGGTGAGCCCACCGAAAGCGCCCGCAATACCGAGCGCCACGACCAGCAGGATGCTGCCGGGCATGCCGGCACGGCGCGCCGCCAGTTCGTTGAGCCCAATGGCGCGCAGCCGCAGGCCGAAGGTCGAGCGTTGCAGCACGATCGCGGTGGCGAGCGCCAGCAACAAGCAGAGGACGAGGCCGATGTGCAGCGGTGATTCGGGATCACCGGTGAGGCCGGGCAGCTTGGTCGAGTCGGGGATCGGCAGCGATTCCGGCAGCGTGGAAGACGAGGTATGCGGCTGGCGCAGCAGCGCCGTCGACTGGACGCACCAA
>Ga0194051_1001255_pt1 | contig 13599 bp, 13 predicted proteins | sample SepL2320m_MetaG_FD_161275 | JGI IMG/M metagenome (GOLD analysis project Ga0194051, IMG submission 161275) | Anoxic zone freshwater microbial communities from boreal shield lake in IISD Experimental Lakes Area, Ontario, Canada - Sep2016-L239-20m | ecosystem: Environmental > Aquatic > Freshwater >... | reverse complement strand
ACCCCCAACGAATATTTCTTGTAGACCGAATTCTGCTCCACCTTCTTTTTCGTGATCTTCTGCACACCACCACACCCACCCCCCTATATAGGGGGTGGAGTGGCGCGTGTTTTGGTGTCACTGCTCCACCTCGCTCCGCTCCACCTCCTCAGGGTGGCGCAGGCTAGTCTGCGGGTTTTTCGTCGGCCTTATTACCTACGACAATGCAGGGGCGCGGCTTTCGGTTCTTGTCTGGGACGTCTTCGACCCTGAAGTGCTCGGATGCGATAAGTTCCTTGATGATGCCCTTCAGGCGCACCTTGTCTCTGACAGCATCCATCCCCAGAACCTTTGCGATGGCATGGCCCACCCAATCGCGAGCCTGTGAGTTTTCCCGGAAATTCTTGCCATCGACCGCATCCTGAATGCGGCGGATGTTGGCTGGATCAAGCTCAACCTTCTGGTCAGGCATTTCGAAGGCTACGACAACGCCAACTTCATCACCGCGAAGTTTGACCTCCTTCGACTTGGATCGAAGAGTCAGGCCGTTGCCGATATCGACCGATTTAAGGGTGTACCAATCCCGGCGCGCGGTCGAAGGTGCGAGGTTCGCTTTTCCGTAATTCACGGAGAAGTAGGTTCGGTTCTCGTCAAGCCCCAATTCGCTTGCCCTAGTGGGTGGAAGCCGGTTCAAAGTCCTGACCGACCGTGCAGCAGCAACAAGGGCTGAGGCACCTCGGGCGTCGTCTACGCCGACTTCATTGCCGTTGGCCTTTCGGCTGTGGTGAACAAGCTCGATGGCACAATTTGTCTGTTCGGCAATCCTTGAATGCGGCAACCTCGATCATGTCCCATTTCGCGGCGTAGCTGGCGGTATTTGTCGTCGAGCTCTTCCGGTCTGGGCCGGGATGATCAGCTGGCGACGGCCGGCAGGCTGACAATTGGATCAACGCTCATCTGGCTGGTGGTTTCCTATGTCATGTAGCAGGTACGCTGGACGGCCCATTCGTCATACTGCTCGAGGAGAATGGCACCGACGAGGCGGATGATGGCGTCGTCGTTCGGGAGGATGCCGGCCACCTCCGTCCGCCGCTTGATCTCGCCGTTGAGACGCTCGATGGGGTTGGTGCTGTGAAGCTTGGCGCGGTGCTCCTTTAGGAATTGTCCGGCGGCAGCGCCTTTGAGACAGGCCGGGTGACTTGAGAAAGGGAGGATTTCTGGCTCATCGTAGCTCTAAGGAGAAGCGCAGATGAGGCAGAGATCCGCCGGACAGATTCTGTGCAGCTGCCGCATCGCTCAAGCACCGAACCAGCCCTACGAAAGAGCTTCTGTCTACAGACGTCAGGGGCGAGTCAGCGCCCCGTAAACCAGGGCACGCAGTTCCTTGCGCACCGGACTGGCACTCGACGGCAGAAGTTGAGTGAAGAGAATCGTGACCATGTCGTCGACCGGGCTCACCCAGAAGAATGTACCGGCTGCCCCACCCCAGCCGTAGTCGCCGGCTTGTGCCGATATCTCCGCCTTGGCCGGATCGAGCACGATGGAGCCGAGAAGACCGAAGCCGACACCATCGAATTGGGTCTCGGCCCACACTTCGGTCGCTATAGCGGCGAGATCGCCCGGCAGGTGATTGCAAGCGGCCATACGGAGAGTGCGCGGGCTGAGGAGTGGTCTGCCGTTCAGTTCGCCGCCAGTCCGCAGCATTTCGGTGAAGCGCCAGTAGTCGTCAATCGTACCGACAAGGCACCTCCTCCACAGAAGGTATCCACCTTGCCCTACCGAATGTGCCTCGAACGGCGTCACCTTGACACTTCCTGGAGGATTCTGGCCAGCCTGACTGGGTCATTGTCTACGTAGCAAACCGTCGTTCGGACGTTCGATTGTTCGGCGAGTTCTGAGATGAAGAGGCCGGAGAACTACGTCTCAATTGAGGGAGCGCGTCTTGAGCTCCATCTGACCAAGGCGCGAGGCATCTTCGGTCAAGACGCAGATCCGTCACGGGCGTGAACGGCCAGATTGTCATGCGTTCCAACTTTGACCAGGGGGAGAACTACGCTCTGATTGAGGTGAAATCAACATTTCCAGCCAGCAACGCGCAGGCATTGCGGCTTTGGTGGATCGCCGACGCCAAAAGCCAAGGTTCGGTCTTGCTATTGGTGCCTGTCTACGCAAATCTCAGTCCCAACAGGTCGGTCATCCGGTAGATGTCGGGTAGTGTTCCAAGGGAGACGCCTTTGGCGTTTCGATCTTAATTTCTCGACATTGTGGTGAAGTCGTCGCCGGTCTTCTGGCAAAGTTGAGCATGCGATGTCGGTCAAAGTGGTCGAATTTTTGGAGATGGGAATAATGCAGGGACCAATTGCTGCCAGCCTGATGTTGTTGAGCCTGATTGCGCCCACTCTTGTGGCGATGTCCGATCAGGCAATCGCAAAGGACGATGTCGTCATCCTGAAGCAGGGATGGTCCGAGCAGGATCGTCTCGAATACTACTACACATCGCAAGGGACGGCAGTGCTTCCCTACAAACTGTTCTTGAACCTCGAGAACGCGACAAACACTGAACTGTTCCGTTCGGATAAATCATCAGAGTCATATGGCTTGTTTCCGCAGACGGCTGATCCGAAATTCAATCCTGATGGCTTGCCAATTGGGCTGACCAAAGCAGTGGTGCTGGATGGCCGCTGGAAGGGGGAATGGGCGGGGATTACCTGCGCCGCCTGTCACACCTCCCAGTTGCAGTACAAAGGCGCAAGGGTCCGCATCGACGGTGGCGCTGGTTCCAGCTTTGATTTTTTGGCGTTCGTCCGTGGCCTCGACGACGCGCTGTCGGCGACGGCGACGGAACCGGACAAGTTCGAGCGCCTTGCCACCAAAATGAACGAGACGGACGCCAAATCCAAAGTCGTGCTGCGGCAACAACTTTCTGAGGCTGCGAACCAGCTGCGTTACTACAGGAACGTGAGCGCGCTCACGCCGTTCGACGTGGGGCCGGGACGGGCTGATTGCCTTGGCCTGATTCACAACCGTGTCGCCAGCAGCGCAATGGGAATCCCCGAGAATTGGGTGGGGTCACTTGCCCCGACCAAGTTGCCGTTCCTGTGGAACTCGCCGCAATCTTCATGGGTGCAGTGGAGTGGGGTCGCTGCCAATCCCCTGAGCAGGAATGCAGGCGAAGCACTGGGGGTCTTCATTAAGTTGGATCTCAGCTCCAAGTCAAAGAGCGAGGGACTTTTTGAATCAACGCTCGACTTGAAGGGGCAGTTCGCGATTGAAAGGCTTTTGCGGAGGCTTGCCCCGCCGAAGTGGCCGGAGAATATTTTCGGGCCAATTGACCGGGCGAAAGCTGCACAGGGAGCGAAGCTCTTCGTGGAAAACTGCTCGGAATGCCATTCCGTCTATCCGCACCGCTGGAGTGATCCCAAGCTGCAGGGAAAGCGCTTCATTGAAAACGCGCTCGTCCCTCTTGATGTGGTGGGCACTGACCCAATGCAGTTCAATGCACCCCAGTTCAATCCCAATCCGACGACTATGACCGGCGCGGTGAGCGCCTATCTCGCAGAGCCCTATACGGGAGCCGCTCTTTCGCCCTACGGACCAATTAGCCGAGCGGTAAACGTAAATGTAAGTCAAAGGGCTCTGGCGAAGCTCAACCTGACCGAAGAACAGCTGATTGACGCTGAAGGCTACAGGTCGCCAAGCGAAAGGGGTCCGCCGCAGCCGGTCTACAAGGCTGGCCCACGTGACGGGGTTTGGTCCACTGGGCCATTCTTGCACAATGGCTCGGTCCCCAACCTTTACGAACTGCTTCTTCCGGTGGCAGAACGGTCAAAGACATTTTTCATCGGGCGTGATTTTGATCCCGTTAAAGTCGGAACCGACACCAGCGGGAACTCGGGCAAGTTCCTGTTCGATACCTCGTTGGTCGGCAATTCCAATGAGGGTCATTCATTCCAGGATGGGCCACCGGGAAAGGGTGTCATCGGGCGCAAGCTGACCGAGCCCGAACGTTGGGCTCTGGTGGAGTACCTCAAGTCGATCCCCACCGAAGATGCGCAGATAACACCCTATGGTGGCCCGAAGGATCCAGTTGAAGCGTGGAAGGACCCGATATTCTTCCACAATGTGCACAAGACAGGTTACGATGGAAAATATTGAACTGCGCATTTGAGCAGGGCCGTGGGATTGCCAGGGCGTCTGATGCAGGTTCGCATAGGCCAAATGGCCAATGAAGTCATGGGAGAGCTTAGTGTCTGACCATATTGACGGCCCTAGGACAACAGCTGACCCCTCCATCGATCTTTCCGATCTCTTTGCCTTCACCAATCCTGCCGACCCCACGCGCACCGTGCTGATTGCGGATGTCTTTCCATTTGCGGGTGAAACGGCATTGTTTTCGAATGTCGTGAGCCACAACATTGTAGTTCGGCCCGTGCGGATGGCTGGCAGCGGAGATGCGGCATCATTCAAGGCTGAGGGACCGGAGGTCCGCTTCACTTTCCAGTTTGAGGTTTTGACTCCGACCACAAATGGCGAGCGTTCAGTCCAGGTAGGTACCTGTAAACTACCGGATGGCAGCACATTGCCTGTGCTTGTCGGGGATGAACGTGGGACCTTGACGCCAGACGGCGCAATCCATGTCTTCGCCGGGCTTCGGTCCGACCCATTCTTCATTGGTTGGCTGCCCGGCAGGGAATTGAAGGCACTCCCGAACTTTCTGCAGGAAGACAATTGCCTGAGCCTAGTCGTAGAATTTGAAACAGCCAAAGTGCTCAACGTGGCAAATGGCACGCTTTTTGGCGTCATTGCGGAGACAACGCCCCGGGACACCAAATCGCAGTCGATGACGCCGCCGCGCTTTGATTGGGTTGGACGGCCAGAACAAACCAATTTCCGTCTGAACGGCGTTCCCGACGCGCCGGACATTCGTGACATCTGGAATCAGGAGACGCCCTTTGCGATCAGTAAGATCAACCTGCCCCTCTATCGGGAGAGGCTGACAAAGAGCCTTCAGGTCTGGGATTCGCGGGACGGAAAGGTTGACTGGGAACCTGCCGCGCTTGCCGCCGACGTGAATGTGTTTCTGGATGATTTCCTGCTATTCGATGTTGCAAAGCCAATCACCGATGGCAGCCATCTGGAGATTGAGAAGAGCACCATTGATGGCCGCGCATACGCCACAGGCGGTGGCCGCACGCTGAACGCGAACGCCATCGACATCCTCGTCACGTGGCTCGTCAACCACGACCGTGGAGCATTCATGCAAAGCCCGGCGACACAGGCAACGCAGCCGGGTGGAACGACATTCCCCTATGTGCGGCCCCCCAACACCAAGCTGCTGACGGTGACCCGGAGTGTTGAGTTGTCGGCGCCGCCGAAAGACGTCTGGGCCCTGATCGGGCCCTTTGATGGAACGTGGCACCCGCTGATCGCGGACATTCGGACAATCGGTACTGGCATAGGGCAGTTGCGCCATATCGATACAATAGATGGCAAGGTCATCGTGGAGCGCCTGGAAGCTGTCGATGACTCCCAGCGGTCCACGCGATATTCCATGGTCAGCGGCATCCCGGCCACCCGCTATGAAGGAACCCTTGGGGTTCAGCCCAAGGGCAATGGTTCAACCGTAACATGGCAAGTGAACTACCGTCCGGAAGGCCAGGGCGAATTGATTGTACGCACGATTATCTCCACACTTCTGACGGTTGGCCTAGACAGTCTCAAGGCCCGCTTCGGCTCGTCTCCATGACACCTATAGTAGCTTGCCAACACCTGCCTCAGGCAACTGCGGGCGACATTGCAGTTGTCAATCTCGAGAGTTCGCGGGAGCGATCTTGGCGTGTCTTGACCGATTGGCCTGACCGCGGTGGTACGGCCGAGCGCATCGTCGATGAAGAACTGCAACGGAGCCAATACCTCGGTGACGCAACTGCCCTCGATAGGCTGGTCACTCTTTCGTCCAACTGCTGCGACAGGCATCCCAATTCAGCAGAGAGCCAGCTGATCGCCGCGCAGGTTGCTTCGACGCGGCACTGCTTTGCTGATGCCAAACTGCATCTTCGCAGTGCTGAGGCATTAGGTGCGCCGGTAGAACGGTGCAATCGATTATGGCTCGCGATCAAACAAGCTATGGGCGAGGACCTCCCGGCGACATTGGCTGCGCGGCAAGAGATTGCAGAGATATCGGGAGAAATCGGAGACCTTGTGGCGCTGGGCGCACTGTACGCTGACTTTGGGGAATACGAACATGCCGAGCGAACCTATCTTCGTGCCATCTCGCTCTATCGCGATGTATCGCCATTCCCGCTTGCCTGGGCCTGTTTCCAATTGGGTGTATTGTGGGGAGAAACCGTGCCGGAACGGGACTACGAATGCGCAAAGTACTGGTATCGGCAAGCAGTTGAATATCTGCCGGTGTATTCGCACGCTCGTGTCCACCTTGCCGAAATACATCTCGAAACAGGGCAACTGGATGCCGCAGAAGTCCTCCTTCGGCCAGTCATTGGGAACGGTGATCCAGAAGTAGAATGGAGATATTCCGATTTGATGGCGGAGCGCGCAAGAGGCCAAGAAGCTGCGGAATATCGAGGCGTGGCTGCTAAATGCTTCGAGGCTCTTCTCGCAAGGCACAAGCTTGCCTTCGCAGACCACGCCGCTGAATTCTTTTTGAGCAGTGGTGCAGATTCCGCACGGGCCGCAGCACTGGCTGGCGTCAATCTGGCGAACCGACCTACGCTCCGAGCCTTCGAGCTCGCATACGCCGCTGCCCTTGCGCTAGATGATAGTAGTTCAGCTGCAGAGCTGCAATCGCAGGCCCGAGCGAAGTTTGCTCGGTCAAAGGTATTTGGATTTTCGACTATGTCGGGACTACGCTGATGATTGGACGTAGGGCATTTTTGTTGGGCACATGCACGATGTTGATGCCACCTGCATTTGCGGCGGCGAGTTCAACAGCGGCAGTACTGTCGTGCAAGCCCGCGACTTCCAATTCAACGGACGAATCCGATGTCTTCGGGCATTTTTCGATTCGGGGTTGGGACGATTTGAAAACTAGTAGATTTGCCGATCATGATCTGCACATTGCTTCACTCTATCTCCCGGCTTCGTGGCGGTCGTCCTGGCTCTAATCTGATGGAGTGGACAGCCTCCGCACCATCAGGCCAGACGTCAGAAAGCCCCTGCAGATCGCAAGAAGCCTTTGACCTGCCACTGAACTTTCATCCAGCAGCTTTTTGAGCCTTGGCCTGTTTGCTCTGCCCCCATTCTTTGGATCACCTGAGGCTGGAGTTTTCCGCCTCTTTGCTCTGCCCCCATTCTTTGGATCACCTGAGGCTGGAGTTTTCCGCCTCTTTCGCCGGTGGCGGGCTGGATGCGCCACCGAAGTTGTGCAGCTGAATCGGGGTGTTTTGGCCGATCCCGCTGTGGGGTCTTTCCTCATTGTAGTACCTGCGCCAATCCTCCATTTTCGAACGGGCGTCGTCAAGGCTCATGAACCAGTGCGCGTTCAGACATTCGCTGCGGAACTTGCTGTTGAACGCTTCGATGAATGCATTGTCGGTCGGCTTGCCGGGCCGCGAGAAGTCGAGGGTGACGCCATTCGCGTAGGCCCAGAGATCGAGATCGCGGGAAACGAACTCGCTTCCCTGGTAGACCCGAATGGTCTTCGGGTAGCCAACCTGTCCACAGACCCGTTCCAGAGTCCTGACCACGTCCTCCGCACGATAGCTGAGCCGTGGATCGACAGCGGGGGAGAACTTCGAGAAGATGTCGACCACCGTGAGGATCCTGATCTTCTTGCCCATCGCCAGTTGGTCATGAACGAAGTCCATGGCCCAGGTCTGGTTCGGCTGTAGGGCTGGGCAACGGTCTTCCCGGAGCTTCGCCTTCACCCGCCGCTTTGGGGTTTTGTTACGCAATTGCAGGCCTAAGGCGGTATAGAGGCGATAGGTTCGTTTGATGTTGGTCATCCACCCCTCAGGCTGCAGAACGACATGCACACGGCGGTAACCGTAGCGCATACGCGTTTCGGCAATCTCCTTGATGCGGTGCTCCAGGTCGGCCTGGCCGCGCCGGCGGGATTTGTAGTGGTAGGTGGATGTGTCGACCGCGAGAACCCGGCAAGCCCGGCGGATCGAGACGTCCCATTCACTGCAAACCTTGTCCACCAGCTGGCGCTTGCGGACAGGCCTCAAAGTTTTCGGCGCAACACATCCTGCAGCATCGCCTTGTCGAGCGACAGGTCGGCCACCAGCTTCTTCAGCTTGGCGTTCTCATCCTCGAGCTGCTTCAGCCGCCGCATCTCATCGGGCAGCAGCCCATCGTACTTCTTCTTCCAGTTGAAGTAGGTCGCCTCCGAAATCCCGGCCTTGCGGCAGATCTCGGCGACGGGATGACCGTCCGCTCCCTGCTTCAGGATGAACGCCTTCTGGGCGTCGGTGAACTTTGATGCCTTCATCGTTTCCACTCCTCCCAGCCAGGGAGATTACAGCGGAAAACTCCAGTTCAAAATGCTCCAGTTTCCGGGGAGCAGAGCATTATGATGGAAGGGCCGGAACGGGAGTGAGCCTGCCCCCGATGTTGGACCACGGCGCCGGTCTGTTCCGCGGGCGCACGGAACGACTGATACCTGTAATTGACGTTGGTGCAGGCCACAGCATGTTCGCCGCGGCCTGCACCTTTTCGATTGAACATCGTCGGCTGCCAAGTTGTCGAATTGAAATCGAAGGCGCTACAGCACGCGGTAGATGCTCCAGCGCGCGGTGCCGGAGACAACATAGGGTTCGAGACCTTTGCTCCACTGCTTATGCGCATCGTTCTCACCCAGCTTTGCCCAGGCGCGCTCAAGCTCCGCAAGATCCGCAACCTCCCAGTTGTGTTCGACCGTCGCCTCGAGTGCGCCGATCGAACCGCTCAGCATCTGGCCTTTGAGGAGCCCGACCTGAGGCGCTATATCGCGAGTCCATTTCTTGATTGAATCAATAACAGCTGCCTTGTGTCCAAAGCGGGCGTCGATTTGCCAACGTGCGATAAGCATGATTTCACTTCCTTGTTTCATGGTTGGGTAACAAAGATCGGCAGACCATCGCATCCGCCGTTTTGGCCAGTCCTCAGGCGTCCCACGCCTGAACTATGGTCTGGCTGGCAATCTTGCCGGCCTTCAATTCTGCCATGGCCGAGCAAAAGACGCGAGTGCCGTCCGGATAGGCACAGGCTTGCGTGAATGCGAGCCGGTCGCCATCGACAAAGCCGTCCTCGATCCGGTGAGTCATGGTGCGGCCACAGACGTCATCGAAGTAGGCTGCAATTGCACTTCGGCCAATAATCTCCTGAGGCCGGCTGGGCGGATGTTCGCTGTCGATGATTCGCATCCGGGCGTCTGCGGCGTAAAATCCGAGCACGGCCCCCGAATTGCGTGTTTCAATGGCTCGGGCAAGCTCCGAGAGTGAGAAAAAGTCGCTTTCCATGATTGTCTCCTGTTGATTGAGGTAGTGGCGTGCTGTCTGGCAATCAGCAATTTCCTAGTTGGTGGCCTTGGCCTTCTCTCCGGCGAGTTTCAGGACGGCGTCAGTGTCGCTCTTGAAGGCGTTGAGATCGACCTGCATGCCGTTCAACACCGTGCTCCAGTGGCGGGATATCGCAGCCATCGCTACGGCCTCGCGGATTTCCTCATCCGTCGCGCCGTTGGCCTTGGCGGCGGCGGTGTGGAAATAGACACAGTAGCCGCAAGGAATTTGGGCCGCGACGGCGAGCCCGATCAACTCCTTTGTCTTGCCATTCAAGGCAGTCGCGGGATTGAGCTGGACCATCTTGAATTCGGCCCAGGCGCCTGCGATTCCAGATTCCGGGAAAGCCCGGAAGAACGCCGGAACCATGCCCAGAGTTGCTTGAATATCGGCATAGGCTGCGGTGGCAGCGGGGTCTTCCGCCCGGGCGGTGGCGATGCCGGTGAGGCTGGCGAGGGCCACGGCGCTTACCAGGCCAAATGTCTTGAAGGATAGCTTTCTCATCATTCATCTCCTTGATTTGACGGAATTTGCAGCGGGTTGAGCTTCACTTGAGGATCGAGATCTCCGAGTGGCTTTCGCATCGTCGATCTGTGGAGTAGAATGGATGCTTGGCGTTGTAACCATAGTTGGAATGAACGTGGAAACGCGGACGCCGCCGATGCGATTACGGAATGCTGGCGACGGCATGTCCATACGGCTGCTTGGCGAGATCAGGGTTCAGCGTGGCATGAACAATGTGACGCTGCCCGCGTCGAAGCGGACACGCGCGCTACTGGGATACCTCGCGGCGACCGCCACGCCCCAGCCGCGGCAAGCTCTGTGCGATCTCCTATGGGATGGGCCGGACGACCCACGCGCGGCACTACGATGGAGCCTGACCAAATTGCGCCCCATCGTGAACGATGATGGAATTGAGCGCCTGATGTCGGACCGCGAACACGTCTCGCTGTCGCTCGGTGATGTCCAGCTTGATGTCGCTATAGCTAACAGTCTTCTTCCGGCAGACCCCGGTGACCTCGAACTTTCGCAACTGGAGAAAGTCTTTTCGCTCCTCCATGGCGAATTCCTTGACGGTCTCGACTTGCCGTCATGCTACAGGTTTCATCATTGGTGTCTGGCCGAGCGTGAGCATTGGAGCGCGACACGGAGGCGCGTACTCGCCCTGCTGTTGGACAAACTCGGAAACAACCCTGAACGAGCCTTGCCATACGCCCGGGCGATGGTCGCGGAAGATCCTTTGTCGGAGGTATCTCATGGCAGTCTCGTCGCCCTGCTTTCGAAACTCGGCAGGCGCAAGGATGCACAGGACCACTACGACTACGCGCGGAGCATGTTGAGGCGTGAAATAGATGCACCGCTCACTGGCGATCTCCAGCCGCCGGTCAGCCCGCAACGGCCGTCCGCCCCCAACATTGTCAAGGTGCCCAATGCGCACAGCGACGCCGAACGGCGTCCGAACCTGCTGGATTTGACGAGAGAGCACAGCCTCATCGGCCGGTCTGGCGAGATGCGGGAAATATCCTCATCACTCGAGGCGCTTCGATCCGGGTCTCCCGCGGGGTCAATGTTGTTTGTCGGAGAACCGGGCATCGGAAAGTCGCGGCTGCTTGAATATGCCACCAAACAGGCTACCCGGGAGGGCGCCCGCGTGGTGTCCTCAAGATGTTACGAGGCCGAAGCCGTGCGTCCATTTGGCTGCTGGGCCGATGCGCTTGTTTCCTTGATCGACGCAACAACTGACTCTTCGGTGCGGCGCGATCTCTCGGTGTTTCTGCCGGGGCACGAAGTTGCTGCAAACGACGATGGCAGCCGCAATCGCCTGTTTGCGGCAGTGCACACTTTGCTGAGATCGCTGGCAGTGGATCAACCTTTGGTGATGATGATCGATGATCTGCAGTGGATTGACGAGGCATCGTCGGCTCTTCTGCATTATGTGCTGCGCACGTCCGGCGGGCCAGGCAACATGCTTTTCATAGGTTCGGCGCGCCTTGACGAAATCGACGAAAATCCGTGGTGCAAGCGTGCTGTTGCTGCTCTTACACAGACCGGCGCGCTCAAGCGGATCATGTTGCAACCCATGACCGCTGATGAAGCCGCCCAGTTCTTCGAACCTGGTGCGAGTGCCGGCAGGATCGCTATGGCACTCAAGCAGAGTGGCGGCAACCCATTGTTCCTCACCGAACTTGCAAAGACCGATCAGCTGGACAACGTCATTCCGGAGGGCGATCTGGACACATTGATCAGTGACCGGATTGCCATGCTCGACGAGTCGGAACGGGAACTGATTGTGTTTGCCTCGGCAACGACGCGAGACTTCAAGCCTGAATTGCTTGGGGCCGCAATGGCATTGCCTGTGGGGCAGTTGATCGAGAGGATCGACAGGCTGGAGCGTCGCGGTCTTCTCAAACCGGGAAACGAGGACCGCTTCGACTTTGCCCACGACCTGATCCGCCAGACAACTTATCGCAGTCTATCACAACCGCGCCGGCAACTGATCCATCGTCAAATTGCCCGGGCTCTCGAAGCGGCCGCTCAGCGTGACGAGACGCTTTCCGGGGAACTCGCCTACCACGCCGGAGCGGCTGGAGACCATGGTCTCGCGGTAAGAGCGTTGATTGCGGCAGGAGAACACAGTCTTCGCCTGTTCGCCAACACGGCGGCAATTGATGCGGCAGACCGTGGGCTGGGCCATCTTCAGCATCTCTCCACTGGCCCCAATCGTGCCCATTGGCACATTGCCTTGCTCAAGGTGAAGGTTTTTGCCGCCGCAAGTCCAGGTATCCGCACCAGGCCAAAATTATACGACGAACTGCAACGGGCGGTGGAAGCGGCAGAGTTGCTCGGACTGCGCGACGATGACGCGGCTCTCGGCTGGCATATGGCGTCCTGGCTGGCCCAGGGTTCAAACGATACCATTGGCGCGCAGCAGGCAATCCTCCGGGCCGAAGAGTTGACCCGACCGATGGACGACTTCACCCGGTGCCAGCAGCTCGCAAGCACTGGCCGTTGTTTGCTCGAGGTCGAGGGCGATGTGCAGCGCACACGCATATTTCTGAGAGACGCAGAGCGCCTTGCGGCCACACTTGGTCAGAACTTTGTTGAGCTCGAATGGGGCCGCGGGCTCATTGCCCGGTGGGACGGCGATCTCGCGAAGGCACAGGAGTCGATGCGGCGTGCATTGACACTCGCCCGCCTGCGGGAGGATCGCTGGCGCGAAATCGAATGCTTGGTCTGGATGGCCAAGATTGCAGTTGAATGCAGGCAGACCAACGAACTTGAGGCGTTCTGTAGCGAGATAGATCTCGTCGCAGCCCGTATTGGCGATGGCGCGGCGCCGGTTGCCGACGCGTTGCGGCTGGTTGGTGCAATGATCGACGGGAGTAAAGTTTCCAAATTGGAAGTTGAAGGAACGCTCTCCGCTCTGCGGACGCTGGATGATAAGGCACAGCTTGCCTACGTCTTGAACCAGATTGCCCAATGCCACTTGGAGCGCAATCAATTTGAACCGGCGCTTGCCCCAGCAACCGAAGCGCTGGAGGCCGCAAGAGCCGTCAAACGGACGACCGAGATTGTCGTCGCCACTTCCATCATTTCATCCATCCACGCAGCTAGGGGCAATGTGTTGGAAGCGGGCAGCTTATTGGAATCGTTGAAAAATAGTGTTGACGACTTCTCGCATTTGAGCGCCAGAGCTCAAGATTGCCTGACGCGCGCAGAGTCCAGCACAGGAATTCCGACGCCAGTCCAAAGGGCAATACCCCACCGTGCAGTCAGCATTTCAAAAGGAGGATTTTGAGTAATGCCTAGCATCATCGTGGAACGAACCTTTGCCAGTCCGCCGTCCGACGAGGATCTTACTGCTGCCGGCATCCGCGAAAGGCCCTGCCTCGCAATCTATGGTGTGGCGTGGCGGCGCAGTCTGCTCTCGGCGGATCGGCTCCGCATGATCTGCCAGTATGACGCCCCTGACGCCGAAAGCGTGCGAAAGGTGCAACGTGAGGCTGGCAACAGTTTTGATCATGTCTGGGCCGGCTCCGTCATTGAGTGAATCTGGATAAGGCACCGTATTTGACTTCTACGTGTGGTATCGGTTTACGCCGTGAATGGCGCATTTGGT
>Ga0194051_1001254_pt1 | contig 13601 bp, 8 predicted proteins | sample SepL2320m_MetaG_FD_161275 | JGI IMG/M metagenome (GOLD analysis project Ga0194051, IMG submission 161275) | Anoxic zone freshwater microbial communities from boreal shield lake in IISD Experimental Lakes Area, Ontario, Canada - Sep2016-L239-20m | ecosystem: Environmental > Aquatic > Freshwater >... | reverse complement strand
GCTTGTCACTGGCACTTTCATGTCCTGCTTCCTCCATCCAACTCCGAAATTCCTCTTTCAGCCAGTCAGGCTCGCGGGCAAGCAAATTCACTTACGGCCTCCCTCACTTCTTCGGAATTCGAGAGTCTTTACGACGATTCACTTTTCAGAACGCTGCTTTGTGGTTCTCGCTTGTTCGACATACTTTTTCAAACGCAATCACTGCATCACAGCATGCCAGGATTCTTTTCTTCTTTCGCAGAAGCACTCCCGCTCCCACTGCGTTTTTCAGTGATGCGCTGCTGATGTTGGCAACACATTTTGTGAGACACTGATCCGCTCCAGTGGCAGTCGTTTTCGCACATTTTCTTTGAACGCTGATTTCGACTTTCTTGAAATCAGAAATCTCTTAACCTCTCTCCACAATTTCGTTGCCGTGACTTTTCGAAGGAGTGATCGCATGACACTTTTACACACCGCTTCTCTTCCGCCTTCCTCGCATTTTCGACGATGGATTCTCGTCGCGATCCTTGCAACGGTGACGGCAATTGGCGGGGCACTCTTGTGGTTCTCTCTTTCGTCTTTCGGAAAACAGATTCCCGTGACCGGGAAACTCAATCAGGAAACTGCTCCGGTTTTGAGCACATTAGAACCCCCTTCTGGGGCGATCACGTTGTCCCGTGATTCGTGGAACGGGGCAGGCATTACGATCCAACCTGTGACTACCGGAACCTTTTCTCAGAACCTGCAGTTAACAGGAAAAATTGCACTCAACGAAGATCATGTGGCGCATATCTTTCCACTCGTGGAAGGACGCGTTGATGAAGTGCGCATTCACTTTGGAGATCGCGTCAAGAAAGGAGACCTTCTGGTTGTTGTACAAAGCAAGGAGGTCGGACAAGCCAAACTCGATTTTTTCCAAAATCGACTTCGACAACAGTTGGCTGTCACACGTGCGGATTGGACGAGCGAAATCGCAACCAACGCACGAGCTTTGATGGCGAGTCTTCGCGAAGGCGACTCACTCGACGCGATTGACGAAAAGTTTAAAGATCTTCCTCTCGGTGATTTTCGGGAGCAGCTGCTCTCTGCATACATCGCCCTGTACCGATCCACGAAGGATCTCGAGCGACTCAAGCCCTTGTCTCTCGATGGAATCGTGCCGAGCAAGCAGATCATGATTGCAGAATCTGAAAATCGAGCAGATCTTGCGACGCTGCAATCGTCACTCGAGCAAATCGAGCAGCAGACTCGGCAGTCGCTCCTGCTCTCCCGTCAATCGGTGCAAGAAGCAGAAACACGGGTAGCAGTCGATGTTACAAATCTTAAAATTCTTGGTTTTGATGATGACGAAATTAACAACATCGATCCCACAACGCAGGGATCGGCAATCTCTCACTACCCAGTGGCTTCACCGTTTGACGGAACCATTATTTCCAAGGATGTGGTTTTACTCGAACGCGTTGGACCGGAGAAACAAATCCTCAGCATTGCCGACCTCTCAACGGTCTGGGTCACAGCTGACATTTTTGAGCAGCACCTTCCACTTCTTGAAAATCTTTCTGGCAGTCTTCTTTCAGTTCGAAGTGCTGCTTGGCCACAGCGAACTTTTGAGGCACGAATTTTTTATACGGGCGACATTGTCGACGAGTCTTCCCGAACCATTGCGATGCGTGCGGTTGCAAACAATGCCGAAGGCTTTTTGAAACCGGGCATGTTTGTAACCGTGGATCTTCCCGGAATTCAGCAGACTGGCGTGATTCAAGTTCCTGCCGATGCTCTTTTTGAACACGAAGGAAAGCCCTTCGTGTTCGTCTACGAAGGAGAAGATCGTTTTCAGAGACGCGATGTCGAGATCGGCCAGCGATCTCCTTCTTCTGTGCAAATCATTCGCGGTATAGCGGTCGGTGAGTCAATCGTTGCATCAGGAGGATTTTCTTTGAAGTCTCGCATGCTTGCCAGTCTGCTTGAAGGTGAATAACCGATGCGTTCAATGCTCAATCGATGCTCGATCCGTTCTCATTCACACTTGTGAGGATTTCCGTGGTAACACGAGTCATTGAGTGGTCACTAGAAAACAGATTCATTGTCATGCTCTGCGCAGGAGTCATTCTTGGTGCAGGATTTTTAGCAGCCTCCACGCTGCCACTCGATGCCGTTCCAGATCTCACCAACGTGCAGGTGCAGGTTCTAACGACATCGCCTGCGCTTGGTCCTGTTGAAGTTGAACAGTTCATCACGTTTCCGGTTGAAAACGCGCTCAGTGGCCTTCCGAAAGTGAGCGAGATTCGCTCCATCAGTCGTTTCGGTCTTTCGGCAGTGACCGTTGCATTCGAGGATAATACCGATATTTACTGGGCCCGGAATCTTGTGAGTGAACGGCTTCAGCAAGCTCGCCAAAATATTCCTATGGGCATGGGGGATCCGCAACTCGGTCCCATCGCCACTGGCATGAGTGAGATTTATCAATTCGAAGTGCGCTCGATGCCGGGACACGATTACAACCTGATGGATCTTCGCACAATTCTCGATTGGGATATTGCGTTTCAGCTACGCAGCGTACCTGGAGTGATCGAGGTCAACACGTTTGGTGGGGAGTTGAAAACCTATGAAGTACAAATCGATCCCAATCGCCTTCTCAATTACGGCATTCCTCTCTCGCGCGTGCTGAAAGCACTTGAAGAAAACAATTCCAACGCCGGTGGCGGTTCCATTACCCACGGTGCTGAACAGCGATTAATTCGCGGTGAAGGACTTGTTGGCTCTCTTGACGATATTGCGACCATCGTTCTCGATATGCGCCGAGACGGCACTGCAATTCGTATTTCTGATGTTGCAGATGTTCGCTTTGCTCCGATGCTTCGGCAGGGAGCGGTTACTCGGGATGGCGATCGCGAAGCCGTAACCGGCATGGTCATGATGCTCATGGGAGCCAACTCACGACAGGTTGTTGCTGATGTAAAGAAAAAGATCGCCCAGATTCAAAAAACACTTCCGAAGGGCGTTTCGATCGACACTTTTTACGACCGAACCGAACTGATTGAAAAAACAATTCATACGATTAGCGAAAACATCGGCATTGGGGTAGTGCTTGTGATCGTGATGCTATTCCTGCTTCTCGGTGACATTCGGGCAGGACTGATCGTTGCCGCCGCTATCCCGCTCTCGGCAATGTGCGCCCTCATCAGCATGAAAGTGGCGGGAGTTTCTGCAAATCTCATGAGCCTTGGAGCCGTTGATTTTGGGGTTATCGTCGACGGCGCAGTGGTTATGATCGAAAATGCTGTGCGTTGTGCAACGCTCTATCGTCGCGATCACGGCGGGCAGAAAGTGCCTTTGCGAGTCTTTCGAGAATCGGCGACTGAGGTCGGCAAACCGATTTTGTTTGCAGGCCTGATCGTGATCATCGTCTTTCTTCCAATTTTGAGTTTGCAGGGAGTCGAGGGGAAAATGTTTAGGCCAATGGCTTTCACATTTATGTCAGCCCTTACCGCTGCACTCATTCTTTCGGTAACGGTGATGCCTGTTATGGCGTCTCTTTTTCTCGCCAGACGTACCAGAGAAAGCGACACCATTCTCGTGCGCGGGCTGAAAGCATCATACGAACCGTTGCTTCGAATTGCTCTGCGCATGCCGACCGTATTGGTTTTTGGTGCCGTGGGAGTATTTGCGATAAGCGTTCTGGTGGCAATGCGATTTGGAATTGAATTCGTTCCCAAGCTTGACGAAGGTGACATCGCTATTCAGGCGGTGCGACTGCCAAGCGTGTCGCTCGAAGCGTCACTCGATATGACTCGTGCAATGGAACGAGTGCTTCTTCGATTTCCGCAGGTCGAAACTGTCGTGTCAAAGACCGGTCGTCCCGAAATCGCAAATGATCCAATGGGGGTTCATCAGACAGACATTTTTGTGCGTTTAAAACCCCCGGCAGCATGGCCTGAAAGAATTTCCAAAGAATCTCTTGTGATCGCTATGCAGGAGGCACTTGAAAAAGAAATGCCTTCAAACTCCTATGGTTTTACACAGCCAATCGAACTGCGCGTGCAAGAACTCGTTGCCGGTGTCAGATCCGACATCGGCTTGAGCCTGTACGGAGATGACCTTACCGTTCTCAAAACTCTCGGTGATCGAATTGTCCGTGTTCTCAATGGAGTGCAAGGCTCTGCCGACGTGCAAGCCCAGCAGGTTGCTGGTCTTCCTTATCTGCGAATTCAAATTAAACGAAACGAAATGGCTCGTTACGGAATCAATGCCAGCGATGTACTCGACGTTGTCGGCACCATCGGAGGACATACGGTCGGAGAAGTCTTTGAAGGACAGCGACGGTTTCCTCTGCAGGTTCGTCTTGCACCGCAGTGGCGTACGGATATCGAGACGCTCGGTCAGCTCAAGATCGACGATCGGCTTGGACGTCCTATTCCGATTGCACAAGTGGCCCATTTGCGTCTTGAGGATGGGCCCTCCGAAATTAGTCGACATGCCATCCGCAGACGCCTTCTCATACAGTGCAACGTGCGAGGCCGAGACCTTTCCGGATTCGTTCACGATGCCAAGCACTCGGTTGAAACAAAAGTCGTTCTTCCTGCCGGCTATTCTCTCGAGTGGGGAGGACAATTCAAAAACCTCGAAGAGGCCACGGGGAGGCTTCTTGTTGCAGTACCGGTTGCTCTTCTTTTGATTTTTTCACTTCTCTACATCACGTTCAACTCCTTGAGTCTTGCACTGTTGATCTATCTCAATGTTCCCATTGCGGCAACCGGTGGGATCTTTGCACTTTGGATGCGTGGCATGCCTTTTTCGATCTCGGCGGGAGTTGGGTTCATCGCTCTTTTTGGAATTGCCGTTATGAACGGCGTTGTTTTGATCGAACATATTCGGCACCTGCGTGCCACAGGCCACGACCAACACTCATCTGTTATCAAAGGTTCTCTTGATCGATTGCGACCGGTTCTCATGACCGCAACGTGTGGTGCTTTGGGCTTTGTTCCGATGGCGATCTCGGTCAGTGCCGGGGCAGAGGTGCAAAAGCCTCTTGCCACTGTCGTTATTGGCGGTTTGGTGACCTGCACGCTTTTGACATTGCTGGTGCTTCCGGCAATCTATCGATGGTTTGAACCGACCGGGACCGCCTCTCACAGCGTATCGGATGAGTCTGTGCGATAGCCCGTCTTTCCCATACTTTCCCTGAGTCGCCTTAGCTTCACCAGACTCTTTGATGAGTCACTCAAATTAGAAAATAGGCTGTTTATTGAAACGGCAAAAGTCTGAAGGGAGTCTGCGAGTTATGCCGATTATTTGGAAAGATCATATCGATTGTGGTTCTGATTCCAATAAATATTTATCTTGATCGAAAGCCGGTTGGCAATGCACTTTCATCGAACTTTATGTGCATCTTCTGATTTCATCGATCACGCACATCAAACCGTTCATCCAGAATCGCTCCGTGCCGATGCGGGCTCTTTGACAGCATTCGTCGTGCGAGTGTTGGTATTGGTGAGTGTTTTTTGGGGTATTGATTTCGCTGCACACGCCCAGCAGTCAGAAGCACCCGATCGCCTGATGCAGCTTGAGTCCGACATGAACGGCCCGGTCGTCCAGCACCATCAAAGCGATCCACTCGGACTCCCTGCACGCGTTCCAAAAACACTTTCTGAATTTGTCGAGATCGCAGAGCGCAACCATCCTAGGATGCGTTCCGCACGCGCAAATGTTGAAGGCGCGCGTGGCAAGGCGGTGCAGGCAAGACTCTACCCAAATCCAGTTCTTGCCTCCGCCTCACCGCAGATCTCAGGCAACGAAAGTCAGTGGAACGGATTTGTGACGCAAGACATTGTGACAGGCGGCAAACTGCGACTCGCTCAACAGGCAGCACTTCGTGAAGTACAGGTGTCGCAGTATGAACTCATTCGCGCACGTTTCGATGTATTGACCGGAGTTCGACGTGATTTCTATGGACTTTTAGTCTCCCAGCGACGCCTCGAAATTTTTCAACTCTTGCTTGAGATTTCCACCAAGTCCTATGACATTGGACGCAGGCTTGCCGAGGCTGGCGAAGGCTCAAAGGCCGACGGGCTTTTTTGGAGTATCGAACGCGATCGTGCCGAGGTGCGTCTGTTGAATGCTTCTGTTTTTATTGAAACAGGGCGACGGCAGCTTGCGGCCTCCATGGCTGTTCCTGGTGCGGATATCGGCATGGTAGACGGTGATCTGTTTCAGCATCTGCCAACGTTCGATCTTAAAAGTCTTCAGGAATCGATTCTTCAGAACAATTCAAAACCCAGAGCTGCCGAGTCAAATATCGCACGCGCCCAGTGGGCAATGGAGCGGTCGGTCGTGGAGCCAATTCCAAACATTAATCTGCTTGGCGGCTATCAACGACAAGTCGGCCCCACCGTACAAGATCAGGGGCTTATGCAAGTGATGATGTCGGTTCCACTTTTTGACCGCAATCAGGGAAATATTCGCTCCGCGAGAGCCGAGATCGCGTCTTCCCGTGCGGATCTTCGTCAAGTGGAACTCGATCTCGCGACTGTAACGGCACAGACCGTTGCGGCCTATCGTACCTCGCAGCGATTAGTCGACTGGTACGAGGATTACATTCTTCCGAAAGCCCGAGAGACCGTCACCGTCACTCAGACACTTTATTCGCGTGGTGAAACTTCATTTTTAAATCTGCTTCAGGCGCAGCGTCTGTTGACCGAAACGGAACTGGCCTACGTCGAGGCGCAGGCCGAGCGTTGGAATGGCTCGGTTACTCTCGCCGATCTCCTTCAACTCGAAACATTTCCCCCAGCTGGAAATATACCAGCGGTTATCGACAACGATCGAGTTGATCAACTCGATATGCAGCCCCGGCGAGATGGATTTCAGGCACCGCCAGCCGATGCCATCAAGCCTCTTCCTGCTCCTTGAGGGTTGCGAAAGAATTTTCTGCAAATGTATTGCGCGGGCGACTGTGGTAGATGGGGAGCGTTCGATATACTCCTCCTCTCCACGAATCATTTTGTCGTGAGCATTCTTTTATTTTTGACGCTCACCCTCGATGCTACGGGTTCCTGCATACTCTCCAAGGAAAACGCTTATGTCTCGCTTCGACAATCGCATCGTCTTTATCGGTTTTGGCGCTGTCGCCCGATGCACATTGCCAATTCTACTTCAACACATCGAAGTTCTACCCTCACAAATTACGATTCTGGAATTTGATCCCAACGAAGCCGCACTGAGGCCCTGGATCGAACGAGGGGTACATTTTGTACAAGACAGAGTCACTCCTGAAAATCTCGGAGCGTTGCTTGGCAAGCACGCTTCTGTAGGCGATGTGATTATCGATCTGGCGTGGAATATTGATTGCTGCGAAATCGTTCAGTGGTGCCATGAGAACGGAGTGATGTATCTCAATACGTCAGTCGAACTCTGGGATCCCTATGCCAATTCAAAAGATGCCCATCCCTGTAAGCTCACGCTCTACTGGCGGCACATGAATCTAAGACGCTTGATTGCTGGGTGGACCTCTTCAGGGCCAACAGCAGTTCTCGAGCATGGTGCAAATCCGGGGCTCATCAGCCATTTCACGAAGCAGGCGCTGTTGGATATTGCGGAACGATCACTCGCCGACAAAAAATTCTCTGGCGAAACTGCCGAACGCATCGCGCATCACGCCAAGGCGCTGGCCTTCAACCATCTTGCTCATCAACTCGGTGTGAAGGTTATTCACTGCTCGGAACGCGATACTCAGATTACAAACGTGCCAAAAGAGGTGGACGAGTTCGTCAACACCTGGAGCGTTGAGGGCTTTCGCGAAGAGGGCACGACCACTGTAGAAATGGGCTGGGGAACTCATGAAAAAGAACTTCCTCCATTGGCTTATGAACATCCCGACGGTCCGAAAAGTCAGATTTGTCTGGCGCGAATGGGAATGAACACACTGGTATCGAGTTGGGTTCCTCACTACACCATCGTGGGCATGGTTGTTCGACACGGAGAGGCATTTAGTATTACCGAGAAGCTCACCGTCCGCGAAGGCGATCAAACGATGTATCGTCCCACCGTTCATTACGCCTACTGCCCGTGCGATAGTGCCATCGCTTCGCTCAATGAACTCCGAAGCAACGATTATCGTCTGCAGCCGCGGATTCGTATCATGACCGACGAAATCACTCGCGGTTCAGACATTCTTGGGGCACTGGTGATGGGACATCCGTACAACTCTTGGTGGTGTGGTTCAGACCTCTCAATCGAACAATCGAGGGAACTCGTCCCGCACCAAAATGCGACTACCATGCAGGTTGCCATCTCTGTCGTGGCTGCAACCATGTGGATGATCGACAATCCACACCGTGGTGTAAACCTTCCTGACGACCTTCCGCACGACTTTATTCTGCGTATCAGTAAGCCCTATCTTGGCACTTTTATTTCAATTCCTTCCGACTGGACGCCGCTTGCTCACTATGCCAACGCATTTGGTCAGTACAATAATCCCCAACTTGATCGAGCCGATCCCTGGCAATTTAAAAATTTCCTGATTACCGACGGCGATTAATCTTCGCAGACGTGCCTACGATCTTTTGTCTGGTCCGCGCACAATGCCGGTTATCCTGTGGCCCAACGAAGAGTCATTTTCAGGAGTATCCACTTATGGATCACAAAACCCTTCGATCACTTGTCAAACAGCACGGAACTCCTCTGTTTGTCGTAGATCACAAAGAATTGCGAAAAAATTATGCTCTGTTTCGCAAACACTTTCCCCGCGTGCAAGTTTACTACGCCGTGAAGGTCAACAGTGATCCGGCAATTGTTGAGACCTTTTACAACGAGGGCTCCAGTTTTGATGTCGCAAGCATGCAAGAGTTTCACACCGTCCATGAGTTGATCGCTCACCTTCCAACAAAGCAGCGACAAGACTTCATCTGGAACCGAATTATCTACGCCAATCCGATTAAGCCGAATGAAACTCTACAAGAACTCGATCAGTACAAACCGTTGGTTACCTTTGACAATCATGAGGAGGTAAAAAAAATAGCCAAGCACTCCCCTCGCGCCGGCCTTGCATTACGACTGCGAGTTCCAAACACCGGTTCGATGGTGGAGCTTTCAAGCAAATTTGGTGCCCTCCCTGGAGAAGCCGTGGAGCTGATTGCTTATGCGCACGAGCACAAACTGGTTGTGGAAGGGATTTCCTTTCACGTTGGTAGCCAGTGCACCAATCCCCAGAATTTCATCCAATCACTCCATCTTTCTGCCAGCATTTTTGCAGAGGCAAAGTCAAAAGGATTTAATCTCACATTACTCGATATTGGAGGAGGCTTCCCGGCCGCCTACGACGACAGCGTGCCCGCATTGAGTTCACTCGCCAAAACAATCAACTCTGAACTCAACCGACTTTTCCCAAAAACGATCGAGATTCTTGCGGAGCCAGGGCGCTTTCTTGTCGCGTCCGCCGGCACCGCAGTCTCCAAAATCATCGGCAAGGCGATTCGCAGCGGCAAGCTCTGCTACTACATAGATGACGGTGTCTATCACACCTACTCGGGTATCATTTTCGACCACTGCGTGTATCACATGAAAAGTTTTAAGAAAGGCGCGACGCAACTCTGCGCTGTTTTTGGGCCGACCTGCGACGCTCTTGACACCATCAGTCTCGCTGAACAACTCCCCGACTTGGAACTTGGGGAACTTCTTTATACTGACAACATCGGTGCTTATTCCGCAGCCAGCAGTACGCATTTCAATGGCTTTCCACCAGCAAAAGTGGTGCATGTCAATCGTTAAACTATTCACGCTGTGATTATTTTCTGTTTTTAATAAGGAACGTCTTGCAATGAAAATTGTTCGCTATCAGGATGCGTCTGGCTCGATTCACTTTGGAAATCGTCACGCCGACGGACATACGACTCGCATTGACGGAGATATTTTGGGGGTCTATGCAGACACTGGAACGAGCGTCACTCCGCATACTCTTCTTGCGCCAATCGAGCCACGCGACATTATTTGTATTGGTCTCAACTACAGAAAACATGCCGCCGAGGGGAATAAACCGGTTCCCGAACACCCGGTTGTTTTCATGAAAAATAGCGGGACTCTCCAGCATCCCGGTGGACCGATTGTGCTGCCGCGTAGACTCCGCAGCGACTCTGTCGATTATGAATGTGAATTGGCCGTGGTGCTTAAAACGGCATGTCACAACGTGTCACGAGCTGACGCGCTCAACCATGTCTTGGGATATACCTGCGCCAATGATGTCAGCGCCCGCGACTGGCAGATGGACTGGGGTGGTAGCCAGTGGTGTCGAGGAAAAACATTTGCCACTTTCTGTCCTCTCGGACCATGGATTGTGACGACTGACGAAATCGCAAATCCAAATGCGTTGGGCATTCGCACAATTCTCAATGGAGCATCGATGCAAGACTGGAACACCTCAGACATGATTTTTGATGTTCCAACATTGATCGAGTTTTTGAGCGGCAGCACCTACCTCGCCGCCGGTACGGTGATTCTTACCGGAACACCGCACGGAGTTGGCGCCGCTCGAAAGCCTCCGGTATTTCTGAAGGCGGGCGACACGATCACGATTGAAATCGATCAGATCGGAGCCCTGAGTAATCCCGTGATCGAAGAACTTATGCCATCGTGATGATGGCTCCTCAACGACTTTTTTCAACAATCGTACCCAACAATCCTTACTCGGGAGACCTGCACGAACGGGTGATCGCTTGTTCGCGGATGAGTCCTCTGGTTTCGCGTTACTCCGCTTTTTCTTGTGCTTGAGACACGTCCCAGCCTCGCAACTGTACGTGCATCTGTGCAACCTTTCCCATGTAGTGATCCATCGAGTAATTGACCGCCGAAAGAACCATTTGCTCCTGTGCCTTTTCAAGCGATCCGGTTGCTTCGTAAAAAAGCCCTAGGTAAAGATGCGCGTAACATCGCTGATTGCGTCGAACCGCTTCAGGACCGGCATCGGCTGCCGCAAGAACGGCGTCTTCGTCGACGGTGCCCCTGTAAAAGCCAATCACTTCTTTCAGAGGCACTCTCCCATCCTCGCCCACAGGCAATAGTTGCTTTCTTGCCGCTTCGAGATCGCTTTGACGTGCGACGCATGCAAAATGCCAAGCTGGATTTTCAATATCATTTGGATTGACGGTGCGATGGAGTTCAAACTGCTCCCTTCCATCCTTGAAGCGATTGGCGTAATAGAGCGCGAGTCCTCGTTGCCAAAGTTCGGGTTCTCTTGTGGGTCGCGCCTTCACGATCGCATCAAACATTCGAGCTGATTCATTCGGCTTGGCAGCAAAGAACAAGTCGATGGCTGCTTCTAGGCTCACGGTCGGCGATTGGGCTGGCAGATCATGCACACAAGACGCACATGCCACCACAATGCCGACAACAACAAATATTCTCAATCGCATTCTCACACCTCTTTTTGAATAGACATCGCATTGCCGCTGGCAACAAGAAGATATTTTTTTAGAAAACTGCCTCGCCGCGAAAATAGTGCACGGAGTATCACTCTTCCCGTTGATTCATTTCCACTGCCACGCAGTCACGCCTTCTAGATCGCGCACATAGATCTCGTCATCGACAACGACCAGATGGGCCCAGCTGGGTTTTTCTGAAACTTTCATTTCCCCAACGAGTTCATATTTTTCTGGTGAAGCACGGATCAACCTTAAATCTCCAGTTTCATCCAGTGCAAGAATGCGATCACCCTGCGCCACCATGCTCCAGTAGCTTCCAAAGGGGGTCGTGATCCAGGCTTCTTTTCCTGTATTTAAATCGAGACAGGCAAATCGCTGATTTCGGAGGTGAATGTAGGCATGCTGATTGATGATAATCGGGCTCGACATGTAACCCTGTATCTTGTTTCGCCAAACGCTCGACACCGCCTTATCGGCAAGGGCTTGATCGATTGAAAAGAGAAATGATCCACCACCGTAACTCGTTGTAAAAATACGATTCTCAAACACTGTTGGAGTGACGATGTTCATCCCTCGAAATGCTTCTACCGGGGTTTTCCAGAGCGCATTGCCCTTGTCGGGATCGACTCCTGCAAGCTCTTCGCGACCCTGAACGAGAATCTGTCGGGTGCCACTCAGGGTCGTGAGGTAGGGCGAAGAAAAGGCGCTGCCAGACATGCCGCCACCATCGACCATCACGCGCCAGACCACGGCGCCCGTAGCCTTTTCAAGTTTCACAAATCCTCCGCCGGCCTGTACGTACACAAAGTCTCCGATAACCAGCGGGCTCGAAACAAATCCAAATGCTGGAAGTGGGCTTTCGAACGCCTTCATGAAATCGACTTTCCAGATCTCCTTGCCTGTTAACGCGTCAAAACAGACCAGAAGATCTCTCATGCCGGCCACAAAGATTCGCCCTTCGTCGATTGCTGGCGTCGCGCGAATCCACGAGCCATTAGTGGATGCAAAAAACGGAACGCTCATCGCTCCCTCCCAACCAGACTGCCAGAGTTCTTTCCCTGTCTTGCGATCGAGGGCTCGAATGTGTTCTGTTTTTTTGTCGCGAGTTTCTGTCACAAAAACAGATTGTCCCGCTACGATTGGTCCTGAATAACCCGGTCCTAAATCCACTCTCCAGAGTTTTTGAAGTCGACTCTGATCAAGTGCATCAGGCCACAACGAGCCGGAAACAAATCCGTCTCTGGCTGGCCCACGCCACTGATTCCATTCCATCGGGGCTATCGCTTTGGCGTCGTCAACTGCCTGAGCAGGACTCGCACTTGTCGCGATACTCCATGCGATTATCCACGCACATCCAAAGGATTGAATCGGGGTACGAGTATTCATGATTTTCCTCAGACATCCTTTACGCATTAACTTCATTCTCCTGGGAAGTTTTTTGGTGCAGGCCGAAACACAGGCATACGACTGAAGGCCGGAATTCTAGCAGGGAGGTGCCGGTCTGGCTTGAGAATGGCTCCGCGAAAATCATCGAAAAACAGCTGTTGTGACGCTCTTCGTCAGTTGCCGCTGGCTCGCACAATTGCCCGCAAACGTGTTTGTCACTTTTTTTGTGTCCCCTCACAGGCATTTCACTCGCTCTTCCTTAGTAGGAGGAGAGGCACCCGATACAGATCCTCGGTTCAGCTTTTTTGTAACGGAGATCGACCGATATTCTCTTGGGAAGATTTTGAATCCATATGGTTTTTTATAACAGCAGCCAGAGCCTGCTACTTCTGAAACGATTAGGAATTGATCCTTTCGAGGTTCATCTGCCGCATCGACTCCTCGGGCTCGAAGACTTCTGCAAGCAACCAACCGTGATTATCGAAGCAGCTCATCGAAGACTTTCGCTCTTGCGACAACTCGAACATGACATCTCCGTTCAAGATCGTAACAGGCTCATCGGTGCGATTCAAAAAGCGCGAGATGTCTTGCTGACATCTCTGAACTGTTATTCAAAAACCGCTTCAGTGAAACAACCTTACAGAATGCGTTCAGGGAATTCTGCGATGAATTCGCACGAGTGAATCTGCCTTTTCCCTCGCCGCCATCAGGCTCATCGGCTTGGCAAGAATGAGGCCCGAAACAAATCCGGCGACGTGTGCCGAGTAGGCAACTCCTCCGCCTCCCTGCTGATCGAGCAAGCCGCTGATGACCTGAAAAACG
>Ga0194051_1001251_pt1 | contig 13611 bp, 14 predicted proteins | sample SepL2320m_MetaG_FD_161275 | JGI IMG/M metagenome (GOLD analysis project Ga0194051, IMG submission 161275) | Anoxic zone freshwater microbial communities from boreal shield lake in IISD Experimental Lakes Area, Ontario, Canada - Sep2016-L239-20m | ecosystem: Environmental > Aquatic > Freshwater >... | reverse complement strand
TTTTTTCTGTGTCCAAAAAAATAAGCTCTAGGAAACTTATTTCCTGGAAATATTTTTTGATTTACGTTTGTAAATCCACAATAATCCATCATCGACATCACAGCTTTTGGATTTGGAACAAACCAGTTGGTGGGGTCATTGTAACACTCATCAGAAGGGTAAAACTTAAATAGTGGTGTGTCTTGTTGTATTTCAAGATCTATTAAAGTTTCAATTAAAAAATATCTTTGTGAACAAGATGCAATATTTACAAACGAAGTGAAAAAACTAGGAAGATGATATAGCACACCAAACATCATTACGATATCAAACACACCAACAGAATCAGTATCGATATCTGGAATGTCGATATCTAACGATTCAACTTTTGAATTTAATTCCTTGTGAGCATATTCAAATCCGTTTTTGTTTCCCCATCCCGGACCCGACCAACAGAAGTGATCCACAGCTAAAATTCTTGATGCACCCAAGGACTCAGCCTTAAAAGAAAAATAACCATCCCAAGCACCCACGTCCAACACTGTTTTATTTTTGAAAGATGGCAAATCATCTAACATGCTTTCCCATCTCATACTATTATTGTCTAAACCCGGAGTTACAGTTCCATCTGGTAGTTCTATTTTATGCCACCATTTTAGCGATGGAGAGTCGCTTAGCACCGTCGTTCGAGGCGTTGCATCATAAAAAATTTTGTTTATTTTGTTAGATTTCATTTTTAGAAATATTTAAGTCTAGAGGTCTTGAGAACAGTATCTTTTGTCCAATTTTATCTGCGATAAATTCAGCCGATTCTTGTGCTTTTATAAATAAAGAATAATTTTCTTTATTTACTAAAATATTATTTAAATCACTATGTGTGCCTCCACAGTCATGTGTAGGCAATAAAACTAAAAGATCTATTCCCATGTCTTTTGCTAAAAACACCATGTCAGTTACTTCATTAACGTTTATGGTATTTATATTATTATGTAATCTTATGTAATGATTTTTACCAGATAGTTTATTTATTTCTTTTGTTTTTTCTCTCCAAGATTTAATATTTTTACAACAAATTTCAAAGCAGTCATTTTTTCTTATTTTCAAAAAAGTTTCTCTTGTAGCTGCATCTAAAGAAAAATGTATGTCTGTTTTGTCGGTCAAATCTAATAATTTATCCTGCCTATCTTCATTAAAAATAGAGGCATTTGATGTAGTCCAAACGGATATTCTATTTTTATTCTCTTTAATATTAAATTTGTTTAATATATCAAATATTTTATCTTTCCAAAAAGGCTCTGCTACGCCTAATATATTTATTATTTTTATATGTATTATTAGATGTTTTATTTTATCTACTAACTCATCAGTTCTGTCTGGGTTTTTTTCTAAATGTTCTTTAAAGTCTTTTTGAGATCTAGGACACATCAAACACACCCTCTCAATTAGAAGATCTGTACCGCCAAAGTTACAATGTGATCCGTGTAAATCAAATTCTATATGAGTGGGATAACCTCTAGAGTTGGCCTCAAAATCATGCATGTGTTCAACTACTTTTTTGTACTTGTAGGGGCACTCACTGGTATCACAAACCCTGTGCAATCTCGCATCTTTGTTTTGTATCCTTATCTCTTCCGCAAGAGATCCAAACCAAATTTCTTCAAATGTTTTTTCAAATAAGTTCCCCAGATAACCGTCGTGCGATTGATGACAACACATACTAACATGGCCATCAGAGGATATTTTTGCCTTTGTAAATGGCAATTCGCAAAATCCGTGAACGTTTTTTTCAACAGTGAGTTCCATACTCTGTATAATAGTTAATTGTCAGAAAATATTTTTAAAATTTTAATATATAATATACAATGTGTATTATATATTAAAATGTTAAAAACCAAAACACAAATTAGTGCTTTTTGTTCTCGTCCTTTCAAAAGACTAAAATTTACTCCAGAGGGCGATGTCACAATGTGTTGTTTTCAAGAAAGAAAATGCTTAGGCAATATCTTGAAAAATAATTTAGAGGAGATATGGTTTAGTCCTCTCGCAGAAGACATACGTAAGGAAACTTTAGCAAATAATTTACACACCATTTGTAAAGTTGATTCTTGCCCTTTTTCAAAAAACAAGGTTCAACAACCCGAAGATTTTATTGCCAAAATGTTTCCGGATGAGTTTGAAATTGATATTCCTTCACAACATTGCAACATAGGGGGAGAAACACCTAGTGTAAAAAATCCGGCTTGTATGATGTGTGAAAGACATTTAAGAGATCCAAAAGATTTTTATCAACAAGACAACTTAGAACAAGTTTGTAAAAAATTAAAACCATATATGAGACACGTGAAATGGCTACACATTCAAGGAGTAGCAGAGCCTTTTTGGAAAGATAGAATATTTGATGTTTTAGAATATTTGGGAGTTAAAGAAAATAAAGAAAAAATTTGGATAAGCACAACTACAAATGGAACATTAATGAACGAAAGACACAGGAAGTTGTTTTTGGAATATCCAATGTCAACTATTACTTGGTCAATGGATGCAGGATCACCTGAAGTTTATAAGGTAATTAGAAGAGTTGATATGTACAATAAAATTGTAGAAAATTTAAAAAATTATTCTAAAGAAATAAAATCAGGTCAATTTATTCATATTCACAATAATATAAATGTTATAAATATAGAAGATGTCGATAAAATGGTTTACTTAGCCGCTGAAGTCGGTATCAATAGATTAGATTTTAACGCTACATACGGCATCCCTGCTATATGTGTGAACAAAGAAAATGTTCATATTTTTAAAGAGGCTCAAAAAAGAATAATGGCACTATCTAAAAAATTGGGTGTTTATACAACTTTTATGAGGAATTTAACTTTAGATTTTATGGACCCACCAACCGAACAGGAAGTAGAAGAAGAAATAAAAAAATTAGATTTTAATGAAGCTTTTATTAAGAACGGCTGTCCTGATAACAGACCTCTTGACATAGGTCCTACAGAACAGTTAGTACAAATTACTATTTGACAAATTTGTTTTAATGATAGTGGTTTTAGAAATTTTTTTGATGTGCTCAGGATCGTAACAGTAATTCACTTTGAGAATATATATATATTCAATGATGATACTGTGTCCTTACTGTGGCCACCAACTTATACGTCCATTATCGGATGGAATGTCATCCTGCGTAAATTGCCTAAGAGTGTTTGATTCATGTAGAATCAACAATCTTTTATCAACTGCATGGATAGTTAGAAAACGAAACATCACTGATTTTAAATATTTGATTGATAAATTTAATATTTCAGAGTGTGATGCAAAATTTGTTATAGAATCTGTATCAGAAAATTGTTTGAATCATACAGAGTTTTTAAATTTAATTAATAAAAAGCTTTAATCTTTAATATTAATTTTACAAATTTCATTCTAAATCGTGTAAAAATTGCTTTTTAAATTCGTCGTTGTCCATTGAATTATCAATATCTTCATCATCTTCATCTAAGTCTGATTCAAAATCCATTGTTTCTTTATTAACTTTAGATTTTCTGCCTTTCTTATTTGATTTATTTCCTTTAATTTCGTTTTCATCTTCATCATTTTTTTCATCCGGAGAAATCCATTCTCCATGTTCATACATAAACTCACGAATTGGATACAATGGATCACGAATTCCAGAAATGATAGCCAACGCAGTACGCCGAACTATGGCTGCATATTCAACCGGTACATTCTGACCACTAATCTCATCAATTTGTTCACCATCTAAATATGGAACAATTCCATCGACAAAAGTAGCTTCAATATCGTCTTTGTCAAGAGACTTGGCTTTTTTTGGACTCAATTTCTTTTCTATTGCGCCCTGCTTCAAATGCCCTTGTTTTATAGTGCCTTTTTCTTTTTTAGCACGTTCTAAACGTTCAGATGCCCTACAGGCCTTGTTAGCGGCGGCAGTAGCTTTTCGTTTAGATTTTATGGCCATACTATTGTTGCCTTGTCGTTCAGATTTTTTAGCATCTGCCATAAAAACATCTTCTTCATCCTCAAGGCGATCTTTTTCTTGACGATGAGTTTTGATCTTTTTTGAAGTCTCGGCTTCTTCAGCTTCGACACTGGCCGCATAAAGAGCATCACGATCTTTATGCGTATAACTTAAGAATGCAACGGCAACGTGACGAGCCATATCGCCACTCATTAATTTTTGAAACGCACCTTTAGGAAGTTGTTCACGAAAGTTTTTAGTCTGTGAAACCCATGTAACGTTACTTCCAAGTATCTCGGCTATTTCATCTTGTTTCAAGCCTGTGAGTTCCAAACGCTCGACTAAAGCGACTTCCTCGGATATTTTAAGAGGTTCACTCTGATCGTTTTCCGTAAATGCCAACCGCAATGCTCTTTGGTCTGTACAGCTATACACGACCTTACACGGAATATGTTCGTAAATTTTAGATCCAACAACAGTTGGCAAACAATCAATAAAATCACAATATTTCCGTTCTTGACTGCCGATATGATCTCCTAAAAAATCAACAGTCACAATATCTTCTTTTTGTTCGTGAACGATTCCAAATCTGCCTTTATAGATAATCGTTTCTCCAGACTCATAAGATTCTGGATGTTTCGCATCATCGTCAAAACATGGTAGATTTCCATCGTAAATTGAACAACAAGAACGAAGACGTCGTTCTCCAGCAATAAGTTCTATTTTGAGTATGGAACTACCGTCTTTGTCCATAATTGCCCGAACAATTGGCGGCTGTTGAAGACCATCTGATCGTATAGAATACTGTAGTCTTTCCATTCTGTCGGTTGTGAAACTGCTCAAACCACGTGGATTAAAGAAAATCTTGGTTGATTCATCGCCTTCTTGGGGACGTTCGACAATATCGATCCGCATTAGAGGAATGAGTGGATACTTACTATCTGATTCTATAATTTCGATCTTTTCAGAATAATTTTTATTACGTTTGCTAGATGCCATGATGAGCATCCTTTCTGTCAATATCGAACAATATGCCGAACAATCAGACAACAAATCTGAGTATTATCTTGTAGATTCGAAAACACAATCTGTTATTCCAAATATGATACGCCAACAAGATTGTAATTGAATCTTGCAAACGCCTCATTTATCATGAAAATCAGAAAAAAGATTTCGGTCGGCGGTCAGGAATACTTTACAGCGATCATTTGACGAAGTCAACCTTTCTTTTTAAGCACAAGAAAATAATTTTGTCTAGTTGACTTCGGAAAACGAAATTTACAGTGTAAAAAGAAAAAAGACACAAAAGAATTTTCTCTTATGTCTTTCTCGTTCAAAATGAATTTTTAAAATTAGAAAAGTTTTTGGTTGCAAACTGTTACAGCGGCAACCCATGCTTCTGAAAGAGTGCTGCACTGAAAATTAACTTTTGCACAGTTGACTCTGAATTTACGCCATGTAGCACATGTGTAAATTGGGTCTCCAGATTCATCTTCTCCTTTAAGACAATACAATTTGAGATTTGGCGTACCATCCACCAAATTTCCTTCACACTTATTTCCTGTGACGGGTAAAACTGCGGCCATGCATACCTCCTGTGTGACACCGATGTTCGAAAGTATTTATGAAATAATATATAAATTAATTAAGATCATTCATGTCTCTGATGTACCAAATGAATTATTTATTTTTAAGAAATTTTATGTCATTGATGCATTTTTCTTTATTTTCTTCAATGTTTTTTCTTGCTTCATTAGGATTTTTTCTCATCATATAATTCATAGTGACTTCACCTTCGTGATAAACATAACTATTACGACAAACTGCTTGTTTGAATTTATAGTGTCTTAATCGATGTGCGAATTCTTCATCTTCGCAGCCTCCATAGCTATACTCTTTAAGGAATCCACCTACTTTTGAAAACAATTCTCTGTGGCACATAAAACAAGGTAAACTAAGAAAAGAATCATCTCCAATAATAATGTCATCTTCAATAACTCCAAATTTTTCTCCCTTTTGTGCTGGGTCTCCGTGAACAGGATTGTTGGTAATTGGAGCCACCATGCGAACATCCTTTGATTTCAGCTTCAAAATACTTTCTCCTAAATTTCTCAACCAACTAGCATCTTCAATTCTACAATCTGAATTGAGAAAACAAACATACGGATTCTGTCCTAATTCAAAACCAGATTTGCAAGCAGCAGCAAAGCCTTTTTGTTCATCATGTCTTATCGTGCTCAACAAATTCGGCTGTTGTAGTCTCGCTGCATTTTTCTGAGAATTTATCGACAGATTCCGAATGAAGTCTGGGTTCGGAGAGCAATCGTCCACCAGATACAATTGGTAATAATTGCTCCGTGTAAGCTTGAACAGACTCTGTATCAATTCTATCAGTAGATTGTATTGTCCGTAAAAAGGAACTATTATGTCTACTTGGGAGTTGAATTTGCTCACATCGTTCATTGGTCTCGCAATATGATTTGTTTTGGCCATTTTTTTTATCCTTTATATTATTTAACAAGCAAGGTTCTAATTCATCTGGTTGGTTTATGTGCAAATAAGTGATTTCTGAATGTTCATTAAATTTTTCTAAAACTTTTTTATCACAATTTTCTCCTACGCATATTATAATGAAATTAGAATAAATCATTTCTTTATAATTTATTTTTATATATTTTTCTATATTAAAAGAATTGTCTATTCTATCTGTGATCAGTATAACATATTTTCTGTTCGTTTGGTCTTCTGCCATTAAAACATAAAGTGTTTGTCTTAATGCGATATTTAAATTAAATTTCCAACCGTCGCTATTGTGGTTTCCTATTGCGAAAACCTGTTCTCCTTGAAATACAACTGATTCAGTTGATTGTGGGTTGTACAAATATAGAGAATCTTCCCCATTTTCAAAAAGATCTCTTACTAAATTAATCATTTTATTTTTCAATACATCAATTATACGCCTTCCATTTTTGCAGTGTCTATTAGATATGTCGAAGATAAGTCCGACTGATTTTCCTTCTTTTTTAAACTTTTCCATAGTTTTCTTCTTTCACGATGTAATACACGAATTGGGTGATCATAAGATTTTATTGGATGCATAATACTTGCATTTGGGAAATTTTCGGTAGTTGGGTCAAGTTCTGGACGCCATCTGATCGGGAAATATTCGTAGGCACCATGCCATTTTTGATCTTCGTCATAGTGTGCAAATACACCAACATTTCCACCAAAATGACGACAAAGTGTTGGATATAAATGTTCGCTTAAATCATAACCATCATACAAAGGAAAAAAACCTTCTGAGAAGGAGTTTGTCATGTTTAAAAATCTATCAAAAAAATTAATTTCTTTTAATTTTTTTATAAAATTTTTATTAAAAAACATACAACAACCCAAAAGATAATAAGAACTTTTTAAAGGTTCTTCTAACATCGCTTGTATTAATAATAGAGGTTCTTTTGTCACGTGTCCATCATTTCCTAACATCCAAATTCCATGTTCTTCTGCCATTTTCAAATTATATTTGAACCTATCTGATCCAAACAAAACATCAGGCTCAGTGTAACAGTACCAATCTGATTCTGGAAAAGAATCATACAAAGATTTCAGTCCCAATGCTACATTTCTATAAGGGGATTTTGGAACATTGTGATAAAATCCTTCAATTTTTCCAGCTTGAATAGGTTCATCTTTAAGTTTCGACCAATATGCTCCGTCAATAACTAAAATAATATTTTTTGTCACATGAAAAGAAATGGAATCAATTGTATCACGAATTAAACGCATGTCCGAGTGTGCGTTTATGACTGTAGCTATTTTCATTTTTATTATATTTTTATTTAGAAAAATTTAATTTTTTATCTATTATATCAATGGCATAATATATTGAATCACACGATATATCGCAAAATTCCATGTCTCGTGTGATTCAATAAAAAAATAAAAAACCCATGAATTTATAATAGTAAAGAAAGTTTAAAATGAAAAATATTCAAAAAATTAATGATTCTATAGAAAGCATTATAAAAAATTTATATGAATTTAAAAAATTATTGATAGAGTCTAATTCAGGTGATGAAGTCGCACCAGACAAAATAGGCCAAATAGTTCAACAAGAATTAGAAGATTTTGATTCTTTGAGAAAAGCTTTAGAAAGTGAAAAATGGCCAGAGGCAGTAAATGTAAATTTAATCTGCGACCCAACAAACGAGCAAGACAAACTTGAACGTGGTCGTGGTGTTATTGATTTAATGATTGAATTTGATATTAAGGACAAAAAGTTATTGGACTTTGGGTGCGGAGAAGGACATTTGCCATTTGTTGCAGCATCAGATTATGAGAGTACTATGGCGGTAGGATATGATTGTTTAAAAAATGATAAATGGAGTAACTTTCAAAAAGAAAATTTGATGTACTCCGACGATTGGAATGATGTTTTGAAAAATGGACCTTATGATGTAATTGTAATTTTCGATGTAATTGATCATGCAAAAAATGAAAATGCAGTGAGTATATTGAATAAGGCTAGAGAAGCTTTAAAATACGATGGAAGAATCTACATGCGATGCCATCCGTATATCTCACGACACGGTACGCATCTCTATCATCACCTTAATAAATCTTATGCACATTTAGTTTTTACAAAAGAAGAGTTAACAAAAATAGTTCCAGATCAAAGATTTGTAGAAGACAATATAAATGTTATCTTCCCTTTGATTACTTATAAGGAATTTATAACAAAATCGAATCTAGAAGTAGAAAGCATGAGAGAAATACGATCAAATGTTGATTCTTTCTTTAAAATTCCAAAAATTGCAGAAAGAATTATTAAAAATAACTCTCTAACTAGTTTCCCAGAATTTCAAATGGGAATAGACTTTGTCGATTATGTTTTAAAAATGTCGAACTGATCTTTCGTTATTTCATGAAATTCTCCTAAGTTTTGAAAATACTTCACAGATGGAAGAATTTCATAATTAACATCACAATACCACTTGTTATACATCGAACGATGCTCTTCTTTATCAATAACTGGTACCCTATACTGAGAGATAATTTTTTCATATTGCGACCATATGACATAAACAACAGAACCTTTTGGTAAATATAATCCATTTTTATCTGCAAGATGCCAACCATCTAAAATGAACTTGTCTTCTGTGCAGATTTTTTGAATATGTTTTAGATTTTTTGATATCGATAACCCCAGTGTCTCAATCAAGTGCCATTGAAATAAAGCGTCAAAACAATGATATTTATGTTCATTTGCTTTCAAAGCAAAGGTTGTTTTGCCCACACAGCTTTGACCAAAAATTACTATTTTGTCATCGATTTCTTTAAAGTTCAAGACTCAACACTCCATTAAAATTATAATGATAAGTATAGTAACTGTTAATTGGGATGCTTACGATTTTTTATGGTTAATGATTGAATCATTACAAAGATATTCTAGTGTTCCACACGAACTTATAGTCATAGACAATAGCAAGAATCGATTATTTGTAAATGAGAATAATGTTCATCAGTTTTTCATGACATCTAATATTGGTCATGGAAAAGGATTGAATCAGGGAGTACTAAAAGCAACAGAGATGTTTCCTAAAAATCCATTTGTAATGTTCCTCGACGTTGACTGCCACATACTCTCTCATCAATGGGAGAGTATGTTTATAAAATCTATGAAGCAATATGACGTAATTGGAGGCAAAGGACCTGCATCTAAGCCCATAAGGCCAGCATGTATGTTTATGAAGAAAATAGTGGCTTCTCGGCATGACTGGTCTGAAACAGATGGATTTAAAGGTAATCGATTGACTCCTGGAGGCTTTGATGTGGCAATAAAAGCATTTCACCATATGGTCTCAGAAGGAGTGCCTGTGGGTTTTATGGAATCAGAAACAAACCGATTTGGAACAATTAATGGGGAAGAATGGTGTATAAACAAAAAACATTTAGTTTATCATCATTGGCATGGAAGTAGCTTAGAAATAAGAAAAGAAGATTTTCCTAATATCGATTTAGAAAAAGACAAACAAAAACTTTTCGATAGAATACCTTGGAGAATACCATGAACTACGCAACCTCTAAAGGGATTACGTAGTTCATGCAATATTTATGGTTTCAAAAGCGATTGGCTCAAAAAAAATTTTTGAGCCAATCGAATTCACTTATTTTTTAATTGAAATTTTTTCAATTAACTGTTAATAATACTTTGCGATATATAACGACGAGCGTTCTTGAGAATTTTAACCACCTCGCCTGAGTTTACTTCACGAGTTTTTTGGATGAGATCATCAAGTGTAGACTCAATTTCAAGCAACTTTTTACCTTTAACTTCATGATTAGTGATTCTAGAATCACTAATCGTATTTTTCATTTTACGAATACCAATTTTTATAATTGGAGTAATTACCTTATTATCACGTGGAACTTCTTCAGATAATTTTCTGAGATTAGAATGTTTTTCAGACTTGAGCATTAGCGACCACAATGCAGAAGAGAAAAACAAACCATCGTTGGCAACCAAAGCACGACATGCCTTCTCGGTGATATTTGGATTACGCTTACGAATTAACCTTAGACAACCGGTTATATTTATTTCTCCAGACTTTTTAAATGGAATCTGATCAATGCTTTTGATTCCGTATTTACGCTTAATAAAGTTGTGCGCTGAATACAGTGACTGACTTTTATTTGGACGCATTGAACTTAAGTGACCTTCTTTATCCCATTGATTCTGAATATCTTCCAATTTGGCCTTTGGATTACGCAAAACAAAATGACGAATAAATGTGCTTGGTTTTAAAGCACTAGAAGCACTAGAATCAATAGAAACACTAGAAGCACTAGAATCAATGGAAACACTAGAAACGTCAGACTTTGACATTTTATAGACCTCACTACTTAGAAATTGGAAGAGAAGTAGTTTTTGTAATGAAACAAAAATATCTTCAAAAACAGCCTACATACTGTCTTCATTAAACATTATACGTCATAAATTGTTCCAGTAAAGCTAAATTATTACAAAATATCAACAAGTATTTTTCTCGGACAAAAACTTTTGAAAATGTTCCCAAACTCCTAAATCTTTAATGAAAAATTCGGCTTGTTTCAGCTTGATTAAAACTTGAGTGATATTTGTAAGAGGGTTTTCATACCCTTCGTGCTGTACGGCTCTATTTTCTTCTTGAGTCGCATCACCAAGCGATGTGTCAGTGGATGGAAGGTTTTTTTGAACATGTGGTGTGGGGTCACTGTTAATCGCCATATCAACAAACATGCCAGCATCTACATCTTGCCTAATCATCAACAATTTTGCCTTAAGGAATATTGCCTTCTCTTGCCGTACAGATCTGCTTGCCAAGATGTCTTTTTCTCTATTTCTGAAATAGTTCTTGATTTTCGAAAATGCATCAAATGCTTCGTGCTCCTCTGGCGGCATAGGTGCATTTTTGATCATATGCAATACATGATATTCTTGATTTCCTACCATTTCCCAATCATCCATAGCTCCAATAAGTGTTTCGATATCTTGTTTTGTGAATTTCTTGTCAAGCATTTTAAATTCCTTTTCCAACTGATGACTTATTTTAAGGATATGATTTTATAGTTCTGGCGTTTTATTTTTTGAATATTCACTTGTTTTTATTGATTCATCCAAAATATTATAGTGTGCAATTTGTACTTTTTCAAATCAAGATTCTGGATTGTAGGGTTTTATGCTGCTCCAAAACAACGTTCAAGCTGCATGCTACTAGATTGAATTCCAAGACGTTCTGCAAAATCCTGTAAATCAAAACTATGATTAATTCCACGCTGTTGACGAAAAACTTTTTGAACGGCTGATCTTAAATCTTCTAAATTTACAAAAGTCTTTGTGTTAGTTTCTAAATCACGGTGTAGGGCGATCATTTTAGCAATTTCCACAATATTAGACAACATGGCTCCGTTTACACAATCTCCAAGTGTAAAATCATGCTGATTATTTATACGATAAAGCAAGCGTGTTTTTGAAAACAAATCACTCGCAGCAACAATCAAAGATGCCTCTCTTTCACTTTCATTATGAAAAGGCATACTCTGGGTATGAATTTTTAATATTTCTATTGAAGAAATTTGATCGGGTCTTTCTACCTTGATGTGACGACTAATTCTTCCCGGACGAGTCACAGCAGGATCTAGCACATCGGCTCGATTAGTCATCAAAATAACAATGGGGTTTTCTTCTGTTTGTTTGCTGTCGATGCCATCCATCTCACCAAGGAACATGGGAACTATTGTGTCTGAAACATCGCTACTACGGCGAGTTCCTCGTTGCGGAATAATTGCGTCAGCTTCGTCAAATGCCAAAATGGCCTTATATCCATATTCTCTAAAATGACGACGACCCCTTTCGAACAATTCACGAATTTCTTTTTCTGTATTTCCAACCCACTTGTCTAAAATCTCTGGAGCCTTTACATAAATGTATCCAGTTTCTGAAGATTGTTTTCCGTGAGTTTTGGCAACGGAAGATGCTGCAACTCTGGCAAGTAATGTTTTCCCACAACCGGGTGGGCCATACAATAAAACCCCCCTTAAAGGTTCAACTCCATAATGTTTAAAAAGATCTGGGTGAATATGCGGTAATTCTAAAGCATCCCTAAGTTCTTGTTTGGCACTATCAAGTCCCCCAATGTCATCCCAAGACACATTCAAATCAAAATTAACTTTGAATTTTTTACGATTATCGGCAGGTAATTTTTTAACAACACAGAAAAGACTTGCATCGGTTGCAATTCTGTCTCCTTCTTTTAGTAAAAGATTATTTGGATTGTAAACAAGATGTTCGTCTCCTTTGTGCATGACTTCAACACAATCTTCCATAACTGCCACAACGTTACAAATTGGACCTGAGTTTAGATCATATGCTTTGCCAACAATCGCTTTATTTTCTGGTTTTATTTTAACAGAATCGCCTGCCCTCAAATTAAGGTTCGGAACACCACGAACTTCCCAAGGTTTTCCATCAACTTGAATAACGGCGTAAGTTCCATCTTCTTTTTGTGTAAGGATAATTTGTGCAGAATTTTTCCCCTCGACGCCAATAGAAAACTTACACTCTGTTCCATCTAAAAGTAAAACAAATGTGTATCCATCATCATCCACAACAGGAGTATTATTCAGTCCACCAACAATTCTTCCGCCTTTGTTGAAATGAGGGGAATTAATATCAATTACTAATATTTCGTCGTTTGTCTTGAAGCATGTTTGATCACAAAAATTATGTGTTTTTAATACGTATCCAAATGTTAATGGATCAGATGATAAGCGGCTAATAATATTATTTTGACGAATTAAATCATTTTTACACTGTTCTATTACGGATCTAAGTTCAGTTATTTCGTCTGTATATTGTCGAGAATAACGGGCTAGTCTTCTTTGAAATTCACGTTCATCAATTCCATCGCCATCAACTCTTGATGAATTATTTAGCATGTTAAAAATCCAAATTTTTATTTATTAAAACACATTTTTGTCAAATAACGATAATGAAAACTTCAAAAGTTCGCAAGTAGACTTTTTCTTCGTGTCACCACCGGCAAGGAATACAACTCGCTTTGCGGGTTGTTAATTGACCTAATCGCCTTTAAAATTGAAGTATATGCACTGTATTTTTA
>Ga0194051_1001244_pt1 | contig 13644 bp, 13 predicted proteins | sample SepL2320m_MetaG_FD_161275 | JGI IMG/M metagenome (GOLD analysis project Ga0194051, IMG submission 161275) | Anoxic zone freshwater microbial communities from boreal shield lake in IISD Experimental Lakes Area, Ontario, Canada - Sep2016-L239-20m | ecosystem: Environmental > Aquatic > Freshwater >... | reverse complement strand
CATATATATCAACCACCGTAGCAAGAACTTCTGCTGGAACTGACTGCAGCGCAATTCCGATCTGGACAGCTTCCGCCGCTTCAACAAATCGACCTGTTGTAGAAATATCAAGTGCTCGTGAATACCCCACAAGTTGCATCAACGAATATGTACCGGTGAGATCGGAAACCAATCCGAGAGAAATCTCCTTCATGGCGAAGCTAGCGTTGTCAGCGATGATTCGTTGGTCGCATGCAAGCGCCAACTGGAATCCGGCGCCAATCGCATGGCCCTGTACTTGTGCAATCGTGATGGCATCACACTCTTGCCACCAGCGAAAAGCTTCTTGAAAAACAGCAATACGATCTTGCATCTCTTCATTTGTGCCGTGAAGCATCTCCTGAAGATTGGGATTTGCCTCACCCGTAAAGACTCGCTTGTCGAGGCCAGCAGAGAAGGACTCCCCCTCACCACGCAACACCACGACGCGAGTCCGCGGATCTAGATCGCGACCGATTCGGGCTAGTTCAATCCAGGTCTCTTCAGTCTGCGCATTTCGGCGTTCAGGAGCGCTCAGGATGACATCTACCCTGGCTCCACTACGTTCTACTTTGATCATGAGGTCATGCTAGAGCAATGAGATCGAGATAGTCGGGTCGCCAGAGATCCTCTACGCCATCTGGAAGCAGTAGCACGCGCTCGGGGTTGAGGGCTTCCACTGCGCCGTCATCATGTGTGACAAGCACGACTGCGCCCTCGTACCTGCTAAGTGCTTCAAGAATCTCTGCTCTGCTTGCGGGATCTAGGTTGTTTGTAGGTTCGTCTAGTAGGAGCACATTTGCACCTGACACCACTAAGCAAGCAAGCGCCAGTCGAGTCTTCTCACCTCCCGAAAGCACACCTGCGGGTTTGAAAACGTCATCACCAATAAAAAGAAATGAGCCGAGGAGCGAACGCACCTGGGACTCCGCAAGATCTGGTGACGCCGATTGCATATTCTCTAGGACGGTACGTGTGACATCTAATGTTTCGTGCTCCTGAGCGTAATAGCCAAGTCGCGCGCCATGTCCCAACTCCACCTCGCCCGTATCTCCAGGTTCTATACCCGAGAGCAACCGTAATAACGTGGTTTTTCCCGCTCCGTTTAAACCAAGAATCACCACTCGCGACCCTCGATCGATCGCCAGATCCACGTCGGTGAAAATTTCTGAAGAACCGTAACTCTTAGAGAGTCCGTGCGCCATCAGAGGCGTCTTCCCACACTTCACTGGATCAGGGAAACGAATACGCGCCACCTTCTCGCGACCGCCACCTTCCACAATCGAATCTAAGAGACGAGCAGCTCGCTTGTCCATGCTTTGTGCCGCTCGGGCTTTGGTCGCCTTGTACCTCATCCGATCAGCTTGCGCCTTTAACGCGCCTGCTTGCTTCTCGGCACTTGCTTGCTCACGTTTTCGACGACGCTCATCGATTTCACGTTGCTGCAAGTATGCACTCCAACCAAGGTTGTAGATATCAACCGATGAACGGTTGGCGTCGAGGTAAAAGATCTTGTTTGCGCACTTGTCGAGGAGCGCCGCATCGTGACTAATAACAACCAACCCACCTTTGTAGGCGGCCAGAAATTCTTTTAGCCAGGCGATGGAATCGGCATCGAGGTGGTTCGTGGGTTCATCGAGTAGCAACGTACTGGAACCTTGAAAGAGAATTCGTGCCAGCTCAACGCGACGACGCTGGCCGCCCGAGAGAGTCTCAAGAGGTTGATCTAGAACTTTGGTCGCCAGACCCAGACTCAAAGCAATGGATCCGGCTTCACTCTCTGCGGAGTAGCCCCCCTCACGATGGAAAGTTTCATCAAGAGCGGTCCACCGACGGCCAGCCTTCTCGGCCACCTCCCTATCCGACGAGGCCATCCGCTCTTCGGCCAGGCGCATATCAGCCATGATTTGATCGAGTCCCCGTGCGGAGAGAATTCGGTCCTTCGCGAGTATGTGCAAATCCCCCGTACGCGGATCTTGTGGCAAATATCCCACGTGGCCACTTCGGGTTACTTCACCTGATGTTGGCTGACCTTCACCTGCAAGTATTTTTGTTAACGTAGTTTTCCCGGCGCCATTTCTGCCTACCAGCCCGATACGGTCTCCAGGGTTGACAGTAAAAGAACATGGCGCCAGGAGTAGTCGAGCACCGAGTCGAATTTCAACTTCGCGTGCAGTAATCAGACCGTGAACCCCAAAGCTCGCAATTGTTCGCGGCCAGAATCCGTGATCTTGTCAGGGCCCCATGGCGGCATCCAGACCCAGTTGATTCGAACATCAGAAACCAAACCAGCGAGGGCAGCACGAGTCTGATCCTCAATAACATCCGTCAACGGGCAAGCCGCAGAGGTGAGCGTCATATCCAATGTGGCAATCTCATGGTCGTCTACGTGCACACCATAAACAAGACCTAGGTCGACTACATTGATGCCCAATTCAGGATCGACCACATCTTTCATTGCCTCTTCCACGTCGGCTACCTTGGCGTCGTTACTCATTAAATTCCCCCGGCTCTCGTGATATTGCATCCTTTAACGCCATCCATCCAAGCAAGGCACACTTTACTCGAGCCGGGTATAGAGCCACGCCGGCAAAAGCAAGCCCATCCTCCAAAACCTCGTCTTCTTCGGTCGTCACGCCCTTACTTTGCATGAGAGAAAGAAATTGAGCTGTTAAGTCTAATGAGTGTTGCAAGGAAGCGCCTTGAGCCAGCCCCGCCATGACAGATGTAGACGCCTGAGAAATTGAGCAACCCAAACCATCCCACGTGACCGACACAACTACTCCATCAACTACCCGGGCGCGAAGCGTTACTTCGTCTCCACAAGTGGGATTAACATGATGAACCTCAACCGCTCCACCATCTAGCGGTGCTAATTTTTTCTGTTGAGGATGCTTGTAATGATCCAAAATAATCTCTTGATACATCTTTTCTAAATTCATGATGCTGACCCAAAGAACCTCTGCGCCCGCTCAACTCCCGCGACGAGGGCACGCACATCGTCTTCCGTGTTATAGAGATAAAAGGTTGCTCGAGTGGTGGCCGCAACCCCGAAACGCCTCATGAGGGGCCATGCGCAATGATGACCAACTCTCACAGCAACTCCGTCATCATCGAGTACTTGTCCGACGTCGTGAGGATGAATTGCGTCGACCAGAAAAGAAACCGCACCTCCCCGTGGGCCGGCTGGACCCAGAATTCGTACGCCCGGCAACGCCTCAAGTCCAGAAATAGCTTTCGTGACGAGATCTACCTCGTGCTGCGCGATCGCATCCATTCCTACAGAAGTGAGGTATTTGATGGCCGCTGCAAGCGACACTGCTTGCGCCATATTGGGGACGCCTGCTTCGAAGCGTTTGGGTGGCAAGGAATATGTGGCACTTTCGAGCGTGACCACTTCAATCATGGAGCCACCGGTTAAGAACGGTGGCATAGATTCCAGAAGATCGAAACGCCCCCAGAGCACACCTACCCCAGTGGGTCCAAGCATCTTATGTCCAGAAAAAGTCATGAGGTCAACGCCAAGAGCGACCACATCAATGGCCTCGTGCGGGGCCGATTGACAAGCATCGAGCAGCACAACGGCGCCGACAGCGTGAGCCAGATCTGCCAATAAACGAACTGGATTAGTGGTTCCTAGGACATTTGATGCATGAGTGAAGGAGAGGATCCGAGTGCGCTCGCCAATGAGAGTGTTGATATTAGTGAGATCTAAAAGTCCATCATCAGTAACTGGAATAAAACGCAAGATTGCACCAGTACGTTTAGCCATCTCTTGCCATGGGATGAGATTGGCGTGATGTTCCATCTCAGTGAGCAAGACTTCATCGCCAGGTCTCCATTGAATCGGAGAATCAGCAGAGGAGAGTGAGTAGGCGACGAGATTTATTGACTCAGTTGCGCTTTTGGTGAAAATCACCTCACGAGAGTGTGCTCCAATAAATTGTGCAACCACCCCACGCGCGTCTTCGAACGCCTCGGTCGCTTCTTCAGCCAACTGATGGGCGCCTCTATGAGCGGCCGCGTTGCGATTCTCGTAGAAGTCACGCTCGGCATCAAGAACTACCCGTGGCTTCTGGCTGGTGGCACCAGAATCCAAATAGACCAACTTCTTACCGCCGCGAACCGTGCGCTCTAAAAGCGGAAAATCCTTTTTCAGGAGTTCCGCATCTAATTTCGGTTCGGACATGGGTCTACTTTGTCGCGTATTCTGCATAGCCTTGAGCCTCGAGGCGATCGGCTAATTCCGAACCACCTTGTTCGACGATGCGTCCAGCAGAGAAAACGTGCACAAAATCAGGTTGGATATGACGAAGAATGCGAGTGTAGTGAGTGATTAGAAGCACTCCGAGATCGCCATTGGCAGCGATCCGATTCACACCTTCGGACACGACGCGTAATGCATCTACATCGAGCCCTGAGTCTGTCTCATCCAAAATCGCCATCTTTGGCTTAAGTAATTCCATCTGCAAGATCTCGTGACGCTTCTTCTCGCCACCTGAGAATCCCTCGTTAACGTTTCGCTCGGAAAAAGCTGGATCCATAGACAGCGCCGTCATAGCTGCCTTGACTTCGCCGACCCAAGTGCGCAACTTTGGCGCTTCGCCCCGGATTGCAGTAGCCGCGGTGCGCAAGAAGTTAGAAACGCTGACGCCGGGAACCTCAACTGGATACTGCATCGCCAAGAAGAGCCCCGCACGAGCACGCTCATCTACTGTCATTTCAAGTACGTCAATACCATCGAGATGAACCGATCCCGAAGTGACTTGATACTTAGGGTGCCCTGCAATCGAGTAGGCCAAAGTACTCTTGCCGGAGCCATTTGGTCCCATGATTGCGTGGATCTCACCGGAGTTCACCGTGAGGTCTACACCTTTAAGAATTTCTTTCGGACCGTCTTCAGTCTCGACGCTTACGTGAAGGCCGCGGATTACTAATGTACTCATATTCACTTCCGGTTTTCTGGGAGAGAGATTGTGACGGTGTCGCCATCACGCGAGGTTACATATACAGGAATTGCAGTGGTTGCTGGAAAAGACTCCGGCTCCCCTGTGCGCAGATCGAAACGTGAGCCATGAAGCCAACATTCAATGAAGTGATCGTCTACTTCGCCTTCAGAGAGCGATACGTCGGCGTGTGAGCAGAGATCTCCCACAGCGAACACCTCTTCGCCTACCCTTGCGAGACAAACATCTTGACCATCAATATTGACCTTTGTTGGTCGTCCAGGAATCAGTGAAGTGAAGGAAACTTCAAGCATTGGACGCCTCGAGGGCATCGTCAATGACACCCAGAAGGCGTTCTTCCAGATCGGCAATGCCCACCTTGGTAATGAGTTCAGCAAAGAATCCACGAACCACAAGCTTTCGCGCCTCATGCTCTGGAATTCCGCGCGATTGGAGGTAAAAGAGTTGCTCATCATCAAAACGTCCAGTCGCACTTGCGTGGCCGGCACCAACGATCTCTCCGGTCTCAATTTCAAGGTTAGGTACTGAATCTGCTCTGGCGTGATCACTGAGGACAAGATTGCGATTAAGCTCGTACGTGTCTGTACCTTCAGCCACCGCACGAATTGCCACATCACCAATCCACACAGTGTGAGCACCTTCACCATCAAGGGCACCCTTGTAGGTCACTCGCGACTTGCAGTGCGAAACATCATGCTCCACATGTAGACGGTGCTCAAGGTGCTGGCCGGTGTTTGCGAAGTAGAGTCCGTTGAGTTCGGCGCTGCCACCAGTTGCCAAATAATCAACGCGGGGAGAGATTCGTACTACCGAACCACCCATCGTGAAGTGAGTCGCAGCGAGCAGGGCATTTCTGCCCAATTCAAATCGGTGTCTAGCGACATGTACTGCAGTGGGTGACCACTCTTGAGTGGAGATGAACTGCACGTGAGCTTCGTCTGCAATGCGCAACTCAATCTCCTCTGCCAGAGAGATATCGCCAAAATTCTCCATAACTATGGAAACCTTCGAATGCATTCCAACCGCAATGAGGGTGCGAGCAAAGAGTGAACCACCCAAACCATTTCGCACAATGCGAACGATGCCCGAGGAGTTGGCAGGAATATCGATGAAGTCGACGTTCTCTACTCTTGCTCGCGCATGCAACGCAACCGCATCAGTGGTTTCATCTTTGGGAAGAACACGAGGATCGATTGCCGGCAACGACTGATATTCACCGATTGCGTCGCCAGACATCTCAACGCTAAGTGTCCCTGTGTTCGCTGCGCTTCCATCGTGCAATCCACCTAAACGATTGAGAGGCGTGAATCGCCATGCCTCTTCCCTGCCGGTTGGCGTGGTAATTGTGCTCATTAACCGACAGCGCCTTCCATTTGGAGTTCGATCAAGCGATTGAGTTCAAGTGCATACTCCATAGGGAGTTCGCGAGCAATTGGTTCGATAAAGCCGCGAACAATCATGGCCATTGCTTCATCTTCGGTCATGCCGCGAGACATCAAATAAAAGAGCTGATCATCGCTCACCTTTGAGACCGTAGCTTCATGACCCATCGAAACATCATCTTCGCGAACGTCGACATAAGGATACGTATCAGAACGACTGATGGTGTCGACCAAGAGCGCATCACACTTTACTGTGCTCTTTGAATGATGTGCGCCTTCTTGAATTTGGACCAAACCTCGATAAGAGGTGCGACCGCCACCGCGAGCGACCGATTTCGAGATGATGGTCGATGACGTGTATGGCGCAGCGTGCACCATTTTTGCGCCGGCATCTTGATGTTGACCCTCGCCCGCAAACGCGATCGATAGCGTCTCGCCCTTGGCATGAGGACCCATGAGATAAACGGCTGGGTACTTCATGGTCACCTTGGAGCCAATGTTTCCGTCAATCCACTCCATGGTGGCACCCGCTTCACAAATAGCGCGCTTAGTCACCAAGTTATAAACGTTATTCGACCAATTCTGAATCGTTGTGTATCGCACTCGAGCATCTTTCTTCACGATGATTTCTACCACCGCAGAATGTAGAGAGTCAGAGCTGTAGATCGGCGCTGTGCAACCCTCGACGTAATGCACGTACGAGCCCTCGTCGGCGATGATAAGAGTGCGCTCGAACTGGCCCATATTCTCTGTATTAATCCGGAAATAGGCTTGTAATGGAATGTCTACGTGCACGCCCTTGGGCACATAAATAAATGATCCTCCAGACCAGACGGAAGTGTTGAGCGCAGCGAATTTATTGTCACCCACTGGAATGACGGTTCCGAAGTACTCTTTAAAGATTTCTGGATGGGTCTTAAGTGCGGTATCTGTGTCAAGAAAAATCACGCCCTGCTCTTCGAGATCTTCCCTAATCTGGTGGTATACAACCTCGGACTCATACTGAGCGGCCACACCAGAAACCAGACGCTTCTTCTCAGCTTCAGGAATTCCGAGTCGGTCATAAGTGTTTTTGATTTCCTCCGGAAGTTCTTCCCAGGTCGTGGCTTGCTTCTCAGTAGAACGAACAAAGTATTTGATCGTGTCGAAGAAAATGCCAGTGAGATCTGATCCCCACGTAGGCATCGGCTTCTTTTCAAAAAGCCGCAAACCTTTGAGGCGCATCTCAAGCATCCACTCTGGCTCACTCTTCTTGGCAGAGATGTCGCGCACTACTTCTTCATTGATGCCACGACGCGCGTTCGCACCAGCCTTGTCAGAATCTGACCAACCAAATTCGTAAGTGCCGATTCCGTCGAGCTCTGGATGCGCGGTAGTAGTCACAATTGTGCCTCTCGTTTATTTGATCTCTGATGGTGTGCGGATAGTGAGTGGTGCTGGGATATATGTGGTGCAGACGCCATCGCCATGTGCAATGGTTGCTAAGCGTTGTACGTGGGAACCTAAAATTCTGGAGAGCGCTGCAGTTTCGGCTTCACAGATCTCTGGGAACTCAGCCGCGACGTGAGCTACTGGACAGTGGTGTTGACAAAGTTGATCACCGTTACCGAGAGCGGCCGCGGAGGCCGCGTACCCTTCAGCAGAGAGCGCCTCGACGAGAGCTGGCAGACGAGCTTCCACTTCCAGATGGCTGAGGGAGATGCGACGCTCCAAATCAATGGCCCGGCTCTGTGCGAAGCCTTCCAAAGCTGCTACTCCACCTTGGATTCGTAAATATCGCAAAGCGGCGGCGGCAAGATCATCGTATGACTGCGCGAAATGGGCGCGGCCAGCATCGGTCACCACAAAGACTTTCGCAGGGCGGCCACGCCCGCGGATGATGAGTCGTGGTTCGCGTGCTTCCAGGATGCCTTGAGAGACCAAAGTGTCGAGGTGGCGTCGAATGCCTGCGGGGGTGAGCCCCAACCGCTCTCCCAGAACAACTGCGGTGGAAGGCCCGTTCTCGAGCACAGAACGCGCTACCCACTCCCGGGTCGATTCATCCTCATTCTTACTCGCCTCCACCGGTGAGGTGGGGTTGAGGATGATGGCGGTTTTTTTCACAACATTATTGTGTCTTAATTCTCCTGGCCCCGCAAACGGATCGCCGACCCCCGCCCTGGGGATTACTGTTGAGAGGTGAAACGCAAGCAAACAGTCTCCAAAAACGACCGCCTCAACTCGCTCCGATTGCGCATCTTCCAGGGCGGAGTCGCACTTGCCCGTCGAGCTGCACGCCTGATCGCTAAATCCGAGCGCCACGCTTGGCGCACCTTCCTCGTCTTCCAGGTGGGCCTCATGCTCACTGGAGGCGCCGTCCGGCTCACAAAATCCGGCCTTGGCTGCCCTGAATGGCCCGACTGCGTCCAAGGATCAATCGGTCCGCAGAGGAGTCAAATAGAGGGAATTCATAGTTGGATCGAATTTGGCAATCGCTTGCTCACCATCCTTTTAGTTCTCAACATCGTCTATGTGGTCCTCGCTTCTCGAGTGAGTGGACGACTCCGAAAACTAGCCATCGTGCAATTAGGCGGATTAATCGCTCAAATCGTGCTCGGTGGGATCACAGTATGGACAAAGCTCAATCCTTTAGCAGTTGCCGGCCATTACTTGCTTTCAACCATTCTGATTGCTGGCATTGTCCGCGCGTTACACCAAATCGATGAGGAGCACACTGCGATCAATGTAAAGCGGGAGATCTTCCTGCTGAGTCGAGTCCTCGTCGGCCTCACCGCCATTGTTCTTATTATGGGTACTTTTGTGACGGGTAGTGGACCCCATGCTGGAGACGACAAGGCACCGCGTTATCCGTTTGATGCTGCAAAGCTTGCCGTTTTACATGCTGATCTCGTTATTACTCTAGTTGTAGGAACTTTCTCACTGTGGCTGCTGTTGCGTGTTACCAAAAGACCAAAACCACGTGCCTACTTTTACTTTATAGGAGCGATTCTGCTTCAAGGCCTCATTGGATACCTGCAGTATTTCACTGGATTGCCAGAGGTTTTGGTCGCCATTCATCTGTTGGGGTCAGGGCTCGTGTGGAGTGCGGCGAATTTCCTCTTTTACAGTTTTGAAAAAGAGATCATTACAAACAATTAGAGCAATGCGTCGACGGCTACTGCAAGAAATAGTAATGATAGATATGTGATGGATCCATGAAATAAGCGCATTGGTTTGGGATCAACACCACGCCTTACTCGGCTGGCAATCGCGTGCGACTCATAAATAAATGTACCGCCGAGGATGAACGCGCTGCTTGAGTACAACCAATTCATCTTCGCCACAGGAATAAGCGTGAAGGAAACAAGCACCATGATCCAGGAATAGATGACTATGCGCTTGGCAACATTTTGCATAGTGGCGATAACTGGCAACATAGGTACGGAAGCCGCGGCGTATTCATCTTTGTACTTTATTGCCAAAGGCCAATAGTGGGGTGGGGTCCAGAAGAAGATGATAAGAAAAAGTAAGACCGGCGTAAGTGAGAGCGAATTCGTTACTGCAGCCCAACCGATCAAGACCGGCATGCAACCAGCGGCGCCTCCCCACACAATATTCTCCGCCGTGCGACGCTTGAGAACTATGGTGTAACCCAAGACGTAGAGCAGAATCGCCACCAGTGCGAGGATTCCCGTCAGCGGATTGGCCAACACCCACAGCAGAAGTATCGAAATCAACCCAAGCACTGAAGCAAAAGCAAAAGCCGCACGAACTGAGATCTCTCCACGAGGCATCGGACGGTGCATGGTGCGCTCCATTAAAGCGTCGATGTCCCTATCAATAATGGAGTTAAAGGAGTTAGCACTCGCAGCCGCGAAGGTGCCACCCACCAAGGTAATTACCGTGATGGAGAGCGAGGGCCAGCCCGTGGAAGCGAGAAACAGGGTCGGTACCGTGGTGACCAGCAGAAGTTCAATGATGCGTGGCTTAGTGAGCGCAAGATAGCGAGCAAAGACTCCACGTGGCGCGCGTGCTGCCCCAACTTTAAGAGTTTCGCTCCTCATAGGTGGCGAGTCTAGCCAGTAATTCCACGCACCCCTCGGGATAGGGTGGTCTCGTGTCTGACACCCTCAATTTCACCGAGAATGACCACCACGCAATCGCATATTCGCGCGCGCTGGCCGCCGATGCTGTGCAGAAGGTAGGTAACGGACACCCCGGCACTGCGATGGCACTTGCCCCAGTGGCATACCTGCTCTTCCAGAAGCATTTACGCCACAACCCAGCGGATCCGTCGTGGCTCGGACGCGATCGCTTCATCTTGAGTTGTGGACACTCAAGCCTCACGTTGTATATCCAACTCTTTCTCTCCGGGTATGGCGTTGAGATGACAGATTTACAGAGTTTTCGCACGTGGGGAGCGCTCACTCCTGGCCATCCAGAATTTGGCCACACCGCAGGTGTCGAGACCACGACGGGGCCGCTTGGACAGGGCCTCGCAAATGGAGTGGGTATGGCGATGGCCGCCCGCTACACCCACGGTTTGTTGGAACCCGAAACTCCCCTCTCGCAAGGACTTTTCGACCACCACGTGTACGTTCTCTGTTCTGACGGGGATCTCCAAGAAGGAGTGAGCGCTGAAGCCTCCTCGCTAGCCGGAACCCAAGAGCTCGCAAATCTTGTAGTGATCTATGACGACAACCGTATTTCCATTGAAGGAGATACCCATGTTGCCTTCACCGAGGACGTCTCAGCGCGTTATCGCTCGTACGGTTGGGATGTTTATGAAGTCGACCAATTAGCGGATGGCAACATTGATCTCGCAACACTTAACTCGGCAATTGAGAGAGCTAAATCAAGTTCCAAAGCGCCTTCACTGATCAGACTCAAAACTGTAATCGCCTGGCCTGCGCCCAACGCCCGCGCAACGGCTAAATCACATGGATCGGCCCTCGGCGCCGAGGAAGTGGCTGTAACGAAGGTAGCGCTCGGTCTCAACCCGGAAGAATCATTCGCTATGCCTGCAGAGGTACTCGCGCATGCTCGGAATGTGAAAGAGCGCGGCGCAGCAAGATACACATCATGGCAGCACGACTTTGATCAGTGGAGCGCCGCTCATCCAGATCGCGCGTTATTACTCGCACGAATCCTTTCTCATAAACTGCCTCAATTGGATCCGCCTACCTTTCCGCCAGGAAAAGATGTCTCCACTCGTAAAGCTTCAGGTGATGTCATTCAATATTTGGCGTCAGCAATGCCAGAGATGTGGGGTGGATCAGCTGATCTCGCTGATAGCAATAACACCACCATCGAAGGCTCGTCCTCTTTCTTACCTACGACTTCTCACATGAAGAACGCCAGTCCATACGGACGTTTAATCCACTTCGGCATTCGCGAACACGCAATGGGAGCCATTCTCAACGGCATGGCATTACACGGCTTAACCCGTTCATTTGCCGGAACATTCCTGGTTTTCAGTGATTACATGCGTGGCGCTGTGCGGTTAAGTGCCCTCATGAATTTGCCTGTTACCTATGTCTGGAGCCATGACTCCATTGGCTTAGGAGAAGATGGGCCGACACACCAACCCGTGGAACACGCCGCCGCTCTACGCGCCATACCCAATCTGGCAGTTGTCAGACCAGCCGATGCAAATGAAGTAGCCATTTGCTGGATAGAGATCCTGAAGCGTCGTGGGCCCGCTGGCCTACTTCTTACACGCCAAAATGTCCCAGTTTTTGATCGTGATCAGTGCGCTCCAGCCCGTAATTCAGTCCGCGGAGCTTATGTGCTTTCAGAGAGCGCCTCCCCCGCACAAGGAATCATAATCGCCACCGGATCCGAAGTTCACCTCGCACTCGAAGCCCAGGAATTGCTTGCTGCAGAGGGCATTGCAGTGCGCGTGGTGAGTGCCCCGTGTCTTGAGTGGTTTGAGGAGCAAGATGAGGCTTACCGAGAATCGGTGCTCCCCCGACATTTGCGAGTACGTGTGAGTGTGGAAGCTGGAGTTGCCCAAAATTGGCATCGTTACGTGGGTGATCAAGGTTCATGCATTTCGCTAGAACACTTTGGTGCTTCGGCGAGTGCCCCCGAACTCTTTGAAAAGTTCGGTTTCTCTGCTGCCAATATTGCAACGAGGGTCAAGAGCCTGCTTTGAATCCCCTGCAATCACTCTCAGCTGAAGGCACCAGTATTTGGCTTGACGATCTCTCTCGAGAAAGATTAAATGCTGATTCACCCACCTCATTAAAGAGTCTGATTTCCAGCCACTCGGTGGTAGGTGTCACCACGAATCCAACAATATTCCAACAGGCGATCACACACTCCGATTTATACGCACATGCAATCGCTCAATACCGAGGTAAAACCGCAGAAGACGTGATTACGGCGCTTACCTCTGAAGATGTTCAAAATGCGTGTGACATCTTCCAACCAATTTTTTTGGCTTCGGGAGGCAAGGATGGACGCGTAAGTATTGAGGTAGATCCCAGACTGGCCCACGACACGGAGAAAACCGTTGTTCAGGCGCATAAATTATGGAATTCGATCAATCGTCCGAACTTGTTGATCAAAGTGCCAGCTACCCTCGCTGGCCTTCCTGCGATCACTTCGCTTATCTCTGCCGGCATCAGCGTGAATGTCACTCTTATTTTTTCTGCCGAACGCTATTCAGAAGTTCTCGAGTCATACATTGAAGGCTTACAAGCGCGGGTAAGCAAGAAAGTACCGATCGACCACATTCACTCGGTTGCCTCATTCTTTATATCACGGGTTGATTCTGCAGTCGATCCACTCTTAGAGGCAATGGGCAGCGAGCAGGCTTTGGCCTTGCAAGGGGTGGCTGCCATCGCTAACGCTAAAATCGCTTACGAAATATTCGAAAACTCCTTAAAATCGCCGGCTTGGCGTGAGCTCGCGGCGCACGGCGCCCATCCTCAGCGTCCGCTTTGGGCCTCGACTGGCGTAAAGAATCCGGCGTATAACAAGACGCGTTATGTCGTTGAATTGATCGCCCCACACACCGTCAACACCATGCCTGAGGCAACCTTGTTCGCCGTGGGCGAGCTAGCCGAACTTCGTGGGAACACCATGTCGGGGAGCTTCGAAGAGGCGCGCGCACAACTCGCTGCGCTCTCACAGCTGGGAGTGGACCTACCCTCAATCCTCAACGAACTTGAACGAGACGGCGTTGCAAAGTTCGAGTCATCTTGGAACGATCTCATTTCCGTAGTCGCCGCCCAACTATGATCAAAATACGCACGCAGGAGATTCCCGCACACATTACTGATGAGATGAAT
>Ga0194051_1001242_pt1 | contig 13665 bp, 14 predicted proteins | sample SepL2320m_MetaG_FD_161275 | JGI IMG/M metagenome (GOLD analysis project Ga0194051, IMG submission 161275) | Anoxic zone freshwater microbial communities from boreal shield lake in IISD Experimental Lakes Area, Ontario, Canada - Sep2016-L239-20m | ecosystem: Environmental > Aquatic > Freshwater >... | reverse complement strand
GAGCAAGAGCGACCCCTAAGCCTCATTCTCGGCTATGATCTTGCGCGACCTGATCATGAGCTGGCAGGAGGGCGTTGCGGTTACGGTTGTGCTTCTCGGCCTTGGGGCCGGGGCGTTCCTCGTGGCGCAGCGACCGTCCTTCTGGATCGCGTTCGGCCAGCGGCTGGGCAAAGCGATGCTGCCGCTGGCGCGGCGCTTCGCCACGAAGCGAATGCTGCCGGAGGAAGAGGCGGCATGGCGTGAGGCCGAGAGGCGGGGCAGACCAACTACCTTTCATGCCGCCGCAACACTCTTGCCCTGACTTTGCAAAACTTCGACCTGCAGCGGCTTCGCGACTATCTCTTCAGGCGTGTGCTTCTTCCTTGGCATGTTCTGATCCTCCTTGATGCCATAAGACATACTTCAAGTCGGACCACTTCAGTGGGGACGGATCAGGTTGTTCCATTCCCAGATCGTCAAGCCGGAAGGCCCATAAAATGGGCGTTTTCTCGAACGCCGACACGGACAGGATCTGTAGCAATGTGTAGAGTGAGGCGTCGAGTTGCAGTTCCTTCTTGACGAAGACAATCAGCACGTAGGTCGATGCAGCACAACAGATTTGCGTCTTGACCGCATTCTTGCTCGTACCAAGGAACCGCTTGATTCTGAGGTGCTGTTTGATCCACTTGAAGAACAGCTCGACCTGCCAGCGGTTCTTGTACAAGGCAGCGATCGTCAGTGGCGGGAGCATTGTGTTGTTGGTCAGGAAGACCAACGTCTTGCCGATTTCGGGATCCTTGAAGCGTATGCGACGCAGGAGTTCGGGATAGTCCTTGGCGATGTAGAAGCCGTTCATGGCGATGCTCTGATCGCTGATGACGCCAGTGTCCCATTGTGTAGGCGCGGAATAGACCCGGCGCGCGTCCATTCCACGCTTGGTGCGCGTGACGAAGAACGCGCCCGCCTGGTGCATGCTGTAGACCCGGGCAAAGTCAAGATAGCCCCGGTCCATGACGTAGAAGGCTCCAGTTTCGACGGGCAGTATGTCGAGTACATTGACTTTGTGCATTTTCCCATCGCTGACGTGAATAAACGCAGGGTTCGAGCCGCGGAGGTCCAGCAGCGTATGCATTTTGATGGCTGCCTTGGTCGTACGAAAGGGAGCTCAATCGAACAGGCTCAGGCAAAGGTCGATCGTGGTGGCATCGAGGGCATAAACGGTTGCGTCGAGCTCGATGTTCAATGCGTCCTTGGCATACAGACCTCTGGCGCGATGAATCAAGCGCATTGCCAGTCCGTGATAGATGCGCCAATCCCGAAGGTTTCAGGGCGTCGGCCAAGGTAGATCGTGCGGGAGCACCCTTCATTCCCATGTGAAAGAATCTTGCTTGGTCGGCTGCCAAGCAGACCTCGATGTCGCGCAGGGACTCCCGCCAGGTCAGTTGCGCAAATGCCATGATACGGAACAGGTCGGCGCAACACAGCGTGCGCACCCCAGCATCGCCGCCATGACGATCGATAATCCGTCCGAACGGTTTCCACGGAACGTACTCCATGATCTGGGCGAACAGTGTCTTGCCAACGTTCATGGGTCCCCGCGGGCTTTACAAGCCCAAGAGCATCGCAAAAGAGCAGAACGAATTTCAAATCGTGGACACCCCGAACATTGCCAGACACCCCGTCGTTATTGGCTTCTTCGCGATTGATCATGAATTAAACCGGACACTACTGAGGCGACAACTAGCTTGACACGCGCCGGTCCGGCTGGTTGAAAGATCGTTGCTTCATCTGCAAGCTTTGGGAGGAGCTAGAATGATACCTGGCGCATTCGACTATCATCGACCCGCAACCATTGAAGATGCAGTGGCCCTGCTTGTGAAACTCGGCGAGGACGCCAACATCCTTGCGGGCGGTCACAGCCTGATACCCTTGATGAAGACCCGGCTGGCTTCGCCGGAGCATCTCGTCGACATTTCCGGTATCGGCAAACTCAAAGGCATCACGGTGAACGGCGATGAAATCATCATCGGCGCCATGACCACGCAGTTCGAGTTGATCACGTCGGGCGAGCTCGGCCGGCACATCCCAATCATCGCCGAGACCTCGCGACTGATCGCCGATCCGCAAATCCGCTACAAGGGAACATTCGGTGGCAATGTCGCCAATGGCGACCCCGGCAACGACATGCCGGCGCTGATGATGTGCCTCGGCGCGACCTATTCCGTCTCCGGCCCGGATGGCAGCCGCGATATCGCGGCGCGCGAATTCTACCAGGGCGCCTATTATACCGCACTGGGGCTCGGCGAGATCCTGACCGCGGTCCGCATCCCGATCCCCGCTCCCGGCCATGGCTTTGCCTATGAGAAGCTCAAGCGCAAGGTCGGCGACTATGCCACCGCGGCAGCCGCCGTCGTCATCACCATGGCTGGCGGCAAATGCACCAGCGCGTCCATCGGCCTGACCAATGTCTCGGAAACCCCGCTCTGGGCATCCGATTCCGCTGCCCTGCTGGTTGGCAGCAGCCTTGACGAGGCGACGGTCAGCGCCGCCGTGGCAGCAGCTGAAGCGATCACCAACCCGGCATCCGACATGCGCGGGCCTGCTGAATATCGCACGAAAATGGCAGGCATGATGGTGCGGCGCGCACTTGATCGGGCTCAGTCCCGCGCCAAAGGTTGAGGGGAATTCCAATGTCAAAATCGCATATCGAACTGACGATAAACGGCAATAAGGTCGAGGCGCTGGTTGAACCGCGCACATTGCTGGTTCACTTCCTGCGAGAACAACAGAATCTGACCGGAGCCCATATCGGGTGCGACACCGGCCATTGTGGCGCTTGCACAGTCGACATGGACGACATGTCGGTGAAAAGCTGCATGACATTCGCGGTGCAGGCAAACGGTGCCAACATCACGACCATCGAAGGTGTCGCCAATGCCGACGGTACGCTGAGCGTGCTGCAGGAAGGCTTCCGCATGATGCACGGCCTGCAATGCGGTTTCTGCACGCCCGGCATGATCCTGCGCGCACACCGTCTGCTGCAGGAAAACCCGGCGCCAACCGAGGACGAAATCCGCCATGGCATTTCGGGCAACCTTTGCCGCTGCACCGGCTATGTCAACATCGTCAAGTCCATCCAGTATGCCGTCGCGAAGATCAACGGGACCCCGTTCCAGGAGGCCGCAGAATGAACGACCAGACCAAGATTGACGCCGACCGCGCGGAGCGCACCGAAAAACTCCAGGGCATGGGCTGCAAGCGCAAACGGGTCGAAGACGTCCGCTTTACGCAAGGCAAAGGCAGCTATGTAGATGACCTGAAACTGCCCGGCATGCTGTTTGGCGATTTTGTTCGCTCGCCCCACGCCCATGCGCGGATCAAGAGCATAGACACCAGCCGTGCCAAGGCGCTGCCAGGCGTCATTGCCGTCCTTACCGCCGCCGATCTCAAGCCGCTGGGCCTGCATTATATGCCGACACTGGCTGGTGACGTGCAGGCGGTTCTGGCCGAGGAAAAGGTGCTTTTCCAGAACCAGGAAGTGGCCTTCGTCATTGCCAAGGACCGCTATATCGCCTCCGACGCCACCGAACTGGTCGACGTGGAGTACGAAGCGCTGCCCTGCATCGTCGATCCGTTCAAGTCGATGCTGCCGGACGCGCCGATCCTGCGCGAAGACATCCAGGACAAGATGACGGGCGCTCACGGGCCCCGCAAACACCCCAACCACATCTTCGAATGGATGATCGGCGACAAGGAGGCCACCGACGCGGTCTTCGCCAATGCCGATGTGACCATCAAGGAAATGCTGGTCGACCACCGCACCCATCCCTCGCCACTGGAAACCTGCCAATCTGTGGCTTCCTTCGACAAGGTCAAGGGTGAACTGACGCTGTGGGGCACATTCCAGGCGCCGCATGTCATACGCACCGTGGTCTCCCTGATCTCGGGACTTCCCGAGCACAAGATCCATGTCATCGCGCCGGATATCGGCGGCGGCTTCGGCAACAAGGTCGGCGCCTATGCCGGCTATGTCTGCTCGGTAGTCGGCTCCATCGTGCTGGGCGTGCCGGTCAAATGGGTCGAGGACCGGATGGAGAACCTCTCCACCACGTCGTTCGCCCGCGACTATCACATGACCACGGAACTTGCCGCCACCAAGGATGGCAAGATCCAGGCCATGCGCGTGCATGTTTTGGCCGACCATGGCGCCTTCGACGCCTGCGCCGATCCGTCGAAATGGCCCGCCGGCTTCATGAACATATGCACCGGCTCCTATGACATCCCGACGGCGCATCTGGCCGTGGATGGCGTCTACACCAACAAGGCGTCGGGCGGTGTCGCCTATCGCTGTTCGTTCCGCGTCACCGAAGCCGTATTCGCCATCGAGCGGGCGGTGGAATTGCTGGCTCAAAAGCTGGGCATGGATGCGGCCGAGTTGCGCATCAAGAACTTCATCAAGGCGGAGCAGTTCCCCTACCAGTCGGCTCTCGGCTGGGAATATGACAGCGGCGACTATCACACCGCCATGAAGAAGGCGATGGATACCATCGGCTACAAGGAACTGCGCGAGGAGCAGGCGAAAAAGCGCGAGGCTTTCACCCGTGGTGAAACCCGCGAACTGATGGGAATCGGCATCTCGTTCTTCACCGAGATCGTTGGTGCCGGCCCGGCCAAGAATTGCGACATTCTCGGCATCGCCATGTTCGACTCGGCGGAAATCCGCATCCATCCCACCGGTTCGGTGATCGCCCGCATGGGCACCAAGAGCCAGGGACAGGGCCACGAAACAACTTACGCCCAGATCATTGCCACTGAAATCGGCATTCCGGCCGATGATATCATGATCGAGGAAGGCAACACCGACACTGCGCCCTATGGCCTAGGCACCTACGGGTCACGGTCGACGCCGGTGGCGGGTGCGGCAACCGCCGTGGCTGCCCGCAAGATCAAGGCAAAGGCGCAGATGATCGCCGCCCACATGCTGGAAGTGCATGAAGGCGATCTGGAATGGGATGTCGACCGTTTCCGGGTCAAAGGCCTTCCGGAGAAGTGCAAGACGATGAAGGAAATCGCCTGGGCTGCCTACAACAGCCCGCCGCCGAACATGGAGCCGGGTCTGGAGGCGGTTAATTATTATGAACCGCCGAACATGACCTATCCCTTTGGCGCCTATTTCTGCGTCATGGACATCGACGTCGATACCGGCGTTGCCAAGACACGGCGCTTCTACGCGCTCGATGACTGTGGCACGCGCATCAACCCGATGATCATCGAGGGCCAGGTTCACGGCGGACTTACCGAAGCCTTTGCCTGCGCCATGGGCCAGGAAATCCGCTACGACGAGCAGGGGAATGTCATGGGGGCGTCCTTCATGGACTTCTTCCTGCCTACCGCCGTTGAGACGCCGCACTGGGAAACCGACCACACCGTGACCCCCTCCCCGCACCATCCTATCGGTGCCAAGGGCGTGGGAGAAAGCCCGCATGTCGGCGGCGTGCCCTGCTTCTCCAATGCGGTCAACGATGCCTATGCATTTCTCGGCGCTGGGCACATCCAGATGCCCCATGACGCGTGGCGGCTGTGGAAGGTCGGCGAGAAACTGAACCTACACAAATAGGGTCAGGAAACCGCCGGTGAAAATTCCACAGGAAAAGGTTGCCATGCAATTGGCCGCGGTCGGGTACATCCCCGACCGCGATCTGGCCACGGCTCTATGGCTGATGGAAAGCCTCAAGCGCCCGCTGCTGCTGGAAGGCGAGGCCGGCGTTGGCAAGACGGAGGTGGCACGGGCCTTGGCACTTGCCCACGACACCAAGCTGATCCGCCTGCAATGCTACGAGGGGCTCGACCAGAGCGCGGCGCTGTATGAATGGAACTATCAGCGTCAGCTGCTGGCTATCAAGGCGCGCGAAGGCACCGACGCTTCCGCGGTCGAGGAGCATATCTTCAGCGAGGCCTATCTGCTGGAACGGCCACTGCTTGCCGCGATAAGGCAGGAGAAGCCGCCCGTTTTGCTTATAGACGAGGTGGACCGGGCCGACGAGGAATTCGAGGCGTTTCTGCTCGAACTGCTGTCGGACTTCCAGGTTTCGATTCCCGAACTGGGGACGATCACCGCGACCACCATCCCCCGGGTCATCCTGACATCGAACGGAACACGCGAGCTCAGCGACGCGCTGCGTCGTCGCTGCCTCTATCATTATGTCGACTATCCGGATGTCGACCGCGAAGCGCGGATCATCCTGTCGCGCCTGCCCAGTATCGACACTGATCTGGCATTGCAGATCGCCAATATGGTGAGCCTCATCCGCAAGGAGGAATTGCGTAAATCTCCTGGCGTCGCCGAGACGCTGGACTGGGCGGGGACGCTCGCCGGGCTGGAGATCCGCCACCTGCGCGACGAACCGGAAACGGTGCATGAGACGCTGATGTGCCTGATCAAGACCGCCGAGGACAAATCCCGCATGACTCGCGAAGTCAACGACCGCCTGCTCGGCAAGGTGGCCTGAGATGAGCCTGGCGCTTCCAACGGAAAATCAGCTCGGTGCAGGAGCTAGGACGAAGCTCAACGGTTTTGCCCATATCCTGCGCGACAACGGCTTTGTCGTTGGCCTAGCTGAAACCCGCGATGCGCTGACAATCCTGAGCAGCAGTGATGCGGTGCGCCCCTCGCGCCTGAGCGCCAGTTTGAAGACGCTGTTCTGCAGCCGCCAATCCGACTGGCAGAAATTCGACGAGATCTTCGACGCCTATTGGCTGCAGCGCGGCATGAAGTCGGCGACGCGCATCTCCGGCGCGCCGCAGAAGTCCCCGCAAGGTCTGCATACCGTATCGGCGGGCCAGCGCGGATTTGGCGAAAGCGATCACGCCGACCATGTCGAGCGCGGCGAAGGAAGCGAAGTCTCCGAGACCGGCCAGTCCAAGCGCGAAGGCGCGTCACGCACCGAGCTTCTGTCCCGGACCGATTTTCGCCACCTCACCCAACCCGAAGATCTGGCGGCAGCGCACGACCTTGCCGAGCGTCTTGCCAAGAGCATGCGCGCCCGCCTGACGCGCAGGATGCATGCGCGGCGCGCCGGCCAACGGCTGGATCTGCGCCGGACCATTCACAAGAGCATAGCCCATGGCGGCACGCCGATGGAGCTTGTCCACCGCAAGCGCAAGGACAAGCCGCTGCAACTGGTCGTGCTGCTGGATGCATCGGGCTCGATGAACCTCTACTCCGCTGTTTTCCTGCGTTTCATGTACGGCGTGCTCGACAGCTTTCGTGAAGCCGAGGCCTTCGTTTTTCACACCCGCCTGATCCATATCTCGCCGGCACTCAGAGAGCGCAATCCGCAACGCGCCATGGAGCGCATGACGTTGTTGGCGCAGGGCACCGGTGGCGGCACCCGCATCGGTGAAAGCCTCGCCACCTTCAATCGCTGGCACGCCAAGCGCTGCATCCATTCGCGCACCTGCGTGATGATCGTCTCGGACGGCTACGACACCGGTCCGGCAGAAAATCTGGGTATCGAGATGCAGGCGCTGCGCCGTCGCTGCCGCCGCATAGCCTGGCTCAACCCGATGATCGGCTGGCAGGGTTATCGGCCGGAGGCCGCCGGCATGAAGGCGGCGCTGCCCTATATCGATCTGTTTGCTCCGGCCCACAATCTCGACAGCCTCGAAGCCCTTGAACCCTATCTGGCGAGGATATGACCATGCCACGGCAGTCCGACATTCTCGATCTGATCGGTGACTATAAATTGAAGGGCGAGCCCTTCGCGCTGGCAACCGTCGTGCGCACGATATCGGTCACGGCGGCAAAGGCCGGTGCCAAGGCGGTGATCCTGGCCGACGGCACCATCACAGAAGGCTGGATCGGTGGCGGCTGCGCCCGCGGCGCAGTGCTGAATGCTGCGCGGGAAGCGCTTGCCGACGGCCAGTCACGGCTTGTCAGCATCCAGCCTGACGATCAATTGTCCGCGCATCAGGTCAAGGTCGGCGAACTGCGCGACGGTATTGTCTACGCCAAGAACATGTGCCCGAGCCAGGGAACGATGGATGTGTTTGTCGAACCGGTCCTGCCCCGTCCGCACCTGACGATCTGCGGCGGGTCACCCGTCGCCATTGCGCTCGCCGACCTCGCCCGGCGAATGGGTTTTTTCATCACCATCTGCGCGCCTGCGGCCGATCACGCAGGCTTTGGCGAAACCGACCGCCTGATCGACGGCTACGCAATTCCAGCCGATGGCAGCGAACGCGATTATGTAGTGATCGCCACACAGGGCCGCGGCGACAACCTTGCGCTGAAAGCCGCCGTGCAGGCGCCCTGCAAATATCTCGCCTTTGTCGGCTCACGCAAAAAGGCCGCTGCCCTGAAAGGCCAATTGGCTCAATCCGGTGTATCATCGGCGCAGACCGATCGCATCCATGCCCCGGCGGGGCTTAACATAGGCGCCATAACGCCCGACGAAATCGCGTTCTCGATTGTCGCCGAAATGATCGAAATCCGCCGTCGCGGCCAACGCACACTCTGACAAGGACACACCAGATGGAAATGAACGGATCACAGCGCATCGAAGCGTCCCGCGAGCAGGTTTACGCAGCGTTGAATGACGTCGACGTCCTGCGTCGATGCATTCCCGGTTGCGATTCGATCGAAAAGACGTCCGATACCGAGATGAACGCCAAGGTGACGTTACGCGTCGGCCCGGTGAAGGCGAGTTTTACCGGCAAGGTGACGCTGTCGGATCTCGATCCGCCGAACGGATACACGATCAGCGGAGAAGGCTCGGGTGGCATGGCCGGCTTTGCCAAGGGCGGGGCAAAAGTCGACCTGGTGTCCGATGGCGACGCGACATTGCTCAACTATACCGTCTCCGCCGATATCGGCGGCAAGATCGCTCAGCTCGGCAGCCGTCTGATCGATGGAACGGCGAAGAAACTGGCGGGCGACTTCTTTGCGAAATTCAGCGAGATCGTCGGTCCGAAACCGGTCACAAAAGACACGCCCGCCGAAGAGGTTGCGGTCAAGAATGGCTGGGTCGGTCGCTTGCGCCGTTCGCTGTGAACCGGCGCCCCAAATTGTGCTGACAAACTCTGACCGGGGCAATGCGGCCGGAGGACACCAAGCGGGTGATTGTCGACACCACGGTGCAGTCCAAGAACATCATGTTCCCAACCGACGCCAAGCTGCTCAACCGGGCCCGCGAACGGCTGGTGACACTGGCGAGGAAGGCCGGCCTTGATCTCCGCCAGTCATATACGCGGGTCGGCAAGTTCGCACTGATCCGGCACCAGCGCTATGCCCATCCCCAGCGAGACATGGCGGAACTGCTGCTCGAAACTTAGAGCCCCGACCTCCCGATCCGTCGGTACCCGCTACTCTAAGTGTTTTCTATTATTGCCGAACCGCTGCAAACACGTACACGTAGAAACTCAGATAGGTTCGATCTTTGATGACAGGGGCGGCGCTGAGCCGGAAACCATGAACCTTTTGAAGCGCAGCCTTATCCTGTCGTGCGGCGCGTCCGCGTCGGCCCTTGTTCTGGCGATCAATGCCGGGGCGACAGATTTTACGATCACGCCTTCGCCACCTGCACCGATCACCACAGACACCCAGATCCTCGACACCACAGGTAATCTCGGCACTCCGGCACCTACTCGGATACCGTGATTGTGACGATCACTTACTAGCTCGGATGCAAGCCGCGAGTCGGTGGTCACAGGCTGCGTGTTATGATCGTTTTCCCACAGGGTCGCCTGTCACGCCAGCGATGCTCAATGGCCAGGGATGTTTGCGCACCGTACAGGATTCGAACCCTGCGCTGTGAAAAGTCAAAATGGGTCTTAAGGTGCGTTCGCATCCCGGCGTGGGATTCGCACCCTGCGAATTTCCATGCCCAGCAAAAACAATGGTTTAGGACCGGAGAGAGTTAGCTGCCAGCACCTTTCCCTCCGCCATTTAACCCCGGGAAATATCTCTCTCTTCGATGATCAAACGGCGAAAATCCGCAGATATTGCAGGCTTTTCGGCGTGAGGCTGTTGACTGACACCTACGTGCACTGGCCGGAATTTGTCTTTCTCGTCCCGAAATTCTCCCAATCTCATGACTTTCGGAAAACGGTACGGGAATTGTAATCCATTGTTTTGGAAGCGGTATCGGCAACTAGTTTCGCAGTGGTTTCGCAGTGGTTTCGCAGGTTCGAATGCCGCCCGCCCGTGACCAGCAGCGAACCCGCAACATGGTCGGCGCACTCAGCGAGGGCACCAGAATCGGGCTGCGCGCGTCCGGCCGGCTTCGCCGCCCGCGTTGGAGCCCAAGCCAATCATGCACTTACATTCAAACCGGACCACTCGTTGGGGACTGATCAAGGTCACGTTGCCGAATAGCTTCTTGCGCCCAAACTGAAAATATATACAGTTGATATAGTTTTTTAAATATAGTAGTATTGTGTACTAAACCAAGTTAAACGAATGTCAAGCGTTCAAGATTGTTGCGTCAAAATCTGTGGAACTCAAATGCTCGCGCTCAGCCTTCAAGACATGCGTTTCCTTCTATCCCGCTCGCGTGGCGAGTGGCGCCTAGAAGAGCTCGATGACCTGTCCCCGCTGGGACCGACCGGCGGTCGCCACGTCGAGGGCTTCTGCAACAGACGACGAACATGAGCGCCCCGAACTGGTGGAACGGCGCCGCCGACACGCTGTTCCCCCGCATGACGTTCAACCGGCTGACCGATACCCTCAAGAAGAACGACGTCATCTCCTCGCCCTTCGCCAACGCGACGCGCGGCCCGGCGGCCAAGATCACGATCGGCGACACCGCGATCGTGAACGGTCAGACCGTTAACGCTCTGAACCCGCGCAACATCAGCAACCTGATGGCCGACAACTCCGTGCCGATCGGCTTCCAGAGCCTTGACCTGATTGATCCAAACTACCAGGCTAAGGCCGCATTCAAGTTCATGGACGATACCACGAGCCGCGTTTCGCCGGTGTTGGGCGCGGTCAATCCGCTGACCTGCAGCAACTGGATGAGCCAGTTCGGCCATTTCTTCGACCACGACCTCGACTTCGTCACCAAGGGCACCGACGGCAAGGTTCAGATCGACTTGCTGCCGAGCGACGGCCTTTACACCGCCAACCGGGCGACCGGGATCACTGCCTCGCGCTCCGACACGGCGAACGTCTCTATCGGCATCGGCTCGACCTACGTCCTCCTCGCAAAGCTTGGCATTGCTCTCGACAAGCAGGGCACGCCCAGCTGGGCTGTCAGCTTCACCGTCACCAAGCCGAGTGCCATGGGAACGAATGTTGCCGGCAGCGTCTGTGGCTATGAGGGATCTCTTATCCTCGACAACACGCTGATCAAGATCTTCGCCTTCTATGAAATCGATCTCGTCAACCAGATTAACTTCTACAGCCGGACCACGGGCGTCGTGGCAACGGCATCGCCCTTCCCGGAAATTCCGGACGTGAGCGAGCAGGGTGCCTTCCTCTTCAACCTCACCCCGGGTGTAGCCTGCGCTGACCGAACCTACATCCTTCACTAACACGAGCGGTTCCCAAATGAATAACCCTCCTTTAAACGCCAATCTTCTTATGTCTCAGACTGCTACGGAAGATGTGGCGTTCAGCTTCCTGGTTCCGTCCAATACGTTTGCGGACGTGGACGTGGGGGACACGCTCAGCTACGCGGCGGCACTTGCGAATGGGGACGCTCTGCCGGGCTGGCTGTCGTTTGATGGGGCGACCCGGACGTTCACGGGAACGCCCGCCAACGGCGATGTTGGCACGCTGATGGTGACAGTTACGGCGACCGACGGCTCCGGCGCTTCGATCTCGGACACGTTTGACATCGTTGTTGGCAACGTCAACGACGCGCCAACGGCGCTCTCCCTGAGCGCATCGAGCCTTGCCGAAAACAATGCGGCCGGTGCCGTGGTTGCCACCCTGAGTGCCACGGATCCGGACGGCTCTGAATCCGGCTTTGCAGGACCCTTCACCTACGCCCTTGTTTCCGGCGAGGGTGACACGGACAACGCGGCCTTCACGATTGCGGGGAACGACCTTAAGATCAACGGCTCCGCCAACTTCGAGGGAAAGTCGAGCTACAGCGTGAGGCTTGAGGTCACCGATGCCGCTGGCCTCACCTATCAGACCACAAAGACGATCAGCGTCATGGACGTCAGCGAAGCCCCGTTGATCACGTCGAACAGCGGCGGGCAAATAGCAACTTTCGCTATACGCTCAGCAACGAGCGCCGTAACAACAGTTATGGCGACTGACGATGATATCGGTTCCTCGCTTAGATTCTCAATTGTTGGGGGGGCGGACGCATCTAAGTTTCAGATAGATCCATCATTAGGCGTATTGAGCTTCGGAGCACCCCCAGTCTTTGAAGTCCCCAGCGATACCAATCAAGACAATGTTTACATAGTTACAGTTGAGGTCACTGACGGGCTTTTAGTTGATCGTCAAACAGTAAGAGCAGCAGTTTTCGCATCGGATTTTGGCACACCCACCCAAGGCAACGATCTACTGATTGGGACGATAGCGCCTGACGTGATTGATGGTCTTTCCGGGGATGATGAGATCTTCGGACTTGAAGGAGCTGACATACTCTCAGGCGGTGCTGGCAGCGATCGAATTGAAGGTGGTTCTGGCGATGATGAGATTGAAGGCGGATTCGGTTCGGACACTCTTTTAGGCGGTGACGGTAATGATGTTATTACAGACTACGCCCAAGCAGGAACAACAGAGTTTCAGCTGATTTCTGGCGGCGCTGGAGACGATAGTATTTCCGCTGTCGCGGGAAGAGATGGTTTTGGATTAATTGAGGCGACGATTTCTGGAGACGATGGTTCTGACACCATTTTTATACAAAATGTGGTTGGAGCTGTGTCGGGCGGTTCTGGCAGCGATAGTATTTCCGGATTTGTGTGGTCCTATGGAGGCGGTTTCTCCAGTGTGAACGGCGATGATGGCGATGATGTCATCACACTGTACATGGGTTATGATGGTGCGAACGGCGGTGGCGGTCTGAGAGTTTATGGCGGATTTGGAAATGACACCATTGCTATCAGCGGTCAATCGGCTGTTCTCCATATAGATGGCGGGTCAGGTAACGACGTAATTGATGCATCTGGAGTAAGTATTTCTGGGCCATACGGGAGCTCTGCTCGTCAGCTATTGGGAGGCGACGGTGATGACACCATTACCGGTAGCAGCCTGAATGATGAGATATACGGTGGATTGGGCAGTGACAGGCTCTCGGGCGGCCTGGGATCTGATTTATTCCGCGGTACGGCAGCCGAGCTAAACGGCGACACGATCGCAGACTATCAATACGAAGAGAGAATTTATCTCGCCCAGAGCCTCAATAATGCAGGTCAGCTACAGCTCGTAGCTGCTTCCAACGGCACGGATGCTCTACTCCAGATCGATTCAGACAATGATGGTACATTTGAAACAGAGGTCTGTTTAGTCAATGTTCAAGCGGCCACTTCACTTATATTTCTTAGCAGTTTAGATTCTTATCAGAATAATATTATCCGCATTGTCAGGCCAGGAACTGGGGCTCCATCTATCTCAAACGATCTACTGATTGGGACGATAGCGCCTGACGTGATTGATGGTCTTTCCGGGGATGATGAGATCTTCGGACTTGAAGGAGCTGACATACTCTCAGGCGGTGCTGGCAG
>Ga0194051_1001241_pt1 | contig 13671 bp, 12 predicted proteins | sample SepL2320m_MetaG_FD_161275 | JGI IMG/M metagenome (GOLD analysis project Ga0194051, IMG submission 161275) | Anoxic zone freshwater microbial communities from boreal shield lake in IISD Experimental Lakes Area, Ontario, Canada - Sep2016-L239-20m | ecosystem: Environmental > Aquatic > Freshwater >... | reverse complement strand
TCAGGTTGCTCACTAGGACCTGAGCGGCGGCAGACCTCCACGGCGTGAGCCCGGCTACAGACTCCACGTTCAGCCTTAGTTCTTGAACGCTGTCTTGAACCGACTAAAGAAACCCTCATCTGCATCTGCTACTTCTTCACCGCGCACCTCGGCAAAGCGGCGCAGCAGGTCTTCTTCTTCGAGTTCAAGCTTGCGCGGAATCTCGACTCCAACCCGGACCAACAGGTCTCCTCGCCCATTTCCATGCAGGCGGGGAACGCCACGCCCCTTCATCTTGAAGACCTTGCCCACTTGTGTTCCGCGAGGAACGACAAGTTCTTCTACCCCATCAAGGGTTTCGAGCGCGATATTTGCACCAAGAGTTGCCTGCACCATCGAGATGTCCAACTCCTCAACGAGGTCATCACCATGGCGCACAAAGCGCTCATGGGGCTTGACACGCAAGCGCACATACAGGTCGCCTGCAGGACCACCGCGCATTCCCACTGCACCTCGGCCGGTGAGCCGCAGAGTAGAACCCTCATCAACGCCAGCGGGCACATCCACGGTGTAGGTCTTCTCTTCAATGAGGCGACCCGCACCGCCACAGGCCTGACAAGGTGACGCAATGACTTGGCCTTGACCGCCGCATCGGCGACACACCGAGGCCGACACGATCTGACCGAGCACAGTCTGGCGCACGATGCGTACCTCGCCTGCGCCTCCACAGTCGCTGCATTGAGTGGCCGAACTACCTGACTGGGCTCCTGAGGAGTCGCAGTCCTGGCAGGGCACTGCCGTTCGCACGGTCACATCGCATTGGCAGCCGAACACTGCGTCAGTGAACTCAAGAACAGTCTGCACGTCAAGGTCTTCACCTGGAGGCGGTCCTGCTGGGCCGCGGCTGCGGCCGCCTCCACCGCCGAAGGGGTTGTTGCCACCGAAGAATGAGTCGAACAGGTCGCCGAGGCCGCCAGCTCCGCTGCCGAACGGATCCGACATATCGAACCCATTTGAGCTTCCGTAGCGGTCATAGCGATCACGCTTAGCGGGATCGGATAGGACCTCATAAGCAGCCGACAGTTCTTTGAAGCGGGTTTCGGCTTCTGGATCGTCGGGGTTGGCGTCGGGATGAGACTCCCGAGCCAGACTTCGATACGACTTCTTGATCTCTTCGGGGGTGGCATCGCGCCCCACTTCGAGAATTTCATATAGATCAGCCACGCTCAGCCTTCGGTCAGTAGACGACTCAACCGCTGACTCACTAAAGCAACGGCCGAGAGGGTCTCGGGGTAGTTCATTCGAGTGGGGCCAAGTACCGCAATGGCCCCTACAGATTCTCCGCCCACTTGGTAGGGCGCAACCACGAGTGAACAGTCTGCTAACGGCGCAACGCCACTCTCGGATCCAATTGAGACGGCAAGCCCGCCGTCAACGAGTTCCTTGAGCAGGCTGACCACCACAAACTGCTGTTCCAGAATACCGAGCACGGCCTCAATGGTTTCGCGCGCATCAAATGACCCAGCGATTCGCGAGCGCCCATCAACAAACATGTGCTGACCCTCGGCTTCGGCAGCCTCTCGCAGAGCGCTCACTGCCGCTGCGGCTAGGCCCGTGCCTTGTTGTTGGGATGCGGCGAGTTTGGGAGTCGGTGCCTGCAGAGAGGATCCAACCATGCGGTCATTGACCAAGACGTGTGCTGCGCTGAGCTCTGTGGGAGTTACGTCTTGGTCTAACTCCATCGTGCGTTTCACGATGGCACCGTTACTCATCACCATCACGGCCAAAATGGTGCGGGGAGACAAATCCACCAACTGCACAGACCGAACGGTTGAGACCTCGTTGGCCTCGCCGACGACCACGGCAGCTGTTCCGGTCACATCTGACAGTAAGCGGCTCGTCTCGGCGAGCATCTGCTCGAGCTCACCATGAGTCGTGGCAAAAAAATCACGGACCAACCGAACGTTGGTCGGACTGAGTGACCCCGGACCAGTCAGGGTGTCAACAAAAAAGCGATACCCCTTCTCGGTCGGAATTCTACCGGCGCTGGTATGTGGCTGCACCAGATAGCCCTCACGCTCGAGTTGAGTCATATCGTTGCGAACCGTTGCAGAAGACACCGCAACCTCGGATCGAGCAGACACCGTGGACGAACCCACCGGCTGGGCCGTCTCGATGTACTGCTGGACCACGGCACGCAGGATTGCAGACTTTCGGTCGTCGAGCATTGGCAGTCAGTCTACGCGAGTGCCAGCATCGAACTGCGATCGGGGGCAGTCAGTCCTCTAACTGCAACGCAGAAGTAAAGGCTTCCGAGGGCACCTCGACTCGACCCAGGCTCTTCATGCGCTTCTTGCCCTTCTTTTGCTTCTCGAGCAGCTTGCGCTTTCGAGAAACGTCTCCGCCATACAACTTGGCCGTGACATCTTTGCGATAGGCCTTAATAGTTTGCCGGCTCAATATTTTAGAGCCAATTGCTGCCTGAATCGGCACATCAAACTGTTGACGCGGGATAAGTTCCTTCAGCTTGTCGGCCATCTTCTTGCCGTAGTCATAGGACTTTGAGCGGTGAATGATGGAGCTAAATGCATCAATCGGCTCGCCGGCAATGAGGATGTCGACTTTGACAAGGTCTCCGGGTTCGTAACCAATGGGCTCATAGTCCAAGCTGGCATAGCCCTGAGATCGGCTCTTCATCTGATCAAAGAAGTCGGTCACGACCTCACCCAAGGGCATCCGGTACTGAATCTCAAGGCGCTCAGGCGACAGGTATTCCATCTTGACCATTTCACCGCGCCGGGTTTGGCAGAGATCCATGATCGTGCCGGTAAAACCCGAGGGCGTAATGATGGTCACCTTCAAGTAGGGCTCAAGCACTTTCTGAATCGAGGATGGGTCTGGCAGGTCAGCAGGATTATCGATCGAGATCTCAATGCCATCCGTGCGGAGCACTCGGTACTCAACAGAGGGCGCAGTCGCGATCAGATTCAAGTCGTATTCGCGTTCAAGTCGCTCGCGCACAATCTCCATATGCAACAAGCCAAGGAACCCGCATCGGAACCCAAAGCCCAGCGCACCAGAAGTTTCTGGCTCGTAGGTAAATGAGCTGTCATTGAGGCGCAGCTTTTCTAGGGATTCGCGCAAGTCCTCAAACTCATCTCCCTCTACCGGGTACAAACCGCAAAACACCATTGGCTTTGGATCTTGGTACCCGTCGAGTGGATCTGCAGCCTGACGCGCAGCCTCGGTCACCGTCTCGCCGGAGCGGGCCTCTCCAACATCTTTAATGCCAGCAATCAGATAGCCAACCTCGCCGGGGCCGAGTTCAGAAACTGGTTCGTTATCAGGCGTGCGCACTCCCACTTCAAGTGCCTCGTAGGTTGAGCCCACCTGCATGAAGCGAAGCTTGGCGTGGGTCTTGAGCCGACCGTTCATCACTCGTATCGAACTCACCACGCCTCGGTACTGATCAAAATGAGAATCAAAGATCAAGCCTTGCAACGGCGCGTCCGCTTGCCCCTGAGGTGCGGGGATGCGCTCCACCACTGCGTCAAGAAGTTCCGTGACACCTTCGCCAGTCTTGGCAGAAATGCGCAGAATTTCGGTGGCTGGAATCCCGAGTACCTGCTCGATCTCGGCCGCATAGGTATCGGGGTCTGCAGCAGGCAGATCAATCTTGTTCAACACCGCCACGATTTCAAGGTCGTTTTCTAGGGCGAGATAACAGTTGGCCAACGTCTGCGCCTCGATCCCCTGTGATGCGTCCACCACCAGAATGACCCCCTCGCAAGCCGCTAACGAACGAGAAACTTCGTAGCCAAAGTCCACGTGACCCGGTGTATCAATCAGGTTGATGACATGTTCATTGTGCTCAAGGCGTACCGACTGGAGTTTGATCGTGATGCCACGCTCACGCTCAATATCCATAGAATCTAGGTACTGCGCTCGCATGTCTCGGGGGTCAACGGCGCCACAAATCTCGAGCATGCGGTCAGCCAACGTGGACTTGCCGTGATCAATGTGGGCGATGATCGAGATGTTTCGGAGGCGAGGAAGATCGGTCACGATCTGTCTATTCTGGCCGCATCCGAGCACATGTTCTGCATCACAGCGCGAGTTTCCTTCTCGCGAAGATGACTCCGGCGGCTCAGGTGGCTATCCTCTACAGGTTCCCGAATGGCCAGCACGACTGCTGCTTGGGACTGCAACAGAACCCTAGTTGCAGGCACACCCTCACTAGAGAATCGAATAGAGATAGACCCTCATGGCCAACATCAAAAGCCAGATCAAACGTAACCGCACCAACGAAGCAGCGCGTGAGCGCAATAAGGCCGTTCGCTCCGAGGTCAAAACTCGCGTCAAGCATGCTGAGTTGGCCATTGCTGAAGGTGCCGAAAACGCCGAAGAGTTGACCAAGGTTGCAGTTCGCGCAATTGATAAGGCAGCGTCGAAGGGCGTGTTTCACAAGAATGCTGCAGCCCGCCGTAAGTCACGCCTGACGCGCACCCGCGCAGAGTCAGTGGCGAGCTGAACAACCGCAAGCTACGCAACTCATTCCTGCTTGAGCCCGAGCGGAGCCCCATAAGCGGCGCAGGTATCCCAACGCGGATTTAGCGAGCTTTCTTGCTCGGTGCAGACATCGCCGCAAGTCGAGCAACGAGCGTCTCGAGGAGTAACTCACCCGACTGATCGGTGCGGCCGCGAAGATCAACATCGGTTGCTGCCACCAGCTTGATCGACCTAGCCAACTTGACTGAACCAAGCTTGCGCGCCTGGGCCATGGCTTTCTTGGCCGGGAAGGTGGACCCCTTCATGCCGAGCAATGCTGCAGCTTGTTGCTCATCTCGAACCCCGCTCCCGTCGAGGCGGAGCATGCGCTCAACGTGAGTCTGCAATGTCACCATGATCTGGAGTGGGTGACGGTCACCGCCAGAGAGCATTCGCTGAAGTTTTTCTACTGCCTCGGCAACTCGACCACCGTCGATCGCATCGGTGAGTTCCCATGGCGGCACGGCTCCTGCAGTGCCAAGGTACGGCTCAAGTTCATCCGGGCCGATTTCCTCGCTACCAAAGGTGGCTTGGAGCACACTCAAAATTCCCGACAAGCGACTGAGGTCTTCGCCAAGTTGCTCCACCAGCACACGCTTCGCGGCGCTATTCAAGCTCACGGGAGACAACGCGAGTTGGTCATCAATCCACATTGATCGGCCCTTACCGCCGGGTAGCCCACAATCATGAATTTCACCGCCCGCAGCCTTGATTGCTTGGCTGAGTTTCTTGGGAAGCGGCGAGGTTCGAGTGCCCGGAGCTACGGCCTTCTCCCAGATCAGCACCACCGTTGACTCAGGAACTGGATTTTCAAGATACGCGAGCACGGGTTCGAGCTCATCGGTGGAGAATCTTGCGCAGTTTCGAGCTACCACCACGCGAGACCCAAACATCGACATGGTGGTGGCCGCCATGATGACCTGACTCATCGGGTACTCGTCACCGCTGAAGGTGTCGAGCAGTTCAGTTCGATCACCCGATCCGATCAGACGATCAATCAGTTCGGTCGCAGCAGTGCCGAGGAGAACCTCGTCGCCTCCTTTGAGGAGGTAGATCGCAGAGTTGGCCGCCGCAGGGAGAGACATCACGAGACCCGCAGTTCGGGGTTGTTGCTTCGGGCCACTTCCTCGGCTCGAACCTGCAGGAGAGCAGCCAGAATGTCTGCTGTTCTTCGAGCCCCAACCACATCGTGTGCCCGAAGCACGCGGCAACCCTTAGAAATTCCAAGTGCATGAGCAGCGTGGCTTGCCTGGCGGCGATCAGTCACCTCGAGGCCCAGCAACGCTCCCAAGAAGCGCTTGTTGGAAGCGGACAGGAACGTGGCGTAGCCAAGCGCCGCAAGCCGCTCAGAAGAACGCAACAGCTCCAGCGACTGTGGCTCGGTCTTGCCAAGATCCATGCCGTCATCGACCATGATTCGTTGATGCGGAATGCCAGCCGCTAGCGCTGCCTGAGCACGACCCTGAAGAAATGCCCGTACCTCTACCTGCAGATTTTCGTAGACCGGTTCTGGATCAGGAATACGTGGGCCGAGGCGTATATGCGTGGCCACCACGCTGGCATCGAACTCTGCGCAGATCGGCAAGTAGTCCGGATGCGCAAACCCAGAAATATCATTGCCCACCGATGCCCCAGCCGTGAGTGCTTGGCGCAGCACCAGTGGGTTCCAAGTGTCTACCGAAATAGGAACATCAAATCGCGAGCGAAGGGCCTCTATGGCTGGAACCACCCGCTCAAGTTCTTCTTCGGTATCTACCTCGGGGCCAGGGCCGGCCTTAACCCCTCCAACATCTAAAAAATCTGCCCCATCGCGCACAAGGCCATCGGCCTTTTCTAGGAATCCATCAAAATCAAAATATTGCCCGCCATCAAAAAACGAGTCGGGGGTTCGATTCAGGATTCCCATAACTAAAGCTCGATAGGTGATGTCGAAGGAGTAGGTCGCTCCGAGCTCCAGAATCATGTTTCAGAAGCTACACGCGCTAGCGGACAGAGCGACTCGCGGTACCGATGCGTTCCCCCGAGTCTGTTGTGCGCCCTTGGCCTGACCGCCTTTGAGCGAGTTCGTTGCCGTGACTTGGACCCCACCAACTTGCCAACTGGAGCTACCTAACGCAGACATACCCGGTGGGCTTCTATTGCCCGTAACAAGCACCCGACGAACAGCAAACTGCTCGACCACCAACAGTGCCGATCGGCCTGCTCGGCTCCCGGACCCGACCACGACGATGTCGAGTTCGCGCACTCCTCGCGCCCACAATCCCTGGAGCAGGTCGCCATTGTTGGTTACGGCTCCGACAAGCAGAACCCGGCCGCCACAGTCGCTCACCCATAGCGTTGCACCCTCGGCAAGTTCATCCACTCCGACCGCAGTGCTGGTAGGTCGGCACGGGAGCAGGAGGAGTCCTACCGCCGCAATACTCGCTACGGCCCTCAGGGCGCGAACAGAAGTGGACTGGCCCGAGGCCGTAGTCACCCGGGCCGAAGTGAGGAGTAGCGCAAGGAGCACTCCAGCAGTGATCAGTATGAGCTGAACTGGCCTCAGTAGCGGCAGTGCAGATTGTGATCCCATTCTTGCAACCCAACCAATCCAGCGAGTGAGCAGTTCTGAGGGGATCTGGATGAAATGCGCAATCGGATCGCGCAGCAGCCCTGCGAAAAGTCCGACCGTGACCCCGAGCATCATGACGATGCCCGCTGCCGGCACGGCCAGCAGATTGGCAGGAGTAGCCGCTGCAGGAATTCCACCCGCAAGCTTGATGAGCACAGGAGCAGTGGCGAGTTGAGCCGCAAGCGTGACGGCGAGCGGCAACCTGAGCCAGTCGGGCCCCGGCAGACGATCGGCCAACGGTCGGGCCATGAGCAACAGACCCGCCGTGGCTGAAATCGAGAGTTGAAACCCGATTGAGTTCACCAGTAACGGATCGATGAGAACCAGAATGATCACGCTGCTCGACAAGATTCGCGTGCCGGTCGCGAGGCGCCCCGTCGCTACCGAGAGCATCACGATTCCCGCCATGACTGCGGCACGCAGCACCGAGGGCTCACCACGCGTTACCAGCGCAAATATCGAGAGCAGGAACAAGCCCCCAACGAACTGAAGGCGCTGAGGCATCCTGCGCAGCAAGGGGCTAGCAACTGCGAGCAAGAACGCAACATTCTGCCCAGACACAGCCAGAAGGTGACTCAGACCTGAAGCTTGAAAGCGAAATCTCATAAGGTCTGTTTGGCCGCGATCATCGCCCATAACTAGGCCCAGATAGAGCGCACGGTCCTTTTCCGCCAAGGAGTCCGCCCCGGCTGACAGGGTGCGATGCAACAGGTTTGCCAACCGGTACCAGGGCGCAGTGCCCTCAACTTTGCTGACGCTGCTCAGCTGAAGGCGGCCTGCGAGATGCCGCGCTTTGACCCACCCAGCGGGTGCTCCATGAAGTTCAGCCGCCCGGCCCGATACCCGAATGTGCTCACCCATCATCAAAGGCCGCACGACTGCGGAATCTTTCATCGAGACAGTCGTGAGGTAACGACGACCGTCAAGGCTGAGGACAAGTTGAGTCCCAAACATCTGAGGCTCTGGATCGCTCATCAGCTGGGCCACGCCGGTGACCTGCCGAGAGAGAGGCGCCTGGAGCGCGTAAATCGAACTGCTGCTCCTACTTCCCACGATCAGCACAACGCCTAGGGACAACAGCACTGGCTGGCGCAGAATCAATCCGATCAGAAGTGCTATGCCCGCAACTATCAGTCCCACCGGCGGGGCGAGGAACGCAACCAGACAAACAAGGCCAGCGGTCACAACCATCCAGCGGTCCGTCATGGGCGTACCTCCTCCTCACACCGTGACAAGTTCACGCAGTGCCTCAAACTTGGCATCACCAATCCCGCGCACATCCAGCAACGCCTCAACGGAGCCGAATCTGCCTTCTTTTTCTCGGAATGAGAGAATCGCTTGCGCAGTAGCTGGGCCAACACCTGGGAGCGCATCAAGTTGTTCCACCGTTGCGGTATTGAGATTCACCGGACCCGAAGAGAGTGCATTCGGCGAGCTAGAGCCAGCTGAGGGAGCTCCCACCCCAGATGCAGATACAGCCGCTGGGGTCACGGGTACTTGCACCGGGGTGGGTTGACCTCGGATGGGAATCATGACCTGAGAACCGTCAAGCAAGGGCGCAGCCAAGTTCACCCGATCCGAATCAGCATCGGGGCGCAAACCACCCGCCGCAGCCACTGCGTCAACCACGCGTGAACCAGCCGGGAGTTGCACCACGCCAACCGACACCACTGCCCCAGCAACGTGCACAAACACGGGCCCCGTTCCCGCCGCTGTGTCCGCACCTGACGCCGCCGCTTGAGCGGCAGGCAAGTCCGATTGCGAGGAGGTGGAGTTTGTACCAGAGCCAGCCGAAGCACCGCCGTTGGGGTTTGAGCTACGAGATTCTGCGGCTCCGGCTGAACTCGCAATGGGGAGCCGCTCATCTAACGAAGCTGGCCTTCTCATTGATGTCCAACCGACTCCAAGCGCCACGAGGCCAAGCACCGACACCACTGCGCCAAGCTTGCGCATCTCAATTTGCGGAATCCAGTCGGGCAACCACGACACCAACGGTGCAACGTGAATGCCAGAGCCTTGGCGAGAAACCCTAGGGTGCACAGCATCAGCGAGATACCCCTCGTCCGGCTGAGCAGAGGTTGCTCCGAGCCCGGTCAGGCCTGCCTCGGCCTGCATCTGCGATTCGGATTGCCCCGCATCGGGTCCCCAAAGTTCGCGCTGCTGCGAGGCGCTTGAGTCGGATGGCTGGGAGCGGCGGTACATGGGCCTGCGTGTTTGCTCCCGAGCTAGGGCGTCGAGAACCTCAGATGCGCGGGAAGTCGACCTTGTTGACATGGGTCCTCGCAGTGGCGTGCTGGGCAACAAGGGGGAAGGGTTGAGAACCTACCGACTCGAGACACAACAGCGGAAGTTCAACTAGGGGGTACCACTCCCCCATGAGCGGAATCGGCCAAACTTCACACATGGAAATTTTTTGCCAACACACATTTGCTGCACCGATCGAAGCCTGCTGGGAGATGTTTCATGACCCAGCAAGTCACGAGTCCAAGTTCATTGCCATGGGCCACCGAGATTTAGAAGTCATCAGTTGCGATGAAACAGAGACCTCGTTGCGCATCGTCATCGATCGGCTTGTAGATGTAGAAGTCCCGGGGTTCGCAAAGCGGATCATCAAACCCACCAACACCTTGAGATCAACTGACGAGTGGCATCGCAGCGAGGATGGCAGTTGCACCGGCAGCTTTGAACTTGTTACGAAGGGGGTGCCGATTCAGATCACTGGCAGCACTGCCCTTGCACAGGCAGCAGGCAAGAAATCGGCCACAAATACCCTGTACGAGGTGCGCATCGAACTGTCGGTAAACGTCCCGCTCATCGGTGGGAAGATCGCCAACTTCTCAAAGGGAATCGTGACTGATCAGCTTGAGATGGAGTTCAAGCTTGGCGACGACTGGCTGGCTTCACACTGACATCAGCCCAGACGCCGCAGGCTTTCCACAAGAGTTTTGCTGCTGGGGTCATGAGTCCAAGCTCGGTACAAGTGCGTCGCGTCTTGGCTACCGACTCAGCCAGAACCGCTCGCTGCTGGGGATGCCGGAGGGCTTGGCGAACCTGCTGGCGCGGCACTCCATAAGCTTTCAGCAAGCTGGGCCGCGGATACACCATCATTCTTGCCATCGACCCGTAGAGCAGCGGAGCGAACAGTGCGAGCGCATGCCTTCGAGTTGGCGACAACTTGGGGACGGTCTGCTTGAGGTAGTTGCGAGCGAAGGAGAGGTGGCGTGCTTCCTCAGTCAGGTGAATTCTGGTAATGCGTTCAATCAGCGGGTGCATCTCATTGCCCGCCAAGCTCCGCCGCTGTAGGTAATCAACTGGATCTTCCCCACCAAGAACGAACATGAAAAACAGCGCCGGGCGAGTTCTGGAACAACGCAATGCGAAACCCGAACCCAGTTTTTCATCACGGCGCAGTCCCTTGACATTGGTACCGGAACGATTGATGAACTCTTGGAACATCAGCGTGTGCTGTGACTCTTCAATGACCTCGTGATGCATATAGCGAAACTCAGAAGAACCATTGGGCAGCCAGAAGGCGTGAGTGAGCAATCCGCGCTGCAGAACATTCTCGAACTCTCCCCCCACTTTCATTGCTGTGGCGTATCGAGCAAGACCAAATGCCGATTGCACTTCGGGCGTCTGGGACTGATACCAGTCGGTTCGAGCCACGCACTCCCAGTCCGGCAACTTGAAGCGTTTGTCATGGGGATCGATGGCCATCTCGGGCGTGTCCCAGGCGACATCTTCATAGGCATCATGGTGCTTGTCCACGGATTGCCGACTCAGGCGAGCCACGAGGGAGTCAAAGGTGGAAGTGGTCTTGGGCGGGCTCGCTTCGCTCGGCAGGTCGAGACCTGCGATCAACCTCGCTGAAGAATCGGTGCCCATGAGGTTTGCCGGTGTATCCATAGGCCGAATCTTTACAGTGTCCACTGTAAAGGTCAACAGATAATGTCACAGTTGCTACTGTGACATTCGTCAATGATACTCTTTTGCTTGTGGAATCTCAGGAACTGACACGCAGCAGCAAAGGACTTGCTTTGGGAGCGGAAACAACCGAATCCGTGAGCTACCGGATCGATGATCTAGCTGCATTGGCCGATACCACCGTGCGCAATGTGCGCGCCTACCAAGACCGAGGCCTGATTCCCCCACCCCAGCGATTGGGGCGCGTTGGGCTGTACTCCTCTGAGCACCTAGCTCGGCTTCGACTGATTTCGAGCATGCTCGACCGTGGTTATTCGCTGTCGAACATTGGCGAACTCTTTCAGGCCTGGGAGCAAGGGCACGATATCGGCGAGTTGCTTGGATTCGAAGCTGCCCTCGCTGCTCCTTGGACTACCGAAGCCGAAGTGACGCTCAGCCTTGAGGAACTGAGCGAGCGCTTTGGTGACCTTGTACAGGTCGACACGCTGAGCGAGGTTGAGCAACTAGAACTCTTCGAATTCGATGGGGAGCAGGTTCGAGTGAAGAGCCCACGCCTACTCGAGGCCGGTGCGGCGCTCGTAGCTGCGGGGGTGACGGTGCCGGCAGTAGTGGGTCACGCACTTGCGCTTCGAACCGATATTGAGCGAATTGCCGAACGTTTCGTCGACCTAGTGAAAGCTGAGATTATCGACCCTCTTGGCGAGCCCATCCCGACCGATGAACTCCCCCGGCTGACCGAGTTGGTGACTCGCCTCAGGCCCCTAGCCGAGCAAGTTGTCGACGCTGAACTTGCCCGAGCAATCGACCGGCAGATCCGGGCACGTCTGAGTGAAACCATGGACCGCCTCGCAGCACAAACCTCGACAGCGAATGGGCCGACCGAAGTCGGACCGACAGCAGACAGCACCGAAGCTGACTTTGAGTTTGGTCAGGGTCAGTCCGCAGCCTCGTAGCCCTGTAGCCCTGTAGCCCTGTAGCCCTGTAGCTCAGAACAGTTTGGCAGTGAGCTTTCGTCGCCATTGCGCCTTGGCGGGGTCCTCGTCATCCATCAACTCAAGCAGGTCGACGAACTGCTGCCGATCGGCCTCATTGTCCTTGGCAGTATCGAGCAATTGTGTGAGCTGCGCTGCAACCTGCTCGGCGCCTACTGAGCCGGTTCGGGCCAAGGCAGCCACTCGGCGCGTAGCGGGCGACTCTGGAATCTTTTCGAGTAGAGCAAGTGCTTCTTGTGGCTGTTGTTCGGTAACGAGCAACTCTGCAAGTGCAACAATCACCTCGGCGTTGCCCGGTTCAAGCTCGAGTGCAACCCGTAGCGATGACTCATCACCAGCCGACATCAGCCGCGAAAGCTCTGTCTCTTCCTCAGCAGGCAGGAGCTTGTTCACGAATGCCGCAACCTCGGACTCTGGCAACGCACCCATGAACTGATCAACCGGTTGCCCATTCACGAGGGCAAACACTGCCGGAATGGACTGCACCTTGAACGCCTGGGCAATTTGCGGATTGGCGTCAACATCGACCTTGGCCAGATCAACCTTGCCCTGGGTCTCGGCGATGACCTTTTCCAGAATGGGTCCAAGCTGTTTGCACGGTCCGCACCATTCAGCCCACAAGTCCACGACAACTGGAACAATCGCCGAGCGTTCAATCACTGCCTGCTGAAATGTTGCATCTGTGACATCAACCATCTGCACAGTGTACGAGAGTGTGGAAGCCTCGGAGGCAGCACTAGATTGAGTCCCTACCGACTCACAACCCGAAAGAACACAGTGACCGAGCACATTGATGGAATCGAGCCAGAGGCCGTCAGTGAATGGTTCCAGCAAGAGGTCAGTGATCTTCGCCTGCCGCTGAGTTTTGAGTTCATCCCAGGTGGGCATTCCAATCTTACGTTCGCAGTCTCAGAACCCACAGCGGCAGATGGCAGTCCGGGCAGAAAGTGGGTACTGCGGCGACCACCCCTCGGGCAGGTCCTTGCAACAGCGCATGACGTAGGTAGAGAGCACCGCATTATCTCGGCACTGCAACAAAGCGACCTTCCCGTGCCAAAGACCCTGGGGCTCAGCGCTGGCGATGATGTCAACGGCGCACCGTTTTATGTCATGGAGTTTGTTGAGGGCCTCGTCATTCGCAGCACTGAACAGGCCACCTCGCTTGATCTGACTGCACGCCGGCGCGCAAGCGAGTCCATCATTGATGTCCTTGCGGCTTTACATGCTGTTGACGTTGATGCCATTGGCCTCGGCGAGCTTGGTCCGAAAGAGAACTACATCGCCCGACAACTCAAGCGGTGGTACGGACAGTTCCAAAAGAGCGAGGCACAGGTCGAAGGTGGCCTCAACTTGGACGCAGTGCATCGAGTCCACGCTGCGCTGTCAGAGAAGATCCCCGCTCAAGGCCCAGCCAGCATTGTTCACGGGGACTACCGACTAGATAACTGCATGCTGGGCCCTGACGGCTCAGTTGTGGCTGTGCTCGATTGGGAGATCTGCACACTTGGCGACCCGATGGCAGACCTTGGCCTGCTCTGGGTCTACTGGTCAGACCCTGACGAAGATGCAGTCATGCCTCAGGCATCGCCGACGGCGCTGGATGGCTTTTTTCTGTCT